>Ga0153977_1000061_pt1 | contig 39360 bp, 36 predicted proteins | sample TSGA061MetaG_FD_104710 | JGI IMG/M metagenome (GOLD analysis project Ga0153977, IMG submission 104710) | Attine ant fungus gardens microbial communities from Georgia, USA - TSGA061 MetaG | ecosystem: Host-associated > Fungi > Mycelium > Unclassified | place: USA: Georgia, Yuchi Wildlife... | reverse complement strand
TCCACAGCCCGTACATGCAGAGGGCAGCCGGCCCTCGTGCCCCTGACGGGTGCGGCCGTGAAGAGGTACGTGCATGCGCACACTCGTTCTGAATGCTGGATATGAACCGCTGGCGGTAATAACCTTCCGCCGGGCGCTGGTCCTTGTGCTCACTGGGAAAGCAAGCGTAGTGGCCGAAGGCGACGAGCCTGTCGTCGGGCCACAGGAGATTCTCGGACGCCCCTCCGTGATCCTCCTCAACCGCTACATCCGCCCCAAGTACAACAAGATCACCGCCGTGAGCCGCCGCGGGGTTCTTCGCCGCGACGGTCACAGGTGCGCCTACTGCGGGAAAACAGCCCACACCATAGACCACGTCCACCCCAAATCCAGGGGCGGCGCGGATTCCTGGGAAAACCTGGTTGCGGCGTGCTTGAAATGCAATAACGCCAAGAGCGACCACACACTTGCCGAAATGGGCTGGAAGCTCCGGTTCAAACCTGGTGTGCCCCAAGGGACCATGTGGCAGATCAAGGAACTCGAGAAACCTGCGCCGGACTGGGACCCGTTCCTTTTACCGGAATCCGCTGCCTGATCGATTTCTGCTGACCTCCCGCCGTCCGGGTACGCTGGGCGGATGGAGTTCAACGCCGTGATTCTGGCGGGTGGCAGGGCCACCCGCCTCGGTGGCGTGCCCAAGCCCACGTTGAAGTACGACGGCGGCACCCTCCTTTCGCATGCGCTGGAGGCTGCGCGGGCTGCTGCGGCGATCGTGGTGGTTGGGCCCGGGGATCAGGGCCTGCAATTGCCTGGATCCGTGTTGCTCGCGCGGGAGGAGCCTGCCTTCGCTGGCCCGGCGGCGGCGATTGCCGCAGGGTTGTCGGCGCTGGATGCTGCTGGAGCGGGATCCCCGTGGACGCTGGTCCTGGCCTGCGATATGCCCAAGGCCGCGAAGGGAATCGGCCGCCTGCGGGAAGCACTCTCTGCGAACCCCGGCGTGGAAGGGGCCATGGCGGTATCCGCTGACGGGCGGAAACAGCCGCTGTTGGGTATTTACAGCACCGCCGCTTTGGCCCGGGAGGTGGCGTCGGCCGTCCAAGGGTCCGTGTTAACGAACTCTTCAGTGTTCAAGCTGCTTGCCAGGCTGAACCTGCTGGACGTTGACGTCCCTGCCGGGTCTACGGATGACGTGGATACGTGGGAGGACGCCGCGGTGCTGGGTATTGACTACGACTTGGAGGCGGACGTGAAGAGCCAGGAAGAAACGCTCGAGGACTGGTGCCGCATATTGCTGCAGGCGTTCGAGCTCGAGGGCGTCGAAATAGACATCAATGAGGTATTGGCTGTGGCCGGGGTGGCCGCGCATTCGGTGGTTCGCCCGGCCGCGCCTCTCACCACCTTCATTGCCGGCTACGCAGCCGGCATGGCCCGCGGTATTGGCCAGGCCAGCGATGATGCCTCCATGAAAGCGGCCCTGGACCTGGCCCGCAAGATCGCCAAGGAGTACTCGGAGACCGGGACTGACGCCGGATGACGGAGGCCCCCGGCGAGGGCCACCACGCGGCACACACCTGGCAGGAGGCCCGGCAGCGTGCGTTCGACGCTGCCACACCCATACCCCCGGGGCCGGTACCGCTGGCGAAAGCCCTCGGCCGTACCCTGGCCTCGGACGCCCGGGCTATCCAGGACATGCCCCACTACGCCTCCTCCGCGATGGACGGGTGGGCCGTCAACGGCACCGGCCCATGGATCCTCAGCGAACCCGGCCAGAGGCTGGCGCCCCACCAGGCGAGCCCAATAGTCACCGGTGGACTCATTCCGCCTGGTGCCAAGGCAGTCTTGCGCAGCGAGAGCGGCGTCATCACCACGGACGACGACGGCCTGCCCGTCCTTGCGCTGGGCGGCGCCGCCAAGCCGGGGGAGCCGCGCAACGGCCAGCACATCCGCAGGGCCGCAGAGGAAGCTGCCGAAGGCGACGTCCTGCTCAAGGCCGGAACACGCCTGAACCCCGCACACATTGCCCTTGCGGCCCTTGCCGGCCTGGATCATGTGGACGTTCTTGGAAAACCCTTGGTCCGCTTCCTCCTGACGGGCTCGGAAGTGGTGGAGCGCGGAGTTCCGCAACCTGGCCAGGTCAGGGACACCTTCGGGCCGCAGCTTGGTGCCGTGGTGGAACTCCTGGGCGGGATCGCCGGCGAACAGCTCCGCGTTGGCGACAGCTACGAGGAATGGATGGCCGCGCTTCAGGACACCGAACCTGAACCGGGCGGACCCGACGCCGAAACAGAGCCTCCGGCCGACGTCGTGGTGACTACTGGCGGGACGGGCCGCTCCGGTACCGACCATTTCCGGAGGGCCGTGGCCGAACTGGGGGGTCGCTTGCTGATTGATGGCATCGCGATGCGGCCCGGGCACCCTGCAGTGCTGGCGGAACTTCCGGATGGACGTTTCGTGGTGGGGCTGCCGGGGAATCCCTTGGCTGCGATGATGGCGCTCTTTACCGTTGCGGCGCCGTTGCTTGCGGCACTGGGACACGGACGTTTGGCTGAAGTAGGAGAGGTGCCCTGTGGCACCACCATCGATGCCGAGCCAGGGCGGACGCGCCTGATGCCCTTCAAGCTGGTGTATGGCCTGGCATCGCCTGCCCAGCACGCAGGCCCGGGAATGATGCGTGGATTGGCTGGTGCTGACGGGGTGCTGATTGTGCCTCCCCATGGCGTCCAACTGGGGGAACTGGTCCCTGCGTTCCCGCTGCCCTGGGGGAAGCCGCTGCCCGTGCCGAAGGCGGCTGAGGACAAAGCGCGGAAGACGCCGGCCCGGCCACAGCGCAAAGCTCCCGCTGGTCCTGTCGACTGGAGCGGGCTGGACGCCTGAACGCTTCCATGAGCGGCTCTGGTCCGGGATGCAAGGTGCAATGATGGACGTATGAACAGGCATGCTCCCGAACAGGACATCAACGAAGATGACCTGCAAATCCATCCGCCCAAACGAGCCGCAGCAGGTGTCAAGGCCGTTACGGTCGCCCTCGAACGCGGCTATGCCCAGGCCGGTGTAACCCGCACCGTCCGGTCCATGCTGCGGGTCAACCAGCATGACGGCTTTGATTGCCCAGGCTGTGCGTGGCCGGAATCGATCACCGGCAGGCGGAGTCCGGCAGAGTTTTGCGAGAACGGTGCAAAGGCAATCGCCGAGGAAAGCACTACCCGTACCGTCGGCGCCGGTTTCTGGGCCGAACACTCGATTGCCGAACTTGAAGAAAAGACCGAGTACTGGCTGGGCAGCCAAGGCCGCATCGCCGAGCCTGTGGTCATCAGGCCGGGGGACACGCACTACGCACCGATCAGCTGGACCGACGCTTTCGCGTTGATCGGCGAACACATCAATGCCACCACGCCGGACAAATGTGTGTTCTACACCTCCGGCCGGACAGCCAACGAAACCGCGTTCATGTACCAGCTGTTCGCGCGAAGCCTGGGCACCAACAACCTGCCGGACTGCTCCAACATGTGCCATGAGTCCTCAGGCAGTGCATTGAACCCCACCATCGGAATCGGCAAGGGCACCGTATCGCTGGAGGACATCCATCACTCCGAGCTGGTGCTGGTTGTGGGCCAAAACCCCGGAACCAACCATCCGAGGATGCTGTCCGCCCTGCGCGACTGCAAGAACAACGGCGGCAAAGTAGTGGCCGTGAACCCGCTTCCCGAGGCCGGACTCCTGAACTTCAAGGACCCCCAGTCCCTCAACGGCGTAATCGGTGGCGGGACCACCATCGCCGATGAGTTCCTGCAGATCAAGGTCGGTGGCGACCTCGCGCTGTTCCAGGCCCTTGGCCACCTGCTCCTGGAGGAAGAGAAGCGCAACCCGGGCACCGTCGTCGACCATTCCTTTATCGAAGGCCAGACCGAAGGCTTTGGCGCGTACCGGGAAGCGCGTTCGGTGCTGGACTGGGCAGAAACGGAACGGGCCACGGGCCTGTCGCGTGCCGAGATCACCAAGGTTGCCGGGATGATGGCCGCTTCCAAGGCGACCGTCATCTGCTGGGCCCTCGGGCTGACCCAGCAGCCACACTCGGTGGACACCCTGCGGGAGATCATCAACCTGCTTCTGCTGCAGGGCAACTTCGGCAAGCCTGGTGCCGGTGCTTGTCCGGTCCGTGGCCACTCCAACGTGCAGGGCGACCGCACCATGGGGATCTGGGAGAAACCCAAGGAATCCTTCCTGGCTGCCCTGGACAAGGAATTCGGATTCCACATGCCGCGGGACCACGGTTACGACTCAGTGGAAACACAGCACGCCCTGGAAAAGGGCGAGGTGGATGTGTTCGTCTCCATGGGCGGGAACTTTGCCGCCGCCGGTTCGGACACTGCCGCGTTGGAGGAGGGCCTGAAGAAGGCCGGGCTGACCGTCCACATCTCCACCAAACCCAACCGCGCCCACATTGTTCATGGGCGGACGTCGCTGATCCTGCCGACGCTGGGGCGGACCGATACCGACGACAAACACCCCAAGGGCAAGCAATTCCTGTCGGTGGAGGACTCCATGTCCGTCATCCACAAGACCCAAGGAAGGCTGGAACCGGTCTCCGAGCACCTGCTCAGTGAACCGGTGATCGTAGCCCGCATGGCGCAAGCTACTTTCGGTGACCACCACAGCGTGGACTGGCGGGCCATGGCCGAGGATTATGACGTGATCCGGGACCACATCTCGCGCGTCATTCCCGGCTTTGAAGACTTCAACGCCAGGGTCCGCACCAAGAACGGGTTCGTCCTGCCGAACCCGCCCCGTGATACCCGGACGTTTGCCACGGACATCGGAAAGGGCCGGTTCTCCGTACGGCCGCTGGAGTACCTTGAAGCACCCGATGGCCACCTGATTCTGCAAACCGTGCGCAGTCACGACCAGTACAACACCACGTTCTACGGCCTGGATGACCGTTACCGTGGCGTCTCGGATGGGCGGCGGGTGGTCCTGGTCCATCCCGATGACCTGACGGAGTTGGGTTTCAAGGACCGCGATCTGGTGGATGTCATTTCCACCTTCGCCGGAACGGAGCGTCGGGCCAACCGGTTCCGGCTCATCGGTTACCCGACCGCCAGGGGCTGCGCCGCGGCATACTTCCCGGAAGCCAACGCCCTGGTGCATCGTGAGCTGGTGGCCCGGGAATCAAATACCCCCGGTTACAAGGCCATGACGGTGCGCTTTGTGAACCATGAGGAGAACGGATCCTGACGTGGGACGCGTGACGCAACGACGTAAGGTGCACAAGTTCGTCCTGGACGGTTCGCCCCAGGCCCTGGAGCATCCCGTCCGGTTCAAGGAAGACGTGCTGGCGGTGGAGGAACCCTTGGAGATCCGCCTTGGAGACATGTCGTTTTCGGTGACCATGCGGACCCCGGGCGACGACTTTGACCTGGTGGCGGGTTTCCTCGTTTCGGAGGGGATCGTGTGGGAGCCTTCGCAACTGATTTCCGAGCGTTTTTGTTCGGGCGAGGACGAGAACGGGGTGCAGACCTTCAACGTGGTGGACGCCCAGCTCCGCCCTGATGTGGAGCGCCCTGATACGGGCAGGAACGTCTACACGTCCAGTTCGTGCGGCATCTGCGGCACGGACTCGATCGAGGCCGTCCGCAAGTCCTCCCGCCACAGCCCCAAAGAGGACGACGTCACCATCCCCGTGGCCGCGTTGGCTGCCCTTCCGGACCGGCTGCGCGAGGCCCAAGCGGTCTTCGACAAGACCGGCGGCGTCCACGCTGCCGGACTTTTCCGGATTCACGACGACGGCACAACCGAGCTGCTGTGCCTCCGGGAAGACGTCGGTAGGCATAATGCGGTGGACAAGGTGGTGGGCTGGGCACTGCGCGCCGGCAAACTGCCCTTGCGCGGAACGGTGCTGCAGGTCTCCGGCCGGGCATCCTTTGAGCTGGTGCAAAAAGCTGCCATGGCCGGGATCCCGGTCCTGGCCGCTGTGAGCGCACCCTCCAGCCTCGCCGCTGAGCTTGCTGTGGAATCCGGCATCACCCTGGTTGGCTTCAGCCGGGGATCGAGCCTGAACGTGTACGCGGGCCGGGACCGGATCACGGAACAACCAGGTTAAAGCTGGCCGGTGCCTGGGGATAGTGTCCAATCACTTGGCTATTGACCGCGAACGCCGTAGATTTTATCCATCGATTGGAAGCGCGGCGAAACCTGAAATGCCGTCCACGCCAAGCATGCCGGAGCCCGGTCACCAAGCCTGGCCACCCAGCCAACGCCCAAAGGGGAATTAATTGCACGACGACCGCCGGATCACTGAACAGCGTCTCGACCGATTCGTTCGGGACCGCATTCTTCCGGCCATTTACGGCAGGGCGATACCGCTGCACCTCAGCAGCTGGGATGCACCCGGGGAGCCGGTGCCTGCCGCGGAAGCGATGCGCCAACTCTTCACACCGCAGGAGCCCGGGGCGCCCTGGGGCAAGGCGTGGAGCACCAAGTGGTTGCGTCTGCAGGGCGAAGTCCCGCCGGACTGGGGCATGTCAGATGCCACTGCCGTGGAGATCATCGTGGATCTGGGGTTCAACAGCGATGTGCCGGGTTTCCAGTGCGAAGGCACAGCCTGGCGTGCCGACGGCAGCATCATCAAAGCAATATCACCCCGGAATTACCACGTCCCGTTGAAGCTGCTGGGTGGAGGGCAGTCCGTTGACTTCTATGTGGAAGCGGCAGCCAACCCGGATGTGGCGCAGGGCTGGTCCTTTGCCCCCACTCCGCTGGGGGACAAAGCTACATCGGGCGATGAGCCGCGGTACCGGCTGGGCCGGATCGCCATCGCGGAACTGAATGAGACCGTATGGGAACTCAACCAGGACATCTGGACGCTCAGTGGCCTGATGCATGAGTTGCCCATGGAGCTGCCTCGTCGACACGAGATCCTGCGTGCCCTGGAACGCATGCTGGACATCATGGACCCGGATGACGTCGCAGGGACCGCGGCCGCCGGACGTGAAGCATTGAAGGAGGTCCTGGGCCGCCCCGCGTATGCCTCAGCCCACGAACTCCTGGCGACGGGCCATGCGCACATCGACTCCGCCTGGCTTTGGCCTGTCCGCGAAACCATCCGTAAGTGCGCAAGGACGTTCTCCAACGTGGTGGCGCTCATGGACGAGGATCCGGACTTTGTCTTCTCCTGCTCCTCGGCGCAGCAGATGGCCTGGATCAAGGAGTACTTCCCTGAGCTTTTTGTGCGCATCCGCGAGAAAGTAAAGGCCGGCCAGTTCGTTCCCGTGGGTGGCATGTGGGTGGAATCGGACACCAATATGCCCGGCGGCGAGGCCATGGCGCGGCAGTTCGTGGAAGGGAAGAGCTTCTTCCTCAAGGAGTTCGACATCGAATGCCAGGAAGCCTGGCTCCCGGACTCCTTCGGCTATTCCGGTGCCATCCCGCAGATCGTCAAGGAAGCGGGTTCGCGGTGGTTCCTGACACAGAAGATTTCCTGGAACAAGGTCAACCGCATGCCGCACCACACCTTCTCCTGGGAGGGCATTGACGGTACCCGGTTGTTCACCCACTTCCCCCCGGTGGACACCTACAACGCTGAGCTGCACGGCCGCGAACTGGCGCACGCCGAGCGCAACTACCGGGAACACGGCCGCGGCACCATGTCGCTCGTGCCCTTCGGATACGGCGACGGCGGTGGCGGACCCACGCGCGAAATGGTGGCTGCGGCGCACCGCACGGAGAATCTGGAAGGCTCGCCGAAGGTCCGGATGGGCACGGCCAGGGAATTCTTCACCCGGGCGGAAGCCGAGTACACGAAACTTCCGGTGTGGGTGGGGGAAATGTACCTGGAGATGCACCGTGGAACCTACACAAGCCAGGCCAAGACCAAAAAGGGCAACCGGCGCAGCGAGCACCTCCTGCGTGAGGCCGAGCTCTGGTGCACCACGGCCGCTGTCCGGCTGGGGGCGGGCTACGACTATCCGCGGGAGGAGCTGAAGCGGCTGTGGCGCCTGGTCCTCCTCCAGCAGTTCCACGACATCCTTCCCGGCAGCTCCATCGCGTGGGTCCATCAGGATGCCGAGCGGAACTATGAGGCCATCGCCCGGGACCTTGAACGGATCATCACCCACGCGGCCCAGGCGCTTGCAGGGCCAGGCACCAGCGAGTTCCTGCTCAACGCCGCTCCACACCAGCGTCAGGGTGTGCCCGCTCTTGGCATCGCGAAGGCCAGCCACGACGATTCCGCCGTTGAGGTGGAGCATTCCGGCGATGGCTTCGTGCTGGACAACGGACTGATCCGGGTTGTGGTGGATGCAAACGGCCTCCTCACCTCCGTGGTGGACCATGCCAGCGGCAGGGAGGCCATCGCCCCGGGGCAGGCCGGCAACCTGCTCGAAGTGTTCCGGGATACCCCCAATGAATGGGACGCCTGGGACATCGAGGAGTTCTATCGCCGGAACGTCACGCCGCTGACCCAAGCGGATGGCATCGACCTCGAACGCACAGCAACCGGCGTCGTCGTGGTCGTCAAACGTACGGCAGGGAGCTCGACCATCACGCAACGTCTGACGCTCGACGCCGGCGCAAAGTCCCTGGGGATCTCCACCACGGTGGACTGGCAGGAACGGGAGAAGATGCTGAAGATCGCCTTCCCCCTGGATGTCCGGGCAGACCGCTCGGCCTCGGAAACCCAGTTCGGCCATGTGTTCAGACCCACCCACACCAATACCTCGTGGGAAGCGGCAAAGTTCGAGATCTGCGCCCACCGCTGGATCCACGTGTCCGAACCCGGCTACGGCGTGGCCATCAGCAACGCCTCCAGTTACGGCCACGACGTCACCCGCGCGGTCCGCGAAGACGGCGGAACCACGACGACGGTGCGCACCTCGCTGCTGCGTTCGGCCCGTTTCCCGGATCCGGAAGCAGACCGGGGCGAGCACACGCTTGAGCTGTCCATCAGGCCCGGCGCGGCAATAGCCGACGCAGTGGAGGAGGGCTACCGCACCAACCTCAGCCCGCGGTTCGTTACCGGCGGACACGCGGTGGAGCCGGTGGTGTCCGTATCCAACCCGGCCATTGTGGTCGAGGCCGTGAAGCTGGCAGAGGACGGTTCGGGTGACGTCGTGGTGCGGCTCTATGAGTCCCTGGGGGAGCGGTCAGTTGCTGTTGTGAAGGCCGGCTTCGACGCCAGCCGCGTCTCTGCCACGGACTTGCTGGAGCGCGCCACAGACGCGCCTGGCGTGACGGTGAATGATGACTGCACTGTCAGCTTGGTGCTGCGTCCGTTCCAGCTGGTCACCCTGCGCTTTTCCCGGTAGAAGGGCCGGGGCTATTTGTTGGTCAACTCCACGTCGATCGTGTCTTTTAGGATCTGTTCGCGGGCCGGGATCACTGCGTCGAAGTGCTTGATGTCGGCTGCGATTTCCGTGGCGAAGACGTTCTCCACTGTGGAGGGCATCTCCTTTACCCCGGCAAGGTAGCGCTTGGCTGCGAAGTCGAACTCGGAGCGGTTCGTCCGTATTTGGGCGTTGACGGCCTTGGCGTCGTCGGCAATTTTCTGCACTTCCGCCTCCGGGGCGTTGCGGGCTTCGGCCTCGTCTGCCCTTTTGACGAGGTCGTCCTTGAGCCGGACAAACCCAGCGTAGTTTTCCTCGCCCTTGGCCGTCACTTCGGCGCGTTCCTCAAGGTCGGCCACGTTGTTGTCAAAAGTCCGGGCGAACTCTACGTAAGCGTTGTTCTTGGAATCTTTCAGGTCAGCGGCGGCCTTCCGGCACGGAGCCGCAGCCTGGGCAAGCAGGGTCTGGCGTTCCCGCAGGGTGGCCGCTTTCGAGCCAACGAACAGGCCGTTGCAGCCGGCTGCGTCATCGTCACGGAAGAGTCCCTCAAACTGCGGGTAGGACTCCACCAGGCCCTCCATGTAGTCAAAGTAGTCCTCATGGGATTCGACCAGTTGTTGAACGGCCACTCCCACAGCGCTTTCACTGGAGCCATTTACGGATTTCAGTTCCTGCAGGGCAGAACGGGCATTGCCAGTGGCCTGTTGGAACTCGTCCTTTTCTTTTTGGCTGTCCTGCACGGCCTGGTCACGGGAGGCGGGGGCGTTCCGGGCCTTCTTGTAGGCGGCAAGGTAGGCGTTGGCGGCCGGCTGGACCTTGCCCCTGGCATCGCCCAATGCGTTCAGGCGCTGTTCCTTCAGCGCGGCGAGGCTTTCAGTCTTTTGCTGCCCGGCGACGTGGTTTACTGCCACTAAAGCACCAATGGCAATCACTAGTACGGCAAGGACGATGCTGGTCACCAGGATGACAGGCCGGCGCCGTGAGCGGGTGGGAGCGGTGGTGCTTGCGGGGTCTTCGATCGTCATGGCCTATTTCCCCTCCTGGCCGGCGGCATCAAAGGTGGCCAGCCGCGCCTTCAGGAGGCGTTCGAGCTCGGCATTGGAGGCATTCGCGTCGTCGACAAGCTTGGTTGAGCTGGCTTTCACGGCTTCCTCATAAGTTGTCCGGACCTTGTTCAGGGCTTCGTTGATCTCGAGCAAGGCCACTCCCGCCGTCGTGCGTTTGGCAAGGCGCGCGAGGTCATCCGTAGCGTCCAGGACTTCCTGCTGCTTGGCGCGTTGTCCCTTGATGACCTCTTCGATGCCGCCGAGCAGTTGAACCGTGTCCGCGTCTGCCTTGTCCTTGGCACCTGCCAGGGCCAGCAGGCAGGAATCGGCCGTCGTGACGTACTCCTGCGCGTAGTTCCCGCCGCTGACGTTGAGGTCTTTGTGGAGCCGGGCGCAAGGTCCGCCCACCGAACGGGTGATGTTGGCCGTGTTGATGAGCCGTTGGTCGTTGTAGGCGATCACGGCCCCGTACTGATCCTTGAACCGCCGGAAGGCTTCGGCGATCTCTGCTTCCTGCGTCACGGGGGAGGCAGCCATGGCATCGAGCCTGCCGGTGTTGGCGGCCGACTCGCGTTTGATCAGATCGCTTTCCCGGTTGAATACCTGCTCTTTTGCCTGCTCGTCCTCTTCCTCCGCCACCACGTTGGTGTACCGGGCAGTGAATTCCTCCAGCAAGGGGTCATAGAGGTTCATGGAGCTGTCCACGATCCCGCGTTGCTTGTCCAGACGCTCCACATCCGCCCGCTGCACTCCGGTCGGCCGGAGAAAGGCGAACCACGCGCCGAAACCGCCGGCAACCAGGGCCAGGACCACTGCGACCACAATGATCCCTGTACGCCGGGAACTGCCCCGCCCGGATTCCACGGTCGTCTCTTCCAAAGTCTGATCCCCCAATTTTTTGATAAAGGCTAAACGTCGTGCTGGAGCCGCTTCACGAAGAGCTTGGTGCGTTCCTGCCGGGGTGCGCGCAGCACCTCGGCGGCCGGGCCACGTTCCACCACGACGCCGCCGTCCATGAAGATCACCTCATCCGCAACGTGCTGGGCGAAGGCAAGCTCGTGCGTCACGATCACCATGGTCCAGCCTTCCTCGGCCAGCTCCTTGATGACGCCCAGGACATCACCCACGAGCTCCGGGTCCAAGGCCGACGTGGGCTCATCGAACAGAAGGAGCTGCGGCTTGAGAGCGAGAGCCCGGACGATGCCAACACGCTGCTGCTGGCCGCCGGAAAGCTCGAATGGATAAGCATCGCGTTTGTCGGCCAGGCCCACGCGTTCCAGGAGGCGCTCGGCCTCCGCTATGGCTTCGGCCCTGGGGCGCTTCTGTACCTGCACGGGCCCCTCAATGATGTTCTTGAGCACCGTCATATGCGGGAACAGGTTGTAGTGCTGGAAGACCATGGCGCTGCGGTCCCGGAGCGCTGCGATCTCCTTCTTGCCAACCTTGGCCCCGAAATCAATGGCCAGCCCGCTCGAGGCATCGCCACTGCCGAAGGTGACCGTGCCGGCGTCGGGAACTTCCAGTCCGTTGAGCGAACGCAGGACCGTGGTTTTGCCGGAGCCGGAAGGCCCGATCAGGGCCACCACCTGGCCGCGGCGGATGGTGATATCGATGTCCCGCAATACTGTGTTGCTGCCGAAGGCCTTGGCGAGATTCCTCGCCTCCAGGACCATGGTTGACGGATCAGTGGGCGACATAGCGGTCCAATCTTCTTTCCACCGCGGACTGCGCCGTGGAAAGAACCAGGCAGATCACCCAGTAGACCAGGGCTGCCTGCAGGTACAGGGCCATGAACTCCTGGCTGAAAGCGGCGATCTGCTGGGCGTTCCGGAACAGTTCGGTGACCAGGATCAGTGATGCGAGGGACGTGTCCTTCACCAGGGAGATGAAGGTGTTGGACAACGGGGGAACCGAGACCCGGGCAGCCTGCGGCAGAATGATCCGCACCAGCGTCTGCCGGTTGGACATGCCGATGGTGTGGCCGGCTTCCCATTGGCCCTTGGGCACGGAAAGGATGGCGGCGCGGATGATCTCTGCGGCGTAGCCGCCCACGTTCAACGAGAACGCAATGATGGCACTGGGCCACGGGTCAAGCCGTACCCCGATACTGGGCAGGCCGAAGAAGATCACGAACAGCTGCACCAGCAGGGGAGTGCCGCGGATGACCGAAACGTAGAACCGGCCGATGCCGGACAGGACCCGGTTGGGGCTCAACCGCAGCAGGGCCACCACCAAGGCCAGCAGCAATCCAAGGGCGAAGGAAGCCAGAGTCAGGGGGATGGTCCCCGTCACGGCGCCGGTGATGAGCGGTCCGAAGGAACTCCAGATGAGGTCCCAGTTCATCTATTTGGTGACGTCCGCGCCGAAGTACTTGTCCGAAATCTTCGCCAGGGTTCCGTCCGCACGGAGGTCTTCCAAAGCCTTGTCCACGGCCTTGGTGAGCTCGCTGGATCCCTTGCGGAAGACGAAGGCGCTCTCGGTCTTGTCCGGTGCTTCCGCTGCTACTTTCAAGCCGGAGTCCGGAGTTGTTTTGGCGTAGTCCAGGTAGGTGAGTTTGTCGTTCACGGTGGCATCCACGCGTCCCTGCTGGACCAGGGTGGCGGACTGGGCCCATCCCTCGACGGCCTGGACATTGGCTCCGGCTTCCACGGCCATCTTGTAGAAGTTGCTGGTGAGGGACTGGGCCGTGGTCTTGCCCTTGAGGTCGGCGAAGCTGTTGATGCTGGAGTTGTCAGACTTGGTGACCACTACGCCGGTGGAAATGGTGTACGGGGCAGAGAACTCGTACTTGGCCTTGCGGTCATCGTTGATGGAGATCTGGTTGGCGATGGTGTCGAAACGCTTGGAGTCCAGGCCAGCGAAGATGCCGTCGAACTGGGTCTCCTGGAAGGAAGCTTTGACGCCGAGCTTTTCGGCTACGGCCTTGGCGATCTCGACGTCGAATCCGGTGAGGTCGCCGGCTCCCTCAGCGTGGAAGCTGAACGGGCGGTAGGTGCCCTCAGTGGCAATCACCAGTTCACCCTTGGACTTTACGTCGGAGAGGGAGGTGTCCCCGCCGGACTGGGCCGGGGCTGATCCGCCACCGCAGGCGGAAAGGGCGAGGGCAGCGGAAGCCAAGGTTGCGGCAAGGATGGAACGTCGGGTGCGGAGGCTGTTCATGGAGCCATCTTAGTCACCGGAGGGTTAGGGCACGGCGGTGGACACCAGGGCCGGGTAAAGGTGCGTTAAAAAGGCTGAGTGGGGGCGGTCCCCAACAGCCCGCCACCACTCATCCCCCCAATTGTGATCCCGTGGGCGCCACATCCACCGGAAACCCGTTCTCTGATTCCGGTGTCAGGCTGCAGCCGCGTTCACACATTCATGATTGTGCCACGATCTAATGGTTTTGTGAAAGTCTTACGTTGAGAGACGCCGTTTTCGACGCGCAACGGCTTTCGAGAACCAGATTCCGGCCAATCCGATGCACGTGAACATGGCTGCGGAGTAGTTGATCAGCACCCGCAGCCAGGCCTCCGAAAAGGGGATCAGCGGGAACAGCTGCGACAACAAAAGCAATGAAAGCCCCAGCAAAAGCAGGCCCGAAGCGACGCGGAGCAGCACAGGGGCCTGGCTGGCTACCGTGCGCCAGATGGCAGGCACCAGGCAGGCGGCAACGAATCCCGGGTAGAAGCGGCCCATGAACGCGTAAGCCTCCAGGGACGGGCCCCAGACGAGCCCGCTCATCCCCGCCGACGAACCCCGGGTGTCGGTGATGAGGAAGAAGTAGATTGTCAGCACCCCCACGATTGCGGCAACGGTGATGCCAACGGGCCCGCGGATGGCCCGCACTGCTGATTGGGAACCGAACGCGGTGGCGATCTTGATTCCCATGAAGAAGAACGTGGCATACAGGAGGAAGCGCAGGATCAGGTTCCCGATGTTCATTCCGCCAAGCCAGCCGTCGATCACCAGGTAGGGAGCCTCGATGCTGATGAAGATGCTCAAGGAGATCAGCGAAAAGATGTAGAACACCACCCGGTTCTCCCCGCGCAACGCGCTTGGAATCCGTGCGACCGTAATCGCCAGGCAAACTACCAGCGTGACCCAGGGCAGGACAGCCGTCATCCGAGGTTCTCCCAAATTCGTTCAGTTCGTTCGTGGTCTTGTTCCTGGCGGCGAAGGGTCTTTCCCAAAGCCAACAGCCTCTCACCGGCAAGTGTCACCAGCTCACTTTGGGACATCCTGTCCAGAGCCTCCCGGCGTGCAGTGGGTGGCCAGCCGGCTTCGGCTTCCGTAATCAGTCCTCCGGCCACCAACCCTCCTGCCGGTCCGACCCCGGCTGCACGCGAGGTGGCAATCGCCAGCTCCGGCGGAAGCCTGTTGGCTGTCAGATGGGCGGAGAAATTCTGCGGCGCGATGCCGGTGGTGTCGCTGACCCGGTGCCGCAACTCGCCGTCGTCGATCGCGTCCACCCAGTTGCGCACCGACGTAGGGTGCGGTGGTTCCGAAAGGCGGGCCACCGGCGCGGAGCCGGGCTCGCTGCGCTCCACCACCGCGCGCAGAAGATCGATCGTGGCAACCTGGCTCACCAGTTCGCAGCCCGTGGGCGGAACGGGCTCGCCGCGGAGATCGGAGTAGAGGTCAAAAGTGGCCAGGGCCTGCACAGGGTTGATGTTGAAACCCCGGCTGATGCTCACCAGCGTGGACTCGGCCACCTTGCCGCGGACCAGCTGCTGGGCCAAAGTTGTCCGTTTGATGCCGGCGATCCTGCAGACGTCCGCCGTGCTGGCATCGGGCGCAACGCCATGAAGCCAGCGCTGGAACGCCTTGGACGGTAAGGGCATGTGGAACTCTCTGTGATGTGGGGCGCGGCAAACCAACAAATTGCGGTAAGTGGGAGTACAGATCGATTTTACGCCGACGCCACATTGAATTATGCTTGATGATTGAACCCGCTGGTCCGTACACCCCCCAAGTCCGGACCAGCGGGTTTTTCCATGCCCGCGGAAATCGCGGCCTGATGATCTGCGTTTCCTTGCTGGAGGATAGACAAATGACTGCAACCTTGGTGGCCAAGGAACTTGCCGGTGGGCATGGCCACCGCACCCTTTTTTCCAAGCTGTCCCTCACTGTGGCACCCGGCGATGTGGTGGGCGTTGTGGGTGCCAACGGCGCCGGAAAATCCACGCTTCTCCGCATCCTGGCGGGCGTCGACCAGCCGCAGGAAGGCAGCCTCAGCCTGGCGCCGTCCGATGCGTTCGTGGGTTGGCTGCCGCAGGAACACGAGCGCACGGAAGGGGAGACCATCGCAGGCTACATCGCTCGCCGCACCGGTTGCGCGCAAGCCACAACCGAGATGGAATCCACCGCCGAGGCCCTCGGCTCCGGGGCTCCGGGCGCCGACGACGCGTACTCCCTTGCCTTCGACCGCTGGATGGCTTCCGGCGCGGCAGACCTCGAGGACCGCATCCCCGCCGTTCTGGCCGACCTTGGGCTGGAGGTTGGCGCCGAGGCCATGATGACCGGCCTTTCCGGCGGGCAGGCTGCCCGCGTGGCATTGGCCGCGCTGCTGCTGAGCCGCTTCGACGTGGTACTCCTGGACGAACCCACCAATGACCTGGACCTGGACGGGCTGGCGCGCCTTGAAGCCTTCGTCCAGGGATTGCGCGGCGGAGCGGTCCTGGTCTCCCACGACCGCGAATTCCTGGCCCGCTGCGTCACCACAGTGGTGGAGTTGGACCTGGCCCAGAACTCGGTAGCAGTCTACGACGGCGGCTACGAAGCCTTCCTCGAGGAACGTGCCGTGGCCAAACGCCACGCCCGGGAGCGTTACGAGGAGTTCGCCAACACCAAAGCGGACCTCGTTTCCCGCGCGCGCACCCAACGGGAGTGGAGCTCCCAGGGTGTCCGGAACGCCATGAAAAAGAACCCGGACAACGACAAGATCCGCCGGGCCGCCAGCGTCGAATCCTCAGAGAAGCAGGCACAGAAGGTCCGCCAGATGGAGTCCCGCATTGCCCGGCTCACTGAGGTGGAGGAGCCCCGCAAGGAGTGGCAGCTGCAGTTCAGCATCGGCCAGGCACCCCGCTCAAGTGCCGTCGTCGCGACCTTGCGTGACGTCGTCGCGCGCCAGGGCGACTTCACGCTGGGGCCGGTGAACCTCCAACTTAACGGCGGCGAGCGGATCGGCATCACGGGTCCGAACGGCGCCGGCAAGTCCACCCTGTTGCGCCTGCTGCTGGGGACGCAACAACCCGACGACGGCGAGGCCTCCATGGGTGCGTCCGTCGCCATCGGCGAAATCGACCAGGCGCGTGGACTGCTCGACGGCGGGCAGCCGCTCGGCGACGCGGTGGAAGCCGTACTCGTGGACTGGAACAGCGCCGACGTCCGCACCCTCCTGGCCAAGTTCGGGCTCAAAGCAGACCACACCGCACGCACCGTGGACTCCTTGTCACCGGGAGAACGGACCCGGGCTGCGCTCGCCTTGCTGCAGGCCCGCGGAGTGAACCTGCTGGTGCTGGACGAGCCCACCAACCATCTGGACCTTCCGGCGATCGAACAGCTGGAAGAGGCCTTGGAGAGCTATGACGGTGCGCTGCTGCTGGTGACCCACGACCGCCGGCTGCTGGAAAACGTCCGTCTCGATTCGCGGTGGCACCTGGACAACGGACAAGTCCGGGAACTCCACCACACCCCAAGCCAGGAGAAGTAACCCATGAGCATGGACCGCGTGGCCTGGAGCTCGCTGTACAACATCACCACTGCCAAGAGCGGCTCCAAGCCGTTCTCCAAGGAAACCCTCAAACGTGTCCTTGCCTTCGCTGCCCCTCACAAAGGGAAGCTGATTGCCTTCGTCATAGCCTCCATTGCCGGCGCTTTCCTGGCCGTGGCCACCCCGGTGCTGGCCGGACAAGTGGTGGACGCGATCATCGCGAACGCAGGCGTGGGAACGGTCATCTGGCTGGCCGTCCTGATCGCCATTGTGGCTGTCGGCGAGGCCGGAGTGGGACTGTTGACGCGCTGGTTGTCGTCGATCATTGGTGAGGGCGTCATCGTTGACCTGCGCACGCGGGTGTTCGACCATGTGCAGCGCATGCCCATTGCCTTCTTCACCCGGACCCGGACCGGCGCCTTGGTGAGCCGCTTGAACAATGACGTCATCGGTGCCCAGTCCGCGTTTGCCGGCACCTTGTCCGGTGTGGTCAGCAACGTGGTGGCCCTGGCGTTGACCCTCGCCGTGATGCTCAATACTTCCTGGCTGGTGACGGTGCTTGCCATGGTGCTGCTGCCGATCTTCCTGATCCCTGCGCGGCGCATGGGCTCCAAACTGGCCGACCTCCGCCGCGAAGCCGCCGCCCACAACGCCGCCATGGGCACGCAGATGACGGAGCGCTTCTCGGCGCCCGGTGCCACGTTGGTGAAGCTGTTCGGCCGCCCGGACGAGGAATCGCGCGAATTTGCCGACCGGGCAGGACGGGTACGGGACATCGGCATCCGCACCGCAATGCTCCAGTTCACCTTCGTCACCGCCCTGACCCTGGTCTCGGCGTTGGCACTGGCCCTCGTCTACGGGCTGGGCGGTTGGTTGGCTCTCAGCGGCCAGCTGGCCCCGGGCGATGTGGTGGTCCTGGCACTCCTGCTGACCCGCCTCTACGCGCCACTGACCGCACTGTCCAACGCCCGGGTGGAAATCATGAGCGCCCTGGTCAGCTTTGAGCGGGTCTTCGAGATCCTGGACCTCAAGCCGCTCATCACCGAGAAGCCGGATGCCATTGAGGTTGCTCCCGGTCCTGTAGCGGTGGAATTTGATGACGTCCGCTTCTCCTACCCCTCAGCGGACAAGGTGTCCCTGGCATCCTTGGAGGAAGTGTCCACGCTGGACACCCGCGGCGGGGAGGAAGTCCTGCACGGGGTCAGCTTCCGGGTTGAAGCGGGCCAGACTGTGGCGCTGGTGGGTTCCTCCGGTGCCGGCAAGTCGACCATCGCGCAGTTGCTTTCCCGTTTGTACGACGTCGATTCCGGGGCTGTCCGCCTCGGTGGTGACGGACCCCGGACAGGTGCCGATGTCCGCGACATCACCTTCGACTCGCTGCGCGACACCCTGGGCATGGTGACCCAGGACGGCCACCTGTTCCACGAAACCATTGCCTCCAACCTGCGTCTGGCACGGCCGGGCGCTACCGAGGACGACATGTGGGACGTTCTCCGGCGCGCCCGCCTGGAGCCGATGATCCGCTCCCTGCCCGATGGCCTGGAGACAGTGGTGGGGGAGCGCGGCTACCGGCTCTCCGGCGGCGAGCGCCAACGCCTTACCATCGCGCGTCTGCTCATCAAGCAGCCGCGCGTGGTGATTCTGGACGAAGCTACGGCTGCATTGGACTCCACCAACGAAGCCGCCGTGCAGGCGGCCCTTGGTGAGGCGCTCGAGGGGCGTACCGCCGTCGTGATTGCCCACCGCTTGTCCACCATCCGTGCCGCCGACGCGATCCTGGTGGTGGAAGATGGCAGGATCGTGGAGCGTGGCACGCATACCGAGCTGCTGGCAGCGGACGGCCGCTATGCCGAGCTGTACCAGACGCAGTTTGCGGAGGCCACGGCTGTGGCGCAGGAAGCCGTCCCGGAGCTGTAGCGCTACTTGAGCGCCGGAAGGACGTGGTCCGTCAGCAGCGGCGCCAGGTCCGTGGGCAGGGGTGCTGAGAGGTCCAGCCAGCGGATCTCCGCGATCTCGGCCGAGGGATGCGCTTCCCAGGTTCCGGGGGCTGTGAACACGGTGGCTTCGATGTTCGTGGCAGCCTCGTTCGCAGCCACTGCGAGCCAGACACCCAGGGGTTCCAGCTGCTCCGGCGAGACCTCGATGCCGACTTCCTCGGACAGTTCCCGGGCTGCGGCCTGGGCCGCGGTTTCGCCGGGTTCGGGTTTGCCTCCGGGGTGCATGAACTTGTCCGTGCCGCGCTTGCGGACCGTCAGCAGCTGCCCTTCGCTGTTGTAGACGCAGACGGCGCTGACCACGATGAGGTCAGTTGTTGTCATTCGTGCCTCCCGGCGTGGATGCGGACCAGGTGCGATTCGAGCAACAAGTCCTTGGCGGGTCCTTTGACGTCCCAGGTGAAGCTGAACGAATCCGGCCCGTCGTAGCTGTAGTTGACCTGGTAATCATCGGGGTCGCACCAGTGCTTGTCCTGATGCCCCAGCTCGGAGAATCCCACGACGTGGAACGGCCTGCCGTCGGGGAAGGACACGTCCATGGAGTCCGGCGCCGTGCCGGGTGTGAGGACGTATTCGCGGAAAGCGGGGCCTGTGTGGGTGGGCCAGTGCATGGTGCCGTCTTCGCGGTAGTCCAGGCCGCCGTCGGGGTTCCGGCTGTAACGCACGACGCCGGTGAAGGTTCCGCGGGTGCCGGAGGCCCTGTCCAGGAGGGTCCGCTCCACACTCCAGCTGCCGGCCAGGTAGGCCCGCAAGTCCTGGATGGGCTGCTGGTGCTTCAAGTGCCCTCGATTGGAATCGAACCAACGACACCGGCTTTAGGAGAGCCGTGCTCTATCCACTGAGCTACGAGGGCCTGTGTGTCCATGGCTCGGAATCCCACTGCTGGAGCTCAAGGGCCCGGACACGACTACAAGCATACAAGCTGCCGGGGCGATGCCCGAACACAGTTAGGCTGGCCACCATGAACGGGCATGCAACGGCGTCGGCACCGGCAGGATGGTTCCTTCCGGATGTCCGCAGCATCAGGGCAAATATTGGCGGGTGGGCGCACCTGAGCGTCGTCCAGTACTTCGTGGCCGAGGCCGCTGTGATCGAGGCCTGGGCCGGTCCGGAGCCCTACAGCAGGGCCACAGGATTCATCAGCGACCTGGGCGCTGTTTCCTGCGGACTGTATGAGGACCGGGCTGTCTGTTCGCCCTTGCACTGGCTGATGAATGCCTCTTTCGTGCTCCAGGGACTCGCGCTGGTCCTGGGTGCGCTCCTCCTCACTTCAGGGCTGCTGTGCGTCGCGGCGAGGCCGGACGTCCAGGCCAGGCGTTTCCGGGCAACGCAGGAGGACTCCACTCCAATCCGTGTGTTGGCGGTGCCCTGGATCATGGCGGTCGCCATCCGGATCCTGACGGGCGTTGCGGGTGTCGGCACCGTGGTTGTGGGATTGGTACCCGAAGACATGGGTTCACCGTGGCACTTTGCGGGGGCCCTCATGTTCTTCATCGGCGGCGGGTTCGCTTTGCTCCTGCTGGCAGTACTTTGGTTCCGGCAGACACCGGTCAGTTGGTTTCTCGCAGCATGTGCGGTGGTTTGCCTGGGGGCGCTCGTGGTCGGTGGGATCACGGGCATGGAAGTCCCCCAGCCCGGGACCTTGGAGCGGCTGATGGGTTATCCGGTGACTATTGGCCTGGCAACGGCGGGCTTGGTGATCGCACAGCGGGTGCGCACGGAACGGAAGGCGCACAGGGCCGGTTGAGTCTTAGGGCCGCTTGAGTCTTAGGGCCGGTTGAGAAAGTACTCGCGGAAGTCCACCAGTGAAGTCCCTCCTGCGTAGCCGAGATCACCAGCACCCACCGAAACCGAGTCGTCGGGTGAAAAGATACTGACCGAGAAGGATCCGGAGTCCAGGTCGTTGGTCTTCTCCAGCATCGCCGGAAGAGCCGCTTCCAAGGCCTCTGCAAGCGTGGCGTGGTCGGAGCCGGTTCCTGTGAGCTTGGCGGTGATGAAGTTTCCGGACGTATTCATGTTCACGTTGACCTGGGCGTTCTTTACTCCCGGCACGGACGCCGCAGCGTCCTGCATGTCCTTGCCGAGCCGCTCGGCCTTGGACGGGCCGCCCACGCCGCACGCCGTGATGCCCAGAATCAGCATCATGATGATCAGGGCCGGTACGGGCGTGCGACGTTTCTTCAAGGTCACTGCTTTCGGGAGATGTTGGACACGGTTGAGGACACCTGGCCGGCGTCGCTTGTCAGGAACTGCTGGGTGGATTCCTTTTGACTGTACTGGGCGATGGGACCACCGGCCTCCTGCTGGGCTACCGAATCAACGTAGCGGTAGGAGTCGTGGTAGCTGATGCCTGCAAATCCCGGGTCGATGTCCGGATTGGGCAGCGTCACTACCGTGGCGTTGTTGTCCCGGCTCGTGGTGATACTTCCGCCCGGAAGCAAGGTGGCATCCGCCAGGTCCACTTGGGGGACGGGGTCGCCGGCGTGCTGAAGGGCCAGGACATCGATGGACGCCGGGATGGGCGCCGAATCCACGGGCGATCCGTACGTAACGACGTTGGTGACGTTGAACCTGTCGGTGAAGCTGTTGTCGGATGCCAAGGCCGTGGCGATCATGCCGCCCTGCGAATGCCCGGACAGCATCACTGGCGCGTCCCGGGGGATGCCGGCCTTCTCCATGGCGATGCGGACGGCCTGGGCGGCGGTGGACAGGTTTCCGCCGGCAAGTTCAAGGTTTCCGGTGAGATCGGTGGGGTTTGCTGCACCGTCCGGCATCCAGCGGGTGGTTCCTGGGATGCTGATGATGTAGGCAGGGGGACTTCCTGGCTTGTCGACTGTGGTGATCCGGATGCCCGTATCTTCGGTGCCTGCGATTCCTGCGTCGGCGTAGGCGGCGTCGGTGGCGGCCAGGACGGAGCTGATGGTTGACGGCACGGGCGTAACAGCCCTGCCGTTCACATCGGCGGTCCCGGGTTTGCCAACGGTAAGGGGGACGGGTTCCCCGGCGACCGGGCGGCCGTCATCGAACAGGTGCGGATTGTGGAAACCAAGACTCGTCACAGTGGCGGCGGTGTTCCATGTTGCCGCCACAAAGAGCACCCCGTTTGACACCACTTGGGTGATCGACGGCGGTTCGCCGGAGGTCAGCCATCCCCAGCCCATGTTCACCCAGTCGCCGAACCGGGTGAGGCGGTTCTCCTCGGCGTCCATAAGGTTTCCCACGGGGAGGGGAGCCAGGTCCTGGGCGAGGTTCCACATGGCGGAGGCCGTCCCGGCGAGGACGCTGGTGGTCTTTCCAAAGGCATTCCACAGGTCCCCGGCCTCCCCGGCTGCCGAGTCCAAAAGGCGGTCAAGGGCGGACGTGCCCCCGGATCCGGCCGACGCAGTGCTGGCGGCCAGTTGCTCGTCCACATTCTTTTGCGCGGCATGTGAGGCTGCAGCGAGCGCATGCCCGGCAGCAACAAGTTGGCTCCGGTAGGCCTTCCAGTCGTGGGTGAACCGTTGCCCGTCGTCGCCGTGCCAGTCGACGTTTGCGATCAGCGGCGTGAGGCTGCCGCTCAGGTCCAGCAAGCGTTGGCTGCTGCGGGCGAACTCCTTGCTGAGCCGTCGCCCGCCTTCGACGTCCATTCCGTAAAGGCTCATGCGCTGACGCTCCGTTCGGCAGCGCTGCCAAGGTATTCCCGGGCTCCCAGCAGGGACCACGCGAATTCGCGCGCGATGTCGGTGGCCGGGACCGCCGTCAGGGACGTCGCGGCTTCGCCTCCCGGCCCCGCTTCCGCTGAGTACAACTGGTCTGCGACGGCCCAGACCCGCCGGCTGATGTAAGGGCGGGAACCCGCCGGGAATGCCGGTCTGGCTGAAACGTCAAGGTGGATGGTGCAGGTGGCGTTGGCTGCGGTTTCCCCTGGTGTCGCTTCGGGCAACGGCTCCAGCCGGCGGAGGTCCGGAAAATGCTGGCTGACGGCTGCCCATGCATCTTCCTCCAGGAAGAAGGAAACCTCGACGGCGTTGCGGACTTCCGTCACCACCACACCGTTCGCTTGGTGACTGATGCGGCGGCGATAGGAAATGCCGACCCCCCGGCCTCCGGCCAGCCCGATCTCCGTGTGGACAGACTCATTCACTGATGGGACAGCGTGGTTGGACTGCACCACCGTGGAGGCTTTCAGGGGAGCGGACGCAGCAAGGTGAACCGCAAGGATCCATTGTGGCGACATCACGCCGTGGGCATCGACAATGCCGGCGCGACGCAATTCGTCCCCGGTTTCCTGCGAATCACCCACCTGCGCCTGCAGGGAATCCTGATAGGCAGCAAAGTCCGCTTCCGCGCCGCTGTCCATCGCTTCGGCGGCCCTGCGGACAGTCTCTGCCCACGCGAAGCCGCTGATTTCAACGATGTTGAGCCGGGAACCGGCCCGAATTTCCCCCATTGATCCCCCAGAATCCACTTACTGCACGCCAGCATTTGGCGGCAAGCGAAACACTATCGGGGCGGGCCCGGGGGTGGAATGGGGAGAAGTGCCCTGACGGATCTTTGAGGGGCAGGGATCACGGCGGGGGAGGGGGCGGGCCGTGGCTCAGGAGGCCCCAGTCCGGAAGGATGCAGCTCAGGCGGCGCGCTTCTTTCCCAGGAACACGGCAACCACACCGCACACGAGGCTCACCAGGAAAAGTACCCAGGAGGCAACGGTGACTGCCGACGCCACGGCGACCGAACCGGCGTCGGGCGATTCTGCTGCCAGCACCGAGTCGATGGCCACGTTCGACCACAAGTGGGCCACGGCAAAAAGCAGGGGAGCGGCCCACATGGCCCAGCGCCAGGACTTGCGCGCCACGTTGGTGCCGATGAGCAGGAGCCAACTGAAGCCGAAGATCAGCGGGAACAACGTCCCGGCCGTCTTATGGACGTAATTGAGCTGGCCGCGGGCCGGGTCATCCATGGCTGCACGGAGTTGGGCGATGTAGTCCTGGGAGAAACCACCGATCAGGGAATCCGGCATTGCCAGCCCGCCGGAGAGCTGCGTCATCTGGTTCAGGGTCAACAGGTGCAGGTACCAGAAGAGGAACAAGCTGGCCACCACTCCGGCAATCACGATCAACCTGGAGTTGCTTTGTGCCTTCTGCGGCGTGCGCCCGGTGGTGGTGTTAATCACGGGAGGCAGCGTGTGGTCGGGAACCACTGCCTTTGCTCCGTGTTTTTTGATCCGCTGCGCTGGTGTCTTGGCCATGTCATTCATTATCCCGCCACCTAAGCTGGATCCATGACCACCGGCAGGCACACCGCAACCGAACTCGATCCTTCACTTGATGACTACCAGTTGGCCAGCGCCCTGGTCCGGGAAGCGGGGCAACTGGCGTTGCTCATGCGGATGGGCGGGTTGCAGGGCGAACGCAAAACGTCCGTCTCGGACGTCGTCACCGCAGCTGACCATGCAGCCGAGGCCTACGTCCTGGAACAACTGCGGCGCTGCCGGCCCGGGGACGGCATCCTCGGCGAAGAGGGCGCCTCTGTGGCCGGAACCAGCGGACGGACCTGGGTGATCGACCCCGTAGACGGCACCTACAACTTCCTGCACGGCTCCACGTACTGGTGCTCGGCCATCGCTCTGAAGCGTGATGACACCGTCCAGGGTGGCGATCCAGGGAGCCCGGAGGTGGATCCGTCGGTGTTGCTGGGGGCCATCTACCAGCCGGAACTGGACAAGCTCTGGTTGGGCGGCGAAGACCGGGCCGCCACGCTCAACGGAGAACCCATTTCCGGTTCGGGCGATGTCTCCGTGGCTGAGATCTCCGCCGCAACCTACATCCACCCCACCTGGCTCGCAGATCCGCGCACAGCCATGCCATGGCACGCGGCTGCCATCACCGCCGCGTCCTTGCGGATGTTTGGCTCGGGTTCCTGTGATCTGGGCCGGGTGGCCGATGGTGAACTCGGTTGCTGGTTCCAGCACAGTTGCCCGGAATGGGACTGGCTGCCCGGAAAGGCGATCGTTCGCGCGGCCGGTGGGGACACCGCCGTCGTGAAAGTTAACGGGATGAACTGGTTCGTTGCCGGAAGCCCGACGGCGGTCCGTGAGTTGGGTGCCGCGCTCACCTCGGTGCCGCAGTTCGCCTAGCTGCCGACCACGCTATCCAAAACGGTATTGCTAAGTAGCCTTAGTAATGATTTCCTTGTAGTGGGACGAACGGATCGTCCCGCTGCCCAGGTGCTGACCGGTCAGCTGCCGAGCCCCAGGAGACGCCATGCAAGGGATTGGTGGTCCCAGCCTTCCACGGCTGACGCAAAACACGCGGCCCCTCGGCTGCCTGCACTGCGGAACGAACGAAAATGTTGCCATCGAATCCATCGAGTCCCTGCCGCCGCATCCCGGCGAACTCCAGGTCCAGGTTGGGTACGTCTGCCGCACCTGCCAGGGCAACTATCTGCACACGGCGCGGTTCCGTGATGTGGCAGCGGTCCTGAACAAAGTGCGCTCGCTGGAGGGATTGCTCCGTTTCGCCGGAGAGTACTTCCACTGCGGCGAACCAATGTCCCTGGCGGGCTCCAACGTCAAGAGCATCTACGCGCCACTGTCGACCGACGATCCCGGCGAGGACGCTTCGGCAGTAAACGTCGGGACGAAGTTGCTGCGGTGCCAGTGCGGCTTCCAGCTGGAACTGCCGAACTGACCCCGGTAAGGGAACTGGACGCCGGTTAACTCTTTCGGGTACCCCCACGGACCTGGCCTGATTCTCCTTGTTATTTTGCACCGGGGGGGGCGCTTGCCCCCACGGTCTTAGCTGCAGAGCAACCCTGTCCTGCAGCGTTCGCAAGGGGGAAATACTTGAACAGCAAGAGCAAGCTGTGGCCCACAGCCGTCGGCGTTACAGCCGTATCGGCCTTGGCAATCGGCCTCGTGGCCGCACCGGCCGCAAACGCAGCACCCACCGACGTCATCTCGGTGGGCAGCGGACAGATCATCGACGGTTCTGTCCTGGCACTTCCAAACTTCGCCGGCCTCGCATCCAACGGAGCAGCAACTGCCCAGCAGATCGGCACGCCGCCGAGCGGCCCGGCAGTCATTGAAGCCAACAACCCGCTGGACCTCAGCGCCGTCTTCGGCGTGGTCAACGTGGGCGCGGGCAACATCCCGCTGCTCCAGAACAACGGCATCATCCAGGTTGGTGCTGTCAGCCAGTACGGCAAGGCAGTCAACGATGGTTCCTCGGAAGCATTCTCCGGTACCGTGAGCGGCGCTCCCGGTCTGGTGACCCTCCCCGGCGGCCTTCCCACCTCCGGCGATCCTGCCATCCCGGCAGCCCGCGTGAGCCTGGGCACTGCAGCCATCCTCGGCGGCACTGACCTGGTCAACGTCAACCTTGAGGTGGCCACCCTCGCGGCGGCAGCCAAGAAGGACCAGGGCGCAGCCCCCCAGGGTGCCTACTCACTGGCCGGCGTTTCGGCTGAAGTCGGCGGCACTGTCATCGGCGGCGTTGCAGGCACCATCAGCACCGCCATCAACACGGCCAACGCTGTCCTGACCCCCTTGGGCGTCACGGTGGCCAACCCGGTTTCCGGCGGAACCATCTCCATCACCGAGGCAGACCTGCTGGCTGTTGCCGGCGTAGCAGACCTGAACTCCCTGCCGGCCGGAACCGACCTGATCTCGTTCCTGCCCCAGGCTGTTGCCAACAAGCTGACCTCCATCGTCAGCAGCACCCTGGCAACCGCCACGGCCGCCGTGAACGGGCTTGGACCGATCGCCCAGCTCGTCGCCGGACCTGCCCTGGCAGTCCTGACCACCACCCTGAACGGCGTGACCGGAGCAGTTGCAACCAGCGTTGTGGCTCCCTTGAGCACCGCACTGACTGCCCTCGTTTCGGCCAAGGTCAACGTCCAGGAAACCGCACCGTCGGGCGCCTTTACCCAGCGCGCCCTGCAGATCGCCGTCGCCGGCGGCTCCATCGCCACTGTCAACCTGGCCAACGCGACTGTTGGACCCAACCTTGACGCAGCGGCGATCCCGCTGGTCAACGCCGACACCATGGCCATCAGCGGTGGCGTGGCCCTCCTGGCACTGCTCACCTGGCTGTTCGTCCGCTCACGCCGCCGCACCGCGGTAGCCGCTGCCTGATCGCCCCGGCGATCAAGCAACGGCGAAAGGAGAACTGTCAATGTACGGCAATAACTGGACTGCAGGCGGCACCGCCGCCGGTGGTACCACGCTCGCTGTTACAGGAGCCCCGACCCTTGGTTGGGTCATCCTGGTGGGGGTAGCCCTGCTGATTACCGGTTTTGTGGTCCTGCGAAACAGCAGGCTCAAAGCCGCAAAGCGGGGAGCACATCCCAACTCGTAATACCATCGGCGGGACGGCTCTTTCCGGGCCGTCCCGCCATCCCCATTTTCCGGGCCTTTCCGGCCCCGCCCAAGCATCGGAAGTAAATGTCGGTACTCGAATCCGCCCAGGCGCTGGCTTTTGTGCTCCTGGTGGTTTTTCTGTCGTACATCCTGGTGATTCTGGTGCCCTTCCTCCGGCGCAAACCCGATCCCGAGGGCGATCCCGACTCTTTCTCATGGCATGTGTTCATTCCATGCCGCGATGAAGAAGTGGTGATCGGCGAAACCCTGGGATTGCTGCGCAGGCAATTCCCGCAGGCCCACGTCTGGGTTGTCGATGACGACAGCGACGACGCTACGGCCGACATCGTGGACGCAGCCTCAGAGCGCGATTCCATGATCCATCTGGTGCGCCGACGCCGCCCCCTGGCCCGCACAGGCAAAGGGGATGCGCTCAACGCCGCCTACCGCACCTTGGACGCCTGGCTGCCGGCCGGCGTCGACCGTTCTTCGGTGATCGTCCTGGTGGTCGACGCCGATGGCCACCTCGCCGACAATGCGTTCCGTCAGGCGGCTGGTCCGCTGGCGTTCGGTGACCCGGAAGTCGGCGCCGCCCAAACCGCCGTCTGGATGTCCAACCTGCAGGACCCGGCCCTGGAAGGCGGCACCGGCCCGCAGCGTTTCCGGAAGTCCTTCGGACGGTACCTGGTCCTGATGCAGGACATGGAGTTCCGCACCACCATCGCGGCCATGCAGTCCCTTCGCCGGCACACCCTGACGGTCGGCCTGGGCGGGAACGGCCAGTTCACGCGGTTGTCCGCATTGGACGTCATCGCCAAGACCTCCGGCCAGCCCTGGCACGGGGCGCTCCTGGAAGATTACGAACTCGCGATCCACATCATGCTGGGTGGTTACAAGACCGTCTACATGCATGACACGCACGTGGCCCAGGAAGCCCTCCCTGACCTCCGGCGTCTCCTGACGCAGCGCACGCGCTGGTGCCACGGAGGCATGCAGTGCAGCGTCTACCTGAAGCGGATCTTCGAATCGCCGTACTTCAGCAACGTCGGCGCGATCGAGTCCAGCTACTTCCTGGTCCAGCCCTTCATCCAGATTCTTGGCTTGGTCCTGTGGCCAACGCTCTTTATCACCATGGTGGCCCAGGGCTCACTGACCATGGGCAGCTTTGGCGCCTGGATCAGTGCGGCCTGGTTCATCATTCCCCTGATCTTCGCAACCGGCGTGCTGCCGTTCGCACTGTGGGGCCTGGTGTACCGGAAGCAGGTCACGCCGGAGAAGAACTTCATGCTCGGTGTCCTCTGGGGCTTCGGCTACTGGCTCTACATGTACCAGAACTACGTCACGGTCCTCAGGGCAACCTACCGCCTCATCACGGGACGGCAGGGGTGGGCCAAGACCCGCCGCAACCAGGAAGCAGACGTCAAACTCCTAGCGAAGGAAGCGTAGTGGCCATGAGCGCAGAAGCCGGCAACATCAGCGTCCCCATGGGACCCCGTGCGATCCCCGTACGGAAGGCCCGTGGCGGGGGCCTCCTCGGGCTGGTCTTCATCGCTGCCGCGGCCGCGGCGATGCTGCAGCAGGAGCACATCAGGGCAGCCGAAGCCTGGCTCATGTCCGCCATTTTCGACGGCGTCCTCGGCGGGGCTTCCTACAGCGTAGGGGACATCATCTTCCACAACGTGGGCGGGGGCCAGCCATTCGCCCTCCAAGTCACGGGGCTGTGCTCCAGCGCCGTCCTGCTCACGCCAATCGCAGGCCTGGCCGGGATTCTCTTCCTGATGGGACGCATTCCCGTGTCCCGGCTCATGCCCGCGGCCCTCATCGCGCTCCTCATTGTCTGCATCAGCAACGCAACCCGCTACTTCATGATTGCCGCGGCGCAACAGAGCTGGGGCCAGCAGGGATTCGATGTCATGCACCACTTCCTGGGTTCCTTCGTGGTGATTTTCGGCTTCGTCGCGGCCATCATCGTGCTGGTGAGGGCCGCCGTCGTCCGCAAAAACCGCACCGTGACCCGCAGCAAGGGCCGGCGTGCTTCCTCGTAGTCTGTTCAGGGCGTCGGCCGTCATGGCCGCGGTGATGTTAACGGCAGTTCTGTCCGCCTGTGACCAAGGGAAACCGGGGGTGGACACAGCGAATCCGGAAACGGGACTTTGCCATGCCGTGGTCACCCCTGAAGAGTTCGATGCCAGCAGCGAACCCAGCCCGCCTGTTCCCTGCGCCGAACCCCACACCACCCAGACCTTCCAGGTCACCACGATGCCCGAACCCCTGGCCAAGCAGGAAGCACGCCCCAACCAGCAGCAGCTCAAGGCTGCCGGCAAAAGGCTGTGCACCAGCGAGGACCTGCGTGCTTATCTCTCGGCGTCCAGCAGAGACGGAACCATTGGCCTGGCGATCACCAGTTACTTCCCTGACCGGGACGCATGGGCCGCCGGCAGCCGGGCAGTTCGCTGCGACGTAGCGGTAACGGACCACCACGGCACCCCGCAGGAAATCGGCCTCGACCTCAAGGATGCGTTGGCCGGACCCCACTCCGCAGCAGTGCGGCTCTGCTACCGGCAGGAATACAAGGACGGCATTCTTTCCGACGACGGCACAGACGTCCCGTGTTCGGAGCCCCATACCGCGGAAGACATCAGCGCATGGATTGCGCAGGACGCGTCACTGGCAACACCCGCCGGGCGGGAAGCGCGCTGCCTTCCCTATGCGCTCGAATTCCTCGGAACAGAAAAGCTGCCCGCAGGCGTTGGAGTCCAGCCCATCATCCGGACGGTAGGCACTGCCCGGACAGTGCGCTGCGCCGTGGCATCCGCCCGGCAACCAGCACCGGGCGAAGCTCCGGAACTGGTGACCGGAACCCTGGCTCCCCAGCGCGTGGCTGTCACAGGGGGAGCAGGAAAGAATGGCTGAGTACGGATCCGGAAACGCCACGCAGCTCCGTGAGCGTGGTGGGAAAGCGCAGAAAGCCTTCACCCCCGCCCCCGTACGTGGCCGCAAGGGCACCAAGGCCCGGCCGCTCGGCAGCCTGGGGCGCTACCTGGCCAGGACTTTCGGCCCCGGTGCGTTGACGCTGGGGCCAGTCCATGGTGCGGCCATGATCTCCGGGCTGGTTGCTGCCGCCCTCATGGTGGTCCGGTTGCTCATTCCGGAACCCGTGGGGATGGGCGACCAGGGCGAGGGACATGGCTTGGTGTGCTCCCTGGGCGTCATGAACCAACGTCCCTGGGACTACGCCGAGTTCACCAAATACATCCACCCCGCCTGGGTCCCGCACCAGTTCTACGGCGAGGGCTGCGGGGCCAACGGCACCGGGGAGCCCAACTACTCTTCCCAGCTGCTGCTCCTGTGGTTGGGGAAACTGCTGACGCCCCTTACGGGCTGGGGACCCGGACTGGACACCCGTGCGGTTGGACTTGTCTGCTGTGTGGTGTTCGGGTTGTTGATCGCGGCCTTGATCAACGTACTGCCTGGCCGGACCTGGTTCCGTATCCTCATTGCCGCGCTGGTCACAGGCGTGATGGCTGACGGGGTCTTTGCTGATTTCTTCATCTCGCCCTACAGCGAGCCCGCGGCCTTCCTCGGCATCCTTGGCGTGTCCGTGGCACTGCTTCACTATTGGAACGGCAACGGTCCGCGGTGGCTGGCTTTGCTGCTGGTCGTCCTCGCCACGGTCTTTACCGTTGCGGCAAAAACACAAACTGCCGCATGGCTGCCCGTCATTGCCCTGGCCATGCTCTGGGTGCCATTGCCGCGGCGCGCAGCCGACGGTGAGGCGGCCGTCGTCGAGCCCCCAACCGAAGGCACGCCGGCGGAGGACGCGGTCAGGAGGGGCAACCGTTGGCGCGCATTGCTGCTGCCCGCGACGGCGGTGCTGCTGATCGTTGCGTTTTCGGTGGCGTTCATCAACGCCCAACCCAAGCGCTTCGCAGAGGTAAACCTTTACAACGCAGTCTTCGTTGAGCTTCTTCCGTACAGCCCCACCCCTGAAGCAGATCTCGAATGGTTGGGGCTGGATCCAAGTTTCATCAACTCCATGGATACTACGGTGGCCTCCACGCGTTCGGCTGTTTACAACCCTCTGTACCCGCAGTTCCAGGAGAAGATCAGCCTGGGTACGATCGCCGGTTTCTACGCCACTCATCCGGAGCGGCTCATCACCATGGGTGAACGCGGAGTCACTGCCATGCTGACGCCGGAACTGGGCTATGTTGGCTCCTACCTTGAAGGTTTCGAGCATGGCCCTTATGACAAGGAACGGCGTTTTCCCGTGGTGTTGGGCCTGTTCAGCGCCGCGAAAGCTGCTCCCGTGGCGTTCGTCGGGATGCAATTGGTGACCCTGCTGTTGGGCCTGGCCGTGGCCTTCCGGAAGCGGAGTGCCGTGGGAAGGCTGGCTGTCGTCATCGTGCTGGGAGGCTGGTTCCAGTTCTGGGCCGTCATGCTCAACGGCGGGCAGGCCGAAATTTACAAGCAGATGATCATCGTCGGCTTCATGGCGGCTTTGTGCGGACCGTTGCTGGTGGCCTTGATCAGCATCCTGGCTTCGGAGCCGGGAAAGGTGCCGGAACGAAAGCGCAGGGGCCGGAGGGCCAAGGCACAGCAGGGGTCAGCTGATCCAGCCATCGTTGGCTAACTGCTTGCGCAGGCTGATGACGTTGCCGAGCTTGATGCCCGCCGTGGCGTAGCGCTGCCGGATCCGGTGGAGGTGGGCCTTGACTGTTTGTTCGCTGATACCCATGGTGTCCGCCACGCCACGAACGGACATGGCGGCACTCCCGAGGTACAGCTCGGCGAGTCGCTGTTCCCGGGGCGAAAGCGTGATGCGTACCGGTGAGCTGCTTTCCTGGCCGGCTGTGACGTCAGGATGCACATACTCCTGTCCGGATGCGGCGGCGCGGAGGGCGAGCTCCGTGTGCCGGGGGCCGGCCGCCTTGGGCACGTAACCCAAGGCGCCGGCAGAGCGGACAGCGCCCGCATCCCAGCGGTCCAAGGCTGTGGCAAGGACCACCACACGCAATCCGGCCTGCACCAACTGTTGAACTGCCGGGACCAGTTGTTCGCGGTGATCGAGGGTACCCAGGACAGCCACCGTCACTGAAAGGCCGGCCAAGGCTTCCTGGTGGAGCTCGGTGGGAACGCTGGTCAAGCCCGCCGCGACCACCAGATCCGGAGCGTTACGGCGCAGCCAAGCATCCAAGGTGTCGATCATCAGTTGATGCTGGTCCACCACCACCAGCCGCGTCACCATAGCCTGGGCGCCTTGACGTGGACAATGATGCTGGCGCCTCCGGGGTCCGAGTGAACGCGTGGGGCACCCAAGGATTCCACCTCGCTCCACAAGGCAGGGGTACAGCGGTTGGGATTGAGCCCGGTTACCCGCCAGGTAATCAGCAACTGATCGTCCACATGTGGTTCCACATAGACATGCACCATTCCGGGCTGGCCGCTGCCTTGGCGCGGCCCGTCCGGGATGGGCTTCAAGAGCAGCATGGTGACAGCGAGGAACGCCGGACGCTGTGCTTGCGTGATTCGTTGAAGAAGGTCCGGTTGTGCCGTCACCGAGGCCGTGGAGTCGAGGCCCGCCAGCACCAACGCCTCGGTCAACCAATTACCGCTGTGGGCCACCATCAGCTGGGCACGCAACCGCGAGGCCAGCCATTGGGCTTCCTCCGCCAGGCCCGGCGTCAGCGGACGGCCTTCGCTCCGGGCTGCCCTCTCAAACAGCTCCTGGATCTGCTGGTGCGTAGCTGACAACTCCTCGGTGTGGGCCGAACTGCGGGTATCAGCATGCTGGTTCAACGCGGTCAAGGCCTGGGCGGAATGCCGGGCAAACTGTTCCTCCATGCGGCTTCGGATGCCCACCACGAACAAAGCTCCCAACAGCCCGGGAATCAGGGTAATGAAGAAAATCAGCAGACCCTCGCCGGACCCGAATCGTGGAGTGGTGGCGTAGTAGAAGCTGCTCAGGACGGAGTTGGCAGCGGACAGGAGCATGAAACCCATCAGGTCCCACCGCATGCAGACAAGGAAAACCAAGGCCGTCCCCAGCATGACGTTGAAGGCCAGGGCCAGGTAGCCCGAGGCCAACGTCACCCCCTGGGCCGTCATCACGCCCGAGGTGATGGACGTGGCAAGCCAGAGCAGGCGAACATACGGAAGCTGCCGCCGGGGCGTGGTCGGCGCAGACGCCAGGAAAGCCGCGCAGCAGCCTATGAGGTCCAGGGCCACGGCGGTAAACCCTGAGTGATCAGGACTGCTCCCATCGAAGGACCCCACCTGCGTTATGGCCGAAAAAGTCCACAGAATGAGACTGGCGCCCACCAGGATGCCCCGGGAGAGGAAAAGGGGACCGGCAGTGGCCCCGGGCACATCCGGAAACAACCGGCTCATGCCGCCTCGACCTCAAGGACAACAGTGGTGCCACGCCCCGGCGTCGACAACAGCCTGGCGCTCCCGCCGACGTGTGCCATGCGCTCAACCACCGAGTGCCGCACCCCGAAGCTCTCCGCCGGGAGGGATCCGGGGTCGAATCCGCGGCCCGCATCACTGACGAGGACCGACACCACGGGACCTGTACGGGAGATCAGCACATCCACGTGATCGCTCCCGGCATGCCGGGCGGCGTTGACCATGCACTCCCCGGCTGCATCAGCCACCGCCAGCAAGACATCCGGCGGCAGCGTTCCACCCTCGCCGAAAACATCCACAGTGAAGCCGTTCCGGCTGTGTTCGCGGGCCCGCGCCTTCAGCCACGAGGCCACGTCCGTGGCGGTGGAAGACTCGACGACGGCCACCCCGCCTCCGCCGCGAAGGGCCGCTGGGCGGCCGTCCGCCATGGTGGATTCGGTCAAGGTGCCGGTGCTCCGGAGACCCGGGCCGTCGTCGTCGTACGCTCCGGCGGCGAACATGCTGCGGAAGTCCTGCGGCGCCAGGCCGGCACCGCCCCGTGCCAGAAGGGTCAGACCCCGCAGCACGGTGTCGTGAAGATGCCGGGCGTCTTGGGCGGCGGCGCTGCTCCTGTCCCGGACGACGGCCTGGGCAGCCACGGATTCCGCCTTCACGGCCTGGTCGCGCAGGAAAATGTCCAGGGCCCTGGGCGCAGTGTGACGGATGGCGAGCATGATGAGCCAGAATCCCACAAGAATCAAGAATGTGGTGGGACCGAGGCGGTGCTGGATTGATGTCGTGATGGTGTGCCCAAAAACCAGGACGGCCAGCAGCGCGGTGTAGGCGGCAGACTGCCATGAACCCCGCAAGGACAACGCCACTGTGGAGGTGGCGCCAATCAGCAGGCTGTGGGCCAAGAGCAGCGAATCGGAATCCTGGCGGTAGCTGGCCCCTGCCAGGAGTTCGGACAGGGCGATCAGTCCCACGACGATCACCAGCCGGAGGGGCCAGAGATCGGTCCGCATAAGCGTCGCGAAGCACACCGCCAGCACCATCACAAGCGCCCATGCCAAGGCATGGTGCCACAGGGGTCCGCCCATGATCGGAAACAAGTAAAGCCACGAGGCAGCCACGAAAACGAAGCCCATCACTGCCCCGGATCTGGCCAGCAGGTCCGAGCGCTCCAACGTCGGCCGGTACGCTGCCAGCCGGGTTATCCATGCCCCCATGAATGTCTCCCCAAAACCCGTCATCGGAATATGATGACCACTTAGCCAGAATCATATGCGGGGAGGACCGATTTAAGTGCGATACCCGGTGTCCCAACCCACGATCGAAGTGGACATCGTGGAAGACCACGCGGTCCTGCTCGAAGGGCTTTCCCAGTGGCTCCAGGACAACACCACAGGCATCCGGGTGGTGGGCCGGTTCGCCTCCTGGGCCGAAACTGCGGCCAGGCTGGGTGCCCTGTCCGACGTCGTTATCCTGGACGTCCTCCTGGGTGACCAGGTCCCGCTGCGCGCCAAGATCCAGGCGATCCTTTCCTCCGGCCCGCAGGTTGTGGTGTGCAGCTCGGTCCTTGACCCTGCCGTGATGCGCCAGGCCATGGCGGCGGGCGCCATGGCGTACATCCCCAAGACAGCCTCCGCGAGCGTGGTGGAGACCGCGCTCCGGCGCGCAGCGCAAGGCCTGCAACACATCACGCCTGAAGTCGCCGCAGCCATGGATGCCGGTCTGGGGGAACCACAGTTGTCAGCCAGGGAGCACCAGGTAGTGTCCGTCTACCTCGGAGGAGCCGCCGGGACAATGGCTGAGACAGCCCAGTTGCTGGGCATCTCCGTGGACGGTGTGAAGAAACACCTGGCGTCAGTGCGCCGGAAGTTCCAGGACGGTCCGGAACCCCTGACCAGGCTGGGACTCCGGGAACGGCTCACTGCCGCGGGATGGTTGTTGGAGGACCCGCGGCAGTAGATTCCGTGGGCAGGGCCCGGGCTGTGGACGCACCGCCCTATAGTGTCGGGGGCACCGCCTAGACTGGTAGGCACCATGGATATGTTGTTTGACCCCTACGCAGACGGACCCTTCAAAGCAGGCACCAAAGCCGCAGTCAAGGCTGCCCCGGAGCTTTCACGCCAGGGTGGTGGTGCGCCGGGTGTCCGTCTCCAGGAGGGCGGCGGGGGCCGGCCGGATGCTTCTGCCCCAGGAGGATGGGGCAACGCGGGCACGTCCGGGCTCCCCTCCGCGGATGCCCTGCTCCAAGGGCTGAACCCGCAGCAGGAAGAGGCCGTCAAGCACGCCGGAAGTCCGCTGCTCATCGTTGCCGGCGCAGGTTCCGGCAAAACGCGCGTGCTCAGTAACCGCATCGCCTACCTCATCGCCACCAAGCGTGCCCATCACGGCGAAATCCTGGCCATTACCTTCACCAATAAAGCGGCAGCGGAAATGCGGGAGCGCATTGAAGCGCTGGTGGGGGCGCGGGCCAAAGGCATGTGGATCTCAACCTTCCACTCCTCATGCGTCCGTATCCTGCGGCGTGAAGCCGCCAACGTGGGCCTGAACTCGAACTTCTCCATCTACGACTCCGCGGACTCGCTGCGCCTGATCACCCTGGTGGCCAAGAACCTGGACCTCGATCCCAAGAAGTTCGCGCCCAAGGCCATCCAGCACAAGATTTCGGCCCTCAAGAACGAGCTCGTCGACGCCGACTCCTACTCCTCCGCAGCGAACCACAACGACCCCTTCGAAACCGCCGTGGCTGATGTCTTCAAGGGCTACACCCAACGCCTGCGCCAAGCCAACGCCATGGATTTCGATGACCTGATCGCCGAAACCGTCTACATGTTCCGGGCTTTCCCTGCGCTCGCGGAGTCCTACCGGCGCCGTTTCCGGCACGTCCTGGTTGACGAGTACCAGGACACCAACCACGCACAGTACGCGCTGGTCAGGGAGATCGTGGGCTTGGGCACGGACACGGAAGTCCAGCCCAGCGAGCTGACCGTGGTGGGTGATTCGGATCAGTCCATCTACGCCTTCCGCGGCGCGGACATCCGCAACATCGTGGAGTTCGAAGCCGACTATCCGAACGCCCGCACCATCAAGCTGGAGCAGAACTACCGTTCCACGCAGAACATCCTCAGCGCAGCGAACTCCGTCATCTCCCGCAACCCCAACCGCCAGGAGAAGCGGTTGTGGACCGCCGAAGGCGACGGCGAGAAGATCATCGGCTACGTGGGCGAGAACGAGCACGACGAAGCCCAGTTCATTGCCAAGGAAATCGACCGTCTGCAGGACGAGGAAGGCCTCCGTCCCGGAGACGTTGCCATCTTCTACCGGACCAATGCACAGTCGCGCTCGATTGAAGATGTCCTGGTCCGGGTGGGCCTGCCCTACAAGGTTGTTGGCGGCACCCGCTTCTACGAGCGCAAGGAAATCAAGGACGCCCTGGCTTACCTGCGCGTCCTGGTGAACCCGGACGACGACGTCAACCTCCGCCGCGTGCTCAACGAACCCAAGCGAGGGATCGGGGACCGTGCCGAGGGCGCCGTCGCCGCCCTCGCCGAAAGGGACCGGACCTCCTTCATGGCTGCGGCACGTCGCGCTGACCAGGCGCCGGGTATGGCCACGCGCTCGGTCAACGCTGTCCTGAGCTTTGTGAAGCTCCTGGATGACCTGGCGGAAGTCGCCTCCGGCTCCGGTGCCGCGGCAGCCTTGGAAGCCGTGCTGGAACAGACCGGTTACTTGGCCGGTCTGCGTGCCAGCAACGATCCGCAGGACGAATCCCGTGTGGAGAACCTCGCCGAACTCGTGGCCGTTGTCCGTGAATATGAGCGCGACAACCCCGAGGGCACGCTGGGAGAGTTCCTGGAACAGGTTTCCCTGGTAGCGGACGCCGACCAGATCCCCGACGCTCCCGGCGCGGACATTGATGCCGCCGTGGCAGAAGCCAAGCGCATGGGAGTCGTCACGCTCATGACGCTGCACACGGCAAAGGGCCTGGAATTCCCGGTGGTGTTCCTTACCGGTATGGAGCACGGCATCTTCCCGCACCAGCGTTCGGCCACCGACCCCAAGGAACTGGCCGAGGAACGCCGGCTGGCGTATGTGGGGCTCACCCGGGCGCGCCAGCGGCTCTACGTTACACGCTCGGAGGTGCGCAGCATGTGGGGCCAGAGCCAGTACAACCCTGCCAGCCAGTTCCTTGAAGAGATCCCCTCCGAACTGGTGGAGTGGAAACGCGAAGGCATGAGCCGCCAGGCCGGCGGTTGGGGGAGCGCCCCTATCGGTTCGAACCGTTACGGTGGTTCGTTCTGGGGTGCCGGCACCTCGCGCGGTGTTGCCGCCAGCCCCACCGCAGGGTTCGACGCCGACGTCCCTGCCGCCGTCGCCCGCAACAGGGTGCAGCCGCAAAAGGAAGTTATTTCCGTGGTGGTGGGGGACAAGGTCAACCACACGAGCTTCGGCAACGGCGTGGTGTTGGGAGTCGAAGGCGCGGGAGACAAGACGGTCGCCAAGGTTAAGTTCGACGTCGGCGAGAAGCGCCTGTTGTTGCGTTACGCGCCGCTGACCAAGCTTGATGCATGAAGCCGCACGGCATAATTGGTGGCATGCGACGCACAGTGTGGGGGATCCTGGCCGCTTTGCTTCTTGTTGTGGCGTCGGGTTGCTCCTTCGCCACCAAGGACCCGGACTACGTTCCGCCTGCCCCGTTGCCGCCCCTGGAACAACTCCAGCAGGTACCTGTCTCTGAGCAGACCACTCTGGCTGCGGGTGAGGACGTGACAGCTTTCGTCACTGCGGACCGGAACATCGTGTGCGCCATGACCTCGTCAAGGGGTGGCCACCTCAACCTGCCGTATGAGGCCAACAGCTACTCGGACGCTGCCAACAACAAGTTCGCGGTGGTGCCCGTGGTGCAGTGCGAGCTTGCCGCCTACGCCAAGGCCGAGCACGACGACATCGCTGACGATTGCGCAGGCACCGGGCTGGGCTATCTCGGCGGAACAGCGCTGCTCACTCCGGACAAGGCCGTGTACGGCTCGTGTCGTTCCGGCGTAACACAAATGGAGTCCGAGTTCGGGCCCAAGGGCAGCCGCAACGGTCCCATCTCCAAGCTCCGCGAGTTGGCCGACGGCCAGAACATCGAACGCAACGGCTTGCGGTGTTCTGCGTACAACGGCGGTGTTGCCTGCGGAAACGTCTCTGGTGGTGTGGCGTTCTTCGTCAGCCGGGAGGGCTACCAGCTGGTTTCCGACGGCGGCAAGACGGTCCGTGGGAGCCTGAAGGAGGGCTTCTGATGGGCTCGGCATGGACGCGGAATAACCCAAAAACCGCGTGAATATGCGGTTTTTCTACATACGATAGAAGTGTAAGGTTACTCACTTAACAGGTAGTGTGTAGCTGGCGGGACTCCTCAAAGGGCTAAAGTTCCGAGAGGACCTTACGCAATGTGACCGGCTTCAATCCTGGTTGTTACCGCGTACTTTCCGCAGCTGGCTATCGCGGTCATCGCGGTTCCCGGCTGAACAGAAAACTACTTCGACGTAGAAGGACACTAAACCGTGGACCTGTTTGAATATCAGGCGCGCGATATGTTCGAAGCGCACGG
>Ga0153977_1000060_pt1 | contig 42046 bp, 35 predicted proteins | sample TSGA061MetaG_FD_104710 | JGI IMG/M metagenome (GOLD analysis project Ga0153977, IMG submission 104710) | Attine ant fungus gardens microbial communities from Georgia, USA - TSGA061 MetaG | ecosystem: Host-associated > Fungi > Mycelium > Unclassified | place: USA: Georgia, Yuchi Wildlife... | reverse complement strand
GCTTGGGATAAAGATTTCTGAAGGAGTACGCACGTGGCACGTGTGAAGCGGGCGGTAAACGCCCACAAGAAGCGCCGGGTTGTCCTCGAACGCGCCAAGGGTTACCGCGGTCAGCGTTCGCGCCTGTACCGTAAGGCCAAAGAGCAGCTGCTGCACTCGTTTGTGTACAGCTACGGTGACCGCCGTAAGAAGAAGGGTGATTTCCGTCGCCTCTGGATCCAGCGCATCAACGCTGCATCCCGCGCCAACGGCCTCACCTACAACCGTCTGATCCAGGGCCTTAAGGCTGCTGAGGTTGAAGTTGACCGCCGCATGCTCGCTGAGCTTGCTGTTTCCGACGCCAACGCTTTCGCTGCTCTGGTGAACGTTGCCAAGGCTGCCCTGCCGGCCGACACCTCCGCTCCGGCTGCGAAGGCTGCTCCGAAGGCCAAGGTAGCTCCGGCTGTTGCTACGGCTCCTGCTGTCAAGGCTGTCGTTTCCGACAAGCCGGCCATCGACGGCGCAGTTGCCGCCAATGGTGACGAGGCTCCGGAGGGCTACGCCATCAAGGGCAACGCCGAGTCCAAGAAGTACCACGTTCCGGGTTCCACCTGGTACAACACCACCGCTGCTGAATACTGGTTCTCCACGGTTGAGGCTGCGAAGGCTGCCGGTTTCGAGCCGGCCGGCGGCGAAGCCCGCCAGCAGATCAAGAACTAGTCGCAACTGCCACTAAAGTTCTTTATATGAACGAAACCGGGCGCCCGCAAGACTTTCCGATGACCAACCCCCGAGCAGATCGGGTGAGGGATGTCGCCAAGCTTGCCGGGCGCCCGGCGCGTTTAAAACGCGGGCGGTTCCTTGCCGAAGGGCCGCAGGCGGTGCGCGAGGCATTGACCCTGCACCGCGAGCGGGCAGCGGCGGGCGGACCCGCCGTCGTTCATGAAGTTTTCGCCAGCGAGGCGTGCCTTGACCGCCTCCCCGAACTTGCCGACCTTGCACAAGGGACTTTGCTGCGGTTGGCGAGCGACGAAGTACTCTCCGCCATGGCGGACACTGTCAACCCGCAGGGGATCGTTGCAGTCTGCAGTTTTGTCGACGTCAGCCTGGAGTCAGTGCTCGACGCCGGTCCGCAGCTTCTTGCGGTCATGTGCCAGGTGCGCGACCCCGGCAATGCCGGAACCGTGCTCCGCGCCGCCGATGCCGCAGGAGCAGACGCCGTGGTCCTGACCGGCTCCAGCGTGGACATCTACAACCCCAAGGCCGTACGGTCCACCGCCGGATCCTTGTTCCACCTGCCGGTGGTACTGGGTGCGGACGTCGAGGAACTTGTGGCGCAGTGCCGGGAGCGGGGGATAGGCATCCTGGCCGCTGACGGCTATGGAACCCTCAATCTGGACAAGCTCCAGGACGAGAACGCAGCACGGAGGCTCGGGAACGATTCCGTTGCGTCGGACTATGCCCTGGAGGCGCCAACAGCGTGGCTCTTCGGGAACGAAGCCCAAGGACTGTCAGAGGATGAACTTGCTTTGGCCGATCACCGTGTTGCCGTGCCCGTGTACGGTGCGGCCGAGAGCCTGAACCTGGGCACCGCAGCCACTGTGTGTCTCTACGCAAGCGCGCGTTCGCAGCAGGGCGCCCGAGTGGGGAATGCGTAAACACCGCGCTGCCGGGTACGGTATTGCTTGCAAGATCAGACGATGACGACTCTTCTTGGCCATTTCCATTCTTTCCCAAACCCGAAGAGGTGAAGCTTTCGTGGCTGCTGGTGGCGGTACCAAAGCGATTGTTGCGGCCCTCGCCGCAAATCTAACCATCGCTGTTCTGAAATTCATTGCATTTTTCCTGACCGCGTCATCGTCCATGCTCGCCGAGGCAATCCACTCGGTTGCCGACTCCGGCAACCAGATCCTGCTGCTGGTGGGCGGTAAGCGTTCCAAGCGGGCAGCCAGCCCGGAACATCCGTTCGGCTACGGCCGCGAACGCTACATCTACGCCTTCATCGTTTCCATTGTGCTGTTCAGTGTCGGCGGTCTGTTTGCCCTCTACGAGGCCTGGGAGAAGTTCCAACACCCGCACGGCATCGAGGGCGGCTTCTGGTGGGTTCCGCTGGCGGTCCTGGTAGGAGCGATCATTGCTGAAGGTTTCTCCTTCCGGACGGCGATCATCGAATCGAACCACATCCGCGGCAAGCAGAGCTGGGTGAAGTTTGTCCGCAACGCCAAGCAGCCCGAGCTGCCGGTCATCCTCCTGGAGGACTTCGGTGCGCTGCTGGGCCTGGTCTTCGCACTGTTTGGTGTCAGCATGACGCTGATCACCGGTGACGGCGTCTGGGATGCCCTCGGAACAGCGATGATTGGCCTGCTCTTGGTCGCCATTGCCGTGGTCCTGGCGATGGAAACCAAGTCCCTGTTGTTGGGGGAGTCCGCGACCAAGGAAGACGTCCAGCGCATCTCCGAAGCACTGCAGGCGGGTGGAACCAGGATCATCCACCTCAAGACGATGCACCTCGGACCCGAAGAGCTGCTGGTTGCAGCCAAGATCTCCATGGGTGCTTCTGAAACAGGCGAGGAGATCGCCAAGGGAATCGACGACGCCGAGCAAAGGATCCGTGCGGCCGTTCCCATTGCCCGGGTCATCTATCTTGAACCTGACATCGAGCGGGTCCAGGCCCAGGCCTAGTGCGGGCAACCCTGCAACGTTCAAGGGCTTAAAAATGGATGGCTCCGCGCAGGCGGAGCCATTCATTTTTTAAGTGCCGGTTCGATTTCCAGAAAGCCACGCTGGCCGATGGATCAGGCAGCCAGTGCTTTCCTGCGTTCAAGCGCACCGCTGATTACGGCTACCACCAGTCCGAGGATGGCGAGGACGGCTCCCACCAGGGCCGGGGCTACGTAACCCCAGCCCCATGCGATGACTGTGCCGCCGAGGAAGGCGCCCAAAGCGTTGGCTATGTTCAGGGCGGAGTGATTCAGCGAGGAGGCCAGCGAGGCCGCTCCCGGGGCCGCATCGAGAAGCCTGGTCTGCAAAGCAGGGGTAAGCATGGAACCGATGCCGCCGACGACGAAAGCCATGACGAAAGCGGACCACGCCCAATGGGCTGCGATGGCATAAACCACCAAGGCGGCGGCAATGCCGGGCATGACCCAGTAAATGGTGCCCATCACGGACTTGTCTGCCAACCGGCCGCCGATGATGTTGCCGACCACCATGCCGAGCCCGTAGAGGGCAACGACGGCGGGAATAAGGTTCTCCGGGATGCCGGCCACGGACGTCATCGTGTGGGCGATGTAGGTGTATACGGCGAACAATCCTCCAAAGCCGATGATGCCGATGAGCAGCGCCAGCCACACTTGGAGCCGCTTGAGCGCCCCGAGTTCCCGACGGATGCTGGCATCCGGATGCGCGGCTTCGAAGGGGACAAACTTCCACACCATGGCAACAGTGAGCAGGCCGATGGCGCCCACTATGACGAAGAGAAGCCGCCACCCGAAGGTTTGGCCCACCCAGGTGGCCAGCGGCACACCGATGACATTGGAGACTGTCAGCCCGGCCATGACCATGGAAATGGCCCAGCCGCGTTTGGTTGGTGCCACAAGGCCGGCTGCAATGACAGCCGCCACCCCGAAGAAGGCTCCGTGGGGGAGTCCGGAGGCAAACCGCGACAACAGCATCAGGCCGTAGTCGGGGGCGATGAAGGATGTCAGATTCGCCACCGCCAGGAACAGCATGAGGCCCAAGGCCAGGTTCTTCCTGGGCAATTTGGCCCCCAGGGCAGCAAAGACCGGTGCGCCGATCACGACACCCAGGGCATACGCCGAGATGAGGTTTCCCGCTTCGGGGGTGCTGATGCCGAGACCCTCCTCGACCTCCTTCAGCAGGCCCATCATGGCGAACTCGGTGGTTCCGATGGCAAATCCGCCCATGGCCAGAGCCAGGATGGCCAAGCCAAGGTGGCGTCGGGACTTTTTGGCGGCGACGGGCTGGGACGTGGTGATAGACATAGACCTGCTTCGGGGGCGTCTTACAAGCTGGGAGAAATGGAAGAAAATCCGATAACAAGTCTAGTTTGCCGCTGGGGCAGGGCACTACATATGTGACCATGCCCATGGGCGGGCGTCCGTAGACTATCCAGCGCCTCAGCTATACAGCCCCTAGACTGTTGCGGTGACTGCATTGATAAACGTCGTGGGTGCCGCCGTCGTCGACTCTTTGGAAGCCCCCGGCCGTTTGCTGGTTGCCCGTCGCACCGCCCCGCCCCAATTTGCCGGCCTGTGGGAGTTTCCCGGCGGCAAGGTTGAATCCGGCGAAGCCCCGGAAGCGGCACTGCACCGCGAACTCGCCGAGGAGTTGGGGGTGCAGGTCAAGCTGGGCCCGGAGCTGGAATCGGGCAAGCCGGGCGGGTGGACTCTCAACGAGCGGGCCTCCATGCGCGTGTGGTTTGCCGAAGTGACCGCTGGCGAACCCGTGCCTCTGGAAGACCATGACGAACTTCAGTGGGTTTCGCTTGCCGATCCTGACCAAGCGCTCGGCCTGGCGTGGATACCGGCAGATCTTCCGATTGTCCGTGCGCTCCTGCAGCGGGTATCGATGCCCGCCTGAGACTGGCCGACAGGGCTAAAACAGAGGCTGTTGTCCCGGGAGGTGAACGGCGGGATTCGCCGTCCGGACGTCAGCAGGGGCAGCTGACTGCCGGGCATGCCGATGGCTGAATCCGGAGCTTCCTGTGAAGCCGTACTTCGCCTTGAAGTGACTGATTCTGCCGCTCAACCATGCGCGGTATTCCTTGGACGCGTACCAACCATTGCCGTAGAGGCGCCGGTACTTGCCCACCATGCCGGGGTGCTGGGCGGCCAGCCAATTCATGTACCACTCTCGCGTGCCGGGTTTGAGGTAGAGGGCTCCTGCGGATACTCCTGTGGCACCGGCCTGGGCCAATCCGGCGAACAGGGAGTCCAGGGCTTCGTCGGAATCGGTGAGCCACGGCAGGATGGGCATCGCCATGACACCGCATCCCAAGCCGGCCTCGCGGAGGCGGGCAATGAGTTTCAACCGGGCCCTGGGGGAGGGAGTACCCGGCTCGATGAGCGCGGCGAGGTCCTCGTTGGTCATGGCCAGCGAAATGCCCAGATCCACGGGAACCTGGGTGGCGGCATGCTTGAGCAGGGGGATGTCCCGCGCCAGGAGTGTGCCTTTGGTCAAGATGGAGAACGGCGTGCCCGAGTCCGCAAGGGCCCGGATAATCCCGGGCATCAGGGCGTAACGGCCCTCCGCCCTCTGATACGGGTCTGTGTTGGTGCCCAGTGCAACCTGGTGGTGACCCCAGGAGGGCTTGGCAAGTTCTTTGCGGAGTACCTCGGCAGCATTGATCTTGACCACTACCTGGGAATCGAAGTCCCGGCCCGCATCGAATTCCAGATACGTGTGGCTCTTGCGTGCGAAGCAGTAGACACACGCATGGCTGCACCCGCGGTAAGGGTTGACTGTCCATTCAAACGGCATGTTCGAACCCGAAGGCACCTTGTTGAGCACTGACTTTGCGGTGACCTCATGGAAGGTGACTCCGGAGAATTCGGGTGTAGAGACGGAACGCACAAGCCCGGCCAAGGGCAACAACGCATCCATCGCCGGGGCAGGGCTTGGAGCGGTGCCGCCATCCGCTTCCGGTGCCGGTTCACGCGTCGGTGAAAGTGCTTGTGCGTCCCATCTCATGAACTCCATTCGAATGTATGTTCGAACCAATGTCAAGGCCCCCGAATGTCCGTACCCCACGGCACGGGCCCCTCGTTGCTAAGGTTGGCCCATGATTCTGCTTACGGGTTTCGAACCGTTTGGCCAGGAAACGGTGAACCCTTCCTGGCTTGCCGTCCAGCTCGCCAAGGAGAGCCTCCAGGCAGAGGGGCTGGCCGTGGAGGCCATCGAGTTGCCATGTGTTTTTGGTGAGTCGCTGGGGATACTCAACAAGGCCATTTCCCGCCTCGCCCCGGAGGTGGTGGTCTGCGTGGGCCTGGCCGGCGGCCGGGGCCGGATATCGCTGGAACGCGTCGCCATCAACTGTGACGACGCCAGGATTCCGGATAACAAGGGACAACGCCCCGTAGATGAAGAGGTGGTCCCGGGAGGGCCTGCGGCGTACTTCTCCAGCCTGCCGATCAAGGCCGCGCTCAGAAATCTCCAGATCGCGGGGATAAAAGGTGAAATCTCCCAGTCGGCGGGCACCTACGTGTGCAACCACCTCTTTTACGGTTTGATGCATGCACTGGCGGTCCGGCCGGGCATTCGGGGCGGTTTCGTCCACGTTCCCTATCTTCCGGAACAGGTGGCCCCGGGAGGAGCAGCCCCATCAATGCCGCTGGAACTGACCGCCGAGGGAATCGCCGAAATTGTCCGCACTGCACTGGCCACGCACGAGGATTCCAAACTGCCCGCCGGCGCAATCCACTAGATAAGTTCCCATTCCACCGTGATGCTGGCGGAGATTACCGATTCGCCCGCCTCAACCGGAAGCATCTCCGCGGCATAGGACGCCCGCACCATGCCACCCATGGGAACAGGGCCGCTGTGTACCGGTTGCTGGGAGATGGAAACCACGGAGCCCAGACGGCACGAGGCCAGCGTCGCGTACTGTTCGGCCCTGGCCAAGGCATCCAGCCAGGCCGCCTCCTGTGCCTGGGCCGTGGTCCGGGATGGATCTGCCAGGCCCTGTTCCAAGCCGTTGATCCGGATGTCATCACCGCCGGCCGAGACGGCTGCAGCGATGGCCGCCGGCGCGTCCGCGTGGGATCGAATGCCGACGTGCAGTGTCGTGGACGCTACGTAGGCTGTCACCTTCTGGCCTTGTCCTTCAACCCACGCCACATCGGCCCGCAGGTTCAGCCCGCTCGTCCGAAGGTCCGCGTCCGGGACGCCCGCAGCACGCAGACTTGCCGCGACGGCGGCCGCCGACCTGCCGGCGTCGTCGTATGCTTTCGCCGCGGTTTCCCGTCGCGTCTCCACGCCGAGAGTCAGCGTTACCAGGTCCGGAGCAGCCGTTGCGCTCCCTGTACCCGTCACGGTGATGGTTCGTTCCATGGCTAAGCCTCGATTCGATCATGGGCAGGGTGGTCCTGCCGGCGGTTGTTGGATTCGATGTAGCCGCCTGCCTCAAGCCCGGCCTGGCGCTCGAAGCAGTTCGCCAGTCCCGGGTTCCCGGTCCGGACCATCGACCAGCAGGCCGCGGCGCCGTAAAGGGCAAGGAACGGAAGCCCAAGGCAATACGCGTATTGCGTGCTGTGCCGTTCTTCGTGGCCCAGGAGCACAGGGTTGGTTCCAGCAACACCGTAGGGTGCCCGGTACAGGATCACGTTGCCAACGGTGAAAGCCCCGGCATGGGGGAGCTTCCAGTGGTAACCGGACGCTATCAGCAGACCGCGTGGCCCGCGCGAAAGCCTCGACCCTGACGTAACGGCGACCGCGAGTCCCAGCGGCGTGGACAGGTTCAGGACGTTTGCGATCTGCCGGAGGCGTTGCGCGGGAGTCATGAAGCCATGCTAGACCCGCAGCGTGTGGCAGGGCGTGGACGGCAGGGATACGCTGTTCGAGCACTCACTCGTGCAGGGGATGAATGGGGGAAAGAAAACATGAACGTAAAACGCGCCATGGGCGTGCTCGGTGTGCTGATTGCCGTCATGGTGGCCTTGACCGGATGCGTCAAGATCAACATGTCAGTCAAGGTCAACAACGAGAAAAGTGTCGACTACGAGGTTGTGTACGCAATCCAAAAGTCGGTTCTGGGAGACAAGTCCTTCGATGACTTCATGAAGTCCAACAGCGGCGGCAGCCAGGAGATGGATATTCCTGAGGGCGCCACCGTGGTGGACTACGAGGACGACAAGTACAAGGGCAAGCGGATCACCGCGGTGAATATTGACCCGGCCAAGCTGGCCGAATCGTCCAGTTCGGAGAACCCTTTTGACCTGAAAAGGGAGGGAGACTTCTACGTCATTTCCATGGGAAGTGTCACGGGAGCTGATAGCAGCGATCCCCAGGCATCCAGCATGGCAAAGTCGATGTTCGACGAAGCGTCCGTCAAGTTCACCTTCCCCGGGAAGATCGTTGAGGCCAAGGGAGCCGTTGTGGATGGCAACACGGCAACATTCGACATGCTGTCCATCAAGGAGACCGCCGTCCAGGTAAAGGCCGAGGCCAATGCCGGCATCCCGATGTGGATCATCTGGACCCTCGTGGCCGTGCTGGTAATTGCCGCGGCACTGGTGCTGCTGTTCGTGCTGTTGCGCCGGAAGTCAGCCCGGCAGTCGCCGGCGCTCGCAGGCGCCTCTGCGTACGGCCAAGGCATGAATGGCCCGGGGCAGGCCGGTTACGCGGCTCCGCAGCCGCCGTCGGGCCAGCCGGGTTACCCGGCTCCCCAGCAGGGTTACGCGGCGCCGCAGCCTGGCCAGCCGGCCCAGCCGCCCCAGCAGGATTGGGCCGGTCAGGGATATACGCCGGGGGCGCAATCCGCACCGCACCCAGGCAACGCGCACGACGACGGCCAGGTACCTCCGCCGCCGACCGCACCACCGGCTTCGGGCGCCTAAGAGCCCGGGCGAGTAACGCCGTCGTGGTGAAAGTGGCGGCTGTTTCACATAGCGGGATGCGTGCAGGCCGGTTAAATCCCGCCTGTGCGCTTCAACTAGACTGAGGGGTAGTGCCCGCCGTCCGCGGTGAGCACTACCCTTTCGTTTTTGCAGGCCTGCCTAGCCGGCCGCTCCCAACTCGTAGCTAAGAACAGTAGATGACTGACACTTTGCCAGGCGCCGCCATCCCGAATCCGCTGGATGAAGCCGCCATCAACGCCGCCGTCGAGGACGCCGTCGCCGCTATTGCGGCTGCTTCCTCCCTTGATGAACTCAAGGCTGTCCGCCTCGCCCACACCGGCGAGAAGTCGCCCCTGAGTCTTGCCAACCGCGAAATCGGTGGCTTGGCCAAGGAGCACAAGGCAGCTGCCGGCAAGCTCATGGGCTCCTCGCGCGGCCGGGTCAATCAGGCGCTCGCGGCAAGGACCCAGGTACTTGAGGCTGAGAATGACGCCCGCATCCTGATCGAGGAAACGGTTGATGTCACAGCTGCGCCGCGTCGTCGCCGTGCCGGTGCCCGCCACCCGCTGTCCACCTTGCAGGACAGGGTTTCGGACATCTTCGTTGGCATGGGTTGGGAAATCGCCGAAGGACCCGAGGTGGAGTCCGAATGGTTCAACTTCGATGCCCTGAACTTCAAGCCGGACCACCCGGCACGCGAAATGCAGGACACGTTCTTCGTGGAGCCTCCCGAGGCACACTTGCTCATGCGCACGCACACCTCGCCGGTGCAGGTTCGTTCCATGCTGGAGCGCGAAGTGCCCATCTACGTCCTGTGCCCGGGCAAGGTGTTCCGCACCGATGAGCTCGACGCGACGCACACGCCGGTGTTCCACCAGTTCGAGGGTCTTGCGATCGACAAGAACCTGAGCATGGCTGACCTGCGCGGCACGCTGGAGCACTTCGCCCGCCAGATGTTCGGCGACGAAGCGTCCATCCGTTTGCGCCCCAACTATTTCCCGTTCACCGAGCCGTCGGCGGAACTCGACATTTGGCACCCGGGCGCCAAGGGCGGCCCGCGCTGGATCGAGTGGGGTGGCTGCGGCATGGTCAACCCCAATGTCCTGCGGGCTGCCGGCATCGATCCGGACGTCTATTCAGGTTTTGCCTTCGGCATGGGCATCGAGCGCACGCTCATGTTCCGCAACGAGGTCGGCGACATGCGCGACATGATCGAAGGCGATGTACGTTTCAGCGAGCACTTCGGGATGGAGATCTAACAGTGCGTATCCCACTTTCCTGGCTGCGTGAGTTCGCGCAGGTTCCGGCCGATGCCACGGCCGAAGATGTCATGGCGGACCTGGTCAAGGTCGGCTTTGAAGAAGAAGACGTTCACCGCCCCACGGATGAACTCAAGGGCCCTGTGGTTGTCGGCCAGGTGTTGAGCCTGGTCAAGGAACCGCAGACCAACGGCAAGACCATCAACTGGTGCCAGGTCCGGGTTGTCCCCGAGGGCCAGAAGCAGACCCTCACGGGCGAGGGCATCGACCCTTCGGGCGTGCAGGGCATCATTTGCGGTGCGCACAACTTTGTTGAGGGTGACAAGGTGGTTGTGACCTTGCCCGGTGCAGTGCTGCCTGGAAACTTCCGGATCTCGGCCCGCAAGACCTATGGCCACCTGTCTGCAGGCATGATCGCTTCCGTGCGCGAGCTGGGCATCGGCGATGACCATGACGGCATTCTGGTGCTCTCCAGAATCGGCTTGGACCCCGAAATCGGCACTGACGCGATGGAACTGCTGGGTCTGTACGACCAAGCAGCTGAAATCAACGTCACCCCGGACCGCGGCTACGCGTTCTCCATCCGTGGTGTGGCTCGCGAGTACGCCCATGCCACCGGAACCTCCTTCGTGGATCCGGCGTCCAAGGTCGACGCACCGGCCTCCCTCCAGGGCGGCTATGGCGTGAAGCTCAACGACGACGCACCGATCTACGGCAAGCCTGGCTGCGACCGTTTCGTGGCCCGCACGGTCCGTGGTGTGGATGCTTCCCGTCCCACGCCGCCGTGGATGTCATCGCGCCTTCGCTTGGCTGGGGTCCGCTCCATTTCGCTGCCCGTGGATATTTCCAACTACGTCATGTTGGAGCTCGGCCAGCCGAACCACTGCTACGACCTCGACAAGCTTTCGGGCGACATCGTTGTCCGCCGTGCGGTCGCGGGGGAGAAGATCACCACCCTCGATGACAAGGAGCGCACGCTCGACGCCGAGGACCTCCTGATCACGGATGATTCGGGCGCCATTGGCATAGCCGGTGTGATGGGCGGAGCCCACACAGAGGTGTCCGATTCCACCACCAACATCCTGGTGGAAGCCGCACACTTCGACGAAGTATCCATTGCCCGCTCACGCCGCCGCCACAAACTGCCGTCCGAGGCGTCCAAGCGCTTCGAACGCGGTGTGGACTGGCATGTCGCCAACGTCGCAGCCCAGCGCGTGGTTGACCTCCTGGTGGAACTTGCCGGAGGTGCCGCGGACGAGGCCGGGACCGACGTCGGAACGGCACCTGACGCCGTCGTTATTGACCTGCCGGCCGGGTACGCCTCCGCACGGATCGGTATCGACTTCACCGAAGAGCAGATCACCACTTCCCTTGAGGACCTGGGCGCTGTGGTGGAGAAGACCTCCTCCGGATACCGCGTGACTGCACCAAGCTGGCGCAACGATCTCGAAACCAAGGAAGACCTCTCCGAGGAGGTCGCCCGCCTGGTGGGCTACGACAACATCCCGGCCACCTTGCCCGTGGCGCCTCCAGGGCGCGGCTTGAGCCGCACGCAGCAGCAGAAGCGCCGCGTCGTGCAGGCCTTGGCCGATGCCGGACTGACCGAGGTGCTGTCCTACCCGTTCGTCACGAAGGCCGCCAACGACACCTTCGGAGCGGCAGAGGAAGGCGCACCCCGCCCGGCATTGAAGCTCGCCAACCCGATCAGCGAGGAACACGGCTACCTCCGCACGTCCATCCTGCCGGGCCTGATCGAGGTGGCCCGCCGCAACCACTCCCGCGGTTTCCGCGATCTTGCCCTCTATGAGGCCGGCTTGGTGTTCCTGCCCGGTGACAAGCTCGGAACTGAGTCCATCCCACCTCTGGGTGTCAAGCCCTCCGATGAGGTGCTGGATGCACTGTACGACGGCGTCCCCGACCAGCCGCTGCACATCGCCGCTGTCCTGACGGGCCATGATTCGCCCGCTGCCGCCACGCACAAGCCGCGCGCCTGGGATTGGGCCGACGCTGTTGACGTGGCACGCCTGATCGCCGATGTCTTGGGCGTTGAACTGGTTGTCAGCCAGGGCAGCCACCAGGCATTCCACCCCGGACGCGCGGCGCAGCTCGCGCTGCGCAACGGCGACGTGGTTGGATACGCAGGAGAACTCCACCCCAAGCTCCTCGCCGAGCATGACATGCCTGCACGTTCGGTAGCTGTTGAGGTGGACGTTGACGCGCTGTTCGAAGCTGCCGCGGACGTCATTGTCGCCAAGCACATCTCCGGCTTCCCCGTGGCGACGCAGGACGTTGCCTTGGTGGTTCCGCAGGACGTGCCGGCCGATCAGGTTCTGTCCGCGCTTCGTGAGGGTGCCGGTGAGCTCCTTGAGGACGTTTCACTGTTCGATGTGTATGTGGGCCCGGGCATCGATGACGGTAAGAAGTCACTCGCCTTCGGCCTCCGGTTCCGGGCAAACGACCGCACGCTGACTGCGGATGAGGCCTCGGAAGCCCGTGCTGCAGCCGTGGCCGTTGCTGCCGACCGCTTTGGAGCTGTTCAGCGCTAGCCGTTGCTTGGCAGGGAAACCCCGGGACGTTTGTCCCGGGGTTTTTCTTTTTTATGAGATTCAACTCCCAGCATCTTGACAGACTATTCATGCGTGTATGACAGTTTTGTCATACACATATGAAACATGTGTATCACATCCCTCGCACGGTTCCCTACAGGGCCGTCCTTTGAAAGGTACCCATGAAGAAGCAGAACATTGCTGTGCTTGTCGGGGCTGCAGTTATGGCTTTGACGTCATCGCTGGGAGGAGCCGCGGTCGCGTCAGAGTCGACGCCGCAGGTTTCCAGCTCTGCCCTCCAGCCGGTTTCCCACACGGTGGACAAGACGCAGACGTCAGGTTCCGCGGCCTCTCCACTGGCCGACAAGTACACCTTGGCAATGCCCTCCAAAGGTGGCGGAGCTTCCACGGACTCAGTGATCGGTGCTGATGGGAGGGTGCGGATCACTGACACTACGGCCGCACCCAACCGCTCGATCGTGCAGATTGAATTCAACGGAGGCTACATCTGCTCCGGCGCCCTGATTTCCGATGACACGGTGCTGACCGCCGGCCACTGCGTGCACGAGGGCGGTACGGGTTCCACTGCGGATTACTCCTGGGGAGTGAAAGTGGCTCCCGGCCGCAACGGATCAACCGATCCGTACGGGACCTGCGGCGCCACCCAACTCCTGACTGATCAGCGCTGGATTGACTCAGCCAACACCAATGCCGACTGGGGAGTCATCAAGCTCGACTGCACCATCGGCAACACCACCGGCTGGTTGAACTATGCCGGCACGACCACCAGCCTGAACGGGACCACCGCGACGGTCAGGGGCTATCCCGGCGACAAGGCCTTCGGCACCATGTGGTCCATGACCGGGTCCATTGACAGCACGCAGGCCGAGAAAGTCTTCTACAAGATGGACACCTACGGCGGGCAGAGTGGCGCGCCGGTCTACAACAGCTCCAGTACCATCGTGGCCATCCACACCAATGGAGGCAGCTCGAATTCAGGCACGCGCATCACCCCAACCCTGGCGAACTACCTGAACTCGGTGAAGTAGCGCTGGTGGGTTAACTCACCAGCAGTGTTCCCCGCAGCGATCCTGGCTGCGGGGAACACTGCTGTTTGCCCGGGACATCCGGGCACCAAGCTACAGTTTGCCGGCGTTACTACGTGAGCTCCATATCACCGCATTCGCAGGTGTGGGGAAGTGGTCAGAGACGTCTTTGCTGCATGTGACTGAGGACCTCGCCAGGTGTTTCTCGTCTGAGACAGCCTGTCGACCGCGCCGAAGTCGGAGGCTCTGTATAAGGCGATAGGCCGTAAGGGCTAAATCGCGTCGTTCGCTCCGCGCACCGAGGGCCTGCCCCTCAACGGGGCCGGTGCACCGAGACCTCGGACTGGCCGCGGGGGACCGTTCAGGAAGAGGACGGCATGGATGGCTGGGAATGTATTCGCTTCAATCTTCGATCACCTGTTTGGGCCCTCCGAATCGGGCGGGAGCGGCCCTATTGCCTCCCCAGGCGGCAATGGCGCGTTCGACATAGGTTGCGACGCTGGCGTGTATGTCAGTTTCGGGGTTGAGGAGCCATTGCAGGCCGATGCCGTCCATCACGGCAGTGAATAGCCACACTTCAATTTCAATCTGCGCCGGGGAGAGGTAAATGATGTCGCCGGTTTCGACTGCCTCCTGCAAGTGCCCGGCGAGGGTTGCCAGGTTCGAGGTGTAGCGCCGGGTGATGAACGCGTGGCCCGGGTGGCCGGGGCTGGAGGCTTCGGCCGCGATGGTGGTGAACAGTTCGAGCAGGCCGCGGTTGTCCCGGTGGGCGGCCATGACCTCTGGCAGCCGGCGGAAATAGTCCAAGCCGCTGACATCGGTGAGGCCGTTCGCCACGGTCCGCCGGTCCCATTCCTCCAGCACGGCCGTGAGTAGGCCGTCCTTGCTGCCGAAGTGCTGGATCAGGGTGGCGTGGTTGACGCCGGCCTGCTCGGCAATCGTGCGGAGGGAGCCGCCGGCGAAGCCGTGTTTGCCGAAGACGTCCATCGCGATGCCGATGAGCTGCTCGCGTCGGCGGACCCCTGTGCGGTAGGGGCCCCGTGTTCTGGTCTTTGCGCTTTCTGGCATGTAACTACTTTCTCATGACCATTGCCGAAATGTAACCAGTCGGTTAGTGTTTAAGTTCGACCCGGCTGGTAGCCGCACGGCACCTCGTTGACTGATCGCTGCACTTGTCAGCTCGGTTCTGAAACTCGCAGATGGGAATCCTTTAGATGAAGTACTCCGTTCTCGGCCCGACCGGCGTGCGCGTGTCCCGCATCTGTGTGGGCACGGCGACCTTCGGCGTGGCACCGAGCGCACACGAAGCCGATGGCGTCGTGGGAGCAGCCCTGGATCTGGGCATCAATTTCTTTGACACCGCGGATGTCTACGGTTCGACGTCGACGTTCGACCGGCCCGGCGCTCCACCGGCCGCAGAGCGTGAGTCCGCCGAGGAAATCCTCGGCCGCTCCCTGGCCGGCCGGCGGGATGAGGTGGTGCTGGCGACCAAGTCGGGGGAGCGGAGGTTCGATCCGGATGCCGGTCTTTCGCGCCGGTACATCATCCGGCAGGTAGAACAGAGCCTGCGCCGGCTGAGCACTGACCGCATCGACCTGTATTACGCGCATTTCCCGGATCCGAACACGCCCCTGGAGCAGACACTTGCCGTCTACGATGATCTGATCCGGCAGGGGAAGCTGCGGTATGTCGCTTTGTCCAATCACACGGCCTGGCAGATGACCGAGGCCCTGTGGATCGCCGGTGAGCGCCGGCTGGTCTCCGCCCCCGTTGCCGCTCAGGTGATGTACAGCCTCTTGGACCGAAGCGCCGAAAAGGAACTCGCTGCCGCGTGCGTGAGGTTCGGTCTGTCGATCATTCCCTATGCCCCGCTGCACGGCGGTCTCCTTGCCGACCTGTCGGTCCTGGACCGGCCGATCGCCGGAGGCAAGCGCTACGGCGGGCCTGGATACTCCAATGCGGAGATCGCCGTCGCGCGCCAACTCGACCAACTGGCCCGAGAGTGGGGGCTGGGGATGCAGCAGGTCTCGCTGGCCTGGCTGCTGTCCCGCCCGGCCGTGGCATCGGTGATCGTTGGAGCCGAGACGGCCGACGAGCTCCGCGCCAACGCCGCCGCTGCAGATATCGAGCTCACCCGGGAACAGCTGGATGTGGTCTCGGCGCTGACCGCCGAGACCGCGTCCTGACCGGAAGATACGAGGAACACTGATGAAGTACTCACTCCTTGGCCAGACCGGTGTCAGGGTCTCGAAAATTGCGCTGGGCACCGCCACCTTCGGAGTCGCGCCTGGCGCGGAAGACGCAGAGCGCGTCGTCGGTGCTGCGCTGGAGCTTGGCATCAACTTCGTGGATACGGCCGACGTCTATGGCAACATGCCCGTATTCGATCGGCCTGGAGCCAAACCTGCCGCGGAGCGCGAACCCGCCGAGCAGATCCTCGGACGTGCCCTGCGCGGACGCCGTGACGAGATGGTGATCGCCACCAAGTCCAACGGCATCGTCGGGCTCGGTGTCAATGACCGAGGGCTGTCACGCCGGCACATCATAACCCAGGTCGAGAAGAGCCTGCGGCGCTTGCAGACCGATTACATCGATCTCTACTATGCCCACGACATCGACCCGGACACGCGGCCGGAGCAGACGCTTGAGGTCTACGACGATCTGATCCGGCAGGGCAAGATCCGATACGTCGGCCTATCCAACCACCCGGCCTGGCAGGTCACCCGCGCGCTGTGGATCGCTGACGACCGCCGACTGGCCTCCGCTCCCGTAGCCGCCCAGGTGAAGTACAACCTCATCGACCGCGCCGCCGAGCGGGAGCTCGCACCGGCTTGCGAGCAGTTCGGCCTGTCAATCATTCCCTATGCCCCGCTGCATGGTGGCCTCCTGGCTGATCTCGCGGTCCTGGATCGTGAGGTCTCCGGCGACGAACGTTTCGGAGCGCCGGGGTTCTCCGAGGCGGAAGTCTCGGTGGCCCGCGAGGTGGATCGGCTCAGTCGTGAATGGGGCTTGAGCCCTTACCAGGTCGCCCTGACCTGGCTGTTGTCCCGCCCCGCCGTCGCCTCGGTGATCGTCGGCCCGGAGACTGTTGATGAGCTGCGCGCAAACGCCACCGCCGCGGATGTCCTGCTCGACACCAAACAGCTTGATGCCTTGACGGCGCTGGCCATCGAACCGCCGGCTTTCCACCATCGTGCCGGTGAGGGGCCGCTCAAGCCGACCAGCGCAGACGCGATCGTCTAATTCCGCATTTTTTCGGACCTTTAAGGACCACCAAACAGTAAGGATCCAAGCATGTCCCGTGCAGACCAGAGCACCATCGACTTCCTGAACGAGTACTTCGCCGTCATGGAGAAGAAGGATTACGAATGTCTCGGCGGCTACTACGCCGACGACATCACCCTCACCTTCGCCAACGCTCCTACTGTCAAGGGCAAGGACGTGGTGCTGGCGCAGATGATTGCGATCGGCGGCAAGGTCGAGTCCCTGGCCCACCCGCTGGTCAACATCTGGCAGGAGGAAGACGGCGTCGTCGTGTTCGAGGTCGACAGCGCCTGGCGCTTCCTCGACGGCGTCGAAGTGACGATCAGGGCCTGCTCGATCTTCACCATCGCCGACGGGAAGTTCACCGACCAGCGCATCTACGTCGACAATGGCCCCATCAACTCCTATCTCAGCTGATCCCGGCAAGAACGAGCCGTTCGAACGATATTGAACGGCGACGCAAGAAATTTGTTTGTACCCTTCGAAGCCCTTCAAATCATGCGAAATGGCCTGCATTAAGCTGCTGGTGGCCGGACCATCTCAAACATATTTGTCGTCGCAAGTCTGGCCACCGGTGAGCATCCTGAATCGCTTCCGATCTTGTGGTCGGACATAGAGCCACTACTTCTAATCTCTGACGGGAGTCAATAGGCGCAGTCCTGGCAGACGAACGGGACAAAGATTGGCAGACCCGAGGAAACACTAAAGATCCGGTCCCGCTCGGAACCGGATCTTGAGCCTAATGCCACCCATCTCATGTTCTAACATTCATTGGGGACAAGGCTGTGAAAGGGGTGGTGATGGATAAGCCTGTGTTTGAGCTGCGCACGCTCGATGCCGTGTCCATGTCCGACGCGCTGTGGCAGGAGCTTGGTCACCCTGCCCGGCAGCGCGCCCTCCGCTTCGCCAGACCCGAGGACCGGGATGAGTTCGTGGCCGGCAGGTTCGCGCTTCAGCAATTCGCGGCGTCACTACTCGACGTTGACCCCACCCGGCTCACGCCGGACTATGTCTGCCCGCAATGCGGCCCCGGCCAGGACCATGGCCGTCCCGGTTTCCTGCTCGACGGCGGCCCGTCACCTTTGGTGCTGAGTGCCTCCCGGGCGTCGGGCTGGGTGCTGTTGGCCGGCGTCGTGCATCCAGCCGAAGGGCTCCGGCTCGGAGTGGACCTCGAGACTGCGGACAAGACCGGCTTCGAGGGCTTCGACGACGTCGCGTTGACGGCACCGGAGAAGCAGTACCTGTTATCCCTCCCCGGGTCCGGGCGTGACGCTACCCGAAGCCGTCTCTGGGCGCGGAAGGAGGCCTGGCTGAAGATGACAGGAGAAGGCCTGCGGAGAAACCCCGCCGAAATGGATGTCCTGGACCGCGAAGGAATACAGGATCTGGACCTGGCCGCTGGGCAACCCCAGGGGCTGGTGGCAGCCGTGGCCCTGGGCTAGCGCGTTGCAGGAAGTGGCGGAAGCGCGGCCTGGTACAGCCAGGGCCGGAGTATCGCAGCCGCATCGATGCCTGGAATGAAGGCGTCCGCAGCCGCGACGAACGATTCCGTGGATACTGATCCGTGCCGGTTCGCGGCAGTCCAATGCTGCAGGAAACCGAAGAATGCTTCGTCACCGGCCGCCATCCGCAGAGCGTGCACGGCCAGAGCCCCGCGCTTGTAGACGCGGTCATCGAACATCAGCTCAGGCCCGGGGTCACCCACCAGCAGGTCCTGGGGCCCGGCGCCGAGCTTCTTCCACGCGGCCAACGCCCGCGCAGCAACCGTCATGGTCCCGGATTCCTCGGACCACAACCATTCGGCATAGCAGGCAAAGCCCTCATGGAGCCAGATGTCTTTCCAGTTGCTGACCGTCAGTGAGTTCCCGAACCACTGATGGGAGAGCTCGTGGGCGATCAGCCGCTGGGAATCCCACGCGTCTTTCATGTGATTCCGGCCAAATATGGAGACTGTCTGGGCTTCCAACGGAATTTCCAGTTCGTCCTCGGTCACCACTGAGGTGTAGTCGGTGTAGGGGTACGGGCCGAAGCAGTCCTCGAAAGTCCGCATCATGTCCGGCTGGCGGTGCAGGCCCTGAAGAGCGTCCGCGGTCATTTCGGGCGTGACGGCGACGAATTGGGGGACCCTGTGGTGGGTATTGTCCTCGTGCAGTGGAACCTTCACGTACCGGCCGATTTGAACGGTGGCCAAGTACGTCGCCATCGGCTCAACTTGCTCGTAGACCCACGTTTCCCGGCTGGACTTGCGCGAATGGGATACGAGCTTGCCGTTGCAGACCGGGCGGTAGTTCTCGTCCGTGGTCACGGAAATCAGGAAGCTGGACTTGTACCGGGGGTGGTCATTGCAGGGGAACCAGGATGCTGCGCCATTGGGCTGTCCGGCCACCAGCACGCCGTCGTTCAGTTCTTCCCAACCCACGTCTCCCCACAACCCACGACGCGGTTGCGGATTGCCGTCGTAGCGGATCTCCAGCAGGAATTGCTGCCCGGCTTTGAGCGCAGAGGGTGGATTAAGGACCAGGTGCTCGGCTCTGTGGCTGAATTTCTGCACCTTCCTGCCGTCCAGTTGAACCTTGGACGCCCGTAAGCCCACCAGGTCCAGGACAATCTGTGTGGTTGGTTCCAAGGCAGTGCACCTCAGGACCGCTTTGCCAATCAGCTTGTTGCTGCCCAGCCTCACGTCGAGCTCCAGCTCGTATCGGTCCACCCGGTAGCGGGTGCTTCCGTGGTCCAGGGTGTAGGGGTCGGGACTGGGGGTGCTGATGGGTGCGGTCATTAGCTCCCAATCTACTTGAGACGGGGAGCTTGTGCTGACGGACCCACCCACGGGCTCACCGGGTTGCCCATCCAGTACGTCCCTGCCGGGACGGTTTCGCCACGCATGACCAACGACGCCGGACCAACCGTCCCGCCGTCGCCGATACTTGCCGCGGGGAGGATCACACCGTGCGGGCCCATGGTGGCCCCGTTGCCGAGTGTCACAGTGTCCAGGCTCATGACGCGATCATGGAACAGGTGTGTTTGGACCACACAGCCCCGGTTGACCGTGGAGTTCTCGCCCAGGGTGACAAGGTCCGCTTCAGGAAGCCAGTAGCTTTCGCACCAGGTGCCGCGCCCTATCTTGGCTCCGAGTCCGCGCAGCCACCACACAAGGGCCGGCGTACCTGCCGCTGACCGGGCAAACCACGGCGCGCTCACCATTTCGATGAAGGTGTCCACTACCTCGTTGCGCCAAATGAAGGAGCTCCATAGCGGGTGTTCCCCGGCCCGGATGGTCCCCACAAGAACCCACTTGGCAACCACGGCACTGAGGGCAGCGACTGCTCCGGCCGCCAGCATCACTACGCCGCCAAGGACTGCCGCGATCCAGTAACCCCAGGCGCCGGCTATCCAGTCCAGCATCAGCATGACTCCAGCGGCGATCGCTACGGTGAGGATGACCGGGACCAGCCGGCACAATTCCCATAAGGCTCGTGCCACTTTGAGCTTGGCGGGAGGCTGGAAAGTGCGGGTTTGGTCCGCGTCTACGGCAGTGCGACGCAACCGGACGGGAGGACTGCCCAACCAGGAGGTACCCGACTTGGCCTTGGCGGGTGTGGCCGACAACACCGCAACGAGGGAGTTTTTCGGTACGTTGCGTCCGGCCGCAGTCATGCCGGAGTTACCCAGGAAGGAACGTTTCCCGATCTTGGCCGGGGCAATCTTCATCCAGCCGCCACCGAGTTCGTAGGAGGCCACCATGGTGTCGTCGGCAAGGAACGCGCCGTCGCCGATGGTGGTCATCCTGGGGACCAGCAGCACCGTGGAAGCTTCCACATTTTTGCCCACCTTGGCGCCCAGCAAACGCAGCCAAACAGGCGTGAACAGGCTGGCGTAGATGGGAAAGAGAAGGTCCCGGGCCATGTCCAGGAGGCGTTCGGTGGCCCAGACCTGCCACCCGACGCGGCTGCGAACCCGGTAATAGCCTTCTTTGAGTCCCAGCCCGAGGAGCCGGGCAACCATCAGGATCAGGACAAGGTTGCCGAAGAACCAGACCAGGGCGGCCAGGGGCAACGCGAGGACGATCCGGGGGAGCGATGTGTCCAGCGAATCATGGCCTTGAATGAAAGCCAGGACCACCAAGGCACCCGCGAACGCCGAGAGGTAGGGAATGAGTGACAGCAGGGCAGAGGCGCCGGCAAAGGCGGAGAACCACAGCCGGTCAACCATCGAACGGCGGCTGCTGGCCTCGGGCCATTCGTGCTTGGCTTTGCCGCGGCGCTCAGCGGGGGATCCGGCCACGAGATGTCCGGCTTTGACTTTGCCCAGTACCGCCGAGCCTGCGTCGACGTGGGCGCCTGCCCCAATGCTTGCTCCCGGCATCAGAGTGCTCCGGGCGCCAACCACGGCCCCGGCTCCCACATGGATCTGGCCGATATGGACCGAGTCGCCGTCAACCCACCAACCGGACAGGTCAACTTCCGGCTCGATATTTGCTCCACTGCCCAAAGAGAGCAGGCCGGTCACAGGTGGCAAGGAGTGAAGGTGTACGTCCCTGCCGATTTTCGCGCCGAGCGCGCGGGCGTAATAGGGAACGAAAGGCGCGCTGGCGAGGCCGATCGCGCCTGAAAGATCCTGGATTTGCTCGGCGAGCCACAGCCGCAGATGGGTCTTTCCGGACCGCGGGTAAGTCCCGGGAACCACCTTGCCCAACAGGAGGCGTGCCGCGAGAACCGAAATCGCCATTCGGCCCAGGGGGCTGACAAAAATCAGCCAGGACAGACCGATCCACCACCACGACACCACCGGAGCGGCAGAGAAGCCGGCAAAGTCAGCCAGCAACTTGTTGGCGGCCATGAGATAGGTGAGCCAACGCATCCCCACCAGGATGTGCAACGGGACGCCCATCAGCACCTGGAAGACCTGCGACTTCACAGCGGTAGGGCGGACGGTGCGCTCGGCAGCGGGACCCGGCGTGCCGCCGTCGGGAAGTGATTGTCGGGCAGCATCGATCAACGCCCCAACGCGGGGCGTAGCGTAGATGTCGGCCACGGTAATGATGGGGTACCTGACGCGCAGCGCGGAGACGAGCTGGGCCGCGGTCAAGGACCCGCCACCGTAAGCGAAGAAATCGGCATCGAGCGAACTCACGGGACTGCCCAGGACCGCTTCCCACTGCTCCAGCACCCAGCGCGCGTCGTCGGGCAGGTTCAGCGGGGCGTTGTTTGCCTCCGTGGCGCCGGTTCCGGCCAGCGGCCAAGGGAGGGCGTGGCGGTCCACTTTGCCGCTGGTCTTGGTGGGGAGTGAATCCACCACGGTCAACAAGGGGATCAAAGCAGCCGGGAGGCTTTCGCCAAGCAGCCGCCGGGCCTCGTCCATGCTCAGCTCATAACCCTCAGCGGGAGCCAGATAGCCCACCAGGATCTGGTTGCCGGCAGCTGTTGTCTGTACTGCAGCAGCTGCACCGGCGACGCCGGGCAAGGACTGGAGCGCTGCGTCCACCTCGCCCAATTCAATCCTGCGCCCGCCCAGCTTCACCTGTTCGTCAGCGCGGCCCATGAAGATCAGGCCCTCGGCCTCGAACCGCACCAGGTCACCCGAGCGGTACGCCCGGTCCCATGCCAGCGTTGGCATGGGCGCGTATTTCTCGGCGTCCTTGGCTGGATCCAGGTAGCGGGCAAGGCCGACGCCACCGATGATCAGTTCTCCGATCTCACCTTCGCCCACCGGGACGCCATTGGGATCGACGACGGCGAGGTCCCAGCCATCGAGCGGCAGTCCGATCCGCACGGGGCCGGGCCCACCCAAGGGAGCGGCACAGGCAACCACTGTCGCTTCGGTGGGGCCATAGGTGTTCCATACTTCACGGCCGTCCACGGCGAGACGCTCGGCCAGCTCGGGAGGGCAGGCTTCACCGCCGAAGATGAGAAGACGCACGTTTTCCAGTGCCTCGGCCGGCCACAAGGCGGCGAGTGTCGGCACAGTGGACACCACCGTGATGCCATGGTTGATCAGCCAGGGACCGAGGTCCATTCCGGTGCGGACCAAGGCCCGGGGCGCAGGGACCAGGCACGCGCCGTGGCGCCAGGCAAGCCACATCTCTTCGCATGAGGCGTCGAAGGCCACCGAGAGGCCGGCGAGCACCCGGTCCTGGGGGCCAATGGGCTCGGCCTTGAGGAAGATCCGGGCCTCCGCGTCCACGAAGGCGGCCGAAGAACGGTGCTTCACTGCCACGCCCTTTGGCGTGCCGGTGGACCCGGAGGTGAAGATGATCCACGCATCGTCGTCCAGCCCGGGTTTTTGCGGACCGGAGAGGGCTTGGTGCGAAGCATCGGACAGTTGGACATCCAGCCCCGCACCGATGACTGCAGCCACCTTGGCCTCACCGAACACCAAGCGCGCCCGTTCCTCGGGGTCGTCGGCATCGACGGGCACGTAGGCGGCCCCGGCCATCAGGATGCCGAGGATGGCCACGTACAACTCGTTGGTTCCTGAAGGAATGCGGACGCCGATTTTGGCGCCAGGGCCCACACCGGCTGCGTTCAGGGTCCGGGCAAAAGACCTGACTGCGGCGAGCAGTTCGGTGTAGCTGAGTGACTTGTGCCCGTCGTCCAACGCTGAGGACTCCGGAAAGGAGGCCGCGGTGGCCTCCAGGATGTCCACGAGCGTACGTTCGGCGGGTGCTGCGGCTCCGCCCGGCAGCTGGGGGCGGTACGTGGTCAAGGCAGGCGTCTGCCCGGCCCCCATGGAATGTTCTGTGCTCACAGGGTCAGCTTTTCGCAGGAAGGTGAACAAAAGGTGTCGATGGTTTCCTGCGCGTCACAGTCCGTTGTGCCGATGTTCGCCTTAACGTCACCAGGGGTTTGGGGCCGGGAGCAACCCGTCACGGTGCTACACGTCACGGCACCAGCAGGACCTTGCCGGTGGTCCGGCGTCCTTCCAGGTCACGGTGGGCCTGGGCTGCCTCAGCCAGCGGATACGTCGCACCAACCCTGACAGCGAGAGTGCCGTTGGCTGCGGCGTCGAAAATTTCAGCCGAGCGCCACCGGCGTTCCTGGGCGTTCTGTACGAAGTGCGCCATGGTGGGCCGGGTCAGGGTCAAAGAGCCCGCCGCATTCAACCGCTGCGGATCAAACGGGGGCACCGGACCCGAGGCTGCACCGAAAAGCACCATGGCCCCGCGGATCCGCAGGCTTCTCAGGGAGTCATCGAAGGTGTCCTTGCCAACGCCGTCGTAGACGACATTGACGCCCTCGCCGTCAGTGAGTTCACGGACTTTGTCGGCGAAGCCCTCATAGCGGAGGACTTCATCGGCGCCGGCGAGGGTGGACAGATCGGCTTTCTCATCAGAGGACACGGTGGTGATGACCCGGGCCCCGCGTGCCTTCAGCAACTGGGTCAACAGCAGACCGACTCCACCGGCTCCCGCGTGCAGCAGGACCGTGTGGCCGGGCTCAACACGGAAAGACGAGTTCATCAGGTAGTGGGCAGTTATTCCCTGCAGTGGCAGGGCGGCGGCGGTGTGATCGTCGACGCCGGCAGGAACCGGGAGCGCCCTGGCAGCGTCCACCAGGGCGTATTCGGCGTAGGTCCGGGTTCCTTCGGCGGTGGCAATGCGATCGCCGACGGCAAACTCTTCAACACCGGCACCTACGGCCTCCACGACTCCGGCCGCCTCCGCGCCCGGGGTGAACGGGTAGTCCACCTTGTAGGTGCCATTGCGCTGGTAGGTCTCGATGAAGTTGACCCCGGTTGCTGCGACTTTGATCAGCAGTTGTCCGGGGCCCGGCGCCGGTACTTCGACGGAAGCGAACTCGAGGACCTCGGGTCCTCCGGCTTGCTGTGCAACGATTGCGTGCGTCATGGTGGCTCCTTACTCCGGGGCGGTCCTTCCGGTGCCCGGTTCCAGAGTCCATCCTAGGGAGGTTTGGGCCTCCGGTGTCGAACGCCTAGAAGCGTCCGTGCGTCGACGCGACGGGGCAATCGAAGCCACGGCCCGCTGCCAGGCCGACGTCATTGAGGTACCTGACCACGATGCCGTAGGACTGCATCAGCGTGGTTTCGGTGTACGAAATCGAATGCTTGGCGCAGAACTCACGCACGATCTTTGTGGCCTTGTACAAGTGGGGGCGGGCCATATCCGGGAACAAGTGGTGCTCCACCTGCCGGTTGAGTCCGCCCAGGAGGAAGTCCATGAAGATGCCGCCGGAGATGTTGCGCGAGGTCAGGATCTGGCGGTTGAGGAAGTCCACGCGACTGTCCTTGGGGAGGACGGGCATGCCCTTGTGGTTCGGTGCGAACGAAGCGCCCATGTAGAAGCCGTAGACCATGATCTGGACACCGAGGAAGGCAAAGGCCATCCCGATGGGCAGGAAGGTGAAGGCCAATACGGGAAGGGCGGTGAGCCTTGCCACCAGGATGGGTGCCTCCACCCAGCGGTGACGTACGTTCCGCTTGCCAAGGACAAAGCGAAGCGAGTCGAACTGGAGGCTCAAGCCAAGCAACGTCAGGAGGGGGAAGAAGAACCACCCCTGCTTCCTGGTCAGGAAGGCCAGGCGGCCCTTGCGTTCCGCCGCTGCGTCTTCATAGAAGACCAAGGCGTTGTTACGGATGTCCGGGTCCTTGGAAATGACGTTGGGGTGGTTGTGGTGGGCTCCATGCTTCTGTTCCCACCAGGAATAGCTGATTCCTGCAACGCCGGTGGCAAGAAGGCGGGCGGACCAATCGTTGGCCCGGCGGGAGGCGAAGATCTGCTTGTGCCCGGCTTCATGGGCCAGGAAGCTCAGCTGCGTGCACAGAATGCCAACTGCTGCCGCGATGAGGAGCTGGTACCAGGACTCGCCGATCAGGGCGAAGCCGAGCCAGGTGCCGGCCATGAGGAGTACCAGGGCAATGAAAACCCAGATGTAGAAACCGCTGCGGCGCTCAAGGAGTCCTGCGGATTTGACGCTCTTGAGGAGCTCTGAGTAGCTCTGAACGACGGGATTTGGCTGAATTGCGCGTGCTTTGGGGCGCTCAGCGGTGGACGTGGGTGCCATGTATGTGCCCCGTATCGCTAACGGGCAACGCTGCAGCCGACGTTCGGACTGCACGGTCTGGATCACCCTGAACTAAGCATACGCGCAATGTCCTAACAAATGTGACACATCACATCAGGCATGCATAAATATCGGACAGCGTGAATATTCTTGCTGTATAGTGGTGTCATGACTATTTCAGTTGCCGTCTCCGGCGCCAGCGGCTACGCCGGGGGAGAAGTGCTGCGCTTGCTTGCGGGCCATCCGAACGTCACCATCGGTGCCATTACCGCGCACAGCAACGCCGGTTCCAGACTAGGGGAGTTGCAACCACATCTCCACGGTTTGGCGAGCCGGATTCTGGAAGACACCACCGTGGAGAACCTCTCCGGACATGACGTCGTTTTCCTGGCCCTGCCGCACGGAACCTCCGCCGGGATCGCGGCCCAGTTGCCGGAAGGCACCATAGTCATCGACGCCGGTGCCGACCACCGCTTGCAGGACGCCTCGGCGTGGGAAAAGTTTTACGGCTCCGAGCATGCGGGTACGTGGCCTTACGGCCTGCCGGAACTGCCGGGCCAGCGCGAGGCCCTCAAAGGTGCAACCCGGATCGCCGTGCCTGGCTGCTACCCGACGTCGGCCTTGCTGGCCTTGACACCCGGGTTCGCCAACAATCTTCTCCTCGCGGACGACGTCGTGATTGTTTCGGCCTCCGGCACCTCAGGTGCCGGCAAGGCTGCCAAGGTCAACCTGATCGGCTCGGAGGTCATGGGTTCCATGAGCCCCTACGGTGTGGGTGGCGGTCATCGCCACACGCCGGAGATCGAACAGGGACTGTCCAACGCCGCAGGGGAGCCCGTCACGGTGTCCTTCACGCCAACTCTGGCGCCGATGAGCCGTGGCATCCTCACTACTGCCACAGCAAAGGTCGGGCACGGCGTTACAGAAGCCGAACTGCGCCAAGCGTGGGCGGATGCCTACGACGACGAGCCGTTCGTGCACCTGCTGCCCGAAGGCCAGTGGCCCACCACCAAGTCGGTGCAGGGATCCAACCACGCCGTCATGCAGCTGGCGTTCGACCAGCACACCGGCCGTGTCATCGTCACATGCGCCATTGACAACCTCACCAAAGGGACCGCCGGCGGAGCCGTGCAGTCCATGAACATTGCCCTTGGCCTGGACGAAACCGCCGGCCTGAACCTGCAGGGAGTTGCACCGTGACCATTACCGCCCCCAAGGGATTCCGCGCTGCCGGCATCAAAGCCGGTATCAAGGCCTCAGGCAACCCGGACCTGGCACTCGTCGTCAACGACGGTCCATCCAAGGCGGCCGCTGCCGTCTTCACCTCCAACCGGGTGGCCGCTGCGCCTGTGCACTGGTCCCGCCAAGTGGTCAGCGATGGCCGCGTGGATGCTGTGGTCCTGAACTCCGGCGGTGCCAACGCCTGCACCGGTCCGCAGGGCTTCCAGAACACCCACGCTACCGCCGAGAAAGTGGCGGGCGTGCTGGGAATCTCGGCTTCCGACGTCGTGGTGTGCTCCACCGGGCTGATCGGCGAGCAGCTGCCCATGGACAAGATCCTCCCGGGCGTCGAAGCAGCCTTCAAGGAGCTGTCCGAGGACGGTGGCGCGGCCGCGGCGACAGCCATCATGACCACTGACAGCGTCTCCAAGGAAGCGGTCTTCGAGGGCAAGGACGCAGAAGGCAAGCCGTTCACCGTGGGCGGCATCGCCAAGGGCGCGGGGATGCTGGCGCCAGGCCTGGCCACGATGCTGGTGGTGCTTACCACCGACGCTGAAGTACCTGCGAACGAGCTCGACGTAGTGCTCCGGGATGCCACGCGCGTCACCTTTGACCGGACGGACTCGGACGGTTGCATGTCCACCAACGACACCGTGGTGCTGCTGGCATCGGGGGCCTCCGAGGCTTTGCCCTCTGCGGAGCAGTTGAGCGAAGCGGTCACCAACGTCTGCGCCGAACTGGCACGCAAGCTCATCGGTGATGCCGAGGGCGCCAGCCACGACATCGCTATCCGGACGTTCAACGCCGCCAGCGAACGCGACGCTGAAATCGTCAGCCGCAGTGTGGCCCGCTCCAACCTCTTCAAAGCTGCCATCTTCGGTAAAGACCCCAACTGGGGACGCGTGCTGTCCGCCGTAGGAACCACGGACGCCGTCTTCGAAGCTGACCAGCTCAACGTGGCCATGAACGGCGTCCAGATCTGCCGCAACGGCGCGATCGGCGACGACCGCAACCTGGTGGACCTCGAGCCGCGCGAAGTACTCGTGGAAATTGACCTCCAGGCCGGTGAGGCCGAAGCGACCATCTGGACCAACGACCTCACGCACGACTACGTGCATGAGAACAGCGCCTACTCAAGTTGAGCGGAATGACGATGACAGCGCACACCCGCGAGACCACCTCCATGACCGACGCCCAGGACAAGGCCGGCACGCTGATCGAAGCCCTGCCGTGGATCCAGCGTTTTGCAGGCACCACCATGGTGGTCAAATATGGCGGCAACGCCATGGTCAACGATGACCTCCGGCGTGCCTTTGCCGAGGACATCGTGTTCCTCCACCACGTGGGCATCCACCCCGTGGTGGTCCACGGCGGCGGCCCCCAGATCAACTCCATGCTGGGCCGTCTGGGCATCGAGTCCGAGTTCAAGGGCGGCCTTCGCGTCACCACGCCCGAAGCCATGGACGTTGTCCGGATGGTCCTCACGGGCCAGGTCGGCCGCGAGCTGGTTGGACTCATCAACTCCCACGGTCCCTACGCTGTGGGCATGTCAGGTGAAGACGGCGGCCTGCTGCGTGCTGTTCGCACCGGCACCGTGGTGGACGGCGAGGAAGTTGACCTCGGCCTGGTGGGCGAAGTTGTGGGCGTGGATCCCGCCGGGATCGAAGACATCCTCGACGCCGGTCGCATCCCGGTGATTTCCACCGTCGCCCCTGAAATCGTGGACGACGGAAACGGCTTCCAGACCACTGGCCAGGTACTGAACGTCAACGCGGATACGGCGGCTGCCGCCGTCGCTTCCGCCCTGGGTGCCAGCAAACTGGTCATCCTCACCGACGTCGAAGGGCTCTATGCCAATTGGCCGGACAAGTCCTCGCTGATCTCCTCGCTGACGGCCTCCGAACTCCGCGCCATGCTGCCCCGCCTTGAATCCGGGATGATCCCCAAGATGGCCGCGTGCCTGAAGGCCATCGATGAAGGCGTGGAACGCGCGCACATCGTGGACGGCCGGCTGGCCCACTCGATGCTGCTGGAAACCTTCACGACGGCGGGCATCGGCACCCAAGTAGTTCCTGACGAGGAAGTGAACGCATGAGCGAAACTGTTGGCCTCAGCCCGACCAGCGCAGCGGAGGGTGCCGCAACCACGCTCGTTGCCCAGAGCTCAGGCGCCGACTGGCTTGCCCGCTACTCGTCGTCCCTGATGGGTGTCTTCGGCACGCCGCAGCGGGTCCTGGTGCGCGGCGCCGGTTGCCTCGTGTGGGACGCCGACGGCAAGGAATACCTGGACCTCCTGGGCGGCATCGCCGTGAACGCTTTGGGCCACGCCCACCCGTTCGTCACGTCCGTGATCTCCAGCCAGTTGGCCACGCTGGGGCATGTCTCCAACTTCTTCACGAGCCCCACGCAGATCGCCCTGGCTGAGAAGCTCCTGTCCATCAGCAACGCACCTGCCGGGTCCAAGGTCTTCTTCGCGAACTCCGGCACGGAAGCGAACGAGGCCGCCTTCAAGCTTGCGCGGCGGAACAACGCCGACGGCAAGCGCACCAAGATCATCGCGCTCGAAGGTGCGTTCCACGGCCGCACCATGGGTGCGCTGGCGCTCACGGCCAAAGAGGCCTACCGTGCGCCGTTCGCGCCGCTGCCCGGCGGCGTGGTCCACATCCCGTTCAATGACATCGAGGCGCTGCGTGCCGCCGTCGACGATTCCACTGCGGCAGTGTTCCTGGAACCGATCCAGGGCGAAGCGGGCGTCCGGCCCCTCAGCGCTGAGTACCTGCAGGCGGCCCGTGAGGCCACCAGTGCCGCGGGCGCACTGCTGATCCTGGACGAAGTCCAAACCGGCATCGGCCGCACAGGCAAATGGTTGGCAAGCGAAGACGCGGGCATCGTGCCCGACGCAGTGACCCTCGCCAAGGGACTCGGTGGCGGCTTCCCCGTTGGTGCCTTGGTCACGTTCGGCAGTACGACGTCGGCCCTGCTCGCCGCCGGACAGCACGGCACCACTTTCGGTGGGAACCCTGTGGCTACGGCCGCGGCGCTGGCTACTCTGCACGCGATCGAAAGCCAAGGTGTCCTGCGGAACGTGCTTGCTGTTGGAGCGCACCTGCGCGACGGCCTCGCAGCAATTGACGCAGTGACCGAAGTCCGCGGAGAAGGCCTTCTCATCGGCTTTGACCTCGATGCCGACGTCGCTCCCGCAATGGTGACTGCGGCCCTGGATGCCGGGTTCATCATTAACAGCCCAGGGCCACGGACCATCCGCCTGGCGCCTCCGCTGATCCTGACAATCGAACAGGCAGACCGGTTCCTGACCGCACTGCCGGCATTGATCTCCACGGCCAAGGCCACAACTTCCAAGGACAACAAGTGAGCACTTCCACCCGTCACTTCCTCAAAGACACCGACCTGAGCCCGGCTGAGCAGGCTGAGGTTCTGGAACTCGCAGCCCGGATGAAGGCCGCACCGTACAGCGTGCAGCCCTTCGCCGCGGACGGTAACGGCCGCAAGACGGTCGCCGTGATCTTCGACAAGACCTCTACCCGGACGCGCGTCTCCTTCGCCACGGGCATCGCGGACATGGGTGGCAACGCCCTGATCATCAATCCCGGTGAAGCCCAGATCGGTCACAAGGAATCCGTGGAGGACACCGCGAAGGTCCTGGAGCGCATGGTCTCCACCATTGTGTGGCGCACCGGAGCCCACTCGGGCCTGGTGGCCATGGCGGAAAACTCCAAGGTCCCCGTCATCAACGCCCTGTGCGACGACTATCACCCGTGCCAGCTCCTTGCCGACCTCCTGGCCGTCAAGGAACACAAGGGGGAGCTCGCGGGATTGACCATGGCCTACTTGGGCGATGCCGCGAACAACATGGCCAACTCCTACCTCCTGGCAGGGGTTACCGCGGGAATGCATGTCCGCATCTCCGGTCCCGAAGGTTACCTCCCGGCAGCGGAAATCGTGGCTGCCGCTGAAGAGCGCGCCGCTGAAACCGGTGGTTCGGTCCTGATCACCAGCGATGCCGCCGAAGCCCTCAAAGGTGCCGATGTCGTGGCAACGGATACCTGGGTGTCCATGGGCCAGGAATCGGAGAAGGAAGCCCGCCTGCAACTGTTCCGCGACTACTCCGTGGACGAGGCTGCCATGGCGCAGGCCGCCCCGGACGCCGTCGTCCTCCACTGCCTCCCGGCGTACCGCGGCTACGAGATTTCCGCCGGCGTCATTGACGGACCGCAGTCCATCGTCTGGGATGAGGCAGAGAACCGGCTCCACGCCCAAAAGGCCCTCATGGCCTGGCTGATGCACCGCTCCGGACTTGCGTTCGTTGAGGGCCTTTCTCCCGTCGAAGGTACCGGGGAGAGCACGTTCTAGTGTCCGCCAACCCGGCCGTTCCGGGCGCAAGCCCGGCCACCAAGACCGCCCGACAGGCCCGCATCACTGCGATCCTGACGGGCGAGTCCGTGCGCTCCCAGGCAGAGCTTGCAGCCTTGCTCGCGGACGACGGCGTCCAGGTCACCCAGGCCACTTTGTCCCGCGACCTCGTGGAACTGGGCGCGGTGCGCGTTCGCGGCAAGGATGGAGCATTGGTCTACGCCGTGCCGGGGGAGGGCGGCGACCGCAACGCCAAGAGCGGGGTCACCCAGGAAATTCTCGACGCGCGGCTGACCCGGCTCTGCGGCGAACTCCTGGTAACGGCCGAGGCATCAGGCAATATCGTGGTGCTTCGCACCCCGCCGGGGGCAGCGAACTTCCTGGCATTGGCCGTTGACCACTCCGTGATGCCGTCGGTATTGGGTACGATCGCAGGCGACGACACTTTGCTGCTGGTCGCGCGGGATCCCGATGGCGGGGCAGAGCTTGCGGCCAGATTCCTGCGGATGGCCGAGGAAGCCGGTCCCGGCAACTGAATGCTTTACCCAGCAATGATTCACCCAGCATTTGATTCGAATGAACCAAGCAACAACAAAGGAGCACTCTCGTGACTGAGCGCATTGTTCTGGCCTACTCCGGTGGCCTTGATACGTCCGTAGCCATCGGCTGGATCGGTGAAGCCACCGGTGCCGAGGTCATCGCCGTGGCCGTTGACGTCGGACAGGGTGGCGAGTCCCTGGAGACCATCCGCCAGCGCGCCCTCGGTTGCGGCGCCGTCGAGGCCTACGTCGCGGACGCCCGTGACGAGTTCGCCAACGAGTACGCCATGCCCACCCTGAAGGCCAACGCCCTCTACCAGGGCCACTACCCCCTGGTTTCGGCGATTTCGCGTCCGGTCATTGTGAAGCACCTTGTGAAGGCTGCCCGTGAATTCGGCGCCACCACCGTTGCCCACGGCTGCACCGGTAAAGGCAACGACCAGGTTCGCTTCGAAGTTGGCATCCAGACCCTCGGCCCGGACCTGAAGTGCATCGCTCCTGTCCGCGACCTCGCCCTGACCCGCGACAAGGCCATTGCCTTCGCAGAGGAAAAGGGCTTGCCGATCGAAACCACCAAGAAGAACCCGTACTCGATCGACCAGAACGTCTGGGGACGCGCCGTCGAGACTGGTTACCTTGAGGACATCTGGAACGCTCCCACCAAGGACATCTACGACTACACCGCCACCCCGGAATTCCCGCCGGCACCGGATGAGGTCACCATTTCCTTCCAGGCCGGTGTGCCCGTAGCCATCGACGGCGTCAAGGTCACCCCGCTGCAGGCCATCCAGGAACTCAACCGCCGTGCCGGTGCGCAGGGCGTCGGCCGCATCGACGTCGTCGAGGACCGCCTTGTGGGCATCAAGTCCCGCGAAATCTACGAGGCTCCGGGTGCCATGGCGCTGATCACCGCGCACAAGCACCTCGAGGACATCACCATCGAGCGCGAGCAGGCCCGCTTCAAGGCCACCGTTGGCCAGCGCTGGGCAGAACTCGTGTATGACGGACAGTGGTTCTCGCCGCTGAAGCGCTCCCTGGACGCCTTCATCGAGGACACCCAGAAGTACGTCTCCGGTGACATCCGCATGGTCCTCCACGGTGGCCAGGCAATCGTCAACGGACGCCGCTCCGAGACCTCGCTGTACGACTTCGACCTCGCTACCTACGACACCGGCGACACCTTCGACCAGTCCATGGCACGCGGCTTCATCGAGCTGTGGGGCATGTCCTCCAAGGTCGCTTCCGGCCGCGACCTCCGCGTCGCAGGGCAGTAATGACGTCCGCAACAAATGAGGGTGCACTGTGGGGCGGCCGGTTCGCAGGCGGTCCTGCGGATGCGCTGGCCGCACTGAGCAAGTCCACCCACTTTGACTGGCGGCTTGCGCGTTACGACATCGCCGGTTCAAAGGCCCACGCCCGCGTGCTGGCCAAGGCCGGACTGCTGGACGACGCCGAGCTCGAAGGCATGCTCGCCGCCCTCACCCAGTTGGACGAGGACGTCGCGAGCGGCGCGTATCTGCCTGCTGAGAGCGACGAGGACGTGCACGGTTCGCTGGAACGCGGACTGATTGAGCGTGCCGGGACCCAGTTGGGTGGCAAGCTGCGTGCAGGCCGTTCCCGCAACGACCAAGTGGCCACCCTTGGCCGCATGTTCCTGCGTGACCATGCCCGGATCATCGCCCAGGGCGTCCTTGCCACCATCGATGCCCTCGTTGAGCAGGCCAAGGCCCACCACGGTGTCGCCATGCCTGGCCGCACCCACTTGCAGCACGCCCAGCCGGTTCTTTTGAGCCACCACTTGCTGGCCCATGCCTGGGCTCTGCTGCGCGATGTTCAGCGGCTCCAGGACTGGGACAAGCGCGCCGGTGTTTCGCCGTATGGTTCCGGGGCCTTGGCCGGTTCGTCGCTGGGCCTGGACCCGGAGGCTGTTGCCGCGGACCTCGGCTTCTTCTCGGCCGTGCACAACTCGATCGATGGCACCGCTTCCCGCGATGTCTTCGCCGAGTTCGCCTGGGTTTGCTCCATGATCGGCGTGGACCTGTCCAGGATCTCCGAGGAAGTCATCTTCTGGGCAACCAAGGAGTTCTCCTTCGTCACGCTGCATGATTCGTACTCCACGGGGTCCTCGATCATGCCGCAGAAGAAGAACCCGGATGTTGCCGAGCTCGCCCGCGGCAAGGCAGGGCGCCTCATCGGCAACCTGACAGGACTGCTGGCAACGCTCAAGGGCCTGCCGCTCGCGTACAACCGCGATCTGCAGGAAGACAAGGAACCGGTCTTCGACGCCGCGGACACCTTGGAGCTGCTGCTTCCGGCCGTGTCCGGGATGATCGCTACGCTGAAGTTCAACACTGAGCGCATGGAGTCCCTGGCTCCGCAGGGCTTCGCGCTGGCCACGGACATTGCCGAATGGCTCGTCCGGCAGGGCGTTCCTTTCCGCGAGGCCCACGAGCTTTCCGGTGCGGCCGTCAAGCAGGCCGAAAGCCGCGGCGTGGAACTGTGGGACCTGACAGATGAGGAATACGCAGCAATTTCGGAGCACCTGACGCCCGAAGTCCGCAGTGTCCTCAGCACCGAAGGTTCGCTCAACAGCCGCAACTCGCAAGGCGGAACTGCACCAGCCGCCGTCGAACGTCAACTGACGGCGCTCCAAGCGGAACTGGACGCAGTGCGTTCCTACGCGTCGTAGCGTTTGTTGGTCGGGAGCGGGATGGTGCCTGAAGGTGCCGTCCCGCTCTTCGTTTAACTCTGCGTTAGCATGGCGATATGACCCGGATCACCCCTGAGACGCTGCCCGCAGAGCTTCACAAAGCCGCCGACACCGTCACCCGCCTCCTTGCCAAACTGGATGACGCCTCTGTAGCCGAGCCTTCGGAACTTCCCGGCTGGACCCGCGGGCATGTGCTCGCCCACCTCAGGGGCATTGCCGATGCGATGGCACGGCAACTTGAGTACGCGCGCCGCGGAGAAACCATTGAGCTGTACGACGGCGGCATCGAGGGACGCACGAAAGCAATCGAACTTGCCGCCGGGCACAGCCTCGCGCAGCATACGGAGGCGGTCACCGCTGCCTTGGGGTCCGCCGTCGCGGCCTTCGACGCTCTGGGACCGGAGGATTGGCAGGCACGTATCGCCTACCGGAACGGAACAGTCCTCGACGGCGGCCTGGCGCTGTGGCGCGAACTGACCATCCATGCCTCGGACCTGCGTTTGGGTTACGGGCCGGAGACGTGGAGCCGCCCGTTCTGTGAGCACCTCGTTGGCTTCCTGGCCGCGCGTGTGCCCGACAAATACAAGCTGGTGCTGCAGCCCACTGGTCTTCCCCAGCTGAGCATTGGCAGTGGTGGCACTTCGATCGCCATTACCGGCATGCTGACGGACATCGCAGCCTGGTTGGCGGGCCGTGAGCCGAGCCTTGGAAGCCTCAGGGCGACGGCTGCCGCTGACGGAGTGGAGCTGCCCGAACTTTTGCCCTGGCCGGCCGGCCAATCCGCTGCCCGCTAATCCACCGATGGCTCCCTCACGCCGGGTCGACTCCACAGCGCGACGCCGGCAAGCGCGACGCCGGCACTAGGCGTGGGTGCCGACACCGGCCGAAGTGCGGGAGGGGCGGACAGCAACAGGCTTCGCCGCTGCCCGCCACAAATGCATGGTGGCGTAGGAACGCCAAGGGCCGACTTCCCGGAAGTCGGCGCTCAGGCCTGCCCCCGACGGCAGGACCTTCAGGCCGTTCCGAACCGCAGCATCATTGGCCAGGAGAACATCCGGAGCGCCGAGCACGCGCATCGCGACGTACCCCACGGTCCATGGCCCCACTCCGGGCAAGGGGAGGAGCTTGCGGCCAAGGCTCTCCAAGTCGTCGCCATAATCGAAATTGAGTGTCCCAGTAGCCATGGCCGTCGCGGCGGACACTATGGAGTCGATGCGGCGCTGGGGTCCCCGGAGCAGGGCGCGCCCGTGCTCGGCGAGTTCGGCCGGCGTCGGAAACAGTCGCTCCAATTCCGCATCAGCCACATCGGCGGGGGAGCCGGCGGCCGACAACTGGGTGAGGGCCGTGCGGGCCGCGGCGACCGTGATCTGCTGCCCGATCATCGCCCGGATGAGCAACTCCTGCGGATCCACCGCGCCGGGAACCCGGATACCGGGGACGGCCGGAATTCTGCCGGCCAGGCGAGGGTCCTTTGCCAGGGCGTCATCGATTGACTGCGGATCGGCGTCCAGGTCGAAAAGCCTCCGGACCCGGCTCAACAATGCCGGGAGGTCGTGGAGGTCCAAGGCATTGGCCGTCAGTTGCAGGGGCCTTCCACGGCCTTCGGGGTTGAACGAGACAGAGAAAGACGCGGTGCCCCTCGGCAGGCGCAGTGTGCGTGCGTAGGTCCGGGTTCCGTCCGCTGAGATGCGTGCCGATTCGATGCCGGGCACCGCGCGAACTGCCAGGAAGTCGAAGATCCCGGGATCGAACGGTTCCCGGTAGGGCAGGTTCAGTGTCAGTGCTGCGGGAGCTGCCTCCAACACCCCGGTTCCCCGGCGTGTGCCGGACTTGGCCCCGGTGGCGCGCAACGCCGTCGGGGTCATGGCGAAGACCTCGGCGATGGTCTCGTTGAATTGGCGCACGCTGTTGAACCCGGATGCGAACGCGACGTCGGCCAGGAGCATGTCCGTTGAAACCAGCAGGGTCCTGGCCGTCTGGGCCCTGCTTGCCCGTGCCAGCGACAGCGGGCCGGCTCCCAGCTCATGGCTCAGGATGCGGTTGAGTTGGCGCGCGGAGTAGCCCAAGCGGTGTGCCAGCCCGTCGACGCCCTCACGGGTGATGACGCCGTCGTTGATTAACCGCATGGCGCGGCCCGCGATGTCGGAGCGGAGGTTCCATGCCGGCGTCCCGGGGACCGCTTCGGGCAGGCATCGCTTGCAGGCCCGGTAGCCGGCCTCATGCGCAGCCGCGGACGTTTCATAGAACGTTACGTTCTCCGCCTTGGGCGTCCGGGCCGGACAGGATGGCCGGCAATAGATCCCGGTGGACCTGACGGCCGTGAAGAATTGACCGTCGAACCGGGTGTCGCGGGCATCGATCGCCCGGTAGCGCTGCCAGAAGTCCATGGCTTCATCCTGCCAGCCCTCCAGGGCGCGTGCTAGCGGAAATCGGACATGGCCGTTGCAGGGGTTGTTGCTAGGGTCTGGTCATGAGTTCGTCCACGGAGAACGGTGTCAGTGACCCAACAGAAGTGCGCAGATTCCTTGAGGGCGACCCCCGCGTCATCGCTCCGCTGATCCTTGGGGCTGTCCTCACCCATCACTCGGAAGCCGGCCCGGTCTCTGTGCGCCTTACGGAAGTGGAGGCCTACATGGGTCCCCGGGATTCTGAACACCCCGATCCCGGTTCCCACACCTTTGGCGGCCCCACGCCCCGGAATGCGCCCATGTTCGGGCCGCCGGGATTCCTTTACGTCTACTTCACCTATGGCATGCACTATTGCGCCAACATCGTCTGCGGACCCGACGGCGCACCCTCCGCGCTGCTCCTGCGGGCGGGAGAGATCGTCGACGGCGAAGGCCTCGCCGCCGTCCGCAGACCGGCGTCGAAAGCACACAAGGACCTGGCCAGCGGACCCGCCAGGCTCGCGTCCGCACTTGGACTGACGACGTCGGACACCGGCCGTGACGCGCTCGCGGAACCTTTCAGCTTGAGCTTGCCCGCGGCCCCGGCGGCGGCGGTGGCCAGCGGCCCCCGCGTTGGGGTGGCGGGCCCGGGCGGCACCACCGAGTACCCGTGGCGTTTTTGGATTGAGGATGACCCCACCGTGTCCAGGTACAAGGCAGCGCGCCCCCGGAAGGGGCCGGCAGCCGGGTAACTTTTCCCTCCGGCAGCAGCACTTTCCTGTGACGCAGTCCGAGGTATGACTTGTACCCCGCACGTTTACCAAAATCGCTGTAGAATGGTAGGTCTGTCTTTTGCGATAGGGGTTACGGTTCGATGCACGACGCTGATTTGGTCCACGAGCAGGAATACGTTGCCGGGCTTTACGCCCGGCTCGATGAGCTGCGCGCTGAAAAGCGCGCCCAGCTGGCGCAGGTGCGCAAGGCAGGTGCGGTGGGAACCATGCAGAACGTCTCAGAGCGTGATGCGTTCGCTGCCCTGTACGAGGACCGCCTGGCCCAGCTCGACGCCGTCGACGACCGCCTGGTCTTCGGCCGTCTCGACCTCGACTCCGGAGAGGCGCAGTACATTGGTCGCATCGGCCTGTCCACCGCCGATCTCCAACGGCTCATGGTCGACTGGCGTGCGCCCGAAGCCGGCCACTTCTATCAGGCGACCGCCTTCGACCGCCAGGGTGTGCGCCGCCGTCGTCACCTCATTCTTCAGGGACGCGACGTCAAAGCCATCGAAGACGACGTCCTGGACGCCGGGATGCTGGCGGACAACGATTCCCTCCAGGGCGAGGGTGCGCTGCTGGCCGCGTTGAACTCGAAGCGCACGGGCCGCATGTCGGACATCGTGGGCACCATCCAGTCCGAACAGGACAGGATCATCCGTTCCTCCATTTCGGGGGCGCTCGTTGTTCAGGGAGGGCCGGGCACCGGTAAGACCGCTGTTGCCCTGCACCGCGCGGCCTACCTGCTCTATACGCACCGCGACCGGCTCAAGAGCGCCGGCGTCCTGCTGGTGGGCCCGTCGTCGTCGTTCATGCACTACATCGAACGCGTGCTCCCGTCCCTTGGTGAGACGGGTGTGGTCATGGCCAGCCTTGGCCGCCTGATGCCCGGAATCAACGCCATTCCCGAGGAAAACGCCGACGTCGCTGCCCTCAAGGGCAAGCTCGACATGGCCAAGGTGGTGGCCAACGCTGTGGCAAACCGGCAGCGGACACCTGCCGAGGACCGCGTCCTGGAAGTCGATTCACGGAAGCTGACGCTCACCGTCCGCCAGGTGCGCCGCGCCCGCGAAAAAGCGCGAGCTACGGGCAAGCCCCACAACGAGGCACGCCTGACGTTCGTGAAGATCCTCCTGCGTGAGCTCACTGAGCAGCTGACTGATCTTGTGGAGGAATCAAACATCGGCAACAACGCCGATCGCGCTTACCTCGCAGAAGACGTCCGCGCCGCCAGGGACGTCCGGATTGCTTTGAACCTGTGCTGGATGCCGATGACGCCGGAGAAGCTGATCTCGGAACTCTTCAGCAAGCCAGCCATCCTGGAAGCGTGCACACCGCACCTGACGCCCGAACAGCGCTCGTTGCTCCAGCGGCCTGTTGATGCGCCGTGGACCGAAGCGGACGTTCCGCTGCTGGATGAAGCCGCCGAACTGCTGGGCGAGCTGGACCCGGCTGCCGGCAGGGGACTGGCCCAGCAGGAAGCTGACCGGGCACGCGACCTCGCCAATGCCAAGCAAACCCTGGCCAACATGGAAGCCATGGGCGTCGACGTCCTGGTCACGGCCGAAGAGCTCGCGGAACAGAACCAGGAGCGCGAAGGCCGGCTTACCGCTGCCGAGCGCGCCACGAGCGACCGGTCGTGGGCTTTCGGCCACATCGTGGTTGACGAAGCCCAGGAGCTCTCGCCCATGCAGTGGCGCCTGCTGGTGCGCCGCTGCCCGCTGAAGTCCTTCACGATCGTGGGCGACATCGCCCAAACGAGTGCCGCAGCCGGTGCCAATTCGTGGCAGAGTGCTCTGGCGCCGTCGTTCGGTGACCGCTGGACCCTTGAGGAACTGACGGTCAACTACCGCACGCCGTCGCAGATCGCGGAGGCAGCCGTGCGCATGGCCAACCGTGCAGGGCTTGTGGTCTCAGCTCCGAAGGCAGTGCGCGAGGGCAAATGGTCACCCATCGTCGACCGCGTTGAGCCGGACGGTATTGTGCAGCGCCTGGTAGAGGTCCTGCCGGAGGAAGTGGAAGCGATCGACGGCGGCCTGCTGGCCGTCATTGCCGACGGTCCCTTGCTGCCGCAGGCAACCGCCGCCCTGAAAGAGGTCTACGGACGCCGTATCGGTGCCGGTGCAGGCAGCTACGAGCAGGACATTGTGGTCATTAGCCCCAAGGAAGCGAAGGGTTTGGAATTCGACGGCGTAGTGGTCCTCGAGCCAGCCGCGATGCTCAACCACGAGCACGGCAAGGTCGGCGACCTTTACGTTGCCATGACCCGGGCCACGCAGCGTCTGCGCCTCATCGCGGCAGCGCCGGTGCCGGCCGGCATCGAGCGCTAGGAAAAACCGGCCCCGCAATCCTGCTAACTTAGATCTCGTGTCACACGTAAACAACCTCGAGTCCCAGCACAACGATCCCGCCTTTGCCAACATCTGGCAGGAACTGACTTGGCGCGGCCTGATCCACGTTTCCACTGACGAAACGGAACTGGAAAAACTGCTCGCCGGGGACCCGATCACGTATTACTGTGGCTTCGATCCCACGGCGCCGTCACTGCACCTGGGCAACCTGGTGCAGTTGCTCCTGATGCGTCGCCTGCAGTTGGCAGGCCACAAACCCCTCGGTTTGGTGGGCGGTTCCACCGGCCTGATCGGCGACCCGCGTCCGACGGCGGAACGCACCTTGAACACCAAGGACACCGTGGCGGAGTGGGTAGGTTACCTGCAAGGCCAGGTACGCCGCTTCCTCAGCTTTGAGGGCGACAACGCCGCCCGCATGGTCAACAACCTCGACTGGACAGCGCCGCTCAGTGCCATCGACTTCCTCCGGGAAATCGGCAAGCACTTCCGCGTGGGCACCATGCTCCGCAAGGACGCTGTTGCCTCGCGCCTGAATTCCGACGAGGGCATCAGCTACACCGAGTTCAGCTACCAGATCCTGCAGGGCATGGACTACCTCCAGCTCTTCCGCGACTACAACTGCGTCCTGCAGACCGGCGGTTCGGACCAGTGGGGCAACCTCACCAGCGGAACCGAGCTCATCCGCAAGGTGGAGGGCAAGAGCGTGCACGCCCTGGGTACGCCGTTGATCACCAACTCCGACGGCACCAAGTTCGGCAAGAGCGAAGGCAATGCTGTCTGGCTGGACCCGGACATGTGCAGCCCGTACACCTTCTACCAGTTCTGGCTGAACACGGCGGACGCTGACGTCGTGGATCGCCTCAAGGTGTTCACCTTCCTCTCGCGTGCCGAGATCGAAGCGTTGGGCGAGGCCGTGGCGGAACGCCCGTTTGCCCGCGAAGGCCAGAAGAAACTTGCCTACGAAGTGACGTCGTTGGTTCACGGCGTCGAAGCCACGGAGAAGGTCATCGCCGCTTCGGCTGCGCTTTTCGGGAACGGCGACCTCACTGTTCTGGACGAACGCACGCTGGAGGCGGCCACCGCGGAACTTCCTTCAGCGACGATCAACACTGACGGACTGGGGATCATCGATCTCCTGGTTGCGTCCGGACTCTCCGAGAGCAAGTCGGCTGCCCGACGAACTGTTGGCGAAGGTGGTGCGTACGTGAACAACACCAAGGTGTCCGATCCCGACGCCATCATTGCCCAGGACGAGTTGCTTCACGGCCGGTACTTGCTGCTCCGCCGGGGCAAGAAGAACCTGGCAACCATCGAGGTCTCGGCCTAGTCTCTGGTCATCACGAAGCTCTGAAAGGGCCGGCAACCGTTATGGTTTCCGGCCCTTTTTGCGTTTAAGCGTTTCGTTGGGTGGTCAGCCGGACGCGGCGGGCGTGGCGGTGGTGAGGGTGGCCGGCGTGGTGGCGGCGGTCATCCTCTGCGTGCTCGGTCGTTCCTCCCTTGGACGCGCGCTGCCGGACAACCGCCGCCTTCTTCTGAGGCTTGTTTACGTTCCGCGGGTTGGGTGGGTGGTGTGATGGGCTTCACGGTCTGGGTTTTGGTGGGTTTGGGGGTGTTTTGGTGGGTTGGTGGTGGTGTTTGGGTTGTGTTTGCGGGGTTTTTGGGTGGTGTTGGGGTGGATTTGGTGTGGGGGTGGGGCGCGTGTAGAGTTATTCGAGTCGCCGCCGCTGATGCGGAAAGATAGCGACCGACTCCCTTTCAAATTGCCGGTTCCGGTTGTGCTTTTGTGTGCTTCTGGTTGGTGGGGGAGGCCCGGGGTTTGGTTTGCTTTGAGCGGCCGGTTCGGGTAAGTTTGGAAAGTTGCTCCGGAGCGATCCTGGACGCGTGTGGGTGTGGGTGGTGCCGGTTAGTGTCTGTTGTTTGAGAACTCAATAGTGTGCCAAGTTTGTTGATACCGATTGTTTTTTGATTGGTTGAAATTATGGCTGGATCATTGCGCACCCCCGTGTGT
>Ga0153977_1000059_pt1 | contig 42063 bp, 45 predicted proteins | sample TSGA061MetaG_FD_104710 | JGI IMG/M metagenome (GOLD analysis project Ga0153977, IMG submission 104710) | Attine ant fungus gardens microbial communities from Georgia, USA - TSGA061 MetaG | ecosystem: Host-associated > Fungi > Mycelium > Unclassified | place: USA: Georgia, Yuchi Wildlife... | reverse complement strand
GGTGGTGGGGGTGGGGCCGAGGGTGGTGCCGTCTCCGAAGGTGTAGGTGTGGCTGGTTGGTGTGGCGGTGAGGTGGACGGTTTGGCCGAGGATGGTGAGGTCGAAGGTTTGTTGGGTGGCGGTGGTGTAGAAGTTGGTGGGTCCGCCTTTGAGGGTGTGGGGGAAGGGTTGGGTTTCGAGGGTTCCGGGGTTGATGGGGAGTTGGCGGAAGTCGTTGAGGATGCGGGCGGCGATGTCGGCCAGGACGTTGCCGGGTTCGGCGTCGTAGAGGCAGGCAGGCTTACCGTCGACGGGCTGCCAATCCGTGAAAGTTGGGTTGGTGATGGCCTTTGGTGCTTTCAGCCAGATGACTGGTGAGCCTTTCTCGCCATCGGGTGTTTTAGGTGGGCATTCAAGGGTCAGGCAGCCCATTTCACGGGCTCCGGGACCACCGAGACTGCACCGAAGGTCGGCCTTGTATTGGTAGGGGTCCTCAATTGCGGCGTCAGCCACCTTTGGGGTGGACTTTCCTGTTTCAAAGTTGAACGACCAGTTGGCTCCCAACTCGACGCTTCCATTCGAATCGTTCAGGCTCGCCCACTCATCTTGGGTAGCAGCCTCGCCGTTCTGGGGAGTGCTCGTTGCCAGTGCGGCTGCAACGACAAGAGACAGCACGATGTTGCGTGTTCGATCAGCGGATGACACCTGTGTCAACGACCTTCCACGAGTCCGCGAACTGGGTAACGATCACAAACGCATCGTTTGTGGCTATGTCGGCAGGACGGCCTTCGGTAGCATCTGCGTTGAAGTAGCTGATTTCGTCTTGTATGACCTGAACTCTGGCGAGGTGGGAAATCTCGTCTGGCATCCAGTTCATTTCCACATTCGATAGGTGCAGCTCTCCACCAACCATCCAGCGTCCATCGCGGTAACTGTCGGTTACGGCCCTTTCCATGTGACTGCACAGTTGGCACCCGGGTGTACTTAGAGTGTCGAGGGCTGCTATGTCCCCTGTTTGATTTGCGTAGTTCTTAACCGCGTACCAATACCCAATAAACGCCTCCAGCCCCGCCTTCGAGTTCTCCTTCGCCAGCTCCGGCATCACCGGGACGGGCACGTTCTGCGCTTTTCCCTTGGCATCGGCAGGCTTGTAGGCCCCGGAAGAAGCGGGAGCAGCCGACGCAGCCGGAACTGAAACGCTGGAGGTTGAGGACGCCGTCGTCGTCTGTGGTTCCGAGGTGCCCGCAGTGGGCGACCCGCCTTGGCAACCGGTGAGAAGCACCGCCAGCCCAACCAGGACCCCCAAAGCCCGCGCATGTAAAAACGAAAAGGCAGACGAAAGACGTGGCATGGCGAAGCTCCCCAGCAGCTGTTTCGGGTGATGTGTCGGCCAGTCTAGGCAGGGTCTTCAGCCGCCTCCCAGTCTGAAAATGGGCCTTGTGGATAACTCATCTCTGGCCTCGGGGCGGTGGCCGAAGTATTCTTGGCCTGCCAGCTTGTCATCGCATGCATCTTTATGGGGGAAATCATGGTCGCCATGGAACGTTCACGCTTGTCCATTTCCGGTCGTCTGGCAGCAGCTGCCGGTCTCGTCGCAATGTTGACGCTCAGCGCCTGCTCCTCACCATCACCAGCGGCTCAAAACACCCCCGCGGCCTCGTCCGAGGCTCCCGCCGCGGAAGTCGGTTCAAGCTCTGCTTCCGCCACGGCACCCAGCCCGGACGGCACAGCTGGAACCGGCGGTGTATACGGCCAATTCACCTCGATGTCGGAGGCTTGCCTGTCTGTCAGCGCCACGATGCTGAGCGTCACCATCCTCCCCTTGGCGGCCATGACCGGCGGAAATGCTGAAGACATCCAGAAGGCCAAGGACGAGTTGTCGAAGATGCAGGGCAAGGTGCCCGAAGAGCTGAAGCCGTCGTTCGAGAAACTGAGGGCCTTCACTGAGTCTGCGGGGTCGGACTTCAGCAAGTACGGCGATGGCCAGTTCGAGGAACTCATGAAGCCCATCCAGACGTGGACGGAGAAGAACTGCTCCTAGGGCGCCGCCGCGCGTACCCCTTGTCTCCAAAGCGTCGTGGCTAGACGCTAGGGTGGTACTCAAGAGAAGGGGAGTGCTCCATGGAAGTCCAGAATGTACAGCCGGATCCTGTGCCTGGGGGCGAGATTCCCGGTACCGGACGCACCATCATCTCCGAGGCGGCCGTGGCGAAGGTGGCGGGGATCGCCGCCCGCACAGTCCCCGGTGTTTACTCTCTTGGTTCGGGTCCTTCCCGCGCTCTGGGCGCGATCCGTGACGCCGTCGGCAGTTCAGACCACGCAGCGGGCGTCCGCGCCGAGGTGGGCGAAACCCAAGTGGCAGTGGACATCACCTTGGTTGCCCTCTACGGCCATCCTCTGCACGGCGTCGCCAACCAGGTCCGGGCCGCAGTGTACCGCGCCGTCGAAGAGCTCGTGGGCCTCCAGGTGATCGAAGTGAACGTAGAGATTACCGACGTCTTCATTGCGCCGCCGGCAAAACAGCCCGGAGCCAAGACCGTCGTGGTGGAAAGGGAGGCACTCCAGTGAGCATGACCGTTGTGGGAATCGCGATCGGAGCCTTCGTGGCGTTCATGTCGTTCTCGTTCGGGCTGTGGGGTTTCCTGATCTCGCTGCTTTTCATGGGAATCGGGGCGCTGTTGGGGCGGGCCGCGGAGGGGAAACTGGATCTTCGAAGCGTCCTTGACGCCATTACGGGCCGGCGCTCTTCGTCATGAGCGTGGCTGAGGCTGTGGAGTACACCACCACCAGCCTGGCCGGCCATAACCGGATCAGTACCCAGGCTTTGACTTCCCTGGCCCGTGCCGCTGCCGCCGAGGCGCTCGGTGTTGAGGCCAGCGACATCCGCGCAGATTGGACGGACGACGACGGCCTGCTGGCTTTGTCGATCGTCGCACCCATCAGCGTCCCGGCTTTGACGGAAGTGCTCCGGGATCCCAGGCGCGTCCAAGGTTTTGGCGGTTCCATCTGGGACCGCGCCGTAGCTGCGAAAGCCAGGGTGCTTGAGACCGTGACACGGCTCAGCGGTTCCCAGTTAAGCAGGGTGGATATCAGGATCAGTGGTGCCCAGGTCAGGGAGGGAGGCCGCGTTCAATGACACAGGATCAGGAAACCGCGGAGTTCATGGCCGCCGGCCCGGACAACGGCGCGGCGCCAGTGGCGGGGGAGGACCCCGCAATGAGCCGTATCCTCCGTCGCGAGACCCATTCATCGCGGGCCGGCGCGGCCGTGATTGCCGCGGTACTTGTCATCATTCTCTGCGTCTACGCGTTGCTGGAAGCCGGAGTCCGGGCTGTCGGCCAACCTCCTTGGCTGGTTGATCCCACCACTGCTGCCGAACGCATCATCGCCCTTCCCGGGGGCATTTCATCCCTCCTGCTGGGGGCGAGCGGTGCCGTGATCGCCATGGCGGGTTTGTTCTTCCTGCTCCATGCAGTGCTGCCTGGCAGGCGGGCCCGCCATCTGCTCCGGGACCCGCGGACCGCCGTCGTGGTTGATGACGAAGTCCTGGCCTCGGCCCTTGCCCGTCGTGCCCGGATGGCAGCGAATGTTACCCAGGAGCAGGTGATGGTGGTGGTTTCCCGACAGACAGTGGTGGTCAATGTACGGCCAACATCCGGGAGCCGGGTGAGCCACGACGCCGTGCTCGCCGCCGTGCAGGCCGAACTTGAAGAGATGTCGCCGGTCCCCATGCCCACTGTGCGGGTCAACCTGGCGTCGTCGGGGGTGATTGGGGCGTGAACGGGACACCTCGGGCACTCAACCGTGTTTTGCTTTTCATCATCGGGATCAAACTCCTGGCGGTAGGCCTTCTGCTCCTGCTGCTGGCGACTGTTCCCGCGGTGGCCGACTGGTGGCATGGATGGGCCGCCGGTGCCTGGGCCGGAGCTGAAAATGCCTTCCGGCAGACGCGATTCCCCGGACGTGAAGAAAGCTGGCTGTGGATTGTGGCGGGTGTGGTCCTGGTGGCCATCATCGTCGCCATGATCGCCTGGCTGTCACAGCAGGGCAAAGGACGGGCCAACCTCCTGGTGGCCAGTGATGACGACAGCACCGTGGACGGCGAAGTCAGGATTGGCGGAGGCGTAGCCGAGCAGGCGCTGAGGGCCGCGTTGACGGAAAGACCCGACCTCACAGGGGTGTCAGTGGCAACCTACGAGTTCAAGGGGCAACCGGGTCTACGGATCCGCATTCAACCCCGCCAGGGCGTGGCACCCCACCTCCTTGCTGCCGAGGTCTCGCAACTGGTCGAAGCGCTGGACCTCGTCATCGGCCAGAAGACGCCCGTGCTGGTGCACATGGTCTCAGGGGCGCGCTCACGATTCACCAAAGCCGAACGGGTGCGCTGACGTTGCGGAATTCCGCCGCTGCAAATAGTTTGAAGCCAGAGGGGAAACCTCCTTTGATGCACAAAGCAACAACCTGACAGAGGAGTTCGTCATGACTGAGGAAAACACTGGAGCCGACGCCGTGAATGACGCGGCATCGAACGCGAAGAACGCCGCTGGCGATGCACTGGAAAATGCCAAGGAATTTGCTGGTGAGGCTGTGGAGAATGTCAAGGAATTCGCCGGTGATGCCGCGGAGAACGTGAAGGAGTTCTTCTCCGGGGATGTTGGAGAGAACGCCAAGGAATTGGCCGGTGACGTAGCGGAGAAGTCGAAGGAAATCGCCGGCGACGTAGCGGAGAACGTGAAAGACCTCGGTGCGAAGATTGCCGGACTTTTCAAGGACGGGAAGCAGCAATAGTTTCTGCCACCCGGGTACAGGAGACATAAATGGCCGGATCAAAGGCGCCGGAATCTTCCTTGGATGCGGTCCTGGCTGAGCTTGCTGCACTGGAGGATCCCCGTGCCCGTGAGGTGAACGAGAAGCACGGCGACGATCACGGGGTTAACCTCAGCAAGCTTCGTGCCGTGGCCAAGCGGCTCAAAATCCAGCAGGATCTGTCCCGTGAACTGTGGTCCACAGGTGACACTGCTGCACGTCTTCTGTCACTTTTGGTTTGCCGTCCCAAGGACTTCGGAAAGAACGAACTGGACGCCATGCTCAGGGAAGCCAATCGCCCCAAAGTCCATGACTGGTTCGTCAACTACGTAGTCAAGAAAAGCCCGTTCGCTGAGGAGCTGAGGGTGGCGTGGTTTGCTGACCCTGACCCCGTGGTGGCGAGTGCCGGGTGGGCCCTCACCGCCGAGCGCGTGGTTAAAAGGCCCGAGGGCCTGAACCTGGAGAAACTGCTGGACATTATCGAAGCAGAAATGAAGGACGCTCCGGACCGTCTGCAGTGGGCCATGAATAATTGTCTGGCACAAATCGGCATCGAACACCCCGGGTATCGTTCCCGTGCGTTGGATATTGGCGAGCGGTTGGAAGTGCTGAAGGATTATCCAACGCCACCCAACTGCACCTCTCCGTTCGCCCCGGCCTGGATCAATGAAATGGTCAAACGCCAAGCCGGAACCTAGCGCTCGAACAGTTTTGGGGCACTATGCCCGGGTGTTCTTGTCCCTGCGCTTTTGAGCGATGAAAAGGACAGCGGCAGCGACAACCAGGATTGCTGCAGCGATGCCAACGGCCATGGGTGCGTTGTCATCGTTGGGTTTGACCTGTTCCGGCGTGGTTGAAGTTGCCGGAGCAGGTGTGCTGGATGGCTGAGACGCGTCGGGCGCCGGTGATGGTGTGGCGCTGCCGGTTTGGGCCGGGGTTTGAACGGTGACGGTGGTGGTCTCCTTGGCCGGAACCGTCGCTTCCAAGGCGTTGTGAGCCTGCGCTGGGCCCGCGGCGACGGCAAGGACAAGAACGGCGGCGCCAAGGGCCAGGCGGGTGCGGAGGAAGCAAGCAGTGGAGAGTTTCATTGGATGTTCTGCAATTCTGCTGTTCGGCCAGGGGCCGCTGGGTGGCGAAGCCGCTCCGTAGCATCTGCCCGGAGCGCTGCCGGGCACTGAACCGGCCCGGTTGGCGGAGGGTCAGTTATTTTGCGGCTTCGGCCACGAGTTGGCGGAACTGTTCCTTGGTGTCGAGGGTGAGCATTTCACCGTTGAGGAAAAACGTCGGTGTGCCCTTGACGCCCAGGCCCGTACCGTCGGCGATGTCTTTCTTGATTCGTTCCTTGGTCTTGTCGTCGGCCACCGCGGCGTCGTAGGCGCCAAGATCGAGGCCCAGTTCCCCGGCGAAAGTGCGGAAAAGAGGTGCTTGGGACTCCGTCTTCTCGCCCCACTGCGGCTGGGTTTCAAACAATTTCGCGGACATCTGTTCGTACTTGCCCTGCTGGGCGGCTGCTTCGACGGCAAGGGCTGCGGTGGCCGAATTACGGTGGGCCGGCAACGGGAAGTAACGGTGCACAAAGGTGACCCGGTCTCCGAATTCCTTCTTCAGTTCCTCGACCACCGGCTGCGCGGCAAGGCATGCTTCGCATTCGAAGTCCAGGAACTCCACCAGCTGGGCCTTTTCGACGGCCGGTGAGGTGAGCCGATGGCTGTCTTCGCGGACTACCCGGGCTTCGGCGGCCGGTGTGGGTTCCGACGGCGCGGGTTTGTTCAGCGTGAATACGGTGTACCAGATCACGCCGACGGCTACGACGACAGCGAGCAGGACCCAGATGAAGACCCGGACTTTCCTGGCATTGTCCAAGGGCGGGGGCGTTTTGCTTTGCGTCATCAGTGGTGGATGCTTTCCTGGTCGCGGTGGGAGGCTGGTTCGATCTGGAAGGTGGAGTGTTCGACGCTGATGTCGAAGTGCTGGGCGAGGCATGCCTGCAGCTCGGAGAGGATGCCGGCAGCGTGTCCGTCGGTGAGGCATTTGTCTTCCACTGAGACATGGGCCGAGAGCACCGGGGTTCCGGAGGCCACAAGCGAAGCGTGAAGGTCGTGCACGTCGATGACGTGGGGGAGGGCCAGGATGTGCTCGCGCACCTTGGCCAGGTCCAGGCCGTCGGGGGTGGATTCCATCAGCACGTTCACGGTATCGCGCAGCAACTTCAGGGTCCGGGGGATGATCAGGACGCCGATAAGCAAGGACACCAGGGCGTCGGCCTGAAGCCAGCCGGTGACGGCAATGACGATGGCTGCGATGATGACCGCCACGGATCCGAGAGCGTCGTTGAGGACCTCAAGAAAGGCGGCTTTCATGTTGAAGTTGTGGTTCCGGCCGGACGCCAGGATCACCAGGCCCACGGCGTTGCCGGCCAGGCCGATGATGCCGAACCAGAGCATCGTGGACCCTCCGATTTCGGGTGGTTCGAACAGCCTGCGGATGCCCTCGACGATCACGAAACCGCCGACGGCGAGCAGCAAAGCCGCCTGCCCGGCAGCGGCGATGATTTCGGCGCGCTTGTAACCCCAGGTCCGTTTCATCGTGGCGGGCTTCATGGCCAGGGACGCGGCGACGAGTGCTATCAACAGCCCGGCAGAATCGGTGAACATGTGCCCGGCATCCGCCAGCAGCGCAAGGCTCCCGGTCAGGACGGCGCCGATGATTTCGGCAAACATCACGGTAAAGGTGATGGCGAAGACCGTGATTAATTTGCTGCGCCGGGTGCTGGCTTCGGCGGCGTGGTCGTGCCCGTGACCGCTCATGCCCGGGCCTCCCGGATGGCCAGGGAGATGATGGCACCTCCGGCCATCCTGGGAGTCGCGCCCGTCATGCCCAGCTGCCGCAATTCAAGTGTTATAGCAGGGCTCCCGCTGCTGGCAAGGAAGGCTTTCAAAGTCACAATGGCTCCTTGGCGCTGGTCCCGGGCCCGGCCCCGATCGGCCCGGAATTGGGACGTGCCAGACAGTCCGGCACCATCACAGAATATATGTAGAGTTGTTCAGACGTTAATTCGTGGCCAATCCAAGGCGCAGCCGGGCTTCCTGGGTCTGCCGTTCTTTAGGCGGCCGCCAGGACAAGACAAATGCGACGCATTAGCAGGTAGGGGTAGTCTTGATGAATGACTGGAACAGCACGGGCACTGCGGACGACGCCCCGTCGGGCCGGCGCCGATTGCGCAGTCCGCTTGGTCGACGCCGACCGGGTCGAGGCGGTCAGAGCGCGGATGCCGGCCGAGTCGGACGTGGGCGATCTTGCCGTAATCTTCGGGCTACTCTCGGACCCTGGGCGAGTGAGGATCCTCATCGCCTTGCTCGACGGCGAAATGTGCGTGTGCGATCTGGCTGCCACCACAGGACTGAGCGAGTCCGCGGTTTCCCATGCACTCCGGCTGCTGCGCGGACCGCGCGTGGTGCAGGTCCGTCGCGCTGGTCGGATGGCTTACTACTCCCTGGCGGACTCGCACGTGCGGATGCTGCTCGATCTGGGGCTCACGCATGTCGGACACGCCGGCCAAGGACGACTCCAAGCGGTCAGCAACAGCTAACGGCCACACCGGAACAGCGCGCGTTCACCAGAAGGGTGTACTGAGTTGGGCGAGCCCGGAATCGACGGCCCCGTCTGGCTTCCACTGCTGCCACCCTCGCTGGGGGAGTACCTCGCCCCGAACATTCAGCCGGTTCCGCTGATTCCAGCCCTGACGCTGCTCGCAGCGGCCTTCTACCTTGCCGGCGCCATCAGTCTCTGGCGCAAGGGCCGGCGCTGGTCGCCGGTCAGAACAGCATCCTTCCTGCTCGGCTGCCTGGCCATCATCATCGTGATGGGGGCGGGCATCGAGGGGTACGGGCTGCGAATGTTCTCCATCTTCATGTTCCAGCAGCTGACACTGATGATGGCCGTGCCTCCGCTGCTGGTCATCGGATCTCCTGGCACCTTGCTGCTACGGTCAACCCCGCATGGCCGCTTCGGTCGGCCGGCATTGAGAGTGGCCATCTGGGGCCTGCGTTCCCGGTGGGGCCGGTTGGCCATCCATCCGGCCTTCATGGTGCCGCTGTTCCTGTTGAGCTTCTACGGCGTCTATTTTTCCGGCCTCGCCGATCTGCTCCTGCCTAACTGGTATGGCCACGTGGGACTGGAAGTGCTGTTTCTTGCGGCCGGCATCCTGTTCACAGTGCCCCTGATCTCTGCGGACCCGCTGCCGACCCGGCAGACCCACTTCGGCCGGATGCTGGATATCTTCGCTGAGATGCCGCTGCACGCCTTTTTCGGCGTGGTCATCATGATGGCCACCGCTCCGATGGTTAAATTCTTCGCCACACCACCGGCGGGTTGGAGCCTGGACCCCATGCAGGACCAGGGCATTGCCGGCGGACTGGCCTGGTCCTACGGCGAACTGCCGGGAGTGCTGTTGCTCATGTTCATCCTGGTGCGCTGGCAGCGGGACGAGACACGGGGGTGGGCCAGGGCTGACCGCAGGTCCGCCGTGGCAGGAGACCCTGAGTTGGACGCCTACAACGCATACCTGCGGCAACTGGCCAACCGTCCGATGCGCCGGCAGTGAAGGTGCGCCGGCATTGAATGGGACGCTCAGCCCCTGTTGCGGTGCATCATCCGGTAGGTGAGTTCTGCGAGGAGTTCCTCGTCGGAAAGGTGCGAGGCCCGGGCGACGGGTGCCGCGGGAACGGCGACGCGTGGTGGTCCCTGCCGCGAGTCGTCACCGGAGCGCATGTCATCCGGCGTGATCATGTCGGGCGCGAAGTTCGACTTGCCTTTAAGGACTTCGGACACCGAGCCTGCCCGCCAGCCCAGGGCGTGCTCAAGTTTGCGTTGGTTGATTTCCTGCGTGCGCCGGGTGCCTGATTCCAGTGTCCGCACTGTCTTGATGGCGGTTCCTGCTTGTTTGGCCAGCTGCACCTGACTCAAACCTTGGGCGAGGCGTTCTTCCTTGATCAGCCGCCCAATGGTCTGCAGTGCTTCGAGTTCATCCACGCTTCCCACTGTTCCATAGGCAATACTAGGCAATCAAATCGACCCCGCGTCGCAGCCTTCCCTAAGCGCTCCGCTATCTGCTGGAAGACCACCCTTTTCGCGGGTGTTCGACAACGATAATCAGGCTACTTTGTATCGTTGTGGTCACGACGCGTGTAAGCGCTTGCATTTTGCCTCACCCCGTGACTATTGTGAGCCTCACCACATCAACCGCACCGCGGAAAAACCTGGTCCACTCACCGAGGAGTTCCCAGCATGAAATCCAAAAAGTTCCTGCTTCCGGCAGCTGTAGCCGGAGTCCTGGCTCTGTCCCTGACCGCCTGTGGTGGCGGCGGGGGTGGCGGCGGCACCAGTTCCGGCGGTGCCAGCGGCGACGCAGCCAACAACCTTGACGGCCGCGGGCCGATCACCTACGTCCAAGGCAAGGACAACAGCAACGTTGTCCGGCCGCTCATCGAAAAGTGGAACGCAGCCCATCCGGACGAGAAAGTAACGTTCAAGGAGCAGTCGGACCAGGCCGACCAGCAGCACGATGACTTGGTCCAGAACTTCCAGGCAAAGAACGCCAACTACGACGTCATGAGCGTAGACCTTATCTGGGTGGCTGAATTTGCTGCCAAGGGCTGGCTGCAGCCGCTCAAGGACAAGACCGCAATCTCCACAGACGGCATGCTTGAGTCCACAGTCAAGAGCGCGACGTACAACAACACCCTCTACGCAGCTCCGCAGAGCTCGGACGGTGGCATCCTCTACTACCGTGGTGACCTGGTTCCCAACCCGCCCAAGACCTGGGACGAGATGATGGGAATGTGCGAGATCGCCAAGCAGAACAACATCGGCTGCTACGCAGGCCAGTTCCAGAAGTATGAAGGCCTCACGGTCAACGCGGCTGAAGCCATCAACTCCGCCGGCGGCAAGATCGTTGACGATTCCGGCAAGGCAGCTGTGAACTCCGCTGAAGCCAAGGCAGGCCTGACCAACCTGGTGAACGCATACAAGGATGGCAACATCCCCACAGAGGCAATCACCTTCCAGGAAGAGCAGGGACGCCAGGCCTTCGAAGCCGGCAAGCTGCTGTTCCACCGCAACTGGCCGTACGTGTACAACCTGGCCAAGACTGATGGTTCGTCCACTGTGAAGGACACGTTCAAGATGGCTCCCCTCCCGGGCAAGGACGGCCCTGGCGCATCTTCGCTTGGTGGCCACAACATCGCCATGAGCGTGTACTCCAAGAACAAGGCAACGGTTGCGGACTTCATCAAGTTCATCACCAGCGAGGAAACCCAGCGTTTCTACGCCACCCAGGGTTCGCTGGCCCCTGTCCTGACCAAGCTGTATGACGATCAGGAACTCGTGACCAAGCTGCCGTACCTCCCGGTGCTGAAGACGTCCATCGAGAACGCGGTTCCGCGTCCCGTGACGCCGTTCTACCCCGCCGTCACCAAGGCTGTGCAGGATAACGCCTACGCCGCCCTCAAGGGAGAGAAGACCGTGGACTCGGCGATCTCCGACATGCAAGCGGCTATTGAGTCGGCCGGAGCTAAGTAACCACCCGGGCTTCAGTCCGGCTGCCTGTCCCTGAGGGGCGGGCAGCCGGACTGCCGGCCACGGCCTTCTCCCTGACAGGAGTCTTGACATGTCAACAGAATTACAAAAACCAGACGCGACGGCGGCTACCGGACACACGATGCCGAGCCGCGAAAGCGCCGATCGAAAGCAACTCACGCAGGGCCGCTGGGCGTACACCCTCCTGGCGCCGTCGCTCATCCTGCTGGCGATTGTGATCATCTACCCGGTGCTCAACGCCATCATCATGTCCTTCCAGAAGGACTCCGGCCTCGATCCGGCCACGGGTTTCTTCTCCGAGGGCGGGCCGGCGGGCTTTGAAAACTACACGCACTGGCTGCTGCAGCAATGCACGGCCCCCGGCGGCGGCTCGCTTGCCTGCCCTCCGGGCACACTCGGAGCCCAGTTCTGGGACTCCATGGGCACTACCTTCTTCTTCACGGTGGTTACCGTGGCATTTGAGACCGTTCTTGGCTTCTGGATGGCTGTCATCATGGCCCGCGCCTTCCGCGGACGCAGCCTGATCCGTGCAGCTGTCCTGGTGCCCTGGGCCATCCCCACGGCTGTTACTGCCAAGCTTTGGTTCTTCATCTTCGCCTTCGAAGGCATCGCCAACAAGCTGTTCGGGACCCAGATCCTGTGGACCGGCTCGGAATGGCCTGCCAAGTGGGCCATCATCATTGCCGACGTCTGGAAGACCACTCCCTTCATGGCCCTCCTGATCCTGGCAGGCCTGCAGTTGATTCCGGACGAAGTCTATGAAGCCGCCAAGGTTGATGGGGCGTCCACCTGGCAGCGGTTCCGCCTGATCACCCTGCCGCTGGTGAAGCCGGCGCTGATGGTGGCCATCCTGTTCCGTGTTTTGGACGCACTGCGCATGTACGATCTCCCCGCCATCATGACCCAGGGCGCGAACGGCACCACCACGCTGTCCATCCTGGTTGTCCAACAAATCAGGCAAGGGTTCAATACAGCGGCGGCGCTATCGACCATTACATTCCTGGTGATCTTCCTTGTGGCCTTTATCTTCGTCCGCTTCCTCGGGGCGAATGCCGTGGATGCAGCCACATCTTCCGGAAAGGCCAAGTGAGATGAGCACAGCCACAGCTTCGAAGACCTCCACCAGCTCCGTGGAACGGCCTAAACGGCCCTTCAATTGGGGGTCGCTGCGCACCTACATCAGCGCCGTCATCATCCTCATCTGGTGCATGGCGCCCTTCTACTGGATGCTGGTCACCGCCTTCCGCGATGTGGGATACACGTTCGACACCACTCCGTTCTTTACCCACGTCACGTGGGATAACTTCGCGACGGTGTTCGACGAGAGCCTTGGCAACCACTTTGGTCGCAACCTGTTGAACAGCCTGATCGTCGGCGCCGTGACCACAGTCGTCGCGCTGCTTGTTGGTGTTTTCGCGGCCTACGCCCTGGCCCGGCTGAATTTCCGGTTCAAGTTCGTAGTCCTCGGTTTCATCCTGGGTGCATCGATGTTCCCGGGCGTCGCCTTGGTTACCCCGCTGTTCCAGTTGTTCACCAACATCGGTTGGTTCGGCACCTACCAGGCGCTGATCATTCCGAACATCTCCTTCGTTCTTCCGCTGACGGTCTACACACTGACCTCCTTCTTCCGGGAGATGCCGTGGGAGCTTGAAGAAGCGGCGAGGATTGATGGCTGCACGCAGGGACAGGCCTTCCGGAAGGTGATCCTTCCTTTGGCAGCCCCGGCGACGTTCACCACAGCGATCCTGGCGTTCATTGCGTCCTGGAATGAATTCCTTATTGCCAGCCAGTTGTCGAATGACTCAACCAAGACCGTCACAGTGGCCATCGCATACTTTGCCGGTGCCCAACCTCACCAGGAACCGTACACAGCCGTGATGGCCGCCGGTACCGTGGTGACCATTCCGTTGGTTGTCCTGGTGCTGATCTTCCAGCGCAAGATCGTGGCCGGCCTCACGGCAGGTGCTGTCAAGTGACAAGTTACGGAGATCGACGTCGGCCGTCCCCCGCAGCAAAGCCGGACCCGGGAACCAAACGGGTACGGTCTGCGGAGGACTTCGACATCATCATCGGGTTCCTCGCCTTCTGGGGCCTGGTGCTCCTGGTGGTCACTGTTTCGATGGAAGTCACAGGCCAGCCCGCCCTCGGCTGGGCGTTGGGCCTGCTGGCTGTTGTCCTCGCGCTCTGGGGCATGCTTCGCTTGCGGCGCAAGCTACCCCAGCGCACTACACGTCGGATTGGTTGAGGTGGCCCACGGCGAACACCAGTAGCTGACCGGCTTCGCAACAACCTGTGCGAAATCGGCGAACAGCGGGCAGGCGGAATAGGCTGTAAGGTGCCGTCCGGGAACGAGCCCTCGGCTTTCGGCATGCACCAAAAAGGGGGCTTGAGTGGCAAAGACGAACGAGCGGTCCCAGCGCGGCGGCCACGCCGGCGTCAGCATCGAGGACGTCGCCGCGGCAGCAGGCGTCTCGACGGCGACTGTCTCGCGGGCGGTGCGGGGACTGCCGCGGGTATCTCCTGCAACCCGGGAGAAGATCCTTCAAGTAGCAAGTTCATTGGGATATGTGGCGTCGTCGTCGGCTTCCGGGCTGGCGACGGGCCGCACCCGGACCATTGGAGTCCTGGCTCCCTTCGTCAGCAGGTGGTTCTTCTCCAAGGCCATCGAAGGCGCCGACCGGGAGCTGCATTCAAGGAAATACAACCTTTCTTTGTTCAACTTGGGCGGCCACGGCAGCAACCGTGAACGGCTCTTCAGTTCCACCATGGTCTACAAGCAGATCGACGCCCTGCTGGTGCTCTGCATGTCCTTGACCGAGGACGAACTGGAGCACCTCCACAAAATCGACATTCCCCTGGTGGTGGTGGGCGGCCATGTTGAAGACTGCCCCTACATCGGCATCAACGATTATGACGCCGCGTCCACGGCTGTGAAGCACCTGCTGGATCTGGGCCACAAGGACATTGCCTTGCTGCACGGCGACGACGAGACAGACCTGAACTTCGACGTTCCCCGTGTCCGGATCCAGGCGTTCCAGGAAGTCATGTCCGACGCCGGGTTGGAAGTCCGCCCCGAATGGGACCAGTGGGGTGACTTCACCGTCGCCAGCGGGCAGCAGGCGTTCAACCGGCTGTGGAGCCAGCCCGGCCGGAAACCGACCGCGATCTTCTGTTCCTCGGACGAGATGGCGATGGGCGTGATTTTTGAAGCCGGCCGGCACGGGGTGAGGGTCCCGGAGGATCTTTCCGTGATCGGCATCGATGACCACGATTTCTCGTCCTCGCTCGGCCTGACTACCGTGGGCCAACGCCCGGACAACCAAGCGGAGCTCGCTACCAAGATGCTGTTGGACGAACTCGACGGCAACATTGGTGCCGTGCACTCTGCGGTGGCGCCCCACCAGTTGATCGTCCGCGAGACCACAGCGCCGCCGAACGGAAAGTTCACCAGCAGCCCAAACTAGGCCCAAACCGGAAAGCTGCAAACCGGATAGCTGCAAAGCGGATAGCTACGAAGCGCGCGCCAATTGCCGGATGGGAATCCAGCGGGAAGCCAGACGCCGGTAGGCGGCTGCCGCCCCTGTCATATCGCCTTCGGCCAGGCACTCGATACCCAAGCGGACATCCATGGGGGAATCGTCCGGGTAGACCTTGTCTGCCACAGCGCCGTAATCGAGTTCGACCATGGATTGAACGTGGAACAGCTCCAACCACTCAGTGAGCTGGGTCAGGTCATCAAGCATGTCCAGGTCCGGAGCGGCCAGCGCCAGGTGGGCCACGGAAAACCGGGCCCGTTCCAGGGCTTCTGTCAGCGGGGTCCATACCCGCACCGTCAGGATCCGTCCGTCGGATTCCACCACGTCTTTGCGGTCCGACTCGGCAAACAGCGAGAACCAGCTGAACGGGATACCCCAGGTGGAGGCCCGGGTGTGGACGCGTTTGGCGTCTTCGCGGGCGTTGATCCGGTCAATCCGCATCTGGTGTTTGTCCCTCTGCGAGACCGGAATGAGCAGGTCGGCCAGCGGGCTGTGGACGCCGTCCATGAGCGCGTTGGCTGCCAAGCCGGCCCGAATCACCAGTTGGCTGGGGCAGTAAAGCAGCCGTCCGGCGTCGTCCTCGTCTTTTCCGGGCGCGGCGTGCCGTCCTGTGGGGACCCGCGTCATCCGCACAAGGTCGGTGCGGCCGGTGGGGAACGGATCGCCGCCGGAGCGCGTGATGCGCCCCAGCGAGGCCTGGAGCTCCGCGTTTTCGACGGCGGCCCGGGACCCTGCCTTGCTGCTCTCCGCCACCAGCTGGCGCTGCTGCTCGGGAGGGAACGCCTCGAGCGGTTCGTAAATGCGCAGCGACGAAGAGAACGGCAATCCCGCCTGGCCCCGGTACAGGCTACCCGCCATGTCCAGCCACCCCTTTCGTCAATGAATCATCAGGTGCAGTGCTCAATCAGCGAGCTCCACGATCACGGGCGCGTGATCAGAGGCGCCCTTCCCCTTGCGTTCCTCGCGGTCAATGGACGCGCCCGTGACGCGGGAAGCCAGCGCAGGGGAGGCCAGGCAGAAGTCGATCCGCATGCCTTCCTTCTTGGGGAAACGCAGCTGGGTGTAATCCCAGTACGTGTAGACCCCAGGGCCCGGAGTATAAGGACGCACGACGTCGGTGAATCCGGCGGTTTCGAACGCGTGGAACGCTGCCCGCTCGGGTTCGCTGACGTGGGTGTAGTTGTTGTCGCGGAAGAGCTGGATGTCCCAGACGTCGTCGTCGAACGGCGCGATGTTCCAGTCGCCCATGAGGGCGATCTGCGCGTTGGGGTCGGCCTGGACCCATTCGGAGGCCTGGCCCCGGAGGACTTCGAGCCACTTGATCTTGTAGGGCATGTGTTCGTCGTCCAGGGAGCGGCCGTTCGGAACGTACAGGCTCCAGACGCGGATGCCGCCGCAGGTGGCAGCTATGGCGCGGGCCTCCTGGGCGGGGTCCTTGCCGGCTTTGCCGAAAGCAGGCTGGTCCACGAAGGTGCGCTCAACGTCGTCCAGGCCCACACGGGAGGCGATGGCCACGCCATTCCACTGGTTGACGCCGAAGTGCGCGACCTCGTAACCCATGCGCTCAAAGAGTTCCCAGGGGAAGTTCTCGTCCTTGCACTTGGTCTCCTGGATGGCCAGGACATCGCAGTCGCTGCGCTCAAGCCAGGCTTCTACACGGTCGGCTCGGGCACGGAGGGAGTTCACATTCCAGGTAGCTATCTTCACAGCAACTAACTTACCGAACTTGGGGCTGAGTGCATCCCCCTGCGGCTTTTTACCGAGCCGGACCTAGTGACCGTACAGCCGCTGTGTGGTGGCCAGCTTGCGTAGCCCGATACCTGATGCGATCAGGAGCAAACCCGTCAGAATGGCAAAGGCGGACAGCATTCCCATGAGGCCCAGGAGTCCGATGCCGGGGTTGACCAGGACCACAATCCCGAACACCGTGGTGATGAGGCCGGTGAGCAGCCACAGGCCCCAGCTGCGGATGAAGCTGCGGGCGGCGAGGGCCAGGATGATTTGCGATATCCCCAACACCAGGGCCCACAAACCGATGATGACGCCAATGACTGCCGCAGTGATGCCGGGCCACGCAATGGCCAGGATGCCGGCGGCGATGGAGATGAATCCGCCCACAACGCTCCAGCGTGAGCGGCCGGCGGGGTCGTAAAAGTAGTGGGCGACGCTGGTGATGCCGTCGATGATGGCGAAGAAGCCGAACACCACCACCACTGCGAACGCTGTGGCGCTGGGCAAGACGAGGACCAGGAGTCCGAAAACGATGGCGAGGGCTCCACGGACCAACAAAGCCGTCCCTGGAGTGGTGAACATTCTGCGACCCGTTGTGTCCGACATATGGTCAGCGTAACCAACCGCGTGCCTTTACCGCATCCCCTCGCGCCGGATAGCTGTGGCAATTGCGGCCGCCCGGGTCTCGACGCCCAGTTTGGCGTAGATGTGTGCCAGGTGTGTTTTGACTGTTGCCTCGGAGATGAAGAGGCGTTTTCCGAGGTCCCGGTTACTGAGGCCCTCGGTCAGCAGGCTGAGCAGCTCGGCTTCCCGTGGCGTGAGGATTTCGTCCGGATTCCGCAATTGCTGGAACAGCCGTGAGGCGACCGGTGCGCTCATCACGCTCTTGCCCTGGACGGCGGCGCGGACGGCTGCGAAGATTTCCTCCGGCGCAGCGTCTTTGAGCAGGTACCCCATGGCCCCGGCGTCCACGGCGCGGACGATATCGGCGTCGGAGTCGTAGGTGGTGAACACGATCACCGCCTGCTTGGGGTTGCGTTGCCGCAGTTGCTTGATGGCTTCGATTCCATCCATTCCGGCACCCATGGCCAGGTCCATCAGAACCACGGCGGGTGAGTGCTGCGCCGCAGCGACCAGCGCTTCTTCGCCCGAGGAGGCTTCACCGACGACGACGAGATCGGCTTGGGTGCCCAACAGCGCCTTGAGTCCGCTCCGGACCACGGTGTGGTCGTCAACGAGCACAACGGAAATGGTGGTCACAGACCCTCCTTTGACGACTGGGCTGGCTGGCTGAGGGGGAGCTGCGCCGCGATGATGGTGCCCTCACCCGGAGAGCTCTCCACGGACAATTCTCCACCCAGCTGCTCCACCCGTTGCCGCATGGCCCGCAGCCCGTATCCTCCGGTTTCCGACGGCGAAGGTACCGCTCCGGGATCAAAGCCGCGTCCGTCGTCGTACACGTCCAGGGTGACCGCCTCCGGGAGGTACCCGAGCGTCACACTGGCGTGGTCCGCGTGCGCGTGAAGTTTGATGTTGGCTGCCGCGCTCTGGGTCACGCGCAGCAAGGCGTGGCGGACTTCGGGCGGGAGCGGACGTGGGTCCCCGGTGACCTGGACCTGGATGGCATCCACGTATTGGTGCGCAGCGTGCTGCAACGCTTCCGGCAATGGCCCGGATTCGAGGCCCGGCGCGGAAAGTTCGTGCACCAGGCTGCGGGTGTCGGCGAGGTTCCTCCGCAGCAGGCTTGATGCCTTGGCAACGTCCCGCTGGGCGGAGTGGTCGGGCCAGGAGCGCTGCGCGGCTTCCAGGAGAAGCAGGCTGCTGGCAAGGCCCTGGGTCACGGTGTCGTGGATTTCGCGGGAGACGCGCTCGCGTTCCGTTGCGATCCCGGCCTCCCGTTCGGTGGCGGCCAGCCGCTCCTGGTCGCGTTCGATCTTGTCGTAGAACAGCGTGAGCAGTGCGCCGGCGGCCAGCGGGCCGAGCAGCATGGCGACGTCCGTCCAGCCGCTCATCCGGAAGAGCCCGACGGCGGTGGCCGCTGCGGTCACGCCGCTGGCCGCGTATCCGGCCCAGCCGCGGAAGGCCCGGCGCGTAAGGAAGAAGATGGCGAAGGAGCACCACGCAAAGCTCGGGGCAAGGATGACCAGCGCCGCCCACGCCGCCACGAGGGCGATCATCCAGGGGATCCAGTGGCGGCCGCGGGCCGGTTGTTGGTGGGCCAGGAGGGCGGTCAGGACGTAGAGGGCGCACACTGCCGCCGCCAGAGCCACTGTCCACAGGTTGTCTGCGGGGGAGTGCCGCATGACGTACCGGACCCCGGAAGCGACCATCAGGACAGCGAAGCCCGCATGCACCACGGCGTCGATGCGGCCATCGAAACGGCTGCTTGGCGGCGGCTGTGGAGGAGCAGTTGGCATGGGTGGTTCCCGTTCCGGGTTTTGGTGGAAGGCGTTCTTTCCATGCTAGATCCCCGGCGGATACTGGTCTCTCCACCTTTTGGCTGATACGGCCCGCGGAAAGGATGAGGCCGGGGACTGCCTTGGGCCGATGTGGTGCCGGGACCGTCCGGGAAGCATGGAGGTGTACCCGGAAAGTCCATGCAGTCCTGAAGGAGAAGCCCATGAAGAAGTCCAACAAGATGATTGCTGCCGCCGCTGCCGGAGCACTGCTGCTCACCGGCGGTGTTACTGCCGTGGCCAATGCTGTGTCGCCCGCAGCCGCACCGGAAGCCGCACCCGCAGCTGCGTCCGCTAAGGTAGCCGCCGACGTCCAGCCCGCCCCCGAAAACGTAGTGGCACAGAACCGCATCACCGTGGGCGCCTCCAGCAAAGCCGTGAATGCTGCACTGGCCAAGTGCCAGGCGGACAAGTTGCCGTTCGTCACCGTTGCCTTGGTGGACCGCTTCGGCACGGTTCAGGCGATCCTCCGCGGTGACAACGCCGCCGAGCACACCATCGAAGCCGCCAAGCAGAAGGCTTACACGGCTGCCGCGTTCGGCGCCCCCACCAGCGAGCTGGCCAAGCGCATCAACGGCAACGGGCCCTCCATCGCCGACCTCCCCGGCACCCTCTTCCTGGCCGGTGGCGTTCCGCTGAAAGTCAACGGCGTTTCTGTGGCAGGCATTGGCGTCGGCGGCGCTCCGGACGGCGCCCTCGACGAAGCCTGCGCAACGGCCGGTGCCGACGCCTTGGCAGCGAAGTAGCCTCGAAGGTATGGGTTTCATGGGGGCGCAGGTTTCATGAGGGCAGGTTTCATGAGGGTGCAGGGCCGTGCGGCGGGTTCGGTGATCGGCGCGGGTTTGCTGATCGTCGGGCTTGCGGCCGGCTGCGCGCCGTCGTCGCCGTCGTCGCCGTCCGAACCGTCGGCTACCCGGAGTTCGACGGCGGACGCCTCACCTTCCAGCCCGGCGCCTTCCAGCCCGGCGCCGAGTCAAGCAGCCCCAACTGCAGCCGCGCCGTCGAGCACGGGTCCTGGCCCGGCGTCGTCGGCTGCTGTGCCGTCCCAACTGTCACCGGAGGCCCAAATCGAAACCGACAGGCTCTTGATCCTCGCGGCCAAAGCCAACGATCCCACCCGGGTCCGCGAGCTGATCGCGGCGGGCGGCAACGTCAACGCCAAGGACGACATCCAGGACTCCGCGTTCCTCTACGCCGGGGCGGAGGGTTTCAACGACGTGCTGCAGCTGACCCTGGCGGCCGGAGCAGACGTGCGCAGCATCAACCGCTACGGCGGAACGGCCCTGATCCCGGCCAGCGAGCATGGGCACGTCGAGACCGTTCGGATCCTCATCGCGGCCGGCGTGCCCGTGGACCACGTCAACAACCTGGGCTGGACCGCCATGCAGGAAGCCATCCTGCTCAACAATGGCGGCCCAAATCAGCAGGACGTGGTCCGGCAACTGCTCGCAGCCGGAGCCAACCCGGGCATCCGCGACCCGCAAGGCCGAACCGCCCTGCAGAACGCAGAGCGGCTCGGTTTTGCGGAGATCGCGGCGCTGATCCGGAACCGCTAGCTACAGGGCTTCCAGCACGCTCACGTAGTTGGCGATGCCCACACCACCCATGTTCTGCACGGCTCCTCGGCGGGCGTTGGGGAGCTGCATGTCGCCCGCGGTGCCACTGAGCTGCATGGCCGCGATGACGTGCTGCGACACACCCGTAGCTCCGACCGGGTGGCCCTTCGCCTTCAGGCCGCCGGAGACGTTCACGGGCAGCTTGCCGTCCTTATAGACCCAGCCTTCGGTGATGGCACGCGAGCCTTCGCCGCGCGGAGTCAGGCCCATGGCCTCATACATGATGAGTTCGGCGATGGTGAAGCAGTCGTGCACCTCCGCGAAGTCCAACCCCTCCAAGCCAACACCGGCCATGGCGAATGCGCGCTCCCATGATGCCCTGGTGGCGGCGAACTCGGTGGGATCGCGCTTCTCCGCCGGGAAGAAGTCGTTCGCGTGGCCGAAACCTGCAAGGCGCACGGGCGCGGTCGCGCCGCCGGTTGCGGATGTTGACAGCACGACGGCGGCAGCACCGTCGGAGACAGGCGAACAGTCCGTACGGCGCAAGGGCTCGGCCACCATGGGGTTCTTGTCGGAAATGGTCCGGCAGAACTCCTCGCCGAAGTCGCGGTGCATCTGGGCATAGGGGTTGTCCATGCCGTTGCGGTGGTTCTTGGCGGCGATCGAACCCAGGACGTCGCCGAGGCCCTGGATGCCGGGACCGGTGATGCCTGCCCCGTAGCGCTTGTCGTAGTGCTTGGCGACCTCGGCGAACAGGCCAGTGAATCCGGTGGAAGATGCCTTGCCGGCCATCTCGTAGGAAGCGCCGAGCAGTGCTGCCCCCACAACGTCGGCTCCGGCGTCGGTCATTTTCTCCGCACCGATCACCAGCACGTTCCGGGCAGTCCCGGCCAGCACGGCTTTGACGCCTTGCTGGAACGCAGCAGAGCCGGAGGCACAGGCGTTCTCTGTGCGGGTGGCAGGAACGTTGGCCAAATCTGCGGAGAGCTGGAGGGCCAGGGACGACGTGAAGCCCAGCGGCTGCATGCCGGAGTTGAATTGGCCCAGGTAGATCTCGTCGATGTCCTTGGGGTCCAGGCCCGAGTTGCTGATGGCTTCCCCGGCCACCTGGACGATCAGTGACTCCAACGTGTCATCGGTCAGTTTGCCGAACTTGCTGTGGCCCCATCCGGTGAGCAGGATGTCTTTGCCGAACTGGTCTTTGAGGCTCATGCGGTGGCTCCTTCGAGGGTGTGTTCTTCCGTTGCGGGGGAAGTGGCTTCGAGCTGGACATCGAAGGCGGCCCCCGTCTTTTCGAGGAGCTCTTCCACGGTGACGCCCGGGGCGAGGCGGGTCAGCAGCAGCCGGGTGCCGCCGTCGGGTGTTTCTGCGGTGGGTGGGGTGTCCTCGATGTCGAAGACTGCGAGGTCCGTGATGATCCGGTCCACGCACTTGAGACCCGTGAGCGGGAGCGTGCATTCGGCGACGATCTTGGCCGTGCCGTCCTTGGCGTTGTGCTCGGTGAGGACCACCACGCGCGGTGTGCCGGCCACCAGGTCCATGGCACCGCCCATACCCTTCACCATCTTGCCGGGGATGGTCCAGTTGGCGAGGTCGCCGCTGCCGGACACCTGCATGGCGCCCAGGATGGCGACCTTGACGTGTCCGCCGCGGATCATGCCGAACGAGGCTGCCGAGTCGAAGATGCTCCCGCCGGGCGTGATGGTGACGGTCTGCTTGCCGGCGTTAATAAGGTCGGCGTCTTCCTCGCCCTCATAGGGAAACGGGCCCATGCCGAGCAGCCCGTTCTCGCTCTGAAGGATCACCCGCACGCCGTCGGGCAGGTTGTTGGCCACCAACGTGGGGATGCCGATGCCGAGGTTGACGTAGTCGCCGTCGTTCAGTTCTTCGGCCGCGATGGCAGCCATTTGGTCTCGTGTCCAAGCCATGATGTGTGCTCCTTTGCTTCAGACCGTGAGCGCTTGGGCGCGCTGTGTTTCCGGGCGGGGGCGGACCGTGCGCTGTTCGATGTCCTTGACCCGATTGCTTGCCTTGACCAGCCGCTGGACGTAAACGCCCGGGGTGACGATGTGGTTGGGATCCAACTCGCCCGGCTCCACAATCACCTCGGCTTCGGCAATGGTCACTGTGCCTGCCGTGGCCACTACGGGGTTGAAGTTCCGTGCGGTGTAACGGTAGATCAGGTTGCCGTCCGTATCGGCGGTGTGGGCGTGGACCAGTGCGACGTCGGCGGTGATGGCGCGCTCGCGGACGTACGTGACGCCGTCGAACTCTTCCAGTGGCTTGCCTTCGGCGATCAAGGTGCCCACGCCGGTCCGCGTGTAGAAGGCGGGGATGCCGGCTCCGCCGGCGCGAAGGCGCTCAGCCAGCGTGCCCTGCGGTGCGAACTCCACCTCGAGCTTGCCGGCGAGGTACTGCTCGGCGAAGAGCTTGTTCTCGCCAATGTAGGAAGCGATGACTTTGCGAACCTGGCCAGCCTCGATGAGCACGCCCAAGCCCTTGCCATCCACGCCCATGTTGTTCGAAACGATGGTGAGGTCCCTGACGCCCGAGTCCCGGACGGCGTCGATCAGGTCGGCAGGAATGCCGCTGATGCCGAAACCTCCGACGGCGATGGTCAGGCCGTCTGCCATCAGGTCATGGAGCGCTTGGGCCGCGCCCGCACGGATCTTGGTCATGTTGGACTCCTCATTGAGTTTGCGTGATAGTGAGTGGCATCCACTTTGTGGACTTCTCGGTCCTTGCAGTCGAGCCTAGATTTCTCGCAGAGAACGGTCAATGACCAAGTGCCTTGGCTACTCACGGTGTGGACGGTACCGTTTGAGGTGTCCATATTGTGGATGAAATCTCCGGGAGGGTGCTGTGGCAGTACAAGGAGCCCAAGTGGTGGGCCGCGTGGCGCTGCTGCTGCGGTTGGTGGGGCGAAAACCGGAAGGGACCTCGCTTGCGGGATTGGTGCGCGAATCGGGGCTGACGCGTCCAACCGTGCATCGCCTGTTGACGTCCCTGGCTGTCGAGGGGTTGCTGGAGCACGATTCGACGTCCGGGAAATGGGTCCTGGGCCCCGAAATCTTCCTGTTGGGCTCGGTGGCGGCGGCGCGCTTTCCCATGGAAGAAGTTGCCCGGCCGTCATTGCGCCGTTTGGCCGCCGAAACAGGGGAGAGCGCGTTTTTCTCCATCCGCCGGGGCAACGAAACCGTGTGCGTGCTGCGCGAAGAAGGTTCGTTCCCTGTGAGGTCGTTTGTGCTGCACGAAGGCGTCCGCTTTCCGCTGGGCATCGCATCGGCAGGAACGGCGATCATGGCTTTCCTGCCTCCCGACGAGCAGGAGTCCCTGCTGGCGGAGTGGCCGGCACATGCGGGCGGCTTCGCTTCCGGACACCCCGAAGAGGTGGTGCGGGGCAACCTGGAGCAAACCCGTTTGGCTGGGTACTCCGTGAACCCGGGGCTCATTCTTGAGGGCAGCTGGGGAATGGGGGCGGCGGTGTTTGACCCGCAGGGCAGACCGGCGTGGGCTTTGTCCCTGACCGGGATCGAACCACGATTTCGTCCGGACAGGCAGGAGTTCCTGGGAAAGTTGCTGCTCGAGGAAGCGCACAGGATGACGGCACGGTTACAGGGCGCCTGACCCATCTAGGTAGCAGATCAGGTCGTTCCCAGCGCTGGGAACGGCGTGATCTGCTACCTAGTTGGGTAGGCGGAGGTCCAGGCGCATGAGCACCCGGGGAAAACCGTTGAGGACCGACGTCGTTTCGGCTACCTTCTTGAAGCCGGCCTTCTCAAAGAGTCGCCGCGTGCCCACATAAGCCATGGTCAGGTCCACTTTGCCGCCCTTGTTGTCCACCGGGTAGCCCTCTATGGCGGGCGCGCCATGGCTCCTGGCGAAGTCGATGGCCCCGCGCAGCAACTCGTGGGAGATACCCTTGCCGCGATGCCCGGGCCGGACCCGGAGGCACCACACGGACCACACCTCGGCCTCGTCCACGTTCGGGATCTTCCGGTTCGTCGCGAAACTGGTGTCCGCGCGCGGGTGCACGGCCGCCCACCCAACTACCTCGTCGCCGTCGTACGCCAAAACCCCGGGCGGCGGGTCTTCGGCCACCAACTTCTCAACGTACTTGCCGCGTTCCTGTTTCTGAAGGCTCTGGTTGAGCCTGGACGGGACCCTGTAACTCAGGCACCAGCACACGTTGGAATCGGGGCGCTTGGGACCGACCATGGTCTTTACGTCATCGAACACCGTCGCCGGCCTCACCTCGATAGCCATGCCGCCCATCCTGCCACCGTGCGCGGGTGGTCGGCTAGACTCGCGGACGTGATGACCGGATCGGGCTTCAGCCCTGCACGGATCGGCTACCCGGCCGACCTCTGACGCGCTGTGGGACCCTCACAGTGGGCACCCCGCGGGCACCTCCTTGTGGATAGATGAACTTCAGACCATCGAAATGAAATCCACTTTCAAAGGAGTTTCCATGCCCGCACTTTTCAACCACACCATCATTGCCTCCCTCGACCGCGCAGTTTCTGCTGCGTTCTACCAGGCCATCCTTGAAGCCGACGACGCTCCCAACTGGGGTCCCTTCACCAACCTCACGCTGGGCGGCGGGGTCATGCTTCAGTTCGCCGAGCCCCCGGTCGAGATCCAGATGCAGCACTACGCGTTCCTGGTTGACGACCAGCACTTTGACCGCGCCTATGAGCGGCTGGTGAGTGCCGGCGTCGAACACTGGGCCGATCCGCAGATGACCCGCCCGGGCGAGACAAACACGGAGCACGGTGGTCGCGGGGTCTACTTCAAGGACCCCTCGGGCCACGCCCTGGAGCTGATCACCAAGCCGTACTTCTAGAACAACGCGGGGTGGATAAAAAACTTTTTCAATCCGCACCCATCCACCCCGCCCCATCCTCCGAATAGGTAGTGAGACACAAACCGGAGGTGCAGCAAAAGCCGCATCTGCAGCCCGTGTCCCACCACCCAATGGACCCAACGCCCTGGTTCCAAAAACAAGGAGAATGACATGTTGTCCACAAAGCGCCCCGCCCTCGCCTTCGTTGGCCTCACTGCAGCCACCCTTCTCGGGCTTACTGCCTGTGGTGGATCCAGCACCTCCAGCTCGCCCTCTTCTTCATCACCCGCCCCGATGAGTTCCTCTGCGGCTCCGTCGTCGATGGCACCGTCGCCGTCGTCGTCCCCCATGAGCAGCGCGGCCATGGATCCCGCCGCCAACCTTGTAGGCCCCGGCTGCGCCGGGTACGCCGCACAGGTTCCGGATGGTGCCGGTTCGGTCTCAGGAATGGCCAAGGACCCGGTAGCAACCGCTGCTTCCAACAACCCGCTGCTCAAGACCCTCACCGCCGCGGTCTCGGGCAAGCTCAACCCCAAGGTTGACCTGGTCTCCACCCTGAACGGCAGCGAATTCACGGTCTTCGCACCGGTTGATGACGCTTTCGCAAAGATCGACCCGGCCACCATCGAAACGCTCAAGACCGATGACGCCCTGCTGAGCAAGATCCTCACCTACCACGTAGTCCCCGGCCAGCTGTCCCCGGACCAGATCGTCGGCACCCACAAGACTGTCCAGGGTGGCGAGGTAACGGTTGCCGGCACCAAGGATGCCCTCACGGTTGACGGTGCCAACGTCATCTGCGGTGGCGTCCAGACCGCCAACGCCACGGTTTACCTGGTCGACTCGGTGCTGATGCCCAAGTAGGCCTTGTCCTCCACAACAGCACCAACAAAAGCAGGCGCCGGGAATCCGGCGCCTGCTTTGCTGTTAAGTTGCGGTGCTAGTTGTTCAGGTCGCTGTCGACGTAGGAGCCCGGCCGGTTGTGTGCCGAGCCGCAGGGGCAGTGGTCAACCTCGATGCGGACAGTCATGGGCTTGGATGCGTCCAGGGTAAGGGTCACGTCGTTTGACTGCTTGCTGAGCCGGAGGGTTCCTTCGGTGGTGGATACGTAGGACATGGGGGACCTAACTGTTGGGGTCAATCGGGCAAGGTGAACGGTTCGGTGGGCTACTTGTCGCTGGAGTCCAGGGGAGGTTTGCCAACCAGCGGGATGGTCCCGGTAGCTGTTCCTCCCGGGCAATCGGAGTCGTTGCATTTCCCGGCGCACTCGTGCTTGGTGACGAGGTCGAACTGGACGCCGCCATGTTGCTCGACGCCGGTGCGGATGGCGCGTTCCACCACCGAGGTGGCCAGGCGCCTATGCAGCGACAGGGGATCGCGCCTCAGGTCCTTGGTCAGGGCGAAACAGAGCAGCAGCATGACGATCACGAACGGCAGCGCCGCAACGATGGTTACTCTTTGCAAGCCGGCCAAGGCTTCCGATGGTTCGTCACCACCGGCCAAGAGCATGACGGCGGCTACCGCACCGGTGAGGCTTCCCCAGAAGATGACGACGGCGCGCCGCGGGTGCTCTGCCCCATTGGAGCTGAGGGAGCCCATGACGATGGAGGCCGCGTCGGCGCCGGTGATGAAGAAGATGGCCACCAGGACCATTGCCAGGACGATGACCGCCGCGGTGAGCCAGCCGGGCATTCCCAGGTTCTTGACCAGGTCGAAGAGTGCACCGTCGAAGTTGACGGAGGCCACGCCGTTGGTGGTGGTCACCAGGCCGGGTGTGCCTGCCTTGTCTGCTTCCTGCTGGACCTGGAACGCTGCTCCGCCGAAGATGCCGAACCAGATGACGCTGACGACGCTGGGCACCAGCAGGACACCGGTAACAAACTGGCGGATGGTGCGGCCGCGGCTGATGCGTGCGATGAACAGGCCGACGAAGGGCGTCCAGGAGATCCACCAGGCCCAGTAGAAGATGGTCCAGCTGGTCATCCAGCTGCGCAATGCCTCGTCGCCCACGGCTTCAGTCCGGGACGACATCTCAGCGAGGTCGCGGGCGTAATCGCCGATCGCCGAGGGGATCAGGTTGAGGATGAACAGGGTGGGGCCGGCAACAAAGACGATGAGGGCCAGCACCACGGCCAGCACCATGTTGATGTTGGACAGCCACTGGATGCCGCGGCTGATGCCGGAAACGGCGGAGGCCACGAAACAGAAGGTCAGGATGGCTACGATGACCACCAGTACAGGTGTGCCGATCTCGCCCATCCAGCCGTTGGACGTCATGCCGCTGCCGATCTGCAGGGCGCCGAGGCCCAGGGAGGCAGCGGTTCCGAAGAGCGTGGCAAAGATGGCCAGGATGTTGATGAACTTCCCGATCGGCCCTTCAACCATCCGGATGCCGAACAGCGAAGTGAACGCTGCGGAGACCAGCTGCTTGCGGCCGAGGCGGTAGGTCCCGTAGGCCATCGCGATGCCAACCACTGCGTACATGGCCCACGGGTGGAGGGTCCAGTGGAAGATCGAGGTGGCCATGGCGGTCTGGATGGCAGCGGGCGTGCGGCCGTCCACGGTTCCCGGCGGGGGCGAGATGTAGTGGTAAAGCGGCTCGGCAACACCGTAGAACATGAGGCCGATGCCCATGCCTGCGGCGAACATCATGGCCACCCAGGAGACGGTGCGGAATTCAGGCTTCTCGCCGTCCTTGCCCAACGGGATGTTCCCGAATTTGCCCAGGGCCAGCCACAGCACGAAGACAACGAACAACGAGGCGAGGACCATGAACAACCAGCCGGTGTATTCCATGACCCAGTTCAGGGCGCCTTTGGAGGTTTCCGAAAGGCTGTCGCGTCCAACAAAGCCCCAGACCACGAAGGCGACGGCGATGGCGCCCGTGATTCCGAAGGTGACTTTGTCGAGGGTAAGTTTCTGGTTCCGGCGGGCGGAGACGGCCTGCTCAGTCTTGGCGTTTCGCAGTTCCACCAGGATCTGTTCGTATTCCTCAGAATCGGGGAGAGTCTCTGCACCCCCGTCCTCGTCGTTGAGGTCTTCAGGGTTGGTGGCGTTGGGGGAGAGGCTGATGACTTCTTCAGGGATCTCCACGTGGACGGGGTTGGTTGCTGACTTCTCTGCCAAGGGATCGTCGGCAGGTAAGTCCTCAGGTGTTAAGGGTTTTGTGTCACTATTTGTAGCCATGAGCGGGTCCTTTGCTCGGCGAGTCATGGGTTTTGTGGTGATGCACGGCCCTGGGGTGTGCGTTCGGAGAAAGGTGGGGAACGTTCCGCATGAATCAACAACATTCGCGCTAAGCAACAGAGTGCGCCCCGTCACACCTCAAAGTCAAGGTTTTTTCCGTCTTTGACGGCCACTTGATATATCAATTGGCCTTGACGTGGGGTGTTGCTTATTATGATCACTGTTGCGCAGAGAGCGCCAATGGAAGTGCTGGCTGTGTCCCGGCCTAGCGGGCCCTGTAGCCCATCCGGGCGCTGATGGTCAGCCCGGCCTCGCGAAGTCCGTCGATGAGCCCAGGCTGGTCCTCGGGCGAAAAGCGGAACGCCGGACCGGAAATGCTCACAGCCGCGATGACACTGCCCACGTGGTTGAAAATGGGTACGGCGACGGCCGTAAGGCCGATTTCAAACTCTTCGTGGACAGTGGCATATCCATTGCGGGCGACGTCAAGCAACTGCTTCTCCAGCTCTCCACGGTTCGTCACCGTGCGGGGCGTTCGTGCGGGCAGCCCTACCGCCTTGAAGACCTGGGTTCTTTCGTCTGCAGTCAATGCGGCCAGGAGGACCTTGCCGCTGGAAGTGGCGTGCAACGGCGTCAGGCTTCCCACCCAGTCGTAGGTGGCCAGTGTTGATGGCCCCATCGCCTGGTCCACGTTGACGGCATAATTGGACCTCAGGACGGCGAGGTTGACCGTCTCCTTGTACTCGTGGGCCAGGGCTTCCAGCACTTCCCGGGCCTCATGCACGACGCTCAGCCTGCCGGGGATGGACGATGCCAGGCGGAGGATGCCAAAGCCCAACTGGTACTTGCCACGTTCGCTGTTCTGCCGGACCAGGTCGCGACCAACCAGCGAGCCCACCAACCGTGACACGGTGGATTTATGGACACCCATTTCCTCCGCGATCTCGCTCACTCCGGCGTCGCCTTCCCGGGCCAGGATCTCCAGGATCTGGAGGGCGCGGTCCACTGACTGGACGCCTCCGCCCTGGGCGTCCGCGTCCTTGTCGAAGTCCGGGTTGTTGCGTGCGGCCATGCTGCCTCGTGTCGTTGTCCAGGCAGGCGGTCCGTGGCTTCCGTAGCCCTGAACGGCCTGCACCCTCGTCTTTCCTCATCCTAGACGGAGTTTTGCACGGACTCTTTCACTCCATGGGACACACGTAACTCAGGCGCTGGCGGCTACCTTCGGGACACGAGCCCGTGGACCGATCACGCGTTCCCTGCCCGCGTAGACGTTCAGGCTGTGGCCACGGCTGAAGCCCACCAGGGTCAGGCCGGTTCCCACGGCAAGATCCACTGCCAGGCTTGAGGGTGCGCTGACCGCTGACAAGACGGGTATTCCCGCAAGGGCGGCCTTCTGGACGAGTTCGAACGATGCCCTGCCGGAGACCTGCAGAACCAGGCCCGTCAGCGGCAACAGGTCCTGGCGGAGCGCCCACCCCACCACCTTGTCGACGGCGTTGTGGCGGCCAACATCTTCGCGGAGGCACAGGAGCTCCGGTTCGGAACCATCCATCCTGAAGAGCCCCGCAGCATGGACGCCGCCCGTCCTGTCAAAAACGGCCTGGGCCTCACGGAGGCGGTCCGGCAGCCCGGCCAGGAGATCGACGGGAACCCGCAGCCCATCCAGGGAGACGTCGTAGTGGATGGTCTTGCGCACGGCGTCAATCGAGTCCGTGCCACAAATGCCGCACGAGCTGGAGGTGTAGACGTGGCGTTTGGTGTCCGGCAGCGGGACATCCGGGCGCAGTTGGGCGTCCACTACGTTGAAGGTCTGTATCCCGTCCTTTTCGCCGGAACAGAACCGCAGCGAGACCAGCTCCGCTTGCTCGCGGATGATGCCTTCGGAGACCAGGAACCCGGCCACGAGATCGAAGTCATCCCCGGGCGTCCGCATTGTCACGGCGAAAGAGGTTCCCCCGATCCTGATTTCCAGTGGTTCCTCGGCAGCCAGGACGTCCTCTTTGTAACGAACTGGATTTTCGGCGCCCGTCCCGTCCAGCTGGAAACGGTGGATTTTCCTGCGCTGCGTCATGCGGGCCATCCGGTCTGCCTTCCCCTCTGGAGCGACTCGGTGGAAAGTGGGGCCGGGGTGCCGATGGGCGCTGTCCACGGCAGGGGCAGCACGGGTACCCGCTCGCCGGCCGATGCACCTTCAGGAGGCACCGCCATGTACGCATCGGCCCAGGCGAGCCCGCGCATCATCCCGGGACCCGCGTGGTCGGCCGGAAACACAAGCCCGTGGACGATCCTGCAGGGTATGAGCCGGGTCTTTCCCGGGGAGGCTTCGACATCGGCGCCGGAGAGCAGGGGAGTGGCTTCCTGGAAGGGGCGGTTTCCCAAGGCGGCGAGCAGCGGTTCGCCCAAGGTCATGAGGGCCAGCATGGCTGCAAGCGGATTGCCGGGCAGCCCAAGGATGAAGTGGCCGTCCGGTAGTTCAGCCAGCACTGCGGGATGGCCGGGGCGCATGGCAACCCCGTCCAGCAGGAGCCGTCCGCCGAGCGCCGCAACGGCTGCACGGAAGTGGTCTGTTCCGGATTTGCCCGTTCCACCGGTGGTAATCGTCACTTCGGGCCGCTTGCCGTCACCGGCGCCATCCAGAGCCGCCAGCCACTCTCCGTATGAGTCGCCGATCCGTAGCTGCCCGCCCGGCACCCCGCCCAGTTGCGGAATGACGGCATCGAGCTGCGGACCGAAAGCGTCGCGCACCTGTCCGGGCGCCGGCTCACCTGAGGTGACCACTTCAGAGCCGGTCATGACGACGGCGACCCTCGGCTTGCGCTGCACCTGCAGCTGGTCATGGCCTGCCACGGCGGCCAGGGCGAGGTGTGCCGGATTGAGCAGGGTTCCGGCGGGTATGAGGATGTCCCCTGCGGTGGCTTCTTCACCGGCGGGACGGATGTGGCGGCCGGGAAGTGTCTCGCCCGGTTTCGCCTCCGGCCTCAGCGAAAGGTACCCGTCCCCCGATACCTGTCCGCTTTCCTTGCGGAGCACGGCGGTGGCCCCGGCTGGTATGAGGCCGCCGGTGGCTATGACACTGGCTTCTCCGGCAGCAAGGCCCCGCCTGGGTCCGGTGAGTGCCCAGGGGCCTTCGCCAGTGATGGCCCAGCCGTCCATGGCCGATGACGCGTAGTGGGGAAGGTCCTGCCGGGCAAGGACATCGCGGGCCAAGGTGCAGCCGATCGCTGTGCCGAGGCTTGTTGGCCCCGGCGGGAGGGGAGCGGCGCAGCGGTACGCCAGCTGCCGTGCTTCGGCCCACGTCATGGCGTGGTGCGGATGGAGGACGGCTGTCAGCTCCTCTTGTGCAAGCATGGGTGTTCGCTTCCTGGGGTGGTGCTTCCGTTGTGGAAGGCACCGGGGACTGCACGGCCTTCCCGTAATTACTGCCGCGCAGTCCCCGGTAGCTGTTGTCAGGCCTTCACGTAGCCGTTGGGGTTCAGTACGAACTTCGTTGCGGCTCCGGCGTCGAATTCGGCGTAGCCGCGGGGCGCGTCCTCGAGCGGGATGGCCTGGGCGTTGACCGCCTTGGCGATCTGGACCTTGTCGTGGAGGATGGCCATCATCAATTGGCGGTTGTACTTCATTACGGGGCATTGGCCCGTGGTGAAGGACAACGATTTGGCCCAGCCCGTCCCCAAGGACAGGGAGAGGGAGCCGTGTTTGGCGGCGTCGTCGATTCCGCCCGGATCGCCGGTCACGTAAAGGCCCGGGATGCCCAGGGCACCGCCGGCCGCAGTGATGTCCATCAGTGAGTTCAACACGGTGGCCGGGGCCTCGTGGGAGGCGTCCTTGCCGTGTCCGCGGGCTTCGAAGCCCACGGCGTCAACACCGCAGTCCACTTCCGGCACGCCAAGGATCTGCTCTATCTGGTCCTTCGGGTCGCCTTGGGAGACGTTGACCGTTTCGCAGCCGAAGGAGCGCGCCTGGGCCAGGCGGTCCTCATTCATGTCGCCCACAATCACGACGGCGGCCCCCAGCAGTTGGGCGCCGACGGCGGCAGCGATACCCACGGGACCGGCACCGGCAACGTACACAGTGGAGCCGACACCGACGCCGGCTGTTACAGCGCCGTGGAAGCCGGTGGGGAAGATATCCGAGAGCATGGTCAGGTCCATGATCTTCTCCAGGGCCTGGTCGCGGTCCGGGAAGCGCAGGAGGTTCCAGTCCGCGTAGGGGACCAGGACGTACTCTGCCTGTCCGCCCACCCAGCCTCCCATGTCCACGTAACCGTATGCGCTGCCGGGGCGGTCGGGGTTGACGTTGAGGCAGATGCCGGTCTTCTGTTCCTTGCAGTTCCGGCAGCGGCCACAGGAGATGTTGAACGGCACCGAGACGATGTCGCCTACCTTGATGAATTCGACGTCGGGTCCCACCTCCACCACTTCGCCGGTGATTTCGTGGCCGAGGACCAGGTTCTGCGGCGCGGTGGTGCGTCCCCGGACCATGTGCTGGTCCGAACCGCAGATGTTGGTGGTCACTGTCCGCAGGATGGCACCATGAGGTACTTTCCTCCCGACATTGGCCGGGTTGACGCCCGGTCCGTCCTTGAGTTCAAACGTTGGGTAGTCGGTGTCGATGATTTCGACGACACCGGGTTCCTTGTAGGCGACTGCTCTGTTTCCTGACATGGTCACTCCCTGTTCCTTGCTGTTGTTGAACTGCCTGTCCAACGGTCCGAAAGCGGTGCTTCGATGAGGAATACCTCCCCAGGTTTCAGGCCACCGAAGCACCATTTACGAACCGTTGGACGAGCGGATTTATGGACAATCGGACAACTTTGTGGTGATTCAGGCCCTTTCCAGCCGGATGATCACGGACTTCGACGTTGGAGTACCGCTGGTGTCTGCCACGGAATCCAGCGGCACCAGGACGTTGGTCTCGGGGTAGTAGGCGGCGGCGCAACCCTTCGGCGTCGAATACGACACGATGCGGAAGTTTTCGGCCCGGCGATCGATCCCTTGGAATTCGGAGATGAGGTGGACCATGTCCCCGTCGGCAAATCCGAGCTCGCTGATGTCCCGGGCGTTGATGAGCACCACCCGGCGGCCACCGTGGATGCCGCGGTACCGGTCGTCCTTGCCGTAGATGGTGGTGTTGTACTGGTCGTGGGAGCGCAGCGTTTGAAGGACGAGCTTTCCCGGCGGAACCTTGATGTATTCCAGCTCATTGCCTGTGAAGTGGGCTTTGCCCGAAGCGGTGTCGAATTTCCTGGCATCGCGGGGCGGGTGTGGCAACACAAAGCCCCCGGGGTGCTGGATCCGGGCTTCGAAGTCTTCAAAGCCGTCAAAGACCGCCTCGATGTGTTTCCTGATCAGGGTGTAGTCGTCCCTCATGGCGAGCCAGGAGGCTTTGGGGGTGTTCGGCAGGCGGTGGTTGCCCTCGGTGAAGAGCTTGTGGGCGAGGTTGCACACGATCGCTACTTCGGAGTGGAGGTGATCGCTGGCAGGCTTGAGCCGGCCCCGTGAGGCGTGGACGGCACTCATGGAGTCTTCCACGGTGACCCGTTGATCGCCTGTGCGCTGGGTGTCCTTTTCGGTTCGTCCGAGGGTAGGCAGGATCAGTGCCCGGCGACCTGTGGACAGGTGTGAGTGGTTCAGCTTGGTGGAGATCTGGACGGTCAACCGGGTGTTGGCCAGGGCTTGCTCGGTGACTTCCGAATCCGGGGCGGCCCGGACGAAGTTCCCGCCCATTCCCATGAAGAAGCGGACCTTTCCGTCGCGCATGGCGCGGATGGCTGCCACGGTGTCAAAGCCGTGGTCCCGGGGCGAACGGAATTCGAATTCCTGGTCCAGGCGGTCGTGGAATGCTTCCGGCATCTTCTCGAAGATGCCCATGGTGCGGTCGCCTTGGACATTGGAGTGGCCGCGCACGGGGCAGACACCGGCGCCGGGCTTGCCAATGTTTCCCTGGAGCAGCAGGACGTTCACTACGTCCCGTAGCGTCGGCACGGAGTGCTTGTGCTGTGTCAGGCCCATGGCCCAGCACACAATGGTGGCGTTGGATGCGAGCAGCCGTTCACCTGTGGAGTGGATCTGCTCCAACGTCAGGCCCGTGGCTTCGACGATGTCCGCCCACTCCACCTTTTCGAGGAACCGCAGGTAGTCATTGAGACCCACTGTGTGGTTTTCGATGAAGTTGTGGTCGAGCACCGATTCCAGTCCCGGAGTGTTCCGCCCCGCAGCCTCGGCTTCCAGCAGGTACTTGCCCAGGCCTTGGAAGAGGGCTTGGTCGCCGCCGGCGCGGATCTGGAGGAAATCGTCGGTCAGCTGGGTTCCCTGGATCATGCCGGCCACATGCTGCGGGTTTTCGAAGTGCAGTAGGCCCGCTTCAGGAAGCGGATTAACGGACACGATGATTGCGCCGTTCTTCTTTGCCTTCTCCAAAGCACTGAGCATGCGGGGATGGTTGGTTCCCGGGTTCTGCCCGGCAACGAAAATCAATGACGCCGTTTCCAGGTCCGTCAGGCTGACGGAGCCCTTGCCGATGCCGATTGTCTCCACCAGCGCGGATCCGGAGGACTCGTGGCACATGTTGGAACAGTCCGGCAGGTTGTTCGTGCCGATTCCGCGGACCAGGAGCTGGTACACGAAAGCGGCTTCGTTGGACGTCCGCCCCGAGGTGTAGAACACTGCCTGGTCCGGGCTTTCCAGTTCCCTGAGTTCCCGGGCCATCAGCTCGTAGGCGTCATCCCAGTCGATGGGTGTGTAGTGGGTGGCGCCTTCCTCCAGGACCATGGGGTGCGTCAGTCGGCCCTGCTGTCCAAGCCAGTAGTCGTCGCGGGTTTTCAGTTCTTCCACGGAGTACTTGGCGAAGAATTCCGGTGTGACGCGTCGGCGGGTGGCTTCTTCGGCCACCGCCTTGGCACCGTTCTCACAGAACTCCGCGGCGTTGCGCTTTTCGTGCTCCGGCCAGGCGCAGCCCATGCAGTCGAAGCCGTCCAGCTGGTTCACGGCCAGCAGGGTCTGGACGCTGCGCACAGGACCCATTTGTTCCAACGAGATCTTCAGCGCGTTGGCGACGGCCGGGATGCCCACGGCCTTCGTCTTGGGCTTGGTGACGGTCAGCTTTGACTCGTCGATGTTTCCGTCAGGGGCTTTCGTAGCCATGCGTTTTCCCTTCAGATCCGGGCAGCGGAGGTGGCGGCGGCGGCCAGTTCAGCGGGTTCCTGCTGGCGCGCGGCCTCAACCGTGTGCAGGAGCAACAGTGCTGTGGTGACCGAGCCTACGCCGCCGGGCACCGGGGTCAACCCGGCCGCGATACCGGTGACGCTCGCCTCGTCAACGTCCCCCACCAGTGAGCCGTCGGGCAGGACGTTGGTTCCGACGTCGATCACTACGGTCTCCGGCGAGAGATGGCTGCCCTTGAGCAGGCCGGCCCTGCCGGCGGCAACAACCACGACGTCGGCGGGTTGGGTGTATCGCTCCAGCGGCCCCGACTTGGAATGGCAGACCGTGACAGTCGCGTCGCGCTCCAGAAGCAGCAGCGCCAGCGGCTTGCCCACCACCGCGGAACGCCCGACGACGGCCACGTTGCGCCCCGCGACCGGCACCTCGAAGTGATCCAGGAGTTCCACTACAGCCTGCGCCGTGGCGGGGGCGAAGGCGGGCTGGCCGACAGCCAGGCGGCCGAGACTGAGGGGATTGGCGCCGTCGATGTCTTTTTCCGGAGCGATGAGGCCCACCAGGGAATCAGCCTTCACGCCCACGGGCAGCGGCGTTTGCAGGATGATTCCGTTGACCGAAGGTTCGGCGCTCAGGTCCCGGAGGACGCTCGCCAGTACCTGTTCGGTGGCTTCGGGGCCCAGATCGACGATCCTGCACCCGATGCCCAAGCGTTCAGCGGCACGTTCGATGGAGCGGACGTACCAGAGCGTCGACTCGTCGTCGGTGGCGACCACGACGGCCAGGACCGGACGGCGCCCGCTGTTTTCCAGGACGCGTACTTCTTCCGTGGCGCGTTGTTGAATGAGGGTTGCCAGTTGCTTGCCGGAAAGCACTTGGGTGTTCACGAGAGGATCCTTTCGCGGACGCGCTTGACCAGGGAATCAGCTGCGAAGACCACTTTGTCCTCAATTCCGTCCGTCTGCCCGGCCAGGCGGGTGCGGGCGGCACTGTCCTTGATGGCCACGACGTTGATGTCGATGTTGACGCGGGCTGTTGTAGCGGCAGCCCGGGCGGCATCTGCCGCTGCGGCGACGTCGCTGATGACGTTGGGGTTTGCCGCATCCAGGAGATCGCCGGCGAGGTCCACTATCTCACCGGCAACCCCGATGAGTTGAGCGGGAGTTTGGGCTGCCTGGATCAGGGCATCCTGGATGGCTGCCGCTTTTGCAGCCTTGAGTTCATCGGTATCCGAGGGAAGCTTGTAGGCATCGATTACGGACTGGAACGCATGTTCGTCGGCGTCGGCCAGGCGCAAGGCTTCCACCACCAGGTGGTCGGCGGCGCTGGTGATCCGGGCTACAAGCGCGGCATGCTGCTCGAACTTTGCGCCTGTGGTGTAGCGGGCCACCATGGCAACCAACGCGGCTCCTTGTGCCGCGTGCAGTGCAGCGGCAGCACCGCCGCCCGGTGTGGGCTGGCGGGAGGCCAGCCTGGAGAGGTAGTCATTGATGGTTTCTGAGCTGATCATGTGCCGTCCTGGCTGAAGAGGGGAAAGCAGCGGCCCGGGCCCGCCCATTCCGAGGGGAATTCGAGGGGAAAGGGTCCGGGCCGCCTGATTTGATGATTGCGGGGCGTCCTAGCCGCGGAGCCGGCTCATGGTGGGGTCGTACAGCGGATCTTCGGTAACGGTGGCCTGGATGCGGCGGCCGAAGTACTCGATTTCCACGGAGTCACCCAGTGAAACCGCTGCAGGAAGGTAGGCGTAGGCGATCGGCTTCCGGACCGAGTAACCGTAAGCGGCGCTGGTGACGTAACCCACCGCCTGGTCCTTGTAGAACACCGGTTCCTTGCCCAGCACCAGGCTCCTGCCGTCGTCGACCGTCAAGCAGCGCAAGCGGCGGGCGGAGCCTTCCTCGGTGCGTCCTTCAAGGGCCGCCTTGCCGACGAAGTTTTCCTTGGTCATCTTCACTGCGAAACCGAGGCCGGCCTCGTAGGGATCGTGCTCGGTGGTCATGTCCGAGCCCCAGGAGCGGTAGCCCTTTTCCAGGCGCAGCGAGCTGAAGGCGGCACGGCCTGCGGCAATGACGCCGAACGGCTGGCCGGCCTTCCACAAGGCGTCCCAGAGGCGCTGGCCGTTATCTGCGCTGGTGTAGAGCTCCCAGCCGAGTTCGCCCACGTAGGACAAACGCATGGCGGTGACCGTGACGCCGCCGATGGTGACCTTCTTGGCGCGGAAGTACTTCAGGCCGTCGTTCGTGAAGTCGTCGCTGCTGACGGTGCTGATGAGGTCGCGGGCAAGGGGGCCCCAGAGGCCGATGCAGCAGGTGCCGCCGGTGGTGTCGCGGACCTGGACCCAGTCGCCGGCGCTTCCATTGGCCGTCTGGTGGCGGGCCGCGCGCTCAAAGTAGGCGGTGTCGATGTTGCCGTTGGCGCCAAGCTGGAACGTCTCCTCGTCCAGACGGGCAACCGTGATGTCGCTTCGGATACCACCGGCCTCATCGAGGAGAAGGGTGTAGGTGACGGCGCCTGGCTTCTTGGCGAGATCGCCGGTGGTCAGTTCCTGCAGGAGCTTCAGGGCTCCGGGGCCGGAAACTTCCAGGCGCTTCAGCGGCGTCATGTCGTACATGGCAACTGCCGTACGGGTCTTCCAGGCCTCCGCCGCTGCGATGGGGGAGCTGAACATTCCGGACCAGGCATCGCGGGCCGGCGGCTGCCATTCGTCCGGCATTTCCTTCAACAGTTCGGCGTTGGCCTCGAACCAGTACGGGCGTTCCCAGCCGGCGCCTTCCAGGAAGTAGCCACCCAGCTGCTTGTGGCGGGCGTGGAAGGGGCTGACGCGAAGGTTGCGCGGTGAGAGCTTGGGCTGGAGCGGGTGCAGGACATCGTAGATTTCCACGAAGTTCTGCTGGGAGGTCTCGCTGACGTACTCCGGGGTCAGCTGGACTTCTTCGAAGCGGTGGATGTCGCAGTCGCCAAGGTCAATCTGCGACTTGCCGTCCACCAGAAGCTCTGCCACGGCACGGGCGATGCCGGCGGAGTGGGTGACCCACACGGCCTCGGCCACGAAGAAGCCGTCCACTTCCTTGGACTCGCCCACCAGGGAGCCGCCGTCCGGGGTGAAGGAGAAGATGCCGTTGAAGCCATCCTCGATTTCGCTTTCACGCAGCGCCGGGAGGATCTGCTTGGTCGCTTCCCAGGCTGGCAGGAAGTCTTCCAGGGTGAAGTCCAGGCGGGAAGGCATGTTGTGTTCGCTGATGCTGCTGGGCTCGTAGCTGCCCAGTTCATCCAGATCCACGGGCATGGGGCGGTGTGCGTAGGAGCCGATGCCGTAGCGCTCGCCGTGCTCGCGGTAGTAAAGGTCCTGGTCCTGGTGGCGCAGGATGGGCAGCCGGGCGCCGTTGGGCAGTTCGTTCTTGCCCTTCTGAGCGGGGACCGGCGTGGTCTTGACGTACTGGTGGGCCAGCGGAAGGAGCGGGACGGACATCCCGATCAGCGCGCCAACCTTGGCGCCCCAGAAGCCTGCGCAGGAAACCACGATGTCCGCCGGGATCACGCCGTCGGCGGTCTCGACGCCGGTCACGCGGCGGTTGGACTGTTCGATGCCGGTCACTTCAGTGTTGCCGATGTACTTCACGCCGGCTGCTTCGGTGCGCTTGATGAGCAACTGGACTGCGCGGGCAGCCAGGGCCAGGCCGTCGGTAGGTACATGGAGGCCGCCGAGGATGTCTTCCTCGTTGATGAGCGGGTAAAGCTCCTTGCACTCTTCGCGGGAGAGGATCTTGCCGTCGATACCCCAGGACTGCGCGTAACCGAGTTTGCGCTTGAGGTCTGCCAGACGGGTTTCGGTGGTGGCTACTTCAAGGCCGCCCACCTGGTTGAAGCAGCTCTGGCCATCCTCCGTCAGGGACAGCAGCTTTTCCACCGTGTACTTGGCGAAAAGGGCCATGGACTTTGAGGGGTTGGTCTGGAAAACCAGTCCCGGTGCGTGCGAGGTGGAACCCCCGGGCATGTTCAGGGGGCCCTGGTCCAGGACGGTGATGTTGTTCCAGCCACGGGTGACCAGTTCGTCGGCGAGGTTGGTGCCGACGATCCCGGCTCCGATGATGACAATGCGGGGCGTGGATGCCATGAAAGATTCTCCTGCAGAAGTTCGTGTGGGGCGGGCTTGAACGGGCTGGTTAGCGGAAGACGACCGTGCTGGTCCGGTCCAGAAGGACGCGGTGTTCGCAGTGCCAGCGAACGGCACGGGAAAGCGCCAGCGCTTCGGCGTCCTGGCCAACGGTGGAAAGCGCGTTGGGGCCGTAGCTGTGGTCCACGCGGATGACCTCCTGCTCGATGATCGGTCCCTCATCCAGGTCCGCGGTGACGTAGTGGGCGGTGGCACCCACCTGCTTCACGCCGCGGTCATAGGCCTGGTGGTAGGGGCGGGCACCCTTGAAGCCGGGGAGGAAGGAATGGTGGATGTTGATCGCACGTCCTTCCAGCTTGCGGCACAGGTCGTTCGAAAGGACCTGCATGTAGCGGGCCAGGACCACCAGGTCTGCCTCGTATTCGTCCACAAGTTCCAGGAGCCTTTGCTCTGCTTCGGCCTTGGTGTCCGGGGTGACAGGGATGTGGATGAAGGGCAGGCCGGCTGCCTCGGCCATGGCACGGTGGGTCTCGTGGTTGGAGACAACTGCCACAAGCTCGCCGCCAAGGCTGCCTCCGCGCCAGCGGAAGATGAGGTCGTTGAGGCAGTGGCCAAACTTGGAGACCATCACCAGGACCCGCTGCTTGGTCTGGTCGTGGAAGCTGAACTGCATGTCGAAGCGGTCTGCGATTGACCGGAACTCTGCATCAAGCTGTTCCGGCGAGTAGCTTTGGGGGCCGGAAAAGGCAGTGCGCAGGTGCAGTGTCTGGCGCAGGCTGTCGTCGAACTGCTGGTGTTCTTCGATGTTGAAGCCGCGGTCGAAGAGGAAAGTGGTGACTGCCTGCACAATGCCCGGCTGTTCGACGCACGACAGTGTGAGTACGAACTTCTGCGTCTGCTCGTCCTTGAGCTGGCCGCGTTCTGCCGGAAGGGTGCTGAGGTGTGAGTCTGAAGCCACGAGGGTCATGTGTCCTCCTTAGGTGTTTGCCTAGATATATTCCTGAAATACAAACTGATATATTAGGATTGGGAATCAGCGTATACTGGTGTCCGGGGCAGGTCAATAGATTTCCCGGTTTTGAAGAAGGGGTTGGCGCAGTGGCTACTGGAACTCTCGCAAGCATCGGCGATGCCACCAGGAAATCTCTGGCTGACGTGGCCTATGAACGTTTGCGCGACCGCCTGCTGATGCTGGACATCAAGCCGGGGGACATCCTTAACGATGACCAGCTCGCCAGGGAGTTGGAAGTCGGGCGCACTCCTGTCCGGGAAGCCTTGAAGCGCCTGGAACTGGACCGCCTGGTGATCACCTACCCACGGCGCGGAACGTTCGCGACCCGCGTTGAGGTGACTGACTTGGCCTTTATCTCCGAGATCCGGGCGCAGCTGGAGCCCTTGGCAGCAGCTCGCGCGGCCCGGGTTGCCTCGGCATCCACCAGGGAACACCTGCGGGAGGTCATGCGGGCTGTTGAAGATTTTGATGTCAGCGCGGCGTCGGTGGTTGAGACGCTCCGCCTCGATGCAAGTGTCCATCAGGGTATTTATGCCGCGGCCGCGAATCCGCACCTGGAAGACATTCTGATCCGCTACGACAACCTGGCGACGCGGATCTGGTGCATGGTGCTTGACCGCTTGCCCGATCTTGAACATCACGTCCGTGAGCACCTGGACCTTCTGCGCGCAGTCATAGACGGCAATGAAGAAGAAGCTGCCGAGCTCGCCCGGGTCCATGTCAACGGCTTTGAGCGGGCAGTCCGCCAAGCACTGTTCGCAGCCTAGGCGGAGCGGCCACCCTCAGGAGTGGTTGACGCGGAGACGGGTCACTTGCATACTGGACTTCTCACTAATATATCACTCGGATATTAGGATGCATGCTTGGCCAGCGTCCTGGTCCGGTGCTCGTGATGGAATCACAGCCCCCCAAGTCCCCGGAGTATCACGTGACTACACGACACCCTCTTTTCGAACACATCCCGCTTACGGGCAGCAGCCGCGTTAAGCGGGGCATGGCTGAGATGCTCAAGGGCGGCGTCATCATGGACGTCGTTAACGTCGAGCAGGCCCGCATCGCCGAGGATGCCGGTGCTGTCGCCGTCATGGCG
>Ga0153977_1000058_pt1 | contig 43816 bp, 29 predicted proteins | sample TSGA061MetaG_FD_104710 | JGI IMG/M metagenome (GOLD analysis project Ga0153977, IMG submission 104710) | Attine ant fungus gardens microbial communities from Georgia, USA - TSGA061 MetaG | ecosystem: Host-associated > Fungi > Mycelium > Unclassified | place: USA: Georgia, Yuchi Wildlife... | reverse complement strand
TATAAGTCTTAAAACTAGTTGTTTCTGTCTGGTTTTAAGTGTATATACTCCTTGTATTCTGTAAGAGCAATATTAGACTAAAGGCCAAAGGTCATACTAAAAAGCTAAATAAGGGTTTCAAAAACTAGAGTAATATTTGAGTAAGAATAAATCTACTAATACAGACTCTTACATATACTATAAGAGATAGTCTATATGCAGTTATATAAGCTACAGTCCAATAATAGTACTTTTTAATTAGAATATATAGAATAATTGAGATAGCATATAAACAGAAAAACAAGCGAGTAGATAAATATGTATTATAAGAGAAGATTTACTAGATAGATTACAAATTAGATACTTAGCTAAGCCTTACTCTAGGATGACTACTGTTCCCTTACATATCCCTTCTCAAATATTTAATCAATGAGTCATTTCTGTTTAGCCTTGGTCCAGTATTTCTTTAGTTCTCAAGAACATATCTGTGCTTTTATTCTGCTATATGTAGATATCTGACCAAATATTGTAGTGACCAAAAAAACAAGCCTTTTCTTGAAAATGAAACAAACTAAATAAAACAGTGAGAAATGATTCTAATTAATATACTAGGTGTTATGCAGAGTATAGCTCAAATAAAGAGATATTCCAGTTAGATTAATTAAAATATTAATTAAGATCTGCCAAGATATAGCTATGTACAGCCCATATATACAAGCCTTTGATAAGATCTTTTCAAAAGATTTTGATTTACTAGACTAGATATATAATAGTAGCTCTTATTTGCTAAAATTGTCTAATATTAGTCTGGATGATATCTCTTAACTATAATCATATATATCCAAAAAAATCAGCAATGTTTCTGAATTCTCCATTTTAACATTAGACTAGGAGATACGACAAGTACTCTTTGTCAAGAAAATATAAAACATATATAAAGTACAATTCTATTGTTCTAGATAGTTTTTATATATTGTAGCTATAATCCAATCACCTATAAGGGTAACATCAGTTCAACAATAGTACTTTTTAATTAGGATAAATGTCATAATATGGCCAAAACAGCTAAGTTATTATTTATATTCCTTTTTTTTTCTTTTTCATTTAATTAATAATTAGTGAACATGTGAGAGGAAGTGACTCAAAAGAGATATATGGAACTTTATAAATAGAAATAAATACAGAATGTATATAAGTAGTATACAACAATTAAATAGAAACTCTATTGAGTTTTTTTTGTCAACTCAGACTAGGAGTAGTTCTAAGACATTACTATCTAAGTTCTTACAATAAATAGAATGATCAAGATGATATATAGACAAAAAAACAAAGAAATAGATAAATATATGTTATAAAATAAGATCTATTAGATAAATTATGAATCAGACACTTAGCTAAGCCCTATTCTAGAGTGATGGCTATTTTCTTATATTATCTAGTAATACTTTCTTTTTAGAAATTACTTATTTTTTTTTGATCTATACCAATTAAGTTAGATATAGATGATTCTAAGTACTATATCCAAAAATAGACAATTAACTAACAATGAACTTATACTGGTATCTTTTGAACTCAGATTCCAGACTGTTAAATCACATAATAGTATTCAGATTTAAATGGCAACTAAACATATATAATACATTAACAACAGTATTAACAGTAGTTTCTGCTTAAGTAAAATGAACTTCTGACCATAGTTATAGATATCAAAATTTGTTTTGGTACTGTTTAATACTATCATAGAAAACTTCTAGACACTATTTGAAAACTAATATTTTAGTATTTATCTATATAATGTTTATGTTATAATTTATTTTGTGTTCATCTCATGTTGTCTTATGTTTATGTTATATAAGTCAATATGCTGTTGTAGAGTTCTCTAGTCCTAGTTTGGTTAATATCACATTCTTTATTTAAATACTAGGTTTAGGAACTCATAACATAAGACTAAGACTTTCCAATTCACAATCTATTATTATAATATCCAAAGTAACTATTCTTATACTTATAATCATTTTTATTACCTTATTTTTTCAACTTAACCTATTTATTCAATAGAACACATTCTCCAAAAAAAAGAAAGAAAAATTAACCAGCTTAGTATAAGACTTTATCAAAGAAATAAAAAAAGATCTCTGTTTCAAGACCAAACTCAGAAAAAAACCTCCTAAAGATTTTAAAGGAAATTTAGATAACGTAGCAAACTAATGTTAAAAAATAACTCTATACTTTAATGATCAAGGTATTAACAATAAATAAGAGAAAATTGAATTTACCTTAAGTAAGATAATAGAAAGAAGAAAGGACTGAGCTCAGAAATAAACTGATATAGCAATCAAAGTCTTTATTTATTTCCAAACAGAATTAAAAAAGTGAAGAGAAAATAATAAAGATAAACCAAATGAAAAACAAATACAACAATTCACCAACAAACTACTATTCAGCAGTTGGAAGGAAATAGCAAAATATATAGCCAATTTTTTTTATTACTAATAAATCAATATCCAATGCAATCAAAAATCTAAAATGACTCAAGCAAGAGAACTAAATAGTTAAAGACTACTAAATGTATTTCTGTGCATAGAAGAACCTGATCCAATATAATAAAATAGTACTAGTGGATATCTTTTGAAATAGACTAAACAAGGGACTGGCCAAGAAGCTTGTGGAATTAGGACAGCTGAATGAGATGAGTTTACTAGATATCTAGTATATCAAGATAATAGAGTTTAAAAGAGCTAAATGATTAACAGAAAAGATGTTTGGTCAGAAAAGACAATTTATTAAAAAAAAGAAAATTACACAAGTGAAGATCAAAAAAGAAGATAGATTGGATCTGGTAGTTTTGAGGCAAGACTCTAATGTAATGGATATTGACATGATAAAAAGACAAGAGATGTATTTTAATTGTGGAGTTAAAGGTTATATTACTGTAAGATGTCTAGAACCAAGAAAGAAGAAAAAATTCTTTGGAAAGAGAATCAAATTGAAGAGATTAGTAAAAGAGAAGCCAAAGGAGGGTTTTGAGGAGAACAGAGAATGAGCACTAACTTATCTACTATTGTAGACTAAAAATACAACTGCTAAAGGAAACAATAAACAATTTTTTGAGTTATTTTAGTACTAAAAACTATGAATTACTGAAAGAATATTTGGCAAAGTGAATAGTAAAAAGAATAAAACAAGAAAACAAGAAAAAAGCAGTAGAAATATTAAAAGTTTAGGTATATCAACTGAAAAGAAGAGAATATACAATAAAAAAATACAAGAATTAAATAAAATAATAGATAACAAAATAACTGTTACTCTAAAAGCACTCAAGGAACTATATATACTCTAGAAACTAGAAAATAAACAATTGGACCTCTGAGTCAAAATAATAACAACTGACATAGGGAAAATATTTCTCAAGAAAACACTAGTAGATTTGGGATGTTCAAGCTTATATATCAGCCAAAGATTTATACAAGAGAATAATCTGAATACACAAAAATTACTTTTTTCAATAACCTGTTATAATACAAACAACTCCACAAACAGAAATAGGAGTGTTACAGAAACCATAGAGATGTATATAATGATTGGAGACCATAAAGAATTAATTCAATTATCAATGACAAACATAGAAAACTATAATATATTTCTAAAATATAACTGGCTTTAAAAACATAATCCAACTATCAACTGGAAAGAATTGTCAATTAGTTTAGACAAATACCATCAATGGTATAGAAAATTACAGATGGTAGAGAAACTAAAAAAGAGTGAGAAAGAGTGGAAAAAAGAGAAAATAGAAAAGAGAGAGAAAATCTTATTCATAAATCTAGAAAAAGCATAGAGAAGAGAGAAAATAAATATTAGAAATATAGAAAGAGAATAAGGGATTTAAAGAAATTATACCCAAGAAGTACTGGAGCTTTAAAGAGAAGATGTTCAACAAGTGTTTGAAAAATTACCTAAACAATATAGATAAGACCATGCAATTGAATTAATATTAGAAGCAGTACTCAGAGACTGCAAAATTTATCTACTAAACACTAAAGAACAAAAGAAGCTTAATAAATTTCTAGAAGAATATCTAAGAACTAGACAAATTTGATCTTCAAAATTACCATATATAACACTGTTCTTCTTTGTCAAAAAGAAGGATAGGTCCTTTAGACCAGTACAAGACTATTGACAACTCAATAAAATAACAATGAAAAACAAATACCTATTACTGTTGATCCAAGAGTTGATTGATAAAATACAGGATACTAAATACTTTACCAAGCTTGATGTTTAATGGAAATACAACAATGTTCAAATAAAAGAGGAGAATAAATATAAAACTGCCTTTCAGACAAATTGGAGATTATTTGAACTATTAATGATGTATTTTGGAATGTACAACTCACCTACAACATTTCAACTTATGATGGATAGTGTTAGTGCTAAGTTATAAAGGCTTATAGCTCAACCTAGGTAGTTGTTCAGGAAGAACTCAATAGAGTTCTCTATTGGATTGCTCTAGCTACTTATACAAATGCCTGTTGTTCTGTATATCTGTCTTTTGCAATCATATAATCTTTACTGATAACTATACATATCTTACATAATCTTTCTATGCTATTTATATCCTTCCCATGTTGTATTCCCACTAGGTTGATGAATATATAGAAAATAGTTTCCTTTCTGGGAACTATCTTATAACATAGCTTTCTTTTTTAGTTTTTTTGTTCCAAGGAATTTTTCTATTGTTTCCAGTTCTCTTTCCATCTTCTTTCTCTCTGTCTTTTGTATTCTTTATTTGATTATTTTCATAGTATTTTTACCATAATCCTTTCTAGTAGTTTTCTTAAGAACATTTTTTTATTATTATCTTTTTTCTGTTGTCTTATTTCTTTAGCCTTTTTCCTATACTCTTTTTTAAACTCTTTGACTAGCTTCTTTGTATTCTTCAAGTTTTCTCTACTTTCCCAAGTGTCTTTTTCTGCTATATATCCCTTCTATCATACTAAAAACCTTTTCTTTTCTCTAACTATCCTTTTGTTTAGTATTTTTTTCTACCTCAAATTCCTCCTCTCTCTTGATAATAACTAGTTTGGGTAGAGTTTTCTTCTGTCCCTTCACCTAAGGCCTATACAACCATACTCAACTTATATTAGCTACCAAATTTATTTTAATTAAACCAGATAATTCTAATTCTATAGTGTTGGTTGAGACAATTCTCTTGACTTTGTAGGGCTCTACAAACTGCTCTGTCAACTTCTCTAACTTTCTTTCTACCATCTTCCACTTAAGGTCTTTTATACTTAATAGTACTAAGTTTTCAACTTTGTATTTCTTTGTCTTTTCTCACTTTCTGTCTGTATATCTCTTTATTTTCTCTTGTACTTTTCCTAGTACTGCTTTTGCTTCCTTCTGGATTTTCTTTATTCTTTCAACAAACCTCCCTGCTGCTTTGAATTTTCCCTTTCTTTTCTCTTCAAGTCCCATCCTTGGGTCCTGACTATAGTTTGTCTTAAATGGGGAGATTTTTATTACTGAATGAATTTTGTTGTTATTATATATAAATTCAATAGTCCTCAGCCAATCTGGTCATTGCTTCTGCCTATGATTGATGAAAACCCTCAGGTACTGTTCTAGTTTCTAATTGATCTTCTGTCTGCCTATCTATTTAAGAATAATAGATTATTGATAGTTTTATCTGGATTCCCAATAACTTATTCAATTTCTTCATCATTCCTACTGTAAACTGTATTTCCTTATCTAATATAATACTTTCTAGAAGACTGTATAACTTCCAAACATAGTTTCTAAATAATCTAGCAAGCCTCTCTGCTGATGTTTTCTCTATAATTGCTATAATAGTTGATATAAAATGGACTATTTTACTGGATCAATCACAAACTACTAAAATTATATCATAACTCTATACCTAAGATAACTTGAGAATGAAATCTGCCAAAATGTGACTTCATGGCTTTTCTAAAATTGTATTGGATATTAATTTTCCTGCTAGAGCTTCACTCCTATTTTTATAGTATTAACAAGCATTATATCCCTCTACATATCTCTTCATCTCCTTTGTCACTCCTAGCCACCAATAGTTTCTCATAACTAGCTTTGTTGTTTTCTATTTTCTCCTATGTCCCTCTACTAGCATATTATAGTACAAATATATCACTCTTCTCTTCAATTCTTCTTCTGGCATATATATTTGTTCCTTCTTTATAACTAATCCTTTCTCTATTGTCTATTCTTTATTCTTTAATGTTTTCATTTCTGTTTTCTTTAGCTTTTCTACTGCTCTAACCACCTTTTTGTCCTTCTTTTGTACTTTTTTGATCTTTTCTCTCAAATTATCTTCCTCTACTAATGTTTTTGTCTTTTTTATCTATCCTGGCTTTATTAACATTTGGTCTTTATTATTGTTTTCTATCCTCTCTTGTCAATCTAGCCTCTTACTTAATCTATTTGCTTTTTTTATACTTTTCTCTAGTACATGCTTTAGAGCAAAGTCAAATCATAATAGATACAATGTTTATCTCACTTGTCTTCAGTTCAGCTTTTGGCTAGTTATAAAATATTGGAGATTTTTGTGATCTGTTCAAATTTTGAACTTTACTTTTGCCCTTCCCAAGTAGTACTTCTATGCCTCTAAACATCAAATTACTGTCAGCATTTTTTTGTTATGGATCTTATAATTGTATTCTGTTGTATTGAGTGACTTAAAGATAAAAACTACCAGTTTTCACTTCTTATTTCCACATCTAACTGACAGTACTTCCCCTGTAGCATAGCTAGAGGTATTTGTTTCTATCTTCATTTCTCTGTCTAGGTCAGGAATATATTATGAGCTGCCTTAACTATGACTAAGAAATATATATTTATAGAATGATAAACAAGAGAATTGAACTGGTAGTCTCTTGACTAGTTGTAGAATACTATCAATATAAACAAGGGCAAATAGTATACTTGTATAAGTAGAACAGCACAATTGATTAAGAACTCTATTAAGTTTTTTTTATAACTTTCAAAGACTTAGCTACTGAGTTAACTTGACTTAAGTTGTATAATAAAAGAACTCAATATCATACTCCAGGCACTGTTCAGTTTAAATCCTATCTAAAACTTTATTCTTTTATTGTCCTTGATTGATGATTAGCTCAATTACTAGTCTTTTTGGCCTTAGCTATAAAGAAAACTTGGTAGTCAATTAGAAACTACTAGTGGAGACTTAGTACTAAACCTAGGTATTATGTTCAAGACCTAACCTAGCAATTGGGTAGTATTGCTTAGTAGATTACCTGTACCTTTTTCTAATCAGTAAAAACCTTGTACTAGAGATACATTATTATCTATATATGCAGAGGAATAGCATCGACCCCTTAAAAAAGTACTGCTAAAGTAGAGATCTTTTCCTTAAGGTAATTGTTTACTATTTGATTAGAGCAGTAGTCAATACAGCAGTAGATATCTAGTTGGGTAAAGATCTTATGCCCTAACAAATATAGTAGTAATTAGTGAGATCAAATTTTATTTGATATTGAGGAACATAACACTATGTCTCTTGAACAATACAACTCTTTAATGAACAGTATACTCAACCAAGGGCAGACCTTTGCCAAATTAAGAGTAGAACTAGAAGAAAAAAAGAGAAGAAAATGTTTTTTGTAGAAAGTTCAAGTACTTGGCCTATAACTGTAGGAATAGTATCAAAAAAGAAAAGGGAAACCAATCTCCAAAAATAAGTTTGAAGTGTTGGCAAGTTGAATGATATAATATAGAGTAAAAGAAAAAGTAGAAGTGAGATAGTAGAAACAAGTAAAGGAAGAAGTAAAGTGTTTTAAATACTGGGGAGTACTGTAGAGAGTAGAGCATGCTCCCAGAAGAGGTACTCCTATTTGAGAGAGAATGGATCATAGAGGAGATAGTAGAGACCTATATAGATTATAGGGGATATAAAGGCAAGGGGGTTCAAACCCATAAGAACCAAGAACAAAAGTTCTTCCTTGAAAGACAAGCAAAAAATATATGGTATGATCTTTGCTGTAAAGAAAACAGATAATCCTTAACTACTCTAAGTATTAGTGACTGGAGCAGATTTAAGCTAAAACAATAAATAGTCCAGGAGTTCCAATCAATGTTAGAATAAGGTATTCTACCATACATCTACTAATGTGTTGTCAAGTGATCACATAACTCATATACTAATAATTAAATTACCTTATAAGACAACCTAGTACTATTGAAAAGATATAAACAAGAGAGAAAAGGATATAGAAAAAATGGTTATATAGATTGTGGAGTAAGCTAGATAATACTTACCTATACTGATACAGACTAAGCCTTTCTAGAGTAACTAACAATGCATCCTCTTACATTTGCTAAGAAGCATGAAATTGAAGAGAGAAAGAAGCAAGAAGAAAAGAGATGATGAGAGTGTAGTATATAAAGTATAGAAGAAAAAATGCAATAAGAGAAAGAGTGTTAGAATAAGAAAGAAGTAAGATCCTGTATTCAGAGTATAGAACAGGAAAGAAAAAACCATATTGGAACTGAAGAGTAGTAGTACATCTTATAGAGAAAAAAGCACAGCAGAGCAGTACATGAACAAGAGTTCTAAAAAGTATAGTGAAAGAGAAGAACAAGTAGAAAGATATTAGAAGAACATTTAAAATGTTAAGAGAAGTATGGTTGAATATAGGGGTAGAAAAAGCAAATATGTATGAAAACACAACTGTAAGAACTTAGACAGTAATGCCTTAGATCTCCTTCTAGTCTGAGTTGACAAGGAGAACTCGATGGAGTTCCCATTAAATTTCCTATACTACTTATACAACTACTGTATGGTCTGTGCACTATATTCCCACAGTTCCCATGTGACCTAGTCATGTGACATCACCTGACTGTGACTCATAACCCTGTGACCTTGTGACACTTAGTCACATGATACTTTCTCATACTCCATCCCTGTACAGTAAGTTTAGAAAGGAAAAGAAAAGAAATAATAACTTTGTCTGTTTTGCCAAGTTATGACAACAACAGTAAAAGCACTCTTAGATAATAGTATAACAGAAATGTTCATAGACAAGAAAATAGTAGCAAAATATAGATTTAAGCTACAGAAGCTAGATAGACTAGTAATGGTCAGAAATATAGATGGGACAAACAACAGTGGAGGGGCTATTATACACCAAATGAAAGTAAATATATATTACAAAAGCCATGTAAAAAGAATAAGAATAAATATGTACAATTTGCAAAGAACAGACATTATACTAGATATACTATGGTTACAAGTGTATAATCCTGAGATAAACTGGGAAATAAAAGAAATCAAAATAACAAGATGTCCACCAATTTATGGAAGAAAGATAGTGGTAAAAAAAAATATAGAGAGAAAGAAAAAAGTAGAGAGGAGAATCAAAGCAATAGAGAAATCAGATAGAGATGAATAAAAGATATTGATGAAAGAGAAATTTAATGATGAAGTTAAATTAGATAGAGAAAAAGTAAGGAAGGTAGTGCCACAGAAACTTTATAAGTGGCTTCAAGTGTTTGGAAAGGCTAAGTCAAAAAGAATACTAGTAAGAAAACCTTGGAACCATATAATAAATCTAAGAGAAGACTTTGTGCCAAGAAAAAAAAAACATATTTGATATTAAGAGAAGAGAAGGAGGAAGTAAGGGAATTCATAAAGGAACAGTTGAGAAAAGGGTATATTAGGCCTTTAAAGTCACCTCAGACTTTGCCAGTGTTCTTTGTAGAGAAAAGAATAAAAAGAAAAGAATAGTAATTAATACTATGGGTATAAAAAGAGTGTTTACAAAGACAAACTTGTACTAGAGATACAATAATGTATAGATGAAAGAAAAAAATAAGTGGAAGGCTATGTTCATAATATATCTTGGGGTATACAAGTCTATTGTAATGTTTTTTGGTCTCACAAATTCATTAGTGACATTCCAAGCAATAATAAATAATATCCTAAGAGATCTAATTGACACAGGAGATATGGTAGTGTTTATGGATAATGTATTAGTAGGAACAGAGAATGAAAGAAGATACAATGAAATAATAGAAAAGGTATTGAAAAGGATAAAAGCAAATAATCTATATATGAAACCTAAGAAATATATGTAGAAGGTTAAAGAAATTGTCTTCCTAGGATTAGTAATAGAAACAAATAGCATTAAGATGCAGAAAAAGGTAGTGGAAGTTCTAGAATGACCAAGATCTAAGACAGTTAAAGATGTACAAAAATTCCTAGGATTAGTAGACTATTACAAATGATTTGTAAAGGACTTTACTAGGATTGCTAAACTATTGCACAAACTGGTCAAGAAGGATGAGAAGTAAAACTAGAAAGAAGAGCAGAAGAAAGTATTTAAGGAGTTAAAAAGAGTGTTCACAATATGACTAGTATTAGTAGTGTCTGACTTGGGTAAAGAAATAAGAATAGAGACAGATATATCAGAATATGCAACAGAAGGAATACTCTTGATGATAAGTAAAGACCAGTAGCCTTTATTTTAAAATTATTGAATAAAGCAAAAAAAAATTACAAAATTTATAATAGAGAGACATTGGCAATAATTCAATATCTAGAAAAATGGAGACACTTACTAAAAGGTATACAGACAAAATTCAAAATTTGAAGTAATTACAAAAACCTCAAGTATTTTATAAGTAGTCAGAAGTTGAATTGAAAACAAGTGAAATGGGCACTATACCTGTCTAGATTTAATTTCACACTAAAACATATGCCAGGAAGCAGTATGGAAAGAGTTGACAATCTCAGTAGGTATCTAGACTGGTAGATGGGAGTAAAGAGGAATAATGAGAATAGAGTATTAGTGAAGAAAGAATAGCTGGAGATTAAAGCAATACAAATGGCAGAAGTGGTAATCAAAAGAATAGACTTGTTAGAGAAAATTAGAAAGTCAGAAGCAAAAGATAATAAAATAATTAAAGCAGTAAAAGAGATAAAGCAAGTAGAAGTTAAGATACTAAGAAACAAAAAGTAGCAAGAAGAGAATAGTTTAATGCTAAGAGAGGGGAAAGTATATATCCTAAGGAATAAAAGATTAAGAGCAGAAGTAATCTAGCTATACCATGATATGCCAATAGAAGAACATAGAGAACAGTAGAAGACAACAGAATTAGTTACTAGGAACTTTTGGTGGCTAAAAGTAATGAAGAAAGTCAAGAAATATGTAAAATCCTGTGATATATACCAAAGAAACAAGAATTGTATAGAGATACTAGCAGAAAAGTTATATCATAACTTGGCCAAATGGCTAAGTTATTATTTCTTTTCTTTTTCTTATTATTTAATTAGGAAATCAACAGACATGTAAGAGAGAACAACTCAAAAGAGATGTATGGGACTTTATAAATAAAAGTAAATAACAGAATATATATAAGTAGTATACAGCAATTGAATGAGAACTCTATTGAGTTCTTTTTGTCAACTCAGACTAGGAGTGGATCCAAGTTGTTATAGTCTAAGGTCTTATAAGTTAATGCCTAACCTAGTACTAGAGAAACCCTAGAGTCATATAATAGTAGACTTTATTACAAAGTTACTACTAGTACAAGAATATGATGCAATTCTGGTAGTATATAATAGGATGATAAAAATGGTACACTTTGTCATAATACAGCTAAAATGGCTAAGTTATTATTTATATTTTTTTCTTTTCTTTTTCATTTAATTAGGAAATCAGTGGATATATAAGAGAGAATAACTCAAAAGAGATGTGTGAGGCTTTATAAATAGAAGTAAATACAGAATATATATAAGTAGTGTATAACAATTAAATGAAAACTCTATTGAGTTCTTCTTGTCAACTTAGACTAGGAGTGTAATTAAGTCATTGCAGGCTAAGTTATTATACACTTTGTATCTACTACAAAAAAGACTTTGGTAGAAGAAATGGCAAGACTATTCTGGAATAACATTTGAAAATTACATAGATTACTAGAAAGTATTATAATAGATAGGGAAATATAGTTTATAGCAGAAACAATAAAAAAGTTAAATCAAATGTTGGAAATCAGTATTAAATTGTCAATAACTTACCATCCACAAACAGATGGCCAAATAGAAAGAATGAATCAGAAACTAGAACAGTATTTGAGAATGTTCATTAATCATCACCAGGAGTAATAGCTAGATTGGTTAGCAATAGCAAAGTTTGTATATAACAATAAAGTATAGACAAGTACAAAAATATCACTGTTTAAGGCAAATAATAGACAGGATCTGTGCATGGAATTTGAAATGAAAAAAAAGGAAAAGTTCAAGAAAGCAGAAAAGTTTACAAAGAAGATGAAAGAGGTATATGAGAAAACAAAAGTAGTACTAAGAAAAAGTCAGAAAGAAATGAAGAAATATGCTGATAGAAAAAAAAGCAAACTAGAAGAGTACAGAGTGGATAGCTGGGTACTCTTGAGCATGAAGAATCTTAAGTTCCAAATATAGAGAAAACATTCAGAAAAGTTAACAGAATAATTTGTAGATCTTTATAAAGTGAAAAATATTATATTATATTAACAAATGTAATTGAACTGGAGTTACCAAGCACAATAAAAATATATCCAGTAGTAAACATCAGTAGAGTACATATGTACAAAGATCAAGTAGAAGACTAGAAAAAAGAATGGTCTCTCTTAGTGGTAATTGAAGAGGAAGAGGAATATGAAGTGGAGAAAATACTAAATAAAAGAAAGTTTAGAGGGAAAGATAGGTATCTGGTATAATAGAAGAGATATATAGTAGAAAAAAACACTTGGGAACTGAGAGAGAATTTAAGAAATACAAGGGACTTGATAGAAAGATTTGAAAAAGAATATAGAAAAGAGTCAAGATAGGTAAGAAAAAAATATTATAGAGAATTTCATAGAGGAGAATTACCAGAAAGATATATAGCAAAAATATTGTATAGATAGAATGATAGAAGATTTGATTAGAAGTATCAGAGATAATTAAAAAGAAATTGGAGATGTTAGAAGAGAATATAACATAAGAAAAGAAGAACATTGAAAACAATTCAAGAGGAAAAAGAGCAAGAACAAGGAATAAAGGAACTAAGAATAGAAGAGTGGAACAGAAAAGATAAAATAGATAACCTACAGGACCTATATAATAAACTGTAAAGTTCTTGGAATGAAGATCTTTAAAAGGGAGGTACTGTTATAAGTTGTCTCAACTATGACCAAGAAATATGTATTTATAGAATAACAGACAAGGGAATTGAACTGGAAGCCTCTTGGTTAGTTGTAGAATACCATCAATATAAATAAGAACAAATAGCATACCTGTATAAGTAGTTAGTACAATTAATTAAGAACTCTATTAAGTTCTTTTTGTAATCCTAAAAGACTTAGCTATTGAGTCAACTTGACTTGAATTACATAACAGGATAGCTAAAACTAGTTTTATTGTAAATGTCTTTTAGCTTTCTAAATGCTTCTACTTGCTTCTTTTTCTATTTCCACTTTTTTTTCTTTCTAACTAACAAATTCAATGGGATTGTAATCTTAGCAAAGTCTTTAATAAATTATCTGTAGTAGTTTGTAAGCTCTAGAAACTTTTGTACTTCTTTTAAATTTTTTGTTACTGGCCAGGTCAGAACTCCTTCCATTTTCTTTTTCTGCATTTCTACTCCTTGAGGTCTGATTACTATATCCAGGAACTTTATCTCCTTTACCTTTCAATAATAGTTTTCTGGTTTGATAAATAAGTCATTTTCCTCTAGTCTTTTCAGCACTTTTTCTACTAACTTATCATGCTCTTTTTCTATATCTGTGGCAACTATAATATCATCTATAAATGTTGCAGTGTTCTCTTGATCAATTATGTCTCAAAACAAACTGTTCATTATAGTTTGGAAGATAGTAGAGGAGTTTGTTAATCCAAAGTATATAACTGTTGGTTTATATACTCCAATATATACTGTAAATGCTGTCTTTTACTCATCACCCTTCTTGGTCCTTATATTGTTATATCCTTATCTAAGATCAAGTTTCATGAATATCTTTTTTTTCCTATTCTAACTAAGATATCTGCAATTAAAGATAGTAGATATCTATTCTTTACTGTCCACTGATTTACATGACAATAGTCTTGTACTATTCTCCTCTTACTATTCTTTGCTACAAAATAAACTAGTAAGGTCTATGATATCTTTCCCTTCCTTAGCACAAATCTCTCTTTCAATTCTATTGCATGGTTCTATGGCTTTCTGGTGGGCATTTTTTTGAACTCTTTTTTCCCAAATACTTTCTTTCACTTCTAGAATCTCCTAGGTACTAATTTCTCTACTATTTTTTCTTTTTCTGTTTTTCTTACCTGTCTCTTCTCCTGCTTTTTGCACATATCTATTCATGCTCTTTCAACATATTTTTTATAGAACATATTGTACTTTACCTGGTAAGTGATTACTTTTCTCACATTTACTGTCCCATTTATGTTTCTCATCAACAGGGTTTTTTTTAGTTTTTCTAGTTTAAACCCTTTTTCTTTGCAAACTTGGTGTCCATAAACAGACCTGTTGCTCCACTGTCTAACAATGCCTTTACTGCTATGTCTTCATAATTCTTCAGCTTTTCCAACTCTACTTTCACCCACACTTCTCTTAGTGACTATAGTATATGCTGTATATTTCTTACTTTCTTAGTATTGTTTTGATAAGAATTTTTATTTTTCAACTTTTCTGGGTACAATACACTATACAAATTATTGAAGACCAGCTGGGAGCTTACTGTTCTCTATTTTCTTTTGCCAACTCTTGCAGTATTTTTACTATTCTCTCCTCTCTTCTCTTTCTCTACCAATAATTTTTAGCCATATGGTCCCATTTTCCATACACAAAATATATCTTGTCTCCTTCTTTTCTCTATAAGAGGATTATACTAAAGTCTACTCCTGATATACTAATAGTAGTACACCAGAGCAACCTTGTAACTAATTAGATAACAATTACCTTATATTTAATTAGTTGTCCACTTCTACATTCTTGTCTTTGACTGCTGAGATATTTTATAACTAGAGAACTTGTATATATAGTGTAGATTACCCTCTAGAAGTCTCATTCTATTCTTTGAGGAATCTTCTGGAAGTGAGTTGTAATATATTCTGGACTTTATTTATATACTGAGAAATCTCCTAGAGTCACTCTGTTCCAGTTGTCCTTATATTCCTCTATTGACATCTATTGTATTAGGGTCTCTTTCTAGCCTCTATTTTCCTCTATTACTCTGTGTTCCTTCTCTAAAGTTCTAACCTCCCACTTTCCACACAATCTATTCCTCTCTTCTTTTATATGATCCTTTTCCAAAGTGTCCTCTTGGCTGCATATTTCTCTGTAGGTGCACTACATTTCTCTCTAGCATTTTTTCCTCTACTCTACTTTGTCTCTAATTTCTATTCAATCTTACCACCTTCTCCTGCTATTCTTCTATTATACTAAGAGGGCTTTCTACCTCTGCTAACTTTCTTTTGATTGCTCTATTCAACTCTTTTTTGAACTCTTCAATAAGGGATTGTCCCTCATAGCCACTTCCTCTTGTTATTTTCTTGAATTCTTAGATGTACTCATTGTATGTCTTTTTTTCTTGCTTTATTGTCCTTAACTGTTCTACCTTTTGTTTCTCCTCTACTATTTCTCCAAACTCATTCCTTATTTTTTTGAACAACTTCTTTACTATCTCTACCTCTGATTCTCCCTTTGATAACTCATCCAACAGATTATCCTTCTATGCTTCTACCACTTCTTCTTGTATATAAGACAGTACCCAAGCTATCTTTGTCAACTTCAACTCCTCTATCATTTTCATACTTAGGTACAATTGGACTATATTAATGAATATACTCACTTCTTTTATTTTTCTACTAAACAAGAGAGGTTTTGCTACCTCTACTCTAGCTTCTCTACTTTGTTGTAATAGAGTGGCCATCTACTGCTGTAGGCCAGCAATCAGAGTAAAAAGTTACTTCTCCCAAGTAAGAGAAGAGAGTTATAGTACTAAAGCAGCAGGTTGCTTTTTGGGTTGCTGTTGTTGTTGTTGCTGTTGCTGAGACATATTTGCTAGTAGTGGTGATAGTGATGATAATAACAATTTCTTGTATAAGGATGAGTAGTCTTTTTTGTCTGAACTTATAGCTAGTTAATGACTAGAAGAGTAAAACAATATTATCTCTAAGAAGGAAATCTCTAAGCTAGACAGGTCTTTAGGAGATTACCATTGTTTCCCTGCATAGACTGATCACAATAGACTAGTAGCATAGAGCTGATAGCTGAAAACTATATACAAGCCTACTTAATATAAAAGTCAGGTTTCAGGTAGGGATACAAGTTTTGTCCAGGCTTTTTACTCACTATCCCTAACTAATGGTAAAGTTCTCTTTATAGCTAGGGTCCACTATCCAAGATGCTTTTGAGCACTGTATTTGTTGATGAGGATAATAAGAAAGTAAGTAAAGAGTGAAATATTAAGGCTGCAAGATGCAGGATTGATAATGGATATTGAGTTCTTATATTAGTGCTAAGTCATGAGAGCTTATGGCTCAACCTAGGTAGTTGTTCAGGAAAAACTCAATAGAGTTCTCTATTGGATTGCTTTAGCTATTTATACAAATGTCTATTGGTTTATGTACCTGTTTCCTGCAATCATATGACCTTTACTAATAACTATACATATCTTACATAATCTTTTTTCCATGCTATTTATATCCTTTCTATGTTGTATTTCTAGATGTTTCCCACTAGGTTAATAAATGTATAGGAAATAGTTTCCTTTCTAGAAACCATTCTATAACAGATAATTTATTCCACAAATTAATTATTGTAGTAACTTAGCCTAAGATGACTTAACCATACTTCTAGTTCAAGTTGATAAGAAGAACTTGATAAAGTTTTCATTGAATTCATGTAAGCTACTTATATACCTTTTATTATTTACAAGTGTTTATAAAGTTCCATAAATACCATTTTATCTAACTATCTTATGTATATAATCTTTAAGAAACTAAAAGAAATAAAAATAAAAAAAGAAAATAAATATTGACTTAGCTGTTTTGCTAAGTTATAACAATTATAGAGAGAAAAATAGTGGTATACATGAATAATATTCTGATATTCTCTAAAATGATGAAAAAATACAAGAACATGGTAAAAGAGATACTACAAATATTGGCCAATAACAAACTATTACTACACTCAAAGAAATATTGGTTCTACTAAACTAAGATTGACTATCTTGGAATTATTATCTTCTAGAATAGTGTAGAAACCAATCCAACAAAAGTAAAGGAAGTTGCTAATTGACCAGAACCATAGAACCAAAGAGAAGTATGACAGTTCTTAAGCTTCTGTAATTTCTATCAGAGATTTATCAAAGAATTTGCCCAAATTACAAGACCATTGATAGAGCTAACAGGAAAAAAGAAGTAGAAATGGTTAGAAGAGAAAAGAAGAGCATTTGAGAAATTGAAAAAGAGAATGACAAGTATACTAACACTGGCTATACCCAAACCCAATAAAAAGCTCAAAATAGAGGTAGATATGTTTGGATATACAGTGGGAGGAGTATTGTCTCAATAACAGGAGAACAAGTCTTAAAAACCTATTGTCTATCTATCAAGATCAATAAACAAAACCAAAAGGAATTATGAAATCTATGATTCAGAACTATTAGCAATAATGATAGGACTCAAACAATGGTAGCAATACTTCATGGGAAGTAGTCAATTTGAAATTTGGACTGACTATAAAAACCTTAAATTCTTTAGAAAATCTCAGAAATTGAATTATCATTAAGCTTGCTGGTTGTTAGAACTCCAAGAATAAGATTTTTGACTTCTTTACAAACCAGGAAGTATAGTAAGGAAGAAAGACTCCCTTTTATATAGACTGGACTATGATATAGAAAAAAGTAATAATAAAAATGAAATATTGCTCAAGGAGAAAAGGTTTAGAATATTGATAGTTAAAAGAGATAAATTCTAGAAAGAGTTAGAAGACATAGAAGAGTTCATAGAGAAGAAAGTAAAAATAGCTGTAGATAAAGAAAGAAAAAGGTAAAAAAGAAAAGGAAAAGCTATTACATAAAAAGAAAAAGTATACATTTCTAACTTGGTCATATTTTGTGAAGAAATTTTACAAGCTTACCATGACCAAGAACTTGTGGAGCATCCAAAATATACTAAAACCCATAAGTTAGTTACCTAAAACTACTAGTGGCTGAGGATGATGAATGATATTAAACAATATATAAAAGGTTATAAACATTGCTAGGCTAATAAACCAAACAGACAGAAAAAGGCAAACCAATTATACCCAAATAAAGTACCAAATATTCCCTGGAACACCATAAGCATAGATATTGTAGAACTACTACCTACATCCAAGGGATATAATAGTATTTTTGTTATTGTCAACAGATTTTCCAAAATAGCCCAATATTTACCAATTAACATGGAGATTTCTTCATAAGAAGTTGCCTAGATTCTTTGGGACAGAGTGTTCAAAGATGTTGGACTTCCAAAGAAGGTACTAAGCAACAGAGAACCACAATTTGTCTTGAATTTTATAAAGAAGCTATATCTTTAATTAGGAATTAAACAGAATTTTTTTATTGCCTATTATTGTAAGAGGATATCCTAGAGAGGTACTTAGTTATTAGATAAGCTCAGTATCTATGGACTAAGTATATCTTCTATATTATATTTCTATTTTCTCCTGTATTTCTCCTATTTTGTATTATTATGGTAATACCTGTTTAACTATATAAGGATATGTAGTATTATTGTATAGATAGATCTATCTTTACTTGAATATTATACTAGCTTCTAGGACCTTTACTTAGTTTATTGAGTAACTGCCTTTGAGTGTTCCTTTTACAATCATTCCCAAACTAATGGTCAAACCAAATAGACAAATCAAGAAATAGAACAATATCTTAGATTATTGTGGAAAGGTTTGCAAGTTTAGTAGAGGAAGTATCTCCTGAGGTTTAGTTCAGCTTGAGTATATAAGAGAGAAAAACCAGAAAAATTAATTATTGTTCTATTTCTATAGTACTCTAGTTTATATAATTTTTCTCTTAGCATTATAATACTAAGAAAGAAAAGAAAAGGCCTAAGATACTAAAATAATGGAATGACAATGTACAAAACATTATTTAAAATATAATTGATAATTAAGAAATCAAGAGAGAAATAATTAAGAATATATCTTCTCTGCTGACTTTTCTCCTTTCCTCAACACTATATAGATAGCCCAGCTACTACCCCTATATCTTCCTCTTTCTTTTTAAGGACAACTGTCCTCAGTTGTCACTATTGTTCCTTTACTGTTTCTGAAACTTCTATTTTATTCTTTTCTATACTTTCTAATGCCTTCAAGTCCATAAACTCTGTGATTTCAAGACATTTTTGAGAGCAAGAGTAGTAAGGAATGAGCCAAAAAGCTATGAATTTGAGAAGTGATATAGCACCATCAACTTCTATCAAGATGTATATTTCATTTTTCAACTACTTTATAACTACCATGGGCCCAAAGTAGTAAGACCTGTATTTCTATCTAACCTTAGGTTCTATCTGCTTATTTAAGACTAATACAAGTTTTTCTGTCTTGAAATTGAAGTTATAGATACAATTGGTATTCTTTTTTTCAAAGTCTTGAGTTAAGACATATCTAGCAGTAAGTACATAGTCATGAATAGTTGCCAAGTCCTTATCATGTTCCTGGAGCATGTGTATATGAATAAAAGTAAGCTGGCTATTAATAAATAGGAATTTATCTCTGCTACAAGGAAAGTTACTTCTATAATATCAATGGGATGTAATGGCTCAACTTTATAGACAGTATAGTATAGTGTTATTTCTGTAGATTTCTAAGTAGTCATACAATCTATCTAGAATATATATAATATATACTCATACCATTTCTTGATATCTCTTATATACATTTTGACTAGGCCATCTTTAATTGTTTGATATGTAGTCTTCACCACTCTATTTGACTGGAAATTGTATACCAAGATCCTAATGTAATATATATAGTAGCATTCCACAATCCAATTACAACACAAAATTTTATTAAATATAAATTGCCCTATTGTTCTACTAGTCTTGTAAGTTAAAGCCCTCTATTCTGGCTATCCAGTTAGCAAATTCCTTGCTTGTACAATATATTCATGTCTCTGGGAAGGTGATATGTATATTGTGTTGATATATGCCTTTTGAAAAAGTAAAGCTGGAATTTGAACTGTTAAAGAGAGTATAATATATTTAGTGGACTAAATCTAGCATTGGTGGCAGATAGTAATAAACTCTTGTATATTGTTATTGATAGCCAGCCACCAGAAGTAGTTGTATAAGGTACATTGTATAACATAAAACCCCTAGTAATCTAATTGATCATGTGCTTCCTTCAATAGCTAATAATATTTCTCTTTTTCTTTTACTATCTGCTAATACCATTCATGATGCTCTTACTACCATATTTTGTCTCCTTGGATGAAAAACTTGTCTACATATTGAAAAAAGCATTATTTGTCTTTTCCAGTAAGTCTTTCTGGTATTTTTAGTGTCTCCAGAAATTTTCTAATCTCTATTGATTTTTTTTCTCTCTTTTTGGTCCTTTTATCCTTGACTCCTTGCTATCTGAACTCCTTTGTCTCTTTTAACCTATTCTTCTTCCTCTCTCTTTCTAAGATATCATATTGTATACCCTTTTCTTTATTCAAAGCTACTTTCTCATTCTCTTCATGTAACCAACTTGCTATTTATATTCTATATCCTATGACTTTGTTTATCTATTCTTTTGTCTCTTTGACTCTCTTTCCCTCTTTTTTATTCTCTATCACTCTCCTCCTTAACAGTCTATCTGGTTCTTTATACTTTACTTCTAGCACATATATCAACTCAAAGTCAAATATCAAGATTGCTATAATCTACTAATTCATGGCAGTATTAGGGTATAGATCAGGTTTGTTCAACATTCTCTTTATATACTGTGTATCTACCTCTACTACTAGCTTTTTTACTCCAATTAACCAAAGCTTTGTTATGTTTAGAGCTTGAAATAGTCTATACAATTCCAGCTTTGATTGTGAGTACCTTGAAATATATTTATTTCATGTGATTGACCTGAATCTTGCTAGCTATGATTGTCCCTTTGCATCTAGTTGTACTAAAATAAACCCTACTACAATAACTAATGTGTCTATAGATAAAATTACATCAAACAGCAGAGTGTGATCAGTGGATTAGATTACTTCATAGATAAATACTTTTGTTTTTATTTCCTCCATTGCTAACCTCTGTTCTTTTCCCTAACTAAACTTACTTTTTGTTATTCTTATTAACTTTGTTAATGGATCTATCACCTCTACAAAACCCTTAATCCAATTTCTCACTGTATCTACCATTTCTAAGAATCTCTTCATTTCTGACATATCTTTACACTCTGGCCACTTTATTACTTTCTCCACTGTTGTTACATTTGGCTCTTGTCCCTCATACATACATTTCCTCCCCACTACAATAATTTCTGGCTGATATAATTGTAATTTCTTAGCCAAAACCATTGCTTCTACATATACTAGTTAATGAAAAACTTGATTCAAGTCTGCTATATGTTCCCAAACAAATTAGCAGATTCTAGAATTCTCTGAAAGTACTTTGTAAGTGCTATCTTTTCTTTCATATTGTGTTTTTGGTTCCAATAGTGTAATATTATCTAGGAAGTTTGGTACTCTGTCCATCTTGTGCTAGAGAATAAAAGCTATAGGCTATGTTATTGTAGAAGATACCAACTGATTTTGTCTAACCTTGGGAAAACACTATAAGTCATATAGTACCAAGAGAGGTATCAAAGATAGTATAATCTCTTAACTCTTCTGCTAATATTTAATGATTATATCTAACAAACAGGTCTAGTTCTAAATAAATAGAGTATGCAGAGTATTGTTCTGCATACAAGTAGACCAGCAGAGATTTCTGGGAGTCCCAAATAGTGACTGTATTAAGTAAGGTGAGGTTGTGTACTATATGCACATTTTTATCTTTCTTTGCTACTATAAACTACTGATATCTATACAAGCTATAGAATAGCTTATACATCCCAGACTCAATCTTTTTATGGATGAGGTTAATGACCTTTTTACAAATTTCTGGTGGAATAGGTAGTATTTTTTGAGCCCATAGAATATACTTCTGTACTGGAATCTTCACTGGTGAGAAATATTTGTCTCAAAATTTTTCTTTTTCTACCTCCTCCTATGTTAACCCTTTTTTATTCACCAATAGTATTTATGCCACCAGTCTCCTTTCCTCTAGCCACAAAAAATCATTTTTCAACAATCCCAATTCTTCTATTCTTTCCTTTGTCAAGTGAACCCTTAATAAAAATACTAGTAGATGAGGAGAGATATATAGCAATATTCTCAATGGATTTTCTGGGAATTGTTGAATAATTCTAATATCTTTAGGTATGGTACCAGGAACTGGGCAAACCTTAATAGTAACCTTTTTATAGGCCAGATACTAAGCACTACTATTATGAGTAAATGATGATAAAAGAATTACCTCTGTAAGAGAGTCATTTCTCCTTTGTATTATTTATTTTTTTCTTTCCTCACTTTTCAACACTAATATTTCACTTTACAAGCTTTTTCTTATTCTTTTTCTCATTGGCACTACTACTTGCTTTCCACCTTTCCCTAGGTCTGAGATTTCTACCTCTACACTGCTGTTCTTCCATTCAATCTTCCTTAGTTTTACTTCTTTTTGCTATAGTCTTCCCAACAACAACTAATATGGTGCTGACTATACTATAAATGCATGTACATGTCTTTACTCTTCCTACCTTCAGCTTCAAGTATTCTATATACCTCTGTATCTTCTTTTTCTCCCTATTTGCTGTTTATATTGTCAACTTTTACTTTTTGTTTACCTCTAACCATAGCTCATTACATAGATTCTTCCATACAATTACAATCTCCAAACTTTTATCCAGTAATCCTAACTTACAACATTACTTTATAACTATTACTTCTATCTCTCAAAAAGGTGTTGCAAACTCTATTGGCCTTTCTAGTGTAATAATTAATACTACTTCAACTATAGAAGATTTATTTTACATGTATGTCTAGTCTATCACCTTTTTTTGTAGGTCTCCACTAATTGCCAACAGATCACAAACCATAATATTTAGAACCTCTATATCCAGAATACATTGTAATAATTGCTATAGTGCTTCAGAGTTTGTAATTCATGGCTTTCAACAATATACTAGCTAGTGTATCTCTGTTGTTTTCTTCTCTTGTTTACTAACTACTTTATTTTGGGATTCTTTATTTTTCTCTATCTCTTTTACTGCTTCTATTCTTTTTTGTACTTGTGTTATTACTAGTCTTTTAATATTCTTTACCATCACCTTCAACTCTGCCATTGCTTCTTATACAAACTTCTTCTCTTCTTCCTGTACTGTTTTTACAAATAAACTAAATCTTGTAGGTATTGGAGTTGTTCCAGATAGGTATAGTGGTAGGTCCCAGAGATTCAGCTTAGCATTAATCACTCTCTTGAGCCCTTTTGGGTGATAAATATTTATCTGTGATCTATCCATATATGAGTAGTATCCATTTGGCTGTTTTAAAACTTATTATAACTAAATATATTCTTCAGCTGTTGGATATGTCCTCAACCAATAGTCTGCTCTCTTACAGAAATAATAGAAAAAATCACAAGATATAGGGGTACTGGACTAAGGATATCTAGAGTATGAGAGCATTCCAGTAGTACTTATTGCTGCCATAGTAGAGGCTCCAAAATAAGTAGATGATAGTAGATTGTCTATCATATTTGGGGCTAGGACAAACAGTTGTGTATAAGTAGCTATATATGTGTCATTTTTTACATTCAGCTACAGAAGCTTCCTGGTAAGTTTGTCTATCTTTTCCTGTTCTTTTTTTTCTCTGTTTCCTTTATTCTTAAACTAAACTTTTTTTGTTCTCATTTTTTTTTGTAGCTTTTTTCTTTTTTCTTCCATCCTTCTTACTACTCAAGTCTGATTCTGTTTCTACTCTAATCACCTTTTTCTCCAACTCATCTTCACTTGACTCTTCTCTTTTCTTTTTCTTCTCTTTCTTTGATAACCTATCCTATCCTTCCTTTGTAGCTATCTTTCTCAAAACAAAGTATCCTACTCCTATTGCTATTTCTATCTCTGGTATCTGATCACTCTCAAAATTGGTATCTTGAGCCTCTAGATAGTCACTAATTACATAAAAAAGCTCTTGGAAAAGTCTCTTCCAGAAATATTCATTATGCTATTTTTTATTGATAATTTTCACTTTTACTAGATCAGTAGCTATGATCCAAAATTTTTGATAGTAGATGTCCAGATTCTCTTTGTCTTCTATGACTTTTTTAGCTGATCTTTTAATTAACTTGACTAGCCAAGCCACTGTTAGCTTATCTTCCAGGAGGGTTTTTGAGTAAGCTCCTATGATTTTTCTCTTCAATATTGCATAGTCTTCTCTATATTTTTTTAACCTTTTCCAGAACTTTTTTGTCTTCTTATTTACATACTTTACCACTATCTTTGCCTTTTCTCTTTCTATCAACCTATACCTTTTTGTTAATTTCTCAAACTCTTCCAAAAACTCTTTTTAAATCTTTAGGGTTATGTGAATTAAAGTCTAGAGCTCATCTAGATCCTGGGACTAGTATTTCCAAGACTTCAGTTATTGTTGATATTAACATAGGTAAATTTTTTGTGTTGGTTATGCTTTTTGTATAATTTAGTAACTCTCTTTATGTATGTCCCCTTGAACTTTCTTCTTTAATCTAGGGGTTCTTTAGGCTTATTGCTGTCTTTAGCTACTTTCTTGGACCTTATAATTTCTGCTAGTATTTGAGGTTTTTTCTTTAGGTAAGTATGTCTTCTTGTTCTTAATAGGCTTGTACTAAGGCTGTCTTCTAACTGATTATTATTAGATATTATAGTAAAAGGATGAGAGGATAGACAACTATCCTCTTGCAGTAGGCTTTAATTTGTGGAAAGGTTTGCAAGTTCAGTAGAAAAAGTATCTCCTAAGGTCCAATTTAGCTTGAGTATATGAGAGAAAAAAACCAGAAAAATTAATTATTGTTTTATTTCTATGGTACTCTAGTTTATATAATTTTTCTCTTAGCATTATAACACTAAGAAAGACAAGAAAAGGTCTAAGGCACTAAAATAATAAAGTAATGACATGCAAAATATTATTTAAAATATAATTGATAATTGAGAAATTAAGAGAGAAATAATTAAGAACATACCCTTTCTGTCAACTTTTTTTCTTTTTTCAACACTATACAGATAGCCCAGCTGCAACCCTTATATTATACATTAGTTACCACCAAGATAATTGGACCAAGTGGTTACTAATAGTAGAATTTGCACATAATAATTAAATACATTCAAGCATAGGCAAGTCATCATTCTTCATTAATCTAGAAAGACACTCTAATACTGGCAAGAGAATTAAAGAGTTAGGAGAAAAAAATCCTTTAGTAGATGAATTCTTAGAAAAAATGAGTTATATAAGAAAAGAGATTGAAGTGGCCTTGAAGAAAACCAATGAAGTCATGAAACAGAAATTTGACAGTAATAAGAGACCTAAACAACAATTCAATACTAGAGATTTAGTATGAATAGACAAAATTCACTATAACATAGATCAACCTCCTCTGTCAAGCCCTAAGTTATGGATGGGAAATAGCTAGCTAAGTCAATCTAATTCTGAAGGGATTAACCAAGTAAAGAAAAGAGTGAATAGAAAACTAGAGGACAAGATGAACTCCAGGAGCTAGGTAGAGAACAAGTTAAGAGGTTTCTGTCTACTAAGTAATAAGGCTTTCATCTGGGCCTATAGCCTAACTTGAATTCTCTACTAATTCTGAATAGTTGAGTATATATTGAAGTTAGTTTGCTATACTTCCTTGTTTAACTTTTTGTACACTCTGTAATATTTTTTCAATTACTTACTAACTTAACTATTCTGACTAACTTTACTCACTTACTTCTGATATTATATTAAAAATCAATCTCAAGTCTATTGTCTATACATATATAATCTATAATCTAATACTATTGAATATCTCTTTATATACTATATTAAGTGTCCTTCTGCTCTCTTGGCTTTACTCTGGAAGAAGTACTGAAATTGTTATGAGTTGTTTTTAAAGAAGGAAAATATCTCATATGTATTTGTCAACTTGATAAAAAACCTCTAGAAATACAACAAAGGAAAGCTATAAATAGCATGGGATGATATTATGTACAACTATATAATTATTAAGTAAAGATTCTGTGATCACAGAAAGTAGGTGCACAGACCATGAGGAATTTGTATAAGTAGTAGTAGAAATCCAATAGAAAACTCTATCAAGTTCTTCTCTTTTAATTATTACTGGTTGAGGTTAGAGCTTCAGTCCTAAGTCTGTATCTTAACAGAAATGTTAAATGGTAAAGTGTATCTTGAAAACATTATATAAAGTTGTTCATGGGAGAATACTAATATCTGCAAATTAATTCCCATATACTCTACTAATTGTCCTTGAAACTTGTTGATAGTCATAGCAAAGACTAGCCTGACTGGAAATTGAAGTCTCTTAAGTGGCACAGACAATGTGTCTGTATTAGATAATAACCTGATCCCTAGAATCAACACAATCTTTTCTCTAAACCTCTTGTACTTGCTGATAATCCTATACTGGAGTACCTTTTTTCTCATATTTAACACCACTATTCTTGTTCTATTGCCAAGTCCTTCTAGATCTAAGTTCCTCAGTAAGATAACTGGACAGCTAACTTTGAGACAAAGTAAAGTAGAAGGTAATCTACTACTATTGAACTGTTAAAGAAACTCTACAGAATAAGCATGGTACATTTTATCTTTCTCAGACACAGAGTCTACACTTCTCAGTATATAGACCTCTGTATTTGGTACTGGGTTAAACTGTTAGAAAATAGCTTTATTAATATTATGCATCTCATCATTTCTAGAACAGAGAATAATGCGCTCCAAGAAGTATTGGTCATCTTGAACTCTTAGATTACCAGTTTCTAGATAGATCCTATTAATGAGAGTGTTGAGATTAGTGCAAACCATAGACTAAGGAACTTGTATTATCTTATTATCATCTATAGTTGATCTAACACCAATTTTCAACAACCACTGAGCATATTAATTATTAGCTTTAGAGTAGCCCAAGTATATATTGTGTCTGAAATGTAAGAACTTAATATGTCTCTATAGATTTCCTCTGCAAAGGAATATTACTACCACTTGTTAACATATTTCTTTAGGTACCACAGGCAAAGTTTGATAAAAATCCCTTCCAAATACCACTGTAATTCTACCAAATAGATGATCATTCTAGATAATATATCAATTTAATAGCTATCAAGTGCAAGTGATTATTTACTTCAAGCAAGTCTCTCAGATATTGATTAACAGTATCAATATCATACTTGTACTGTATAGAAACTTTATCCCAAATGATAACCTTGGTCTGTTAAATAATTGGAAATATATAACTATTCTATTTTAGTCCAGCCACAGAGTCCTCATTAATGGAAAGAGAAATCTTAAAGCATAAATAAGATATCTTTCCTCCATTTAACAAAAGAGTAGCAATTCTAGATGATGTTATACACAGTACTACCTGTTCTTTCCTTCTAACCTCAGCAGCAATAGTGTTACAAAAAAAAGTCTTCCCACAACTACCAGTAGTATGAATAAAGAAAAAGTGACCTTGGTTGTTAATAACAGACTCAAGGACAGTATCAAAAGCAACAGCTTGTTTAGGGTTAAACATTGCCCTCTACTCATTTACCAAAGTTACCATTTTATCTACATCATACTGCTCAGCCTGTAAGAGAGCATTGGGTATTCTATGACTCCACTCTTGTTGTGGAAGAAACATAAATGAAAACTTAGCAAGACTTCTTCCCATTCCTACCAACATTCTGTTTAGATCCCAAAGGCTATAATCATAAATATCATCCTCTGGTATTTCCTAGTTAGCTTGGTAGTGGCTTATATGACAAAGTTTGTACTTGATATCATTATACAGTCTAGTCTTAAATTGGTCCTAGAGAATATGAGGCTTAGTTACTTCATCAGTTAGCAAGACTATTGCTAACAGCTAGTGATATACTACTCCAGGCTACATTGCAGTTGCTTTCTCCAAGTAAATCCTCTACTCATGATCATCCTCTAGTAATTCTCTTGCTATATATGCTTCTTTGAATGTAACAAATACTTGACTATTTTAGGTCCTTAGATACTTTTAGCTTTTTCTATCTTCAAATATAGTCAAGAGAAGTCATAAAAAGAACTGTTTTCTCTTTGATAGTGATATAAAGTATATTCTTCCAATTATCTTAGTATGTCATCTTGGATGCCATAACTTGACTTTGGGATTTCAGGTATAGTGTTGAAAAAACTACCAGTAGATAAGGCCCAAACTATTGTTATGTGCAAAGTTATAATCAACCTAAGCAGTAAGCTGAGTCTTCTCTATATTTTGCCTGACCAATACTTCATTAACAGTCTGGTATATATGAAAGTTAACATAGTACTCATTGGGAAGATAAACAAAAAGACATTGGACAGCTAGTGATTCTTCATACATGTTGAACTCAAAGATCTTCTTAACTGTTCTCAGTCCAGTTTATTATTTCTCTATCTTTTTATAGTCTTTGGAAAAATGTTTACTATATTGATCATTGACCATACACTTGGCTTGGGGATTGTTAGCACCATATAGACCATGCAATATATATTTGGTAACTTTTGTATAGAAAAGTGGCTGTAGTTGAGGATTAGGTAGCTGTGCTGAAATTATAGAGTTTATGTGATAAAGGTCTCAAATATAATCTTGAGGGTATAGAAAGATGAGCAGATGAATATAGAGAAGACCTTTCTTCTGGAACTCAATAGCTACTGTAGTACCAAAGAAGCCATTATCAATCAGCTTGAGAAGTGCTTTTTTCTTCTGCTCAAAGGCCTATGATACAACATCAGAACAATCAGTGGTTGTCTGTTCAGGGAAAAGACTCTGAACAATTTCTGGCCACTTGGGATAAGTAGTTATAGTAAGAAAGAGATCTAGTTTGTGAAAATGTCTGCAAATGGCCATAGCATTCTGGAACAACTGAGTTATAAACCTAGGACTTTCTACATGAGAAAAAAGAAGAATGAGTTTGCATTCCAAAGGCCTAACATCTTCTCTATCATACCTATTATGTATAGTAGTATCCTGTAGTCTCTAGTAAAGTTCTGATCTGAGGGTATATTAATATGTTCTAGCCCAGTTGAGTTTTCTCTGTTTACAGTTTGTTTATATATCAACAACAAACTGCTAAAATAGCTTTCTACTATAAAAAAGAGATGGCTGAGAACTATCTTTGATGTAAAAACAATATGCATAGTAGTATATGTCAGAAATTACCTGTAAGTGAGCCTGTTCCTCTTCATCTCTCTGTCTTCTATTCTTTTCTTGTTCTCTTAGTTGAGCACCACAGATTGAAATTCTTAGATGCATCCATTCTTCTCCTTTGGAAATAACAGAACATAATGGAGAGCAGCATATAAAGGACTGTTCTGGTTTATTTGCTCAAGTTGTTCTTCTCTTGTCTATAATACCATATCTCTATTATCTATTATATGATGAACTCTTTCTTTAGAAATAATAACTATAATCTCTTTAGCAGTAGGTAGATTGTGAGTTTGTTGATTATACTGTAAATCTATATATAATCTAATTCTGTTCTCTTGCTGTTCATCTACTGGTTTGTCTCTGATAAGCTCATATATATAATGGTATCAACTAATATATAAATAACTATCTAGGAGCATTACCTGAAGATTGTTTATTACTACAGGATTCAAGTTATTGTTATTAGTGAGATCATTTCCTATTTCAACTTCTCTGAAGACATAGTACCATATTTCTAAATCAATATAACTCTCTTATGAGCAGCATATTCAATTAACAGTATGCCCTCACCAAACCAAGGGCAGAATTAGAAGGAAGTGTTGGAGCTATAAAAGGTTTGGGTACTTGGTCTATAATTACACAAACAAGAATAAAGAGAAAAAGGGGAAACTGATCTCCAAAAATAAGTTTAAAGTGCTATTAAGCAGAGTAATGAGATATGGAGTAAAAGAGAAAGTAAGAATAAGGAGAAATAAGATAGTAGAAAAAGTTAAATACTTGAAATATTAGGATATTAGGTATTTCAAATAGGAGTGCTTAAATATTGAAGTTGAGAAGAAGGAGAAAAGAGAGTGTCACATACCATAATACTATGACAGATTACCAGTTGTATATGTGACTATCTATTCTTGTCCAGCTACTTTTGCTTATACTATCAGCCTGATCTAATCAGTCTCTGAAAATTTCTGTAATATTTAAATAACTTTACTAGCTAAAGGATCTTTAGTTTTGTTTTCTCTTAGATAAACTTCTCTCTTGTCCAACCTCTATTGAACTTCTCAAATAAAAAACTTATTTATATCCATTCATTAGAACTGGTGTAGGAATTGGTACAACTAACAATTGAGACCAAGCTCCCTTGTGAATCTCCTTTTGGAGTTTATTCTGATAGTAGAAGAAAACTAACTAAACTTTATACTATTGTAACCAAGGCTTCTCTTTCTATATATAGCAATGTCCCAAACTTCCATCCTAGATTCTCATTTGGAATATTATATGCATTGTAATGGTATTTAATCCACAATTCCTAGACAAACAACAATAACTTCTATAGAGTGGTCTTTTATAGCTATCCAGGCCCAAAACCAGTAATTGTTACTGTAGGAACCAATTGAAGAGACTGTCAAAGAGTTAGCCAAAGAGAGTATAGAGCATATAAGAGAGCATCTAGAGGAACAGCCATTCTTGTTCCAATCCAATATCTCTTAAAACCCATATCCTAACACTAATAGACTAGATCTATAAGCAATACTAATGGCACTGGCCAGATAGTCAAACTCACTACCTAAAAGAAGAAGCAAGGGTGTCAAGGAACTTGACCCCTTTAGTGGTGGAAGTCCTGATGAACTTTGGGCATTTATTTTCCAATGCCAAATATACTTCCAAGTCTATGAGAGAGAATTTGTGAAGGGTACTGAGAAATTTTTTTGCTATTTCTTACCTTTATAGTGTTGCACTTGACCACTTCAAACCCTTTATCAATGAGGAGAACCCCTACCAAAACTATAATTTCTTGGAGGAGTAGTTAATATTTGTTCAAAAACTCTCTAATCTTTTTAGATTATATTCACCAGAAAATAACAATAAGGATACAATCTATCATAAATGGCCACTTACTGATTTGTAATTTGCTGATTTGGTAATCAAAAGACTCAAATAAGCAAAGTTAGACAAGTGACAAAAGATGTTGTTAAGTCTAAGATTTATCCTCCAATATAAAGTCCTTAAATACATGATTGTAGTAGTCTATGTACTAGAACAGACTACCACATGATCACTACCTATTGTTCTACATATAGGAGTGCTATTGTTCTTGAAATAGAGATAACATAACTGTCTTAGAATAGTTCTTTGTTCTATTCAAGAATAGATGATAATCTATGGGTAATAAATCAATATCATATACAAACATTAAGAACCTTCTATCTCTATGGGATCTTATTGTCTTGGGGTCTATTTATAACCAAAAGAAGTACATTGAAGAGAGCTTCACATATAGTGACTTAGTCTAAGATAACTTAACCACACTTTTAGTTTAAGTTGACAAAAAGAACTCAATAGAGTTTTTATTCAATTTCTATACACTACTTATACATCTACTACATAGTCTGTGCACTACTTTCCCACACTCATCATGTGATATCACACTGACTTGTAACTTGTAATATATCATATAATACTTTTCTATACTTCTTTCTTATGTAGTAAGTCCAAATATAAAAAGAAAAGAAAAGAAATATAAATAATAACTTAGCTGTTTTGCCAAGTCATGACATTACAATGGTTGTTGAAGCCAATGATTATGTTAAGTAGTTCTTGAAATATTGGTAATTTAGTGTTTGGTGACTTGGTAATTGCTGACTAATCTGCTGATAACTTAGTAAATACTAATTGCTTTGAGACATTTTTGGTATTGTTTGAAAGGTCTTTTTTAGGGCTTTTGGTGGTCATTGAGATCATCAGAATTAGTCAAGTATTCCTAGAGTTATGGTCTGAATGAAGTTTATGACATGATTATTGTAATTTTCTTTCTGAATGATAGCAAAGCTATTAACTATATTTAGTTTGCTAAATTTCAAAACTATATCCATTGGGATGATAGATCTCTTTGGAAGGTAGTTAAAGATACTATTCCAGCTAAAATCTGCAACAAGTTATAGTTTAGTCATGAGAATATCTCTACATTTGAGAGATTGAAGAGAGCTGTGTTAAGGATAGATAATGATTTCTGGAAGTAACATCAGAAAGAGAAGCATAAGTTCCAAGCAACAAGAACTTTGCAGAGTTATATACCAAAATTGTTAAGATCCAACCTAGAAAGACCCTTTGTACTAGAAGTTAATGCTCTAGGAGATAGATTGTTCTGAAATCAAAACAGAGCACTATTGTTACAGGTTCCTCTTACTTTCTATGTAGAACCTTTGTTATCATTTATTAGTAATATCTTGGGCCTAGATAATCACCTAACCCCAGCCAAATACTGGTGCTGGATGAATCTAGATCTTTGTATATACTATGACTAGATGGGATATCTTGCAAGGGTATGTCCTAAGCAAATCTATAGAAACCTGGGGGCAGTCAAAGCATATGTATTCTATATTAACCAGACTATAGAATCTTCAGAACTACCAAAAAACAACCTTAAGATTATTTTGTTTCCTAGGGAGTTGACTGTGTATTATAGCTGGTGCTTATATCCCCTGTCATTTCAGGAACCTTTGATATATTGGTAGACTCTGGATTATCTGACTGTTTTGTGGACTCTGCTTTTGTATCTAAATATTGCTTGCCTTTTCTTGAGATTAACTCCCTTTCACTTATATTGATAGATGGTACTATTAATCATATTATGAATTACATTGTATAATTGCCAATCAATGTTTTTTGCTCCTATTTATGTTAGTCTAAGTTTTTTGTAACAAAGTTAGAAGATATCTACCCCCTGGTGCTAGGTTACAACTGGTTAACCCAGCATAATCCTGCAATTGACTAGAGAAAGGGTACTGTAAAATTCCTTAATATTCTCCCAATAAACAACCCTAGCATCTGCCTAGCCAATCTGGAACCCCAGACATATCTAATAGCTACACTGTTCAAACCCAAGAATCTATCTCTCCATCTAAAATCCAAACCTATGAACATTTTCCAAGTTGCTATCCCTAGACCCAATATAGCTCTGATAAATATAGTAGTATATTAGTGTACCTGCAAATCTAAAAAAGCAACCATATTCCAACTTATATCCTATACTACTATAGTTACTGGATATGCTACCTAGACTGAAAAAAAGTTTCAAGGCTATCTAAACTCTCTAAAGACTATCAATAGTTTACAGATATTTTTAGTAAACAGAAGACCAAGCTACTTTCTGAGCATAGACCATATAACCTATTAATATAGTTAAAGAATGGCAAGACATTTTTTCTGGGTTCTATATACTTTCTATTTGTCTTAGAATTACAAACACTACAAGAATTCATAGAGAAGAACATGGAAACTGGCATTATCCACCTATCCAAGTTGTCTTGTGGTACTTCTATACTATTTGTCAAAAAAAGATAGATTATTGTACCTATGTATGGATTATTGAGATCTGAACTGACTGACCCATAAGAATAGGTATTCTATTCCTCTTCTAAATGATCTCCTAGATGTCCCCAAAAAGGTACAAATATACTTAAAGATAGACTTGAAGAGTACCTATCATTTAGTGTATATTGCCAAGGAAGATAAGTAGAAAATAGCATTTTGCACTTGTTATAAGTCCTTTGAGTGACTGGTGATACTATTTGGACTATCAAATATCCCAGCAGCCTTCCAATGCTTCATGAATGAGATTTGTAAAAATCTTCTAGATGTCTATATGATTATGTACTTAGATAATATATTAATCTATTCCAACAATCTAGAAGATCATCAGAAGTGTATAAAAAAAGTACTAAGTAGACTTTGGAAAAATGGATTGTATGTATCATCTACTAAGTGTATCTTTTACCAAGACAAGATTAAGTTTCTTGGATTTGTTCTGGGGTCAAATAGGTTGAGAATAGACAGGGAAAAGGTATAAACTATTTAAGAATAGCCAATACCTTATCAGGTAAAGGATATATAATTCTTTCTAGGATTTGTAAATTTCTATAGAAGATTTATTAGTAATTACTCTAAGATAACATCACTACTCATCTGCTTGATCCAGAAGAACAAGCTCTGGCTATAAACAATGGAGTATCAAGCAGCCTTTAACACTCTTAAAGAGATATTTATCTTGGCACTTATTTTAGAACACTGGAACTCTAAACTATCAGTATTACTAGAAACAAACGTCTCAGACTATGTTCTAGCAGCTATTCTTTCTACTTATTTTAGAAAAGAGGTCCACTTACTCATCTTCTACTCAAGAATCTTTAGTCCAGCTAAATCAAATTATGATGTGCATAACAAAGGACTATTAGCTATTGTTGAAGCATTCAAGAAGTGATGTTATTATCTAGAAGAAATAGTAGCCCCAGTAGAAGTATATATTAACTATAAGAATCTCACTTATTTTAGTGAGACCAAGTTCTTATTATAATACCAAGCTAGGTGGTTGGAATTTCTTTTGCAGTTTAACTTGACAATTAAATTCTAATCTAGGAGACTAGACAAGAAACCAGATATATTGACCAGATGGTAGAATATATACAAGGAAGATCAGTTAGTAAGTTCCTTAACTTGGAGACCAATCTTCACATCTGAACAACTATCTCCAATTATACAAGCAGTAACTATATTGAACTCTCAAGAACTCTGTTTGAGTATTAGAGAAGTCTAGAAGTTGGACCTACTATATTCAACTTTCTAAGCTAATGGAAATGCTAAGAAGAACCCTTAATAGTTGTGGAGCAATGATAATGTCCTATATTACAATAGACAAGTTTACATCCCAGATGCAAATAACCTTTACTTACAGATACTTAAATCTAGGTATGATTATGTATTAGCAGAGCACCTAGGACAGGCAAAAACTTACCAGTTAATCTGTTAGGAGTATAATTGGCCAAATCTCCAAAGGTTTGTAGTTGACTATATAAAGTCCTGCAATATCTATGGTAGGAACAAGTCATAGCATCATAAACCATATAGGCTGCTTAAATAACTTCCAATCCTACTACAGCCTTGGAAATCTATTTCTATAGATCTTATTGAACAACTGCTACTATCAGAAGGTTATATAAATATCTTGGTCATAGTGGATTGACTTACCAAGCAGACAATATTTATTCTAACTGTGAGGACTATTAATGCTACTATGCTAATAGAACTGTTTATCAAACATATCTTCTCAAAGTATGGAGTCTCTACTTATGTTATTTCTGACTGAAGAATAGAGTTTATATTGAAATTCTTTAGATCCTTGGCAGAGGCACTGAATATAAAACTATACTTTATCTCAGATTATTATCTAGAGGCAAACAACCAGACAAAATGCATAAATCAGACATTAGAACAGTTTTTGAGAATCTATTGTAATTATCAGCAATTGGACTGGATACAGCTACTCCTACTAGTAGAATTAGCTTACAATAACTCTCTATTATTGACAACTGATGTCTCTCTATTTTATACAAATAAAAGATATTACCCAAGATTGCAGTTACAAGTGGATTACAGCCCAGTAGTTAAAGAAATAAATATATTTGTGGTAAATTCAGAGAAAGTACATTTGGAGTTGAGAAGATCAATTGAAGAGACCTAACATTATTACTAGAAGCCAGTGGACCAACGATATATACTAGTATTCAATATTAAGATTGGTAACTATATCTTTATACTTACAAAGTTTATCCAATCTACCTAACTCTTCAAAAAGCTATCAGAAAAGTACTTAGACCTCTTTAAAGTAGTAGAGAAACCAGGTACTCACATATATCTAATCAAACTCCCAAATCACCTTTGTTTTATTCACTCAGTCTTCTATGCATCACAGATCAAACTGGTTCCTTGTAGTAGTATCTCTAATTGGACCAATCCTCCCTTATCTTCTCTAGAAATCAATGGCAACCTGGAATTTGAAGTGGCTCAAATATTAGACTCAAAATTGAATTGTTATAGAAAGAATCCACTTTTATATTATGTTCAGTGGACAAATTATGAGGGTACTCCAGATAAATACTTATGGAATCTAGCTGCTGATCTCAAGAATGTTTCTAAGCTAGTGGCTGAGCTCCACTTTCTTTATCCAGAAAAACCCAGTCCAATAGTCTAATCCAGGATCTCTTCTCTATCTGAGCTGAGATAATTGATTACTAGGCCAGTATAGAAAGTTATGGGAGGGAGATTTAAACTAGGCCCTTTGATTGAGTTATGGCTACAAAGGTATAACTATAAGAAAGGGTTACTGTTATGCACTATGACATTGTGACAGGTTACCAGTTACATGTGTGACTATCCATTCTTGTCCAGCCACTTTTGCTTATACTATTAGCCCAACCTAATCAGTCTCTAAGAATTTCTGTAATATTTAAATAACCTCACTAGCTAAAGGACCCTAGTTTTATTTTCCCTTAGATAGACTTCCCTCTTGTCTAACCTCTATTGAACTTCTCAAATAAAAAACTTATTCACATCCATTCATTGGGGCTGGTGCAGGAATTAGTACAACTAACAGTTGAGACCAAGCTCTTTTGTGAATCTCCTTTTGGAGTCTATTCTGATAGGTAGGAGGAAGTGGCACATGTGACTAGTCTATAAAAGGTGCAGTAAAAGAGGAGACTGGTACACTCCTTATAGAGAAAAATACAGGAATATAGTAGTGTATAGGGTATGCTCCCAAGAAGTGCAGTATTAGAGCAAAGAGGGTGGACAACCAAGTGGGAGATTGTGACATTTGTGGAGGGTGGAAGGTGTAATTACAAAGGTACTAAAACACATAAGAACTAGGAGCAAGGATTTGTCTCTGGTAAGCATTTAAGAAATGTGTAGTGTAGTAGTTGCCTTGAAGCATGGAGATAGAGAGAGAATACAGCAAAAGAAAGAGGAGTAGTCAATGTAAAGTATAGTTAGTATAAAAAGAAAGATATAGTTGAAGAAATATCAAAGGAGGATAGAAAGAGAATTTTGTGTCTAGAATGTAGAACTAGAAAGAAGTAGCCATAGTGGGATTAGAGAGTAGTGGTATGCTCTGTACAGGGAAAAGTATAGTAAAGTAGTATACAGACAGGAGTTCCAAAAGATACAGCAAAAAAGAGGAGTACAGAGAGAGATGTGAGGAGGATGTTTAAAATGTTGAGAGAAGTATGGTTGAATATAGGAGTAGAGAAAGTAGATATGCATAAAGGTATAATAGTAAAAGCACTCTTGGATAGTAGTATGATAGAAATGTTTATGGATAGAAAGATAGCAGCTAGGCATGGATTTAGACTACAAAAACTAGAAAGACCAGTGATAGTAAGAAATATAGATAGTATAAACAACAATAGAGAAGCAATTATATATCAGGTGGAAGTCAATGTGTACTATAAAAACTATATTGAAAGAATAAGAATAAATACATGTGACTTAGGAAGGACAGATGTGATATTGGGCATACCATGGCTACAAGCCCATAATCCAGAAATCAACTGGAAAATAAAAGAGATTAAAATGACAAGATATCTACTACTGTGTGAAAAAAACACAAAGTTAAAAGAAGACAAGAAGGTAAAGAAAAGAAGACAAGTAGTTATCCTAGAGGAAGAAAAAATTGTAAGATGGGCTGTGGACAATAAAGAAAATTGGAGAAAAGAAGAAGAGATTAAGGTGGATTATAGAAAAATTGAGAAAATAGTTCCAAGAAAATTCCTGAAATAGAAGAAGATATTTGGGAAAGTAGAGTCAGAAAGGATATTTATGAAAAAAGTCTAGGATTATGCTATAGATCTCAAGGAGATGTTCAAACCTAAGAAAGAAAGGATCTATCTATTATCAAAAGATGAAAGAGAAGAGGTCCAAAAATTTATAAATGATTAACTTAGGAAAGAGTATATTAAACTATTAAAATCTCTTTAAATATCACTAGTGTTCTTTATGGCAAAGAAAGATGGAAGTAAGAGGATAGTAATAGACTACCATAGTCTAAACAACCAGATAGTAAAGAATAACTATCTACTACCATTGATTATAAATTTAATAGACACAATAGGGAGTAAGAAGATATTTACTAATATGGACTTATGGTAGAGGTTTAATAATATGAGAATTAAAGAGAGAGATAAATGAAAAGAAGTATTCACAATATATATGGGATCCTTTGAACCAGTGTTTATGTTCTTTGGGATGACAAACTTGTCAGCTATATTTTAGACAATGATGAATAAAATCCTAAGAGATATGATCAACAAAGAAAAAGTAGTTGCATTTGTGGACAATATATCGGTTGGGACAGAAATAGAAGAAGAACATGACAAGATCATAGAAAAAGTACTGAGGAGACTGGAGGAGAATAACTTATATGTAAAGCTAGAAAAATATATATAGAAAGTAAGAAAGATAGGGTTTCTAAGAGTGGTAATAGAGCACAACAGCATAGAGATAGAGAAAGAAAAGGTAAATGGAGTATTAAGTTGGCCAGAGCCAAAGAATATTAAAGATGTTAGGAAATTCCTAGGCCTTACAAACTATTATAGAAGGTTTATTAAGGGTTTTGCTCAAGTAGCTAGGCCAATGAATATGTTAATGAAAAAGGATATGAAATGGCAGTGGGAAGAGGAACAACAACAAGCATTTGATGAGCTTAAGAAAATCTTTATGACTAGATCAGTATTAGTGGCCCCTGATCTTGATAAAAAATTCAGGGTAGAAGCAGATGCACTGAATTATGCTACTGAAAGAGTACTATTAATGAAGTGCTCAGATGGATTGTAGAGACTAATTACTTTCATCTCAAAATCTCTAAGTGATATAGAAAGAAATTATAAAATACATAACAAAGAAATATCAGTGATAGTTAAATGCTTGGAGATATAAAGGCACTTTCTGGAAGAAATGACAACTAAGTTTGAGATTTGGACAGATTATAAAAATCTTGAATACTTCATGAAGGCACAAAAATTGAATAGGAGACAAGCAAGATAAGCATTGTACCTATTGAGATTTGATTTTATGCTAAAGTATGTTCTAGGGAGTAAAATGGAAAAGACAGATAGCTTGAGTAGAAGGCCAGACTAGGAAGTAGGAGTAGAAAGGGACAATGAGGATGAGATATTGGTAAAGTCTGAGTAGCTAGAAGTTAGGAAAACAGAAAGGATAAAAGTAATCATGGAAAGAGTAGATCTATTGGAGAAAGTAAGAAAGTTAAAAGTAAAGGATAACAAGGTAGTTAAAGCAGTGGAAGAAATAAAACAAGCAGAAGTAAAGATACTAAAAGATGAAAAGTAGAGAGAAGTAGATGGCATAATATATAAGGAAGAAAAAGTGTATGTATCTAAAGATAATATATTGAGAGCAGAGATAATTAGACTGCATTATGATATACTAATGGGAGGACATAAAGGACAGTAAAAGATAGTAGAATTGGTTACTCAAAACTTCTGGTGGCCAGAAGTAACTAAGAAGATAAAATAATATATAGAAGGATGTAATTTTTTCTAGAGAAACAAAAACTATACAGAACAACCAGCTAATGTCTAACTCAATACCTGAGAAACCTTGAATATATATATCAGCAGATTTCATCACTAAACTGCTATTAGCACAGGGATATAACTTGATCTTAGTGGTAGTAGATAAATTAACAAAAATAGTCTATTTTATTTCTACTATAGAGAGAACATCAGTAGAAGGGCTAGCTAGATTGTTTAGAGATAATGTATGAAAGTTGCATGAGTTACCTAAAAGTATCATCTCAGATAGAGGACTCCAGTTTGTAGCAGAATTAATGAGAGAGTTGAATAGAATATTGGGAATTGAAAGCAAGATGTCAATGGTATTCTACCCTTAAACAGATAAACAAATAAAGAAAGTTAATCAGGAGTTGGAATAGTACTTAAGGATGTTTACCAACCATAGGCAAGAGCAGTGGTCAGACTAGTTAGGAACAGCAGAGTTCATATACAACAATAAAGTACACTTGAGTACAAAGACATTGTCCTTCAAAGCAAATTATAGACAAGATCCTAGGATAGGATTTAAAGTAAGAAAGAAGAGAAAGTATGAAGGAGCAGAGAAATTTGTAATGGAAAGAAAGAAAATTCAGGAAGAAGCAAAAGCAGTACTAGAAAAAGCACAAGAGGAGATGAAGAAATATGTAGATAGGAAGAGAATAAAAGTTCATGAGTATAAAGTAGAAGACCTAGTAATGCTAAGTACTAAGGATCTGAAATATCAGATAATCAAAAGGAGAACAGAGAAGTTGATAGAGAGATTTGTAGAACCTTACAAGATCAAGAAAATTGTATTAATGAATGCAGTAGAATTGGAACTGCCAGCTATTATTAAGATACATCCAGTAGTCAATGTTAGTAGAATACAAAGATATATAGGGCAAGTGGGGGAACAGAGAAAGGAGTAGCCTGTCCTAGTTATAATTAAAGAAGAAGAAGAATAGAAGGTAGAAAGAATATTGAATAAGCAACAGATTAAAAAGAAAGATAAATATTTGGTACAATGGAAGAGATTTACAGTAGAGTTGGATACTTGAGAAGAAAATAAAAAACTGAGTAATGCAAAGGAGGCAATAGAGAAGTTTGAAAAGGAATATAGAAGAGACATAGAAGATCTCAGGAGACAAAAAAGAGAAGAAGGAATATTCAGAAGAGGAAAATTGCTAGGGAGATTTATGGTAAAAAAGTTATATGGATAGACAGATAAGAGGTATAATGAGGAGTATTGGGCAAGGTTAGAAAGGAATTAGAGATACTGGAAGAGAGAACTAATTAGAAAACAAAGAATGATAAAGACAATCAAGGAGGAAGAAGTAATTGGCCAAGAAGAATCTGGACTTAGAGAGTGAAATGAAAAAAAAGATGAAATAGGCAATATACAAGACCCATATAAAGAATTATGAAGAAATCCTTGAGACAAAAAGCCTTGAGAGGGAGGTAGTGTTATAATATAGTCAAAATAGCTAAGTCAATATTTATTTTTCTTTTTCTTTTCTTTTCTTTTAATTAGATAATTGGTGAATGTGTGAGAGAAAATGACCTAAAAGAGATATATAGGACTTTGTAAATAGAAGTAAATACAAAATATATATAAGTAATGAATAATAATCAAATAGAAACTCTATTAAGTTCTCCTTGTTAACTTGGACTAGAAGTGAGGTTTTTGGACCATTTTGCTACATATCTGCTCTTGAAAAATGTCAGGGCCCAGAAGATCTGCTCTTGGTCCAAGTCAAATTACTCTGGAGCCAACTGCATATAGAGGGTACAAGAATTCAAGAACATTTGACTGTAATTCTGCTCTCTATTAAAGTTTGGTAAAAAGGGAAGCTTTGGCCATACCCACAAGTGAGAGGGGACCAGTGCCAGAGAAGGCAAAAGCAAGGGCTGAGAGGTACTAAAGATAAAGAGGCATTTGTGACCAGGGTAGAAGAGGAATGCAAGACTAGCTAGATGAGCTGTTGAAGCTGGGCTGTCAGGAAGGCAAGAGCAGTATTGATATTGTTTTTGGAAATGTTTTATCTCTTGGTGAGCTCCTGTAGATGGTGTTGGAGGTAGCTCAGGGTATCAACTAGGCCCTCAGGTTTCTCCATTGGTGCTAATATACTTGAGAAGTGGAGTTATGGAAAGAGTTGAAATAGGCAAAGAAGGGCTGCTAGTGGATGGCTATCTGTTGTGTTTGCTCAAGGCTCTGTTTGAGAGAACCTATTCTACTATAAAGGCAACTAGAGTGGAGTGACTCCTCCAGGAGAAACTTCAGTATATAAATAAACTCTAGAATGCATTACAGCTCATCTCCAGGAGAAATCTCAAAGAATAGGATAAGGCTCCTAGAGGGTAATCTATACTATATATACAAGTCCCCTTGACTACAGAATGTCTTGGACATCAGGAACAGAAATGTAGGAGTAGACAACTAATTAAATATGAGATAATTGGAATTTAATTAGTTGTAGGGTTGCTCTGGTATACTACCACTAGTGCATTAGGAGTGGACTTTGGTGTGGTCCCCTTACATATACTGCACTTTATGTAGTTGCTGCTACTATAGCAGAAGAAAACCAGCCAAGAACTGAATAGTAGTGGGCTCTGGAGCTAGAATAGAGAGCTAAAAGTCTAGCATTAGAAGAGGGGGAAAAACAAAAAGAAAAGAACTAATGTGTGCTATAGTAACTTAGCCTGAGATGACTTAATTATACTCCTGGTCCAAGTTGACAAGAAGAACTCAATAAAGTTCCTATTAGATTGTATACTACTTATACAACTACTACATGGTCTGTGCACTACTCTCCTATACTTATCATGTGACTCTATCATGTGGTGTGACACTGTGACATCCTGACATATGACTATGATATATGACATTTGTCATATAACACTTTCCCATACTTCTTCCTTATGTACTAAGTCTAAATAAGAAAAAAGAAAAAGAAAAGAAAAGAAATATAAATGATAACTTAGCTGTTTTGCCAAGTTATGATATGTGCAGTCAGACTATATTTAATTTTCATATCAAAAAATGGTTTCTAAACACTTTTATAATAGATAGCAATGTGAAAATGTCAAAAATTATTTTTATATTCTTGTCTTATCCTATATATTAAATTTGGCAGACAACCACTTATCCTATCCAAGTTGCAGAACAGGGCTTTATTTCTCTTGTTTACTTTCCCTTTTCCATTTTCTGTAAGGGGACTGCATCAAAGTCTACTCCTGATGCACTAGTAGTAGTATACTAGACTGACCCTACAACTAATTAAATTACAATTACCTTATACTTAATTAGTTGCCTACTTCTATATTCCTGTCCTTGACTGTTAGAACGTTCTGTAACTAGGAGACTTGTATATATAGTGTAAATTACCCTCCAGGAGCTTCATCCTATTCTCTGAGGAATCTTCTGGAGATAAGTTGTAATGTACTCTGGACTCTATTTATATACTGAGAAATCTCCTGGAGTCACTCTACTCTGGTTACCTTTATATTTTCCCTTTCTACTTAAGTAGTCTTGTAACTACCATAGTCTACCACCAAGCCTTATGCAATAAAACATTAATTTAAAAATGAAAAAAGAGCTGCCTTTAAGTATATTATTTTCTGAAAATTTATACTGAAATTTGTAGAATTCAAAAGTGTATTGTGAGTATGATGTCTTTACAGGAGTGTATCAAATTCCCATACCTGTTGCCTGCCCATTATCTATTACTTATTAATTGATAATTGATTGATCTTACACTATGGGCAAACAACTGTCAAATGAAGTCACAAGGTTTGATGTCAAGTGATCTGTTAAGTGGTTTGTCAGCTTAGTTGTCAATACAATATACTATGTCATATGTCACACCTTTTATTATCATTTATTTTTCTAGGACTTTAACTTTTGTGTACCCACTGTCTCAATCAAATACCATTATAGTAAGTCAATATATACTCAGACATCACT
>Ga0153977_1000057_pt1 | contig 45618 bp, 36 predicted proteins | sample TSGA061MetaG_FD_104710 | JGI IMG/M metagenome (GOLD analysis project Ga0153977, IMG submission 104710) | Attine ant fungus gardens microbial communities from Georgia, USA - TSGA061 MetaG | ecosystem: Host-associated > Fungi > Mycelium > Unclassified | place: USA: Georgia, Yuchi Wildlife... | reverse complement strand
GTAGATGACAGCCGGGATCTGGCCGGCCATGCGTGCACGGCGGGCGAAACCCTTGCCGAATTCGGTGCGCAGTTCTGCGGTGAGCTTCTGCTCAGACATGTGTACTCCTTGATTACTGTGGCGCCCGGGAGGATCCGGGCTGGTCTATCAGCAAGGGCGGAGGTCTGGAGACCTTCTACGCCCGGCTGGAGCCGGCCGCGGAGCAGCCGTTCTGCCTGTGTTGAAGGAGATGCAGACCCAGTCGATAACGGAGACCCGCAATCCTTGTCCACGAACTGCGGACCGGATGTGCTCTCCCTCGCCAAGGTATCCCCACGAGTTTAGCAGCGGATCGCCCGCTTTCTGAAAACGGGCATGAAAAACGGGCCACCCACATGCCCGGAGGCAGCGGATGGCCCGTTTCACGTCAGTAGTCCGTGCCGTCAGGCCTTGCCGTCGAACAGGCTGGTGACCGAACCGTCGTCGAACACTTCACGGATGGCGCGCGCGATCAAGGGTGCGATCGACAGGACCGTGAGTGACGGGAAACGCTTCTCAGCCGGGATGGGCAGCGTGTTGGTGACCACCACTTCGCGTGCACCGGAGTCCGCCAGGCGCTGCGCCGCGGGGTCGGAGAAAACGGCGTGCGTGCAGGCGATAATGACGTCCTTGGCACCGGCGTTCTTCAGGACCTGGACGGCGCCGGAGATGGTTCCACCGGTATCGATCATGTCGTCGATCAGGACACAGGTGCGGCCTTCAACCTGGCCCACGACGGTCTTGGAAACAGCCTGGTTGGGTACCGTGAGGTCGCGGCTCTTGTGCACGAACGCGAGCGGGGCGCCGCCCAGTCGTTCGGCCCACTGCTCAGCAACGCGGACGCGTCCCGTATCAGGAGAAACCACCGTGATGTTGTCGGCTTCTACCTTGGTGCGGATGTAATCAGCCAGCAGCGGGATGGCCATCAGGTGGTCAACGGGGCCATCGAAGAAGCCCTGGATCTGCGAGGTGTGCAGGTCCACGGACATGATGCGGTCCGCACCGGCCGTCTTGTACAGATCGGCAACCAGGCGGGCCGAGATCGGCTCGCGGCCACGGCCCTTCTTGTCCTGGCGGGAGTACGGGTAGAACGGTGAAACAACAGTGATCCTCTTGGCGGAGGCGCGCTTGAGGGAATCGATCATGATCAACTGCTCCATGAGCCAGTTGTTCAGCGGTGCCGGGTGGGCCTGGATCACGAAGGCGTCGGTGCCCCGCACGCTCTCGGCCGAACGGACATAGATTTCACCGTTGGCGAAGTCGTAGGCGTCGATGGGCAGGAGCTCGGTCTCCAGCTCCTTCGCGATTTCCTGCGCCAGCTCCGGATGCGCCCTTCCGGCGGCGAGAATCAGTTTCTTCTCACCGTGTGCGGTAATTTCGCTCATGCCTGATTGCCTTCTTCTGTGGTTGCCGGGGATTGTGAGGGAATGGAGGAGGACTTCGGCTCTTGCGCAGCCTCGGCCAGCTTGGCGGAACCGCTGCCGGGACGGTTCGCGATGACCCATCCTTCAGCGTTGCGCTGGGCGGCAAGGCTGACGGCCAGGGCGCCTGCTGGAACGTCCTTGCGGATGACTGCCCCGGCACCGCTGTAGGCGCCATCACCAACGGTGACAGGAGCAACGAAGACTGTGTTGGAACCGGTCCGCACGCCCGAGCCGATCACCGTGCGGTGCTTCTTCTCGCCGTCGTAGTTCGCGGTGATGTTGCCGCAGCCGATGTTGGTGTCCTCGCCGATTTCGGCGTCACCGGCGTAGCCCAGGTGCGAAAGCTTGGAACCGCGCCCGATGGTCACGTTCTTGGTCTCGTAGAACGCGCCGATCTTGCCGGTCTCGCCCAGTACAGTTCCTGGGCGGAGGTACGTGAACGGTCCCACGCTTGCCTTGGCACCGATCGTGGACCCGGAGCCGTGCGTGCGGGTCACCTTGGCACCCTCCCCCACGTTGACGTCGGTGAGTGTGGTGTCGGGACCCACGACGGCGTCGCGCGCCACGGTGGTGGAACCGTGCAGTTGCGTGTTGGGCAGCAGGCGGACGTCCTCGTCAAGGGTGACGGTGGAATCGATCCAGGTAGTGGCAGGGTCCACCACGGTCACTCCGGCGCGCATCCAGGCTTCGATGATGCGGCGGTTGTGCTCGGCGCCGAGCGCCGAAAGCTGGATGCGGTCGTTGGCACCTTCAACCTGCCAACGGTCTTCGGTTACGACGGCGGCAACCCGCCCGCCGGCGTCGCGCGCCAGCCCGAGGACATCGGTGAGGTACATCTCGCCCTGGGCGTTCTCTGTGGTCACCTTCGCCAGCGCGGTCCGCAGCACGCCGGCGTCGAAAGCGTAGATGCCGGAGTTGACCTCGCGGATACTGCGCTCGGCCTCGCTGGCGTCCTTGTGTTCGCGGATGCTGGTCACGGTGCCGTCCTCGGCACGGAGGATACGGCCGTAGCCTGTGGCGTCATCCAGCACCGCGGTGAGGACGGTCACAGCATTGGCTTCGGTCTCATGCGTGCTCACCAGTTCGGCCAGCAGTTCGCCGGTCAGGAGGGGCACATCGCCGTAAGTAACTACCACTGTGCCGGTGAGTTCGGCCTCGGCGTCAAGCGCGTTCAGCGCAACTTCCACTGCGCGTCCTGTGCCGGGGACCTCATCCTGGTCAACGATCAGGGCTTCGGGATCCAGGGCGGAGACATGCTCGGCCACCCGGTCGCGCTCGTGCCGGACAACCAGCGCGAGCTTCAAGGGGTTGATGGCACGGGCTGCGAGGAGAGCGTGGCCAACCATGGAACGGCCGCCGATTTCGTGGAGGATCTTGGGAGTGCGCGATTTCATGCGCGTTCCGGCGCCTGCGGCCAAGACGATCACCGCTGCGGGACCGTTGGTTTCGGGGCTCACGTACTGGCTCTCCTTGCTCTGTATGTCCCGGGTAACCCGGCTTCGGAATGCTGCCATCCAACAATGGACCCAGGCACCGTTAGAGCCGTTACAGGTACAGAGAAGGAGCGCGTTTTCCGACCGTTCCGCCCATAGGATTCGAACCTATACTCCACGGCTCCAAAGGCCGGGGTGCTGCCGTTACACCAGAGCGGACCGTGCATGGTTCGTCCTTCGGACCATCGGCCCGCAGGGTCTCCCGGGTTACCGGGTCCCACACACAAGAAACTAGTTTGCCATGACCTTTGCGTGCTTCGCGACTTGACCACCCGGCAAACGATCCGCGACGCACCATCTCCCGGTGCATTCGCCCCCGCCGGCGACCATCTGGGGCATGATGGTCACGTGAGCAAGCGCACTGATCTTTCCCGGCCTGTGGGCACCTCTGCCCTGCCCGAGCCTGCGTCGGATGGCCAGCCAACACGCGTCAGGATGACGGGTCAACAGCGTAAGTCCCAGTTGATCGGCATCGGCCGGGCGCTCTTTGCCAGCCGGGGGCTGGACGGCACTACGATTGAGGAAATAGCCGCCTCTGCCGGTGTTTCCAAACCCGTGATCTATGAACACTTCGGCTCCAAGGAGGGGCTGTACCGCCAGGTCGTGGAGACGGAGTTCCGGATTCTCCTGGACTCCATCACCGAGGCCCTCAGCACCGAGGCCAAGCCCCGCGTGTTGGTTGAGCGGGCAGCGTTGGCTCTCCTTGGCTACATCGAGGACCGCACGGACGGCTTCCGGATCCTGATGCGGGACGCCCCTCCTTCACAGCCCGAGGGTGCATTCTCCACTCTCCTGTCGCACGTCACTGCCCGGGTGGAGCACCTGCTCTCCGACGAGTTCGCACGCCGCGGCTTCAGCGCAGCCGACGGAGCGATGTATGCCCAGATGCTGGTGGGCATGGTGGCGATGACGGGCCAGTGGTGGCTGGACAGCCGCACTCCCGACAAACGCGCCGTTGCAGCCCACCTGGTGAACCTGGCCTGGAACGGGCTGACGGGGCTTCAGAAGGAACCCGGACTGCGTTCCGCGGACTGACCTTTCCTCACATCCCTCAAGCTTCACCCCACCCTCCGTGGCGTGAGTAGGATGTGCCCATGACAGCACCCCAGCTTTATCTCAGCTTTCCCGGCACGGCACGTGAAGCCTTGGGATTTTACGCAGACGTCTTCGGTGGTGAACTTACTCTTCACTCCTATGAGGACTTTTCACGCACCGACGGCCCCGCCGATGCCGTCGCTCACGGGGTTCTTACCGGCGTCGTTGCCCTCTTCGGAGCTGATGCGGCCGCGGGCCAAAAGCCCGTGCGGATCGAAGGCGCCATGCTCTCGCTGCTCGGCACCGCAGAACCTCCGGTCCTCCACGAATGGTTCGACAGACTTGCCGACGGCGGCCGCATTGTGGACCCGCTGGCACAGAAGCCTTGGGGCGCTTCGGATGGTCAGGTCATCGACCGTTACGGTCTGCACTGGCTGATTGGCTACGAGAACACTCCATAAATGAGCACGCGTCCGACTCCAACCCTGGGGATGTGAGGGAGGCCGCCAATCAGCGGACGGCGGGGATTCGCGTAGGAGCGCATCGCGGTGCTTCGGGAGCCGGAGGTCGCCCAGCGACCGCAGGTTCCCTTATGCGCCGTGTATAAGCGACGGCGAAACCCCGCCGGACGCGCACACGACGGCCGAACCCCGCCGTACGCAACAAGCGACGGCGAAAACCCGCCGTACGCACACACGACGGCCGAACTACTCGCCCAGGACCTCAGCGGCCTCGAGCCATTCCAGTTCCAGGCCCTCTTTTTCGTCCAGCAACTCACGGAGCTTGGCGTTGAGCTCACCCAAGGCGTCGAAGTCGCCGGATTCGGACTTCGCCGCCATCTGGCTGTGCAGCTTTTCTTCCTGCTGTGCGATCTTTCCGAGCTGCCGGTCGATCCGGTTGAGGTCCTTGCGGGCTTCGCGTTTCTCGGCTTCGCTGGCGCCGGAAGCAACGGTTCCTGCACCGGCGGAACCGGTGGCCGCCGTAGGCGCGCTGGAACCGCCCGTCACTGCGCCCGAGGCCAGGGCAGCTTCACGCAGTTCGAGATACTGGTCCACACCACCGGGCAGGCCCCGCAGTTTGCCGTCGCCCAGCAACGCCATCTGGTTGTCGGTGACGCGTTCCAGGAGGTAGCGGTCGTGGCTGACCACCACCAGGGTGCCGGGCCAACCATCAAGGACGTCTTCGACGGCGGCGAGGGTGTCGGTGTCGAGGTCATTGGTGGGTTCGTCGAGCATGAGGACGTTGGGCTCCCCCACCAGCAGGCGCAGGAGTTGGAGCCGTCGCCGTTCACCACCGGAAAGGTCGCTGACGGGCGTCCACTGCTTCTCCTTGGTGAACCCCAGCTGCTCCACCAACTGTCCGGCGCTAAATTCCTTGCCGCCAACACTGAAGGACCGCTTTTCGCGTTCGATGACTTCGATAACGCGCAAATCCGAGACGTCGTCGAGTTCCTTGACGTCCTGGGTCAGCACAGCCGTCACCACGGTTTTGCCGCGCTTGACCTTGCCCGATGTGGGCTGGATCTCCCCGTTGAGCAGTTTCAGGAGGGTGGATTTGCCGGCTCCGTTGACACCTACCAGGCCGAGCCGTTCGCCCGGTGCGAGCCGGAGGGTGATGTTGTCAAAGAGTTTTTGCCCGCTCTGGCCGCCCTCGAAGTCCAGGGTGACGTTTTCAAGGTCCAGTACGTCCTTGCCCAAGCGGGCTGTGGCCATTTTGCTGAGCGCCACGGAGTCGCGGGGGTCCGGTACGTCGGCGATGAGGTCGTTGGCGGCTTCGATGCGGAACTTAGGCTTGGCGGTCCGGGCGGGCGCGCCCCGGCGCAGCCAGGCGAGTTCCTTTTTGACGAGCTGCTGGCGTTTGCCTTCGACGACGGCGGCCATGCGGTCACGCTCGGCGCGTGCCAGAACGTAGGCGGCGTAACCGCCGTCGAACATGTCCACCATGGCGTCGTGGACTTCCCAGGTGTAGTTGCAGACTTCATCCAGGAACCAGCGGTCGTGGGTTACCACCAGGAAGGCGCCCTGGTTGGCGCGCCAGCGTGTCTTCAAGTGCCGGGCCAGCCAGGCGACGCCTTCGACGTCGAGGTGGTTGGTGGGTTCGTCCAGCATGATGACGTCGTGGTCTTCGATGAGGAGTTTCGCTAGGGCCACACGGCGCTTTTGGCCGCCGGAGAGGGCGTGGACGTTGGCGTGCCAGTCGACGTCCCCCACCAGGCCGCCCATGACTTCACGGATCTTGGCGTTGGCCGCCCATTCGTGATCTGCGCGGTCACCGACGATCGCAGCGCCGACTGTCAGGTCGCCGTCGAGCACGTCTCCCTGGTCCAGGTAGCCCACAGTGACGTCACCGCGTTTGGTGACGCGGCCCGAATCCGGGGTGGACCGCAGGGCCAGGAGCCGCATCAGCGTGGATTTGCCGTCGCCGTTGCGGCCCACCATGCCGATCCGGTCGCCATCCTCCAAACCGAGGGTGACGCCGTCAAGGACAGTGCGGGTCGCGAACGAAACGGTGAGGTTTTCGCCGCCAAGCAGGTGGGCCAATGGGTACTACTTTCTACTGCCGGGAATGCGGGAGGTACTAAAGGAGGGTATCGGAGATGATCCGGGCGCCGGGAACCGGACCGTGGACAGCCACTGCGGTGTGGCCGCGGTGGGTCAACTCCTCGGCGAGCACGCTGGCGGAGACGGAATCCCGGGCCAACAGGGCGATGGTGGGGCCTGAGCCGGAGACCATGCCCGCGAGGGCGCCGCGTGCTTCGCCCAAGCCGATGGTGTCACGCAGCTGCGGCGCAAGGGTGATTGAGGCCCGCTGGAGGTCGTTGATGAGGACCCGGCTGAGGGTCTCAGGGTCCCCGTGGCGCAGCGCCTGCAAAATGGTGGGATCCACTGCAACGGGTTCAGGAATGTCCGCACCTTCGGAGTCGCGCAGGCCGTCCAGAGTACGGAAGACGTCCGGGGTGGAGAGCCCGTAATCAGCGAAGACCAGCACCCAGTCCATTTGGGCCTTGGCCAGGGCCGGCGACAGCTTGTCTCCCACGCCAAGCCCGACGGCGGTGCCCCCCAGGAGGGAGAACGGCACGTCTGCGCCCAGTTCAGCCGCCAGATGCGCCAGTTCCTCGCGCGAAAGACCGCTGTTCCAGAGCGCATCGCAGGCCAGGAGCGTTGCCGCAGCATCCGCCGAACCGCCGCCCATGCCGCCGGCGACTGGGACGCGCTTGGTGATCTCCAGGTGCACGCCCGTGGGCTTTTCTGAGACCTCAGCCATGATCGCTGCAGCCTTGTAGGCGAGGTTTCGTTCGTCCAGGGGAATGTCCACGCCGTCCAGGTCCAGCGTGCTGTCCGGGCTGATGCTGACGGTGATTCCCGTACCTTCGGTACTGGTGGCCGCGACTTCCTCGTAGAGGGAGACAGCCAGGTAGACGCTCGCCACGGAGTGGTAGCCGTCGGGCCTGAGCGGGCCAACGCTCAGGGAGACGTTGACCTTCCCGGGTGCTTTGACGCGGACTGTCCGGGCGTGGAAGCGGTCCCCCGCGAACGGGAGGCTGCCCGGCTTGCGGGTTCCCGGATTCATGCGCCCACGGGGTGGCGGGCTTCGGCAATCCTGACATAGGCGGAGATATCCAGGACCTCGCCGCGTGCGGTGGGGTCGACGCCGGCCGCCACGAGGCAGCGTTCGGCTTCGGCGGCGCTTCCGGCCCAGCCCGCCAGGGCGGCGCGCAGGGTCTTCCTGCGCTGGGCGAAGGCAGCGTCGATGACGGCGAAGACCTGTTCGCGGGTGGCGTGCGTGACGGGCGGTTCGTGCCGCGTGAATGCGACCAGCCCGGAGTGGATTTTCGGTGCGGGCCAGAACACGTTCATCCCTATGACGCCGGCCTTGCGCATATGCCCGTACCAGGCAGCCTTGACCGACGGAACGCCGTAGATCTTGGATCCCGGGCTTGCAGCAAGGCGGTCGGCCACTTCGTCCTGCACCATGACCAGGCCATGTTGCAGGGTGGGGAAATGCTGGAGGAGGTGCAGGACAACAGGAACGGCCACGTTGTACGGAAGGTTGGCCACCAACGCAGTGGGGGCGACGGGCAGCTCCGTGACCTTCATGGCGTCGGAGAGCACCAGGTGGAAGTTGTCCTGGGCCTCCGGCCGCCATTCGCGCACCGTCTCCGGCAGCTTTCCTGCCAGGACGGGGTCGATCTCCACGGCCACGACGTTTTTGGCCGCATCCAGGAGGCCGAGTGTCAGGGAGCCCAGTCCGGGCCCCACTTCCAGTACGGTCTCGTCGGCATCAATGGCGGCCGCGGATACGATCCTGCGGATGGTGTTGCCATCGATCACAAAGTTCTGCCCCAGTGTTTTCGTGGGGCGTACACCGATTTCCTCGGCGAGCCGTCGGATGTCGGTTGCGCCCAGCAAAGGCGCGACGGCGGCGGGTTCGGAATTCGGTTCAGTCACCTAGGTATCGTATCGCCTGTACGGGCTTAGGCTGCGTGCGCGCAGCCCCAGTCGCTGAGGCCGTTCTTGGCGTAGAGACGGTTGGCGATTTCGATCTGCTGGGCCTTCGTGGCGAGGTTTGCCGTCGGAGCGTAGGCGCCACCACCGTTGGCGAGCCAGGTGGGGCCGGAGAACTGGAGTCCACCGTAGTAGCCGTTACCGCTGTTGATGGCCCAGTTTCCACCGGACTCGCACTGGGCGATCCTGTCCCACATGGCCTCGTTCGGCGCACCTGTGGGTCCGCTGGCGACAGGGGCTGCAGCGGCCGCGGGAGCCGGGGTGGCTGCGGGGCGGGCCTTGGTACCCACGCTGATCTTTTCTGCGACCGGCGGGGTGGCTACGTTGCTGGATACCAGGGTCCGTGATGCTTCACGTCCGTCCACGAGGACCAGCTTGAACGTCTTGACCAGGGAACCGGCGACGCCTTCCTGGGTGACTTTTTCCTCACCCTTGAAGAGGTCCGCGCTTTCGGTCTTGACGCTGTCGAATGGAACTTCTTCAGTGGCTTCGGCCGTCTTGCTGGTGTCGACGCGGGAAACCTTGATCACCATGTCCTGGATGATCGGGGCGTTGCCGGGCTGGGACAGGCGGTCATTGGCGCCTACTGCAATACCGGCGTCTTTGAGGACGGTGGCGACGTCGGCGGCTGTGGTGGTGGTGCTGGTGCTCTTGCCGTCGGCCACGACGCTGATGGTCTTGGGGGTGGAAATGGAGACGAAGGAGCCTGTGACTTCCAGGGCGGCTTCCTTCGGCTGGGAGACCTGCGAGGAACTGGCTACGCCAAGTTCACTGACCAGTCCGGCGACGTCGGGAGCGGTGGTGTTGACGGTCTTGCGGGCACCGTCCAGTTCGATCGAGACCGCCTTGGCCAGGTTGATGTTCACTACGGAGCCGTTGTCCACCCGGGCGTCCAGGGCCGGCGAAACGCGGTCTGCGTCCTTCAATTCGACCTTTGCTGCCTTGACTACTTCGTCAACTGTGCCGCCAAAGGTCTGGATGGAGCTTACTTTTCCGTCAACGTTGAGGGTGACGGTCTTGTTGTTGCCGACGAAGGCGACCACTCCGACCACCAGCGCTGCAACTACCAGCAACTGGGCACCTACTTTGAGGAAGCTGAACTTGCCATCCGTTGTGAAGAACTTGATCACGATTGCCCATAACTCTCAGACCATCCGGGCACGGGGAAAAGCACAGAAATAATGCCAGCCGCAAAACCGAGGGGCCAGGCAAAATTGCCTGGTCCCACTCTTGCTGCCGGCATCTGTGCCGCCAAAAAACATTCAACTGATGGATCCGGAATTAACTGGACCAGTTGTCCGAAGGCCTTCCCCGACCCCGGCTACTTGTTTAACACAGTAACCGATCTGTTATAAACGAACCAAGACTTCTGCATACCGGGTATCCATCAGGGGGCGCCGCCCACGCGGAGCCCCGGATCGTTTCAGTCCCAGGAACCGTACGCTTCCAGGGTATTTTCGGCCAAGCGCGAACAGAGTTCGGCCAAGTCACTTTCTGTCACCTCGGCCATGGACCGGACGGTGTACGGCACCATGTAGCTCGCGTTGGGACGGCCACGGTGCGGATGGGGCGTCAGGAACGGCGAGTCGGTTTCCACCAGGATCCGGCGCGGCTCGGCAATGGCCAACGCCGCGCGCAGGTTTCCGGCATTCTTGAACGTCATGGTTCCGGCGAAGGACATGTACCAGCCGTTGTCATTGCAGATCCGCGCCAGTTCCTCGTCCCCGGAGAAGCAATGGAACACGACGCGCTCAGGGGCTCCCTCTTCCCGCAGTACCTGCACCACGTCATCGTGCGCATCGCGGTCGTGGATCTGCAAGGTCAGTCCCAGCCGCTTGGCGATGTCGATGTGGCGGCGGAATGAATGACGCTGGTGTGCCAGCCCTTCACCGTGGGTGCGGAAAAAGTCCAAGCCGGTCTCCCCGATGGCCCGGATCCGGGGATGGGATGCCAGTTCCTCAATTTCCGCGAGCGCGGCCTCCAGTTCACCGCGGCCTGCATAGAGGGGTGCGTCGTTGGGGTGGATGGCCACAGCCCCCAACAGCCGCGGGTCAGCCTCGACGGCCTGCACAGTGAAGCGGGAGGACTCAAGGTCGCAGCCAACCTGCACGGCTCCCTGCACGCCCACTGCCTCGGCGGAGTCCATGGCATCCCGGACCGACACTTCGATCAATCCGTGACGGAAGTCCAGATGCGTGTGGTTGTCCATCACCGGCACGGGCAGGCGTTCGGGCGCGGGCGGGTATTCCCGTCGGGCGTCCGGATTTTCTTCAGCGCCCGGATTTTCTTCAGCGCCCGGAGATGCGCGGTAAGGGGCGGGGGCAAGGGAATTGCACATGCTCCCACCTTAATCGGACTACGGTCCTACTGCAGTCCGGATAAATTCCAGTTGGCACATAAATTCCGGGAGCACTATGTCAGGGACGGCCAAAGTCTGGGTAGTCTGGAACGGACAGGCGGCCAGCACCGGCGGTGCCGCAGCCAAGGCTGAAGGGCATTCCATGGAGTCAAAGCGACAAGTCACCGTTGAATCTTCGCCCCTTCAGGGCGAGGCTTACAGTTCGCTGCCCCGGGATGGCGCAGGACTGAACGGCGCAGGACTGAACGGGCACAGGCCGCAGGTCCTGGACCAGGACAGGTTCCATGATGCCAGCGAGCGCATCCTCGGTTCGATCAACAAAGTCATCGACGGAAAGGCCGATGCCGCCAAGCTCGCGCTCACTGTCCTGCTCGCCCAGGGCCATCTCCTGCTGGAGGACGTGCCTGGCGTCGGAAAAACACTGCTGGCAAAGACTCTTGCCCGCACCGTGGACTGTACGGTGTCCCGCATCCAGTTCACCCCTGATCTGCTGCCGTCGGATGTGACCGGCGTTTCCATCTACAACCAGTCCTCACGGCAGTTCGAGTTCCGCCCAGGTGCGGTGTTCGCGAACATCGTCATCGGCGATGAAATCAACCGGGCGTCGGCCAAAACCCAGTCGGCGCTGCTGGAGTGCATGGAAGAGCACCAGGTCACTGTAGACGGCCATTCGTATCAGCTGGGTTTGCCTTTCATGGTGGTGGCAACCCAGAATCCGATCGAAATGGAGGGCACGTATCCGTTGCCCGAAGCCCAGCGCGACCGTTTCATGGCCAGGATCTCGATGGGGTATCCGGACAAGGAAGCCGAAATCGAGATGCTGGAAACGCACCAGGCCACTTCTCCCCTGGCGCAAGTGACCCCGGTTGTCACGGCCAGCGACGTGGCGGCAATGATCGCCACGGTCCAGCAGGTCCATGTCTCCACAGCCATCAAGGAGTACACGGTGGCCATCGGCAGGGCCACCCGGGACAGTGCCCGTCTTCGCCTGGGGGCCAGTCCGCGGTCGCTGCTGCAACTCCTGCGCGCTGCAAAAGCCACAGCCGCGCTGGATGGCCGGGATTTCGTTCTTCCGGATGACGTGGTGGATGTGGCTGAATCAGTGCTCGCCCACCGGATCATCCTTGACCGCAAGGCAGCCAGTTCCGGCGATACGCCGCAGAGCGTCCTTCGTGGGATCCTGGCGTCGCTGCCAGTGGCCCAGGACCCGCCCGGTGCGTGGCGCAGGGACCGCCACGCCGTTTAGGAGGCACCCGAAATGGCACTCATGGACCGGCTTCCCAAGCACCTGTTCACAACCCGGGGCTGGGGTCTTCTTGCCGCGGGTGCGATCTCCCTCGGATCCGCCTACGTGATGGGCCGGCGTGATCTCCTGACCTTGGCGGTCCTGCTGCTCCTGCTCCCCTTGGTTGCCCTTGCCGGCGTCCGGGTCCTCAAGCCCAAGTTCCAGGTGTACCGGGAGTTCAATCCGTCCACAGTGGAAACGTCCAGCACCACCACAGTCCGCCTGGCAGTAGCGCGGACGTCCTACTCCACAGGGCACGTGATCATGGAGGAACAGCTGCCGCCCCGTTTCGGCCAGCCGCCTGCCTTCCGTTTCCCGGCACGGTCCGCTTCCGGAGGAACAAGCCGGTATGAGTACCACCTGCGCTCCGGTAAGCGCGGACAGTTCCGGATTGGTCCGGTAACCGCCGAGTTCAGCGATCCCTTCGGCCTGTCCTTGCGGCGGCATTCAATCGACGACGGCGACCTCCTCACCGTGACGCCGGCCGCCGTCGAACTTCCCGTCACCGGCCTGGCCGGGGCCCGCGGGAACGACGGCGTGACGGCGACGCGGATCCGTGCCAACCCAAGCGACGATGACATCATGACCCGTGAATACCGGCACGGGGATCCCATGCGCCGCGTTCATTGGGCCGCCACGGCACGTCACGGCCAGCTCATGGTGCGCCAGGAGGAATCGGTGACCACTCCGGAGGCCACGCTGATCCTGGATCAGCGCTTCTCCGCGTTCGCCACTGGCAATGGTTCCGTTTTTGGCAGCCACGACGAAGACTCGGACCTGGTGACGAGCCCTCCTTTTGAATGGATGGTCACCGCTGCGGTGTCGATCGCGGCGCATCTGTCGGAGCGGAACTATTCACTGCGGGTTCTTGACGCTTTCGGTGGACCGGCGTTCCTCCGTTCCCGCTCGGCACCGGATCCTAACGCAGAGGAATTCTCCGGCGCTGGTGGCTTGCAGGCCATCGCGGAAGGGCTGGCGGCCATCGAACTCAGCGGTCCCAGGCACGCCAGGGCGGAGCATCACCGCCCGGAGAACAGTGCCGGGCGCCCAAGGTCCGAGGCCGGTCATACCGAACACCCGGGAACCGCGCACCGTGACGTACGGACGGGCCAGGCACCTGCCGACGCCGCAGATTCGGTCTTCGATGACAGACTGATGGACAAGTTGGCGGCACACCGCTTGCGGGGACCGCTCCTGGCGTTGCTGGGTGCCATGACGCCGGCGGAAGCCAGGACGCTGGCCCCCGCGGCCGCCTATGGCGCCAATGCCTTCGCCCTGGTGGTCAGCGATTCTTCGCGAAGCAGCGAGGATGTCCTGGAGATTCTGCGGCAGGCGGGCTGGCGGGTTGCCGCCGTGACGGCCAAGACCCAGTTGGCGTCTGCGTGGTCTTCCTTCGATGAAGGTGGAATAGTCGCCGCGGCAGGAGCTGCCATGGATGTGCGGCGTGGAGCGGCGGTGCCTCGATGACAACTACATCCCACCGGAACTCCCCCGCCTCGAACCCAGCCGGCGGAACGCCCGGCCGGAAGCAGCCCACAGCACCATCCCGCTTACGGACTGCGGGCCCGGGACCCTACCCCTGGGTCATGGCCGGTTCCATTTCCGTGGCCGTCCTGGGTTCCGCGTTGTCGCTGAACGGCGTTCTCAGGGGCTGGGCCTGGTTCATGCCTCTGATCACCACTGTCCTGGTGGTTTCCCTGACCCTGGCCGCACTTCGTGCCCTCCGCGCCCAGCCTTTGCTGGCCACGCTTGGGTCATTTGTCTCCCTGGCAGCAGTTCTCACCTTCACGTTCTGCCGCCAGGACAGCCTGGCCGGTTTCATCCCCACCACCGGTACCTTTACCGCCGTCGGGCGCCTTATCAAACGTGCGGCTGAGACGGTGGTCTCGGAGAGCGCTCCGGTGGCACCGAACGCCGGGATCGTGTTCGTTGTGTGTGCGTGCCTGGGCCTCCTGGTGATCCTCATTGATGCGTTGGCGGTCCCCTTGTCCATGCCTGCTGCCAGTGGCATAGGGATCCTGGCGGTGATGGTGGTCCCGGCAACCATCAAGCCCCAGAGCGTGGGCCTTGCCGGTTTCCTGGGCGCGGCTGTGGGCTATCTCCTGATTCTCGGGTGCAGCCACTGGTTTGCTCCTGATGCGCGCCTGCAGTCCGGTGCGGGACGGGGCGCCGGGCAGTTCCGGCGCTCGATGGTGACCGGTGGCCTGGCACTGGCCTTGACCATGGTGGTGCCGCTGGCGATTCCCGGATTCGAAACGGGCACGTTTCCGGAGGGTTCGCGGCTGAGTCCCTGGGGTACATCCAACGGGCTGAATCCTATGATCACCTTGGGCAACAGCCTGCGTAGCCCCACCGGATCAGGCCGCATCACCTACGCCACCAGCTCCAGCGCACCGCTCTACCTGCGGTCCGTCACCATCGACCACTTCGACGGCGAAACCTGGGCGCCCGATGACCGCACGGCGCAGCGCCGGGCGGGTGCGGACAGGATCGAAACAGGCTATGCCGTTCAGGGCGAAGTCGTAAACGCCGTCACCTCGGTCAGCGCCGGCCAGTTCACCAGCCCCTACCTCCCGGCCCCCTTCGCCCCTGCCTCCGTCAACGGCCTCAACGGGCGGTGGACCTGGGACCCTGACACCTTAAGCATCATGAGCACCGAAACCACTACGCGTGCGCAGCGCTACGTGGTTTTCTCGGCCGCACCCAAAGTCACCGCCGCGGCTTTGGCCCAGGCCACGGCGCCTCCCCGGTCCATCTCCGATGACTTCCTCAGGGTTCCGGGCAACCTGCCGGACATCGTCCGGCAAACCGCAGATTCGGTCACGGCGCCGGCAGGGAACAACAATTACGCCAAAGCCTTGGCGATCCAGAAGTACCTGCGTTCGGGTGCATTCACCTATTCCCTGCAAGCACCCGTGCAGAACGGCTACGACGGCAACGGCCTCTCTGTCCTGGCCGATTTCCTGACGGTCAAGAGTGGCTATTGTGTCCACTTCTCCTCAGCCATGGCCGTCATGGCGCGCGCCGAAGGCATCCCGAGCCGCATCGCGGTTGGCTACGCCCCCGGCCGCCTCACGGGAGAATCGATTGCCTTGGTGGGGCAGGGTTCGTTCCCGGAATATGAGGTGGACGCCCGTGACGCCCATGCGTGGCCTGAACTCTACTTTGAAGGTCTTGGCTGGGTGCCGTTCGAACCCACCCCCTCGCGTGGCGTGGTGCCCGATTACGCAACGGAAAGCTCCGTAGCCGGCAACCTCAGCACCAACACGGACGAGAAAGAAACCCTGACGACTCCCGCCCCGGTGGCAACGGCTCCCGTCCCCATCCCGGAGGTGGGCACGCCCGCGGCGGGATCCCCCGGCGTCAATCCCCTTCCGGCGATCGCAGCCGCCGCGTCAGGGGTTCTGTTGCTGGTGGCTTTCCTGTGCTCGCCCAGGCTCAGCAGGATTGCCCTCCGCCGACGCCGGCTAAGCGTCAAGCCCAGGGATGACACTGACGATCTGCCGCCCGGATTCAAGGATCCCGCCCCGGAACTGGCGTGGGCCGAACTGCAGGACCTTGCCAGCGACTACGGAGTTCCTTCGACCTCCAGCGAGACGCCCCGGCACTTCTCCAGCAGATTACGCTCCAGCGCCGCCCTGGGCGAGTCGGGAGGGCTCGACGACGCCGCGCACCAGGCCGTAGCGTCCCTCACCGCGGACTTTGAACGGCAACGCTACGCCCGCCTTGCGGTGGCGGCCCCGGCGGCCGCGCCCCGCATCGCCGTCGTGCGTGAGTCGCTGCGGAACAATGCACGCTGGCTGGTCCGTTTCCGCGCGGACTGGCTCCCGCCGTCGATGATGCGCCGCTGGGCCCGGGCATTGGGTGCGCCGTTCCGCGCGGTAGGTGCGCTGGGCAAGGCCGTGGGTTGGGGCGCCGTCCGGGGATGGCGGTCCTTGAGCGGGGTACTCCCCCGGCGCTGACGCTACGCCGACGGCCAGGTGTACACACGTCACAGGGCCCGGCAGCGGAACTCTTGGTTCCGGTGCCGGGCCCTGTGTGTGTCAACCGATCTTGTTGCGAGAGCGGTGGACGGGATCCCTGCGCAGCTTAGTCGGCGTACGGGTCCGCGATACCTACGTACTGGGTGTAGAGGTACTCTTCAATGCCTTCGGAGCCGCCTTCGCGGCCCAGGCCGGACTGCTTGACGCCACCGAACGGGGCCGCAGCGTTGGAGATGACGCCGGCGTTCAGGCCCAGCATTCCGGTCTCCAGGCGTTCGCTGACCCGCAGACCACGGTTCAAGTCCTTGGTGAAGACGTAAGCCACCAGGCCGTATTCGGTGTTGTTGGCCAGCCGAACGGCGTCGTCTTCGGTGGAGAAGGTGATGATCGGGGCTACCGGTCCGAAGATTTCTTCCTGGAGGATGCGGGCATCGGCAGCAACGTTCTTCAGAACGGTGGGCTTGTAGAAGTAGCCGGGACCGTCGACGGCGGCACCGCCGGTAACGGCTGTAGCGCCACCTTCAACAGCTTCGGTGACGAGGGCGTGGACGCCGTCGCGGGCCTTGCCGTCGATCAGCGGGCCAACCTTGGACTCGGGTTCGGTGCCCCGGGCAGTGGTGAGCGAGCCGATCTTGGCTGCGAACTTCTCCGCGAAGGCATCGGCGATGGATTCGTGCACAATGAAGCGGTTCGCTGCCGTGCAGGCCTCGCCCATGTTGCGCATTTTGGCGGCGATGGCACCTTCGACAGCCTTGTCCAGATCGGCATCTTCGAAGACGACGAACGGGGCGTTGCCACCGAGTTCCATGGAGGTACGCAGGACCTTGTCCGCAGCTTCGCGGATCAGGGCCTGGCCCACCGGAGTGGAGCCGGTGAAGGAGATCTTGCGGAGGCGGTCGTCCTTGATCAGCGGACCCGTCACGGCGCCGGCCGTGGAGGTCTGGATGACGTTCAGAACGCCGGCCGGGAGGCCTGCTTCCTGCATGACCTGGGCGAACAGCAGGCTGGTCAGCGGGGTCAGGTTGGCGGGCTTGAGAACCATGGTGCAACCGGCCGCGACGGCGGGAGCTACCTTGCGGGTGGCCATGGCCAGCGGGAAGTTCCACGGCGTGATCAAGAGGCAAGGACCAACCGGCTTCTTCTGCACAAGGAGGCGGTTCTTGCCGTCCGGTGCAGCGGAGTAGCGGCCGGACACGCGGACGGCTTCCTCGGAGAACCAGCGCAGGAACTCGGCACCGTAGGTAACCTCGCCACGTGCCTCGGCCAGCGGCTTGCCCATTTCAAGGGTCATGAGGAGGGCGAAGTCTTCGGCACGCTCGGTGACGAGTTCGAAGGCGCGGCGCAGGATTTCGCCGCGTTCGCGCGGTGCGGTGCGGGCCCAGTCAGCCTGGGCGGCAGCAGCGGCGTCGAGTGCGGCAGCGCCGTCTTCAGCACCGGCGTCGGAGATGCTGAGCAGGACCTTGCCCGTGGCCGGGTCCTCAACATCGAAAGTTTTTCCCGATCCGGCCGGACGCCACTGACCGTTGATCAGCAGGCCGGTGGGAACGGAAGCCAGCAGTTCGCTTTCGCGTTCAACCGTGACAGTCATGGCGACTCCTTCGTCTGGGGGTGCTTTGGAGAATTGCACCACTGGGGTTCGTTGCCGGAAGTGGCTTGAATTACTGCCACGGTACTGCCCCGCCAGAAGCAGTGTCTACGCCTTGACGCACTGCCATACGGATGCCAATTTGTGCAGGTGCACAGCAACGTCAGCGGGCAGCAAGAACCGCGGAGTACAGCTCCCGCTTGCTGACGCGGGCGTCCTCGGCAACTGCCGCAACGGCTTCCTTCAAGCGGATACCCTGGGATACAAGGTCATTGACTGCCGCAACGTGGTCTTCCGGTTTGCCGGGCTCCTGTTCAGGCGCACCACCGACAACCACTGCAATTTCGCCGCGGACCTCGTTGTTCTCGGCCCACTCCAGCAGTTCACGGAGTGTTCCGCGGATGACTTCCTCGTAGGTCTTGGTGAGTTCACGGCAAACAGCAACCCGGCGTTCGGCGCCGAAGCGCTCGTGCAAGGCCCGCAGCATGACTTCAAGCCGGTGCGGAGCTTCGAAGAAAACCATGGTGCGGCGTTCATCAGCGAGATCGGCCAGGCGCGAATTCCGTTCACCCGATTTACGGGGCAGGAAGCCTTCAAAGCAGAAGCGGTCCGTGGGCAGGCCGGAGAGGGCCAGTGCTGTCAGAACGGCCGACGGACCAGGGACTGCCGTGACAGTCAAACCGGCCGCAACCGCGCCTTCCACCAGCCGGAAGCCGGGGTCCGAGACCGCGGGCATGCCTGCGTCGCTGACCATGAGGATGGTTTTCCCGGCGCGGACGTGGTCCAGGAGTTCGCCTGTCTTGGCTGCTTCATTGTGCTCGTGGTAGCTGATGACGCGCCCGGAAACCTCCACGCCCAGTGCCGTCACGAGTCTGTGGAGGCGGCGGGTGTCCTCTGCCGCCACAATGTCGGATGTCGCCAGGAGTTCAATCAAACGCGAGGATGCGTCACCAACGTTGCCAATGGGGGTGGCCGCCAAGACGATCCTTCCGACCCCCGGTGTCGCACCGGACCGCGGATCCACCGCAGGAATTGCCTCGTCCTGGTCGTCGTTGAAGAGGGGCTCGTCCGGGGTGTTGCGTTGTTCGTCCACCTGCCAAGCCTAATGCCGCACCGTCTGCAAAGCCGCACCTCAAGGCTGCGGCAAGTGTTGAAAGGTAGCATGGGCGGGTGAACCAGTCGCCCGTTCCTGCCGCCGCTTCAGGCACTCCTGTGGCGTCATCCGCCGTAGCCGATACGGATGAACCCGCAGTCCAACGTCCAGCCAGCCACCTCGACGACGTTGGGAGAGCAGAGCCCTCCGTACGCGGGCCGAGGCAGGCCGGCACTGGATTCCTGCCGGGCCGGGGCCTTGAACACCACCGGTGGATAGCGCGGCCCGCGGAAGCGTTCAGCGTGGAGGCACTGCGGACCCGCCTGATCGGCGGCATCCAGAGCTGGCGCGACTACCCTGCGTCCTTGCGGTTATGGTTCTGGCTGATTCCCACCATTACGGCGGTCCTGGGCGGAATCCTCCGGTTCTTCAGGCTCGAAGTCCCGCACAGCCTGGTTTTTGACGAAACGTACTACGTCAAGGACGCATACTCCTATCTGGTGAGCGGCTACGAGCGGAGCTGGCCGTCCAACGCCAACGACTCCTTCAATGCCGGCAATCCCAATGTCCTCCTCAACACCCCCGAGTACGTGGTCCACCCACCGGTGGGCAAATGGATGATCGCTTTCGGAATGTGGCTGTTCGGCGGAGACAACCCCTTTGGCTGGCGTTTCAGCGCGGCACTGACCGGCACGCTCACGGTCTTCCTGGTGGCGCTCATCGCCATGAAGCTCTTCCGCTCCCACACGCTCGGGGCGGTTGCGGGCCTGTTGCTCGCCATCGACGGACACCACCTGGTGCTCTCCCGGACGGCCCTGCTGGATGTCTTCCTCGCGTTCTGGATCTTCGCCGCTTTCGGTGCCCTGCTGTTGGACCGCGACGACGGCCGCCGTCGTCTGGCTTCCCGGCTGGCCGCGCAAGCGGCTGCTTCGCCCGGCGGCATTCCGCTAACCAGCCAGTTGGTGGCAGGTCCCTGGCTGGGAATGCGGTGGTGGCGCCTTGTTGCCGGTATCTGCCTTGGACTCGCTGTGGGCACCAAATGGTCTGCGCTGTTCTTCGTGGCCGCTTTCGGTGTGATGACTGTGCTCTGGGATCTGAACGCCCGCAGGATTGCCGGGATCCGGAATTGGTTCAGCGCAGGCATCATCAAGGATGGCGTCCCGGCGTTCTTCACCATCATTCCCGTCGCTGTTGCCACGTACATCGCCAGCTGGACCGGTTGGTTCCTGTCCAAGGACGCCTACTACCGGCAATGGGCCGCCACCAACCCGGCCCCCGGTTGGGACTGGCTGCCTGATTCCGTAAGGTCCTTGGCCCATTACCACCTGGAGGCCTACAAGTTCCACCAGGGGCTCAGCTCGGACCATCCTTATGAATCCAGCCCATGGACCTGGCTGGTCATGGGCCGTCCCACCTCGTTCTACTACCAGTCGCCCAAGCAGGGAACCTCGGGCTGCCTTGTGGAGACCTGTTCTTCGGCGATCCTCCCGGTGGGAAATCCTGTGGTCTGGTGGGGCGGAACCATTGCGCTGGTCATCCTGTTGTTCTGGTGGGCAGGTCGTCGTGACTGGCGGGCCGGCGCCATCCTCGCCGGGGTTGCCGCCGGTTACCTGCCGTGGTTCATGTACCCCGAACGCACCATGTTCATCTTCTATGCGGTCTCCTTTGAGCCCTTCCTGGTGTTGGGCCTGACGTACGTGTTGGGATTGGTGCTCGGACGCAGCAGCGACCCGCCGTGGCGGCGACGGTCAGGACTCTACGTCGTGGCCGGTGTCCTGGTGCTGGCTGTCCTCGCAACGGCTTTCTTCTACCCGGTGCTCACGGCAGAAGTCATTAGTTACCAAGAGTGGCGCATGAGAATGTGGATGCCATCGTGGATCTAGGAGGCAAGCAGTGAGGGAAGCAAGCACGGAGCTCCTCTTCGAAGCCGATTCGGACTCCAACGTCACCGATCTCCTTCTGGAGCGGTGCGCCAAGGATCCCTTCGGCATTCTGTACGCGCACAACACCCCCAATGGTTGGCTGAACGTGTCAGCTGCCAGGTTCCTCGCGGACGTCACCGCCCTGGCCAAGGGCCTCATCGCAGGCGGCCTCACCCCAGGTGACCCTGTGGCGGTCCTGTCACGTTCGAGCTTCGAATGGACCCTGGTGGACTTCGCCATCTGGATGGCGGGCGGCGTCACGGTCCCCATCTACGAGACCTCGTCGGCCAGCCAGATCGAGTGGATCCTGGCTGATTCCGGAGCCCGCCGCATCTTTGTGGAGGACGCCGCGAAGGCCTCGCTCGTCCATTCCGTCGTGGAAAAGTCAGGCCTCCTCGGCGAAGACCCCATCGCCATCATCCGGATGGAGCACGACGGCGACGCACCCAACCTGACCAGTGTGTCCGCCGTCGGAATCGGTGTCATGGACGCTGAGCTGGAGCGCCAACGCAGTACGGCCAAACTGGCCGACACAGCCTCGATCGTTTACACCTCAGGCACCACAGGCAAGCCCAAAGGGTGCGAAATCACCCACGGCAACTTTGTGCTGGTGGCCAGGAACGTCATTCCGTTCCTCCCGGAGCTTTTGATGCAGCCCGGCGCGCGGACTTTGATGTTCCTCCCACTGGCACACGTCCTGGCCCGTGCAGTGCAGGTTGTTTGCCTCACTGCCGGCATCACCCTGGGCCACAGCGCCGGCGCCAGCGGGCTGATGGCTGACCTGGGCTCGTTCAAACCGACGTTCCTGTTGGCGGTTCCCCGCATCTTCGAGAAGGTCTATGCAGGGGCCAGCCACAAGGCCGCAATGTCCGGCAGGTCCGCCCTCTTCTCGGCGGCTTCGTCAACGGCGGTGGAATATTCGACGGCGGTGGACCTCGCCTCCCGCGGCGAGGGGCCGGGCCCCGGTTGGCTGCTGAGAACCAAGCACAGGACCTTCGACAAGCTTCTGTACCCGAAGGTGCGGGAAGTTTTCGGCGGTGATGTCGGCTACACGGTGTCCGGTGCAAGTCCCCTGAGTCCACGGGACAACCACTTCTTCCACGGAGCGGGGGTTCCCGTCCTGGAGGGCTACGGGCTGACAGAGACCACGGCCCCCTGCACGGTGAACACACCCACCATGACCCGCATCGGAACCGTGGGCATCCCGTTGCCCGGCACCACCATTCGCGTCGCTGACGACGGTGAGGTGCTGGTCAAAGGCATTGGCGTGTTCAAGGGCTACCACGGCAATCCGGAGGCCACGGAGGCCGCCTTTGTGGACGGTTTCTTTCGCACCGGAGACCTGGGTGAGCTCGACTCCGACGGTTTCCTGACCATCACAGGGCGCAAGAAGGATCTCCTGGTGACGGCCGGCGGCAAGAACGTCGCTCCGGGCCCACTGGAAGAAAAGTTGCGTGAACATCCGTTGGTGGGTCAGGCCGTGGTGGTCGGAGAGGGGCGTCCCTTTGTGGCGGCCTTGATCAGTCTCGACCCCGAGGCTCTTGCGGATTGGTGCTCCGAGAACAAAACCGGTGCCCTGTCCCTTGAAGAAGCAGTCCACGACGACCGCGTAACGGCGGCCGTGCAGTCTGCCGTGGATGAGGCCAACAAGCTCGTCTCGGCCGCTGAATCCATCAGGAAGTTCGCCTACATCACGGCGGAGCTGAGCGTGGAGTCCGGCCACTTGACCCCGTCACTCAAGCTCAAGCGGGCGGCTGTGGTGGGAGACTTCGCGTCGACTGTCGAAAAGCTATACGCCAAGTAGGGTCCACCACCTGCGGCCGTCCCGAATCACCACGGACCACGCTGGGCCGCTCATTGGTGGTCGGGCCGGAAGCCGCCCTCCGGGACAGCAGGGCTAGCGCTTTGAACTCGTCGTTTCCTTGGAAACGGCATCATCGTCATTGGCTGTCACGTCAGCGGAACCATCGGAATCCTGGTCATCGGAGTCCTCCTGCGAAACCGCAATCCCCCGGCGCCGCTTGGTGGGCCACGTGAAGATGAACGTCAGCGTTGCCGCGATGAACACCAGAGCGCCGATCACGATGCCCGCGTCAACCCAGAACTGTCCCGGGAAGAGCCGGATCAGGGTGTCCTCCAAGGAGAACGTCCAGGTGCCGTTGGCGAAGAAGATCCGGTGGAATTCGGTGAAGAACTGCTGCCAGCTCAGGGCGGCCAGAACCGCAAGTCCAATGATGATGACAAGCGTGACGATGGAACCGGCGAACAAGCCGCGGCGGATCCCGCCATTGCTGCGCTTCCGCAGGTACACAATGGCGATGATGCTGAGGATGATGAGCAGGACCCCAGCGCCGAAGGAGGACAGGATCACCATCTTGACGTCGGCCATGTGCGCCACTTCGCTGTCCTTGAACAGCTTGGCGCCGTCCTGGTTGACCAAGCCTCCCAGGTACCGAGGGCCCGCCCAGTTGCTGAGGTAGTCAACAGCGTAGGAGCCATAGGTCATACGGTCGTCGGTGTTGAAGCCATAGCCGTCACCGGGGAAACCGGGCCGGTTGTATTCCACCCACAGGAACAGCGGACTGGTGACTGCCCGCACTGCCAGCACCAGGAGGATCACTGGGTAGAAGACAGCCAACAGCACCTGGAAGATCCGGGGGCCCACAGGCTTCGCCTTTGCGGCTTGCTCCCGTTCAGCGTTGCGCCTGGCCACCTCGTCTTCCGGCGGACGGACCTGAAGGGCCGACGTCGGCAGAGGTTCGGAATAGTGCGACGGTTGCTTGCCGGAAGAAGCATTGGCAAGCGTGTCAGCGAACAGCGGTGGCTCCGTGTCGGCGTCGGCGGCTTCTGCGGCCTTGCGGTCCGCACGGCTCCCGGGCTGGGCTGTTCCAGGCGCGGCCGGCGTCGATGCAGGAGCGGCGGCTGACGCCGCAGGTGAAGCATCACTGGACGTCTTTGGCTTCATCCAGTCGAAGGCCGGTTCGTTGGGGTCCTCGTGGACGTCCGTGTCCGGTTCTTGTGGTTTTGGGCTCTTGTCGCTCACAGCGGGTTTCACTTCCGTAGGCATCCACCGGCGATTGCGTGCTGCCGGCTCTCTTGTCTGCATTCGAGCCTACCGCCCGGCTTTGCACCGACACGAGGAACCACCCCGTCTTGGAGCAGATTGAAACGCAACTGTAAGGTCTACGCGGCGATGCTTCTGTAGCCGCCGTCGTTGGCGTCCAGGTCACCTGTCTCCCCCGCACGGACCGCCCTGCCGCCGACCAGCAGGGTGTACGTCCAATACCCGGCCAGCACCAAGGCGCCAATGGTGATCTTGGCCCAGACGGGGAGCTGGCTCGGAGTTACGAATCCTTCAACAATGCCGGAAACCAGAAGGACCAGCACCAAGCCCAGGGCGATGGTGATCAATGACCGCCCTTCATCCGCCACAGCCTGCACGCGGGTCCTGGGTCCGGGCCGCACCATGGCCCAAAAAATCCTCAGCCCTGCGGCACAGGCAATGAACACTGCCGTAAGTTCCATCAGGCCGTGAGGCAGGATGTAGCTGAAGAAGACGTCAATCTTGCCCGTTGCCAGGAAGACACCGGCCGCAACGCCCACGCCCTGGGCGTTCATGAAAAGAATGTAAGGCACCCAGAATCCGGTGATACCGAAGGCTACCGCCTGCGCCGAAATCCAGGCGTTGTTGGTCCACACGGCACCGGCGAACGAGGCCGCCGGGTTCTCGGAGTAGTAATCAATGAAGTCTTCCTCGACGTACCTTTGCACCCTCTCGTCGCTGCCGAAGACGGCCCGCAGCGCATCCGGGGAGGTCCCGATCCAGAAGGCATAAGCTGCCCCGACCACCGTGAAGGCCAGCCCGCACCAAAGGGTCAGCCACCGGACCCGGTAAAACGCGGCGGGCAATGAAATAACGAAGAAGCGGGCCAGGTCTTCCATGAAGTTCGAGCGGGCACCGGTGAACCTGGTGCGTGCCTGCGCCAACGCCGCTGACAACGACGACGACAGCCCGGTTTCAGGAGCCACCGAACGGATCAGGGAAAGGTGCCCGGAAACTGTTTGGTACAGGCGCAGGAGTTCATCCGCCTCGTCTCCGGTCAACCGACGCTTGTGCGCCAGAAAATGAAGCCGCGACCATTTAACCCCATGTACGGCCGAGAAGGCATCGATGTCCACGGCACCACCCTAATGCCTGAGTCGCGCACGAGCCCCTGATCGGCGTCGTTTCGGCCTGTTACGCCGCTAGACTCGTTGTGCAGGCGCTGCTGGGCGCTGCATTGTCCGGAAGGCATGGGGGCTGGCTTGAGTTCAATCATCACAGGCGAGGCAGTGGTCCTTGAGCTGCGGGCAGCGTCTTTTGCGGCCCGGGGGTTGGGCCTGATCCTCGACGTCATCTCGCAGGTGGTCCTGGCGATACTTCTGATCATCCTGGTCCTGATGGCTTCTTCGGACCTGGACGAGTCGGCCATCCGGGCGCTGGTTCTCAGCAGCCTCGTCTTTTCGGTGGTGGTTGTTCCTGTCACGGTGGAGACCCTTACACGGGGCCGATCACTGGGTAAGCTCGCCACGGGTTTGCGGATAGTCCGTGACGACGGCGGTTCCATCCGTTTCCGGCACGCCCTCATCCGCGGGCTCCTCGGATTCCTGGAGATCTACCTGACGTTCGGTGGACTGGCCATCGGAGTGGCGCTGTTCAATGAGAAGTCGAAACGGCTGGGCGACATCGTTGCCGGCACCTACTCACTCCGCCTGCGCGTGCCCTCGAAACCCCGCATCGTGCCCAACGCGCCGCCCTACCTGCAGGGGTGGATTGCCAGGGCGGACATCGGCCGGGTCCCCGACGCCACTGCGCGCCGGGCCGGGACATTCGTGCAGCAGGCCTACCTGATGGCGCCGGCCTCACGCGTGTCCATGGCGATGTCCCTGGCCACCGAACTCGCACGCTATGTGGCACCCCCACCGCCGCCCGGCACCATCCCCGAGGACTACATCGGCGCAGTCCTCGGGGAACGACGCAACCGGGAACTGGCGCGCCTGCGCCAGGCCGAACAGAGGAACGCGACGGTGGGCGCCCGGTTGCGGAAGCTGCCGTTTACCCAGGAACCCTAGTTCCGGGCTGCCGGAGCCAGTGATCCGGCCTTGTGAGTTCCGGGGGCAGGAGCGTCCGCTCATCGCCCTCGGCGGCATTGACCTGCGGCTGTGTCAGGTAGAGGGCCTTGGCCAGGTCCGCGCCCGCCAGGTTGGCGCCGCGAAGATCCGCCCCCAACAAATCCGCTGCAGCCAGGTCGCTGCCTGCCAGGTTCGCTCCGATCAGGTACGAACCCCGCAGGTCCGCCCCGCAAAGGCGCCGGTTTGCCAGGTCTGCGCCCATCAGGTCGGCACCCGGCTGGAGGCCGCCGTCGTGCGTTTGCTGACCTTCCGCACCGTAGGATGCGCGGACTTCTTCGCTGACTTCCATCAGGAGGTTCCGCACCTGCCAGTGGTGGGTTTCGACGTCGGCACCCAGGACCGTGGCCGCGTCACCCTGGGCGATGGCCGCCAGCTGCTCTGCCAGGTGGGCGGCCGTGGACGCGAGCCCGGGGTCGAACGTCCGGTGCCGGGCCTCCTCCAGGTACCAGAGCATCTCGTGGAGCTGCCTGACCCTTTTGAAGACGTCGAACATCGCAGACGCGGAGGCAGGGTTTTGCCGCCAGCTGGTTCCGCCGAAGGTGTGCTGGGAAACGAGCTGGCCGGCGCCGAAGCAATCAAAAACGGTGCAACCCCGGAAACCGCGGGGCCGCAGCCGTTGGTGGATGGCACAGGAAAAGTCCCCAGCCAGGTTTGGGCACGCCGACGCGGCAGGCTTGTCGATGGCGAAGTCCGCTGAGCGGGTAAATCCCAGGGCGGTGCAGCACAGCGCAAAGCACTTGCTGCAGTCAGGGCGAAGGGTTGCTGTGGTGGTCATGTGGTGCTCCAAAATGATGAAGAGGGTCCGGGGAAGAAGCCGGGGAACCCGTCAGCGGGTTCCCCTAAGGGACACCCGTGATCACCAGAGGGCAGCACAAAGTGCAGGCCAACACGTGGTCGGCACAAAAAGTCAGGGTCAAAGCGCGCAGGAAATAATCACTGCCGCTATCTTAACAGCCCGGTCTACCGCTGGGCGTAGCTGGCCCAGGGAATGTTCCAGTCGCCGAAACCTTCCAGCGGTTCGACAGCCGGCGCTCCGGTGTTCAGGATCTGCACCACATCGCCTGTCTTCATGTTGTTGAAGAACCACGCGGCGTCATCCGGCAGCAAGCCGACACAACCGTGTGAGACGTTGACACGGCCAATGGCTCCCCACGCTGACTCCAGCGCCTGGTGGACATAGACTCCGGACCAGGTGAGGCGGTTGGCGTAGTCCACCACCATGGGGGCGTAGTAGCCCTTGTCACCGGGCTTGAGGCCGATGCTGCCGGCGTTGAAGTTGGATTTGCGTTCCTGTTCCAGGATGACTGCGTAACCGGTGGGTGAGAGCCAGTCTTCACCGCCGAGTGACACGGGTGCAGTGTGGAGCAGCTGGCCATCGGAGTACACGTTCATGGTCTTGGTGGTGTCATCAACCACCGCGATCCGCTGCGGACCTGTGGTGAAGGTGGAGACGACGTCCCCGTTGCCGATCATGTTGTTGCCGAAATCCACGCCCAGCAGCTTCATGTCCACCGTGACGGTGGTACCGGAAGCCCAGAATGCCTCAGGCCGGATCCGCACCTTTTTATCCGAGTACCAGTGCCACGCCACGGTTTGGCCGGACGAGACGGTAATGGCCACCCGCTTCTCCATGGCCACCTTGTCCACGACGGGTTCGCTGAAGTTGATTTCAATGGGCTGGCCAGAGCCTGCAGTGGTGCCGTTGCGGGGGTAGATGGACGCGTCTGCCTCATAGGCGGCGGAAACCGTGGTGAAGGTCTGGGTCTTCTTGGTTTCCTTCCCTGCGGTATCCACAACGGTGAAGGAGTAGTTGTACTGGGTCTTGAACTTCAGGACTTCCTGGGTTGACCACGTGGTGCCATCAGGGCTGATCTTGCCCACAACGGGCGCCCCGCCACCGGCCGGAGTCAGGACGACATCCTTGACCTTGCCGTTGACGGCCTTGATCTGGGGACCCACCACGGGATTCCACTCAACAGCCCCATCCAGCGGAGTGATGCCCAACTCCACTGGCTTGGCCTCCACGGTGGGAGCAGGGGAAGGTGCCGCAGCGTTGTTCTGCGGAGAACCGGGGAGCAAACCGGGGACAGTGGCCACGCCAATTCCGCCCGCCGCTACTGCGGCGCAGATCCCTATGATGGCAAGGACCTTGCCTGTTTTCCGTTTGGCGCCCTGTGTCATGGTTCCCGTCATCCTGTCCCCCGGCAAGCTATACCGAACACCCAATTCTAGCCGAAAGGCCGGCCACGCTGGTCGCGTTGCCGGCCTTTCGCCATCGAATGTTCCTTGCGGCAGAATGCTAGTAGCGGTAGTGCTCCGGCTTGTACGGGCCCGCAACATCCAGGTCCAGGTAGTCGGCCTGGTCCTTGCTCAGCTCGGTCAGTTCCACCCCCAGCGCGTCCAGGTGCAGGCGGGCCACCTTCTCGTCCAGGATCTTCGGCAGGACGTAAACCTGCTTCCGGTATTCGCGCTCCCCGGCGGGCTGGTCCTTCTTGGTCCAGAGTTCGATCTGCGCGATGGTCTGGTTGGCGAACGAGTTGCTCATCACGAAGGACGGGTGGCCCGTGGCGTTGCCCAGGTTCAGCAGGCGGCCTTCGGACAGGACGATGATGGACCGTTCGGAGGCTGTACCGGAGTCAAAGACCCACTCATGGACCTGCGGCTTGATCTCGACCTTCTTGACACCGGCAACCTTGGCAAGGCCGGCAATGTCGATCTCGTTGTCGAAGTGGCCGATGTTGCCCACGATTGCTTTGTTCTTCATGCCAAGCATGTGCTCGGCCATGATGACGTCCTTGTTGCCGGTGGTGGTGATGAAGATGTCACCCTGCGCCAGCACCGTCTCCAGCCTGGCCACCTGGTAACCGTCCATTGCTGCCTGGAGGGCGCAAATGGGGTCGATCTCAGTAACGATGACCCGCGATCCCTGGCCTCGCAGCGCCTCAGCGGCGCCCTTGCCGACGTCGCCGTAACCACAAACGACGGCGACCTTGCCGCCCATGAGCACATCCGTGGCCCTGTTGATGCCGTCCGGGAGCGAGTGGCGGATGCCGTACTTGTTGTCGAATTTGCTCTTGGTGACGGAGTCGTTGACGTTGATGGCCGGGAACAGCAGCTTGCCCTGCTCGGCGAGCTGGTACAGGCGGTGGACACCGGTGGTGGTTTCCTCGGTGACGCCCTCGATGCGTGCTGCCAGGCGGGTCCACTTCTGCGGGTCGGCGGCGAGGGTGCGGCGGAGAAGATCCAGGATGTGGACGTATTCCTCGGGATCGTCCTCGGTGGCTGCAGGAACGGCGCCGGCGGCCTCGAAGTCCACACCCTTGTGCAGCAGCAGCGTGGCGTCGCCGCCGTCGTCGAGAATCATGTTGGGACCCAGCTCCGGGTTGGTGTCGGCGCCGGGCCAGGTGAGGATCTGCTCGGCAGTCCACCAGTACTCTTCGAGTGTTTCGCCCTTCCAAGCGAAGACCGGAACGCCCTGGGGGTCTTCCGGTGTCCCCTTTCCAACAACGACGGCAGCCGCGGCTTCGTCCTGGGTGGAGAAGATGTTGCAGGAGGCCCAACGTACCTCCGCGCCCAGCGCGGTGAGGGTTTCGATGAGGACGGCGGTCTGGACCGTCATGTGCAGCGAACCCGCGATCCGCGCACCCTTGAGCGGCTGCGAAGCACCGAACTCGGCGCGAAGCGACATGAGGCCAGGCATTTCGTGCTCGGCAAGGCGGATCTGGTGGCGGCCGGCCTCGGCGAGGGAAATATCAGCCACTTTGTAGTCGAAAGTCATGGAAGTCCTTAGGGGTACCGTGCGGGTGTAAAGAGAAAGAGGCTGCTAGGCCTTGGAATCATGCTGGCTGGAGCCGGCCGCGTTGGCAGCTGCCAGGAGTTCCGGAGGCAGGAGCAGCGGGATGCCGTCCTCGATCGAGTAGCGGAGCTTTTCGCCGTCCGCGGCGGCAGCTGTTGATACCAGCTCCTCGCCCTCCTGGACCAGCGGTGAACCCGTCACGGGGCAGCGCAGGATGGACAACAGTTCAGGACTGACCTTTGGCATGAATGATGCTCCCTGGGTGGCGCCGGCCTGGCGCCGCTGGCGGATTTATCTGCAGATTCCAGACTACCGCGCAAGATCGCAGGGTTTGGATCACCTCGACGCTTTGAGTCACGACGCCGGTGCAGTCACCTTCGGTGGCTTAGGACGGTTCGCGGAGGATCCGCAGATGTCCCCGGCGGGTACCTTCGACGCTTGCGGGCGGCTCCATCTGCGCGTGGTTGTGGCGGGCCGGCGTTTCGGGTGCGGCTGAGGCAGCTTCGCGGACGGCGTTGGCCAGGGCCAGCAGGTCATCGGGCCCGGGCTGCGGTGGCGTGCTGGGCATGGCAAGGCGCAGCACTTCCCAACCCCGGGGGACGGTGAGGCTCCCTGCGTGCTGCGTGCAGAGGTCGTAGGCGTGCGGTTCGGCATACGTGGCGAGCGGACCCAGGACGGCCGTTGACTCGGCGTACACGTACGTCAAAGTGGCCACCGCAGACTGGCGGCAGGCTGATCTTGAACACTGACGAATAGCACCCACAACATCCCAGATTAGCGCCACTTGGCTCCCGGGGCGCGCATTGAGTGTCCGTGGCTGCCCGGGAAGGGCTGCTGTCAGCAGCTCCGGCGCGGTGTGGACGATGATGTCGCGCTGGCGGTTCCTCAGGACTAAAGTCGATATATGCAGTCACAGCCACATGTTCCCGGGTTTACCGTCCGGTGGACTGACGCCGATGGCGATCAGACAGAGGAACACGCCGTACCGGGCGTGCGGGGCTTCCGGAAGCGCCGCCGCAACCGTCATGGCAGGGGCCTGCGGGGCGAGCTGATGCTGCCTGGTCTTCCTGGTTTCCGTACACGCTCGGAGCGGTTCGACGACATGGTCCTTGACTCCGCCGAACGCCTGCAGGACATGTGGGGCAAGCAATTGGATGGCGTTCTCTTTGCCGTTGACGAGATCCCGCCGAATCTGGAGCAGCTCGTTGCCACAGGCAACCCCGCCCCCATGGGGTCCTACGCCCCGGGCGGCCGTGGAGAACCCCCGATGATCACGGTCTATCGCAGGGTGGTGGAGCAGGGCTCCAACACCAGGGAAGAGCTGCAGGATCTCGTCCATGACGTCGTGGTGGAATACACAGCGGAGATGCTGGGGGTACCCCCGGAGACACTGGACCCCGTGTACCGGCGCCGGTACCAATAGCACGACTACCAATAGCACGACGCCGGTCAGCCGGCTTGCCGGCCGGCCCGCCTGTGGCGGGCCAATCCGCTGTTAGTAGCCCACGGAAACGGGGACCTTTTCAAGTCCTGCCGCAGCATCCTGGATCGCGACGACAGAGACGTCGTTGCGGCCCTGTTTCCCAAGGACCAGCGCGCCGTAGACGGGATCTCCTGATGCGGAAACAACATATCCAGCTATGACCGAATCTCCGGCTTTTGCAGGGAGCTCAATGACTGACGTGGTGCCCCCGGCAAGGTCCATGTCAACAGCCTTGCCAACTTTGCCGTCCGCTGTGACCGGGGCATAGCTGACGGTAGCGCGACCTTCGGGCACCCCGAAGCTCAGAGACCGCAGGCCGTCACGGGGAACGGCAACCAAGTGTTGGCTGCCAAGACGTGACGATGCTGGAGACCAGGCGAAATCGGTGGCATCCTCGGCCTTCGCGCCGCGGGTGACCCTGGACGATGCCACGAAGGAAACGTCGGAGCTGGCACGGATTGTGTAGCTGCCTGCCGGAACGCCGTCGAGGTTCAGCGTGGCAACAGATCCGCCCTTGACCGTCACCACTCCCCCATTGGGAAGCTTCCGCTCACCGTTTGCCCCGTACAAGCTGACCTGGACCACCGCGTCCGTTGATCCCGGAACAGCGATCTGGAGGGCCGGCACAGCGTCCGTGAATCCGGACTTGGCGGAGAGCGCTTTGATGCCTTCAGCGTCCTGGATGTCGACGCCGGACATCACCTGGAGGTTCGACGGTCCGTCCCCCGGTGAGAGGTACTCGACTCCCCCGGGAGCAAGCCCGCGCAGTACGCTCTGCTGGATGGTCCCGGCCACCGGACCACCGGTGCTGCGCACGCGGATCGCCAACTGCGATTCGCCCGGAGCAAGCCCGGCGAGGTTCACGGAGCGGGTGGTTCCCGGCGCCACCAGAAGTCCCCTGGCCCCAGGAGCCTGGATCTGCCCTCCGTACCCGTAGAGATCAAGGCTCACCGTGGCGGGCGTCTCGGATGAATTGCTGAGATTCAGAACGGCTGTGCGCCCGACGGAGGTATTCGCGCCCAGCAGCCACGCATCGTTGCTTGGGGGCTGGCACTGCGCGGAGGCAAGGCCACGGAGGTCACCGTCGGTTGCCGAGTAACTGAGGTGGGCGGCCAAGGATGCTTGCTCGTTTCCGATGGGCCCGGCTTCCACCACCGTAGGCGAGGTGACCGGACTGATGGAGGCCACCCCGGCCGCCAGCACAGGAGGCCCCGCCGTCGGAGTGGGAGTGCTTGTGGGAGTCTTGGCAATTTCCGCGACGTTCCCGCCTCCCAGGGCCGTGACCTTGCTGCCGGGAACGGTGCCGGCCGGATTACTCAGCACCACGGCGTTGAGTGCGCTGGTAGCCGTGGTCGAAACCGGGCTGAAGTCGGCATCCGTGCCCACCACCGTCCCATTGACCAGGCGGGCCGGTTCCGGGCAAACGCCCAGGGCCCTGCCAGCGGGAACATCCGCCTGTTGCACGTCTGTGCTAGTACCGCCGGAAGGACCGGGAACCATCGAGCTGGCGGCTACAGCGCCTCCCCCGGCAGCCAGGATCACCACGGCTGAGAGGACACCAGTGATCATGCCCTTGCTGGAGCTTCGGGAGCCTTGGGTGCTGCGCGATGGTTTTTCGCTGCGGCGCGACTTTTCCTTGGACGATGGTTTGTCCTCGACCGGCGTTTTGCCGGCCGGCTGCGGCGCGTCGTCGGCGTTCTTCTTCTGCTCGTCAGACACTGCTGTACTCCTTACGGAGGGAGACTTCGTCCCTCGACATGCCGGTACGGGAACGGCGGGCAGGCATGGGAATCGCCAGCAGGACTGTCAAGGCAATCACTACCACCTGCAGGATCCCGAGCCACACGGCCCACGGGTTCGCATAGCGGATCTCCAGCTGTCCACCACCGGCCGGCAGTTCGAACGCCTGGGACCACCCGGATGTTGTTGCCTGAAGCTGCTTACCGTCCAGCGTGGCCGTCCAGCCGGGATCGGATCGCTCAGCCACCACGATCTTCCTGCCCTCCTCGCCGGAGGGGACGCTGGCGCTGACGTTCACATCGTCCGACGGCACCGTACCCACAGTGCTTCCCTGGGCGTCGATGATACGGACACGATGTGCCGTCTCGGCCGCGCCCGCAGCGGGCTGCCCACGCGGTGTTACCCGCCAGAGCCACCCGGCGTCGGTTTGGCCCACAGCTACCAGCCCCGGGACTGCGTCGATCCTGCTCGCCGTCAGTTGGGCAGCATTGTCTGCGGCCTTCAGCACCACGAATCCGGCACCGAGTTGCTCGAGGTCGGGACGCGGGTCAACGCCGGTGCTTGCCACGATCGTGGCCACAGCCCGCCGGAGGGACGCCGTGGCAGAGTCATCGCTCGTTATTTCCTCACGTCCGGGAGCGCCAATGATGGTTCTGGCCGAGGCGATGGTGGACAGGCTGTCCAGAGTTGTTCCGGCCCCGCGCATGAGCGAGGAGGTAAAGGCACCTTGCTCGCCGCTGGTGATCACCAGTGTGCGCGTCCGCTCGGGTCCTTGGCCACGGTCGACGGCGGTAGCGGGCAGTGTGCCCGATTCCGCCGGCCATACCTGACGCGGGGCTCCCAGGGACGAGGCCGCCTGCCGGGCCGCCGGGGCAGCCGGGGAACCGGTGGAGGTCGAGGGCTGCAGGACGTTTTGCGCAGCCCAGGCACCCATTCCTGCCAGTGGTCCGGCGACGAGAAGAGTAACAACCACACCGGACGCGACGCGGCGCAGCGGGAGCTTTCGGCGGGCAGGATCGGATGCCCTGCGGCTCGCCGAAAAGAGTTTCTCCGCGCCGAGCAAGGCAGCCCCGAGCAGCAGCATGCCGGAGGCTGAAACAGCCGGACCGGTAAACGGACCGACAATGACGTTGTTGTTGACGCCGGTGGCCACGTGCCCCACCAACCAGGCGCTGGCCAAAGTTGCCAGCGCAGCCAACCAGAACACCCTGGCCAGCGCAGTGCGCTTGCCGGGGAGGAACAGCGATGCCACCGCCAGCAGCAAGACCGGAGCACCAATCAGCAAAGCCAGGATCAAGGCCCACGGTGCAGCCCCGGGGCCGAACACCGAAAGTCCCGTCAGGCCGCCGTCGATGCTGAAGGCCAGAGGCTGGCCGAGAAGCTGCTGCCACAATGGAGCGGCATCAAAAGCAAGGGGAAGTCCAGGGTCAGCAAGCAAGGACCGCGGCCTGTCGAGGACGGAAATGCCGTACGGCAGGAACAGGGCAAGAGTCGGAAGCAATGACCACCACATGGTCTTGCCGCGCTGCCCCAAAACTACGGCAGCAAGGATCACTGCAACGGCGATGGGGCCCAGCAATGATGGCGCGGAAGCAGTAACAACGGCCATCACCAGACCGGCGGCCGCTGCTGCAGTCCAGGACGGTGTCCCGTTGATGCCGGGCTTGCCGCGAAGAGGGGCCGGGAGTCGGCCAGGAACGGCTGACTCGCCTCGCCGCGCGGCGCCCGCAGTGCTGGCGCCCGCAGTGCTGGATTGCGCAGTGCTGGATTGGCCGATGGCGGATCCGGACGCCCGCACCAGGGCCAGCAGCAGCAACGGCATCATGATGTGCGCAACGAGGGCACCGACGCGGCCTTCGTTGATGGCGATCAACAGGGTCGGCGCACCGGCCCACAGCAACGCCGCGACGGTCCGGAACCGGCGCTTGGCGGTCAAGGCACCGGACGCGAACCACGCTCCGACGGCGGACAACGGCATCGCCAGGATGAGGAGCCATGCCATGGAGGCATTCGCGTCCCCGCCACCGAAGATGGACAGCACCCACAGGACGTAGCCAAAAGGATCCCCGTGGCCCGGAAGGCCGGCGCCCAGGGAAATCCACCAGGTGGAGGCGTTGGCCCAGATCTCGGCGGGCGACCCTGAAAGCGGGAGAAGCCCGCCCCCGGTGACCGCACCGGAGCGGAGGAGCCCCAGCAAACCAACCAAGGCTGCTGCCAGGGCAACGCAGGCGGCCGCCACAGCACCCGTGCCCACCCAGCCACGTTCGTTCGTGGCCAAGGCGGCGAAGTCGTCAGCGGCATCTCCGCTTGGTTCGGGAGCCAGCAGGTCGCTGACGGGCGCGGAATCCTCGGCCGGCCGGATGGCTTCCAACAAGGACCGGCGGTTGGCGCGGACCTCGCGTGTTGGTGTCTGCAGGCCCCTCACGACGGAACGGTGGACCCGCCGGGTTTTCGCAGCTGCGCGGCGCCCTCTTGCAACCGCCACAGGACGAATCAACGCAGCAAGTGTGGCAGTGAACTGGGAGAAGCCATACCCGGGCTCCTTCACCAGGATGCTGAGCACCAGGCGGACAATGGCGCCGAACAACGCTCCAAGGGCCTGGAACGGCACGTTCCACCAGGGCGTGTGCTTGAGGCGCAGATGAATCTGGGCTTTGCGCGCTGCCGAGGACGTTCCCAGGCCATGCGGCCGGTGCTCAACGTGGAACATCCGGGCGCTTGGCACAACCACTACACGGTTTCCGGCGAGCCAGTTCCGCCAGCAAAAATCGACGTCGTCGCCGCTGCCGGGCAGCGCGGGATCGAAGCCATCCAACTGCTCCCAGACATCGCGTCGGATAAGCATGCCCGCCGAGTTGACCGCGAACGTGTCGGAACGGGCGTCGTACTGTCCTTGGTCGACCTCATCGGCGTCAATCAGGGTGAGGCGCTCGGCCCAGCGGCTCGTTGAGAGTCCCACATCCACCAAGTGCCGGTCGTTGTCCCATCCGAGCTGCTTGCAGCCGGCGACGGTGACCGAGGGGGCGCGCTCGACGGCGTGGAGCAGCTCCGCCAACGCATCCGGCGCTGGGGCGGCGTCGTCATGCAGGAGCCAGATCCACTCCACGCTCCGGCTGTCCCCGGACGGAGCAGCAGCGGGAGCCAGCTCCTGCAACCCCGCACGGACAGCCGCTCCAAAGCCTGACTTGGCTTGGTGGAAGGTGGTGGCATTGCCGGGGCCAAAAGCCTCCCGGAGCAGATCCAGGGAGTTGTCCGTGGAACCTGTATCAACGCCAATGGCGGCATCTGCCGAACGCGTCTGGTCCGACAATGCCGCCAATGTCCTGGGCAGATAGTTCCCGCCGTCGTGGGAGACCACGACGGCGGTAACGTGCACTTCCTTGAGAATTAGACCGCTCGCTTCCTTAGCCGACGGCGCTCCCGCTCGGAAAGCCCGCCCCAAATACCAAACCGCTCGTCATTGGCGAGGGCATACTCCAAGCACTGCGAGCGAACGTTGCATGCTCCGCATACTTTCTTGGCATCCCTGGTTGATCCGCCCTTTTCAGGGAAAAACGCTTCAGGATCGGTCTGCGCGCACAGCGCGTCCGTCTGCCAGCCAAGTTCACCTTCGTCATCGAAATCCCCTTGGCCGGGGAGACCGATCCATACGGGCTGCCCAGGCGTCTCAAGCGGACGGCGCAGCTCCATGGGAGGATCGTCGAGGTCTTCTTCCGGACCGGCGGGCAGATCACCGATCAAAGCCTCATGTGCTGCGAGGAGGGCTGTTGCCTGGTCCTCCAAAGACTGCTGCACATTCTGGTTGTATCGGTCTGCCGCTTCCGGATCGGCGGGATCTACGTACCAGTCTCCCGGCACTTCCCGCGAACGGTATTTCACCGACGCATGTTCTGCGACGACTGCATCTTCCTGGATACGCAACGCTTGCCCCATGGCGTCCCTCCTGAGTTTGCAGCTGCTGCTTGGATGTGTTTCCGATTCCCGGTGGTGTCCCGGTTGTCTGCGCAGCGGCGTTGATTACTAATTACACGCGTGTAACTACCCGCCAGTCAAGCCGCGCCGGGATAATAATCAAGATGCTGTGGAAAAGTGGGATGCGCCACGCCCAACATCCGTGCCGCAGCTTCCGCGGATTGGCGCGGGAAATGGAAGCACAGGATCGGTTGAGGTTAACTTTCGTTGAATTTCCGCGGCAATAGGCGCAGCGCCCTCCCGATGCCCAGCGAATGGACAAACTTCGATGTGTCGCAATTCACATCCATGGTGACCTGCCCGGAGTGGCGCGGGACCTGCGTGGCAAGATTGATCCATGAGCATTCCGGCAGTGAACTTGATGACCGCCCTGAGGTCCGGGCATTCCACCTCGCCCAGGCTCACCTGGTACGGCCCTGATTCCGAGCGTGTTGAACTCTCAGGGCGGGTCCTGGACAACTGGGTGGCCAAAACAAGCAACCTGCTGCAGGACGAGCTCGACGCCGAACCCGGAATGGCCATCCGGCTCGATCTCCCCGCCCACTGGAAATCCTTCGTGTGGGCGCTTGCCGCCTGGCAGCTGGGCATGGAAGTGGTGATGGACGGCACCTCAGCGGAACTGCTGGTGACCGATACGCCCGACGACGACGGACGGGCAGGCTTCGACGCGGTCGTCGCCGTGCCGCTCGCCGCGCTTGCGATGCGCTGGCCGGGCGAGCTGCCGTCCGGCGTCGTGGATTACGCGGCGGAAGTCCGCTCCCACGGCGACGTATTCATGGCGCATGACGAACCGGACGCAGGAAGCCTTGCGGTGCGCGGGACGGCCGGACACCCGCACTCGGCCCTCCTCGAGGAATTCGCCACTGCACAGGAACCCGGCGTCCGGCTCCTGGTCCGCACCGGCGATGGCCTGGAGTCATGCCTCTCGGCCGCGCTGGGAGCCTGGAAAGAGGACGGCTCCGTAGTGCTGGTGCACCATGATGTCGCGGTCACCGAGCACCTTCTGGACAACGAGCGCGTCAGCCGGCCCTAGCGCCTCGCGGCGCGGAGGTTGGCGAGGCCTTTCAGGTTTTTCAGGTGGGTCAGGGTTTCTTGACCGAAGGGAACTCGCCGGTCGAGGGGTTGCCTGCTCCGGCTTCCGCTCCGGCTTTGGCCTTGGGGTGCATGTCCAGCAGTTCGTGGTCATGCGAGAACTCGGGTTCCTGGTCGAGTTCCTTGTTGAAGACGAGGAAGCGGTAGGCGAAGAACCGGACCACTGTCGCCACCAGGATGCCCACCACGCCGGCCGCGAAAAGCATGTTCTTGTCAGTGATGTTCAACCAGTAGTTGGCAATGAACGTGAAGCCGGTCGAGATACCGATGCCGATTCCGTTGATAATGATGAACATCACGAACTCGCGCACGACGTTGTCCTGCCGGCGGTGCCGGAACGTCCAGAACCGGTTGGCAATCCACGAGAAGATTGTCGCGACCACGGCACCCACAAAACGCGCCTTGGATGGGCTGTCGGTCATGGGACCATGCATCAGGTAATACGTGAGGCCGTTGTCGATGACGAAAGCAACACCACCAACAGCGCCGAACTTGGCTACTTCGCGCCAGAAAAGCGAAGCAAGTCCGCGGATGCGATCTGCAAGTGTGGTGATCATGACCCTCCATGGCCGTTGAAAGTGGGCCGATGGGCCTCAACCATTTTAGCGCCGATTTCCAAGCGCTGCCCGGGAGTACGCTGTGAGAACGCCAATACAGTGGCGGGAACTGACCATAAATAGCGCCAAAAGGGCGGCAGAATCAGTGATCCCCCTGCCGGTTCGGTAGGCTGAACCTTGTGACTTTTCCAGTAATTGGCGTTGTTGGCGGCGGCCAACTCGCACGAATGATGGCTCCGCCCGCTACCGCACTGGGCTTTGAACTCCGCGTTTTGGCCGAAGGCGAGGACGTTTCGGCTGTGGCAGCTGTGGCAACAGCGCCCATTGGCGACTACAAGGACCTCAACGCCCTTCTTGAGTTCTCCAAAGGCCTGGACGTATTGACGTTCGATCACGAACACGTCCCCACCGGGCACCTGAGGGCACTGTTGGACGCGGGCGTCAATGTCCAGCCCGGTCCCGATGCCCTGGTCAACGCGCAGGACAAGCTCGTCATGCGGGCAGCAATCGACCGCCTTGGCCTGCCCAACCCCGAATGGTCGGCCGTGCACACGGTTGATGAGCTGGTTGCCTTCGGCGACAGGATCGGCTGGCCCGTGGTGCTGAAGACACCCCGCGGCGGCTACGACGGCAAGGGCGTCAGAATTGTCGATTCCGCCCAGGAGGCCCTGGACACCAACGACTGGTTCCAGGCCATGAGCCCCCTGCTGGCCGAAGCGAAGGTGGAGTTCAGCCGCGAACTGTCCGCCCTGGTGGCCCGCACGCCCAGTGGTGAGTCCCGGGCATGGCCGGTGGTCCACACCATCCAGGTGGACGGGGTCTGCGACGAAGTCATCGCCCCGGCACAGAACATTCCCGTGGAAGTGGCTGCCGCTGCCGAGGAAGCCGCGCTCCGCATCGCCAATGAACTCGGCGTCACAGGCGTGATGGCTGCAGAGTTGTTCGAAACCCCGGGCGTTGGCGCGGGGTTCCTGATCAACGAGCTTGCCATGCGTCCTCACAACACCGGCCACTGGACCCAGGATGGCTCCATTACCAGCCAGTTCGAACAGCACCTGCGTGCAGTTCTGGACCTGCCGCTGGGCGCCACCGATGCGCTCGCTCCGGTAGTGGTGATGAAGAACTTCCTCGGCGGCGAGAACCAGGACCTCTTCAAAGCCTTCCCCCAGGCGCTGGCCTACGAGCCGGCGGCCAAGGTGCATTCCTACGGCAAGTCTGTCCGCCCGGGCCGCAAAATCGGTCACGTCAACCTCGTGGGCACCTCTGCCTCCGACGTCGACTCGGTGCGCCAGCGCGCAACCACTGTGGCCAACATCATCCGCGACGGCCGCAAGCCGGAACAGCCCACTCTTGAGGAGACCGTATGACGACAACACCGCAAGCCCCGCTGGTAGGACTCGTCATGGGCTCGGACTCCGACTGGCCCGTCATGGAGGCAGCCGCCGACGCCCTGGCCGAGTTCGGCATACCTTTTGAAGCGGATGTCGTGTCGGCCCACCGCATGCCCACGGAAATGATCAGCTACGGACAGAACGCCCACCAGCGCGGTCTTCGCGTCATCATTGCCGGAGCCGGCGGCGCCGCCCACCTTCCGGGCATGCTCGCCTCGGTGACGCCCCTCCCGGTGATCGGCGTTCCCGTTCCGCTCAAGACACTGGACGGGATGGACTCCCTGCTGTCGATCGTGCAGATGCCGGCCGGTGTGCCCGTCGCCACGGTGTCCATTGCAGGTGCCCGCAACGCCGGTCTCCTGGCCGTTCGGATGCTGGCATCCGGTACCGACGAGCTTGCCGCCAAGCTCCGCGGCGACCTCCTGGCTTTCGCTCAGGAACTCAACGATGTGGCCACCAGGAAAGGTGAGAACCTTCGCCACAAGGTTGAGGAAGTCTTCTCCCCGGCCAACCCGTCAGCCCGGAGCCCCCGCTAGGAAGGCAGCGGATGACTACCATGCACAAGAACACGAATCAGCCCGGTTCCGCCCTGACTGATCCTGTCCGCTACCCATCCGGCGCGAGTGCGCCGGTGCGGACCAAACGCGCCTTCGTGCTGGTCCTCCTCACGCTCCTGGTTCCCGGCAGCGCACAGATCGTCGCGGGCAACCGCCAACTTGGGCGCATGGCACTGCGCGTTACGCTCACGGTGTGGGCGCTGGCGCTGATCACCATCGTCATCGCTGTCACCAACCGGACCATGCTGCTGAGCATTGTCACCCACCCCGTCGGCTCGCTGTTCATCATCGTGGTCCTCGTGGCACTCGCGCTGGGGTGGGCCTACCTGTTCCTCAACACCCTGCGGATCATCAGGCCGACTCTTCTTGCTCCCGGCATGCGTCCCATCATTGCCGTCGTGGTGGCCATTTCCACCGTGCTCGCGAGTGGATCGCTGGGCTACATTGCCTACGTCCTCAACGTCAGCCGCAATGCGATCGGCAGTATTTTCGACGCCGGCCCCGCGATTGACCCCGTGGACGGGCGCTACAACTTCCTGATGATGGGCGGCGACGCCGGAGACGACAGGACAGGACGCCGTCCCGACAGCCTGTCCGTGATCAGCGTCGATGCAAAAACGGGCGAAAGCGCCATCATTTCGGTCCCCCGCAACCTCCAGAACGCACAGTTCAGCGAGGGTTCGCCCATGCGGAAGATCTACCCGGAGGGCTACAACTGCGGCGACGAGTGCCTCATCAACGCCGTCAACACGGAGGTCACCAACAAGTACCAGGACCTGTATCCGGGCGTTCAGGACCCCGGCGCACAGGCCACTTTGGAGGCCGTGTCCGGCACCCTGGGCATCACGGTACAGGCCTATGTCCTGGTGGACATGGACGGATTCGCCAAGCTCATCGATGCCATGGGTGGCATCCGCATCAAGGCCGGCGGTTGGGTACCCATCAGCGGCCCGGTCACCGATGAGGCCAACGGTATCCACGGCATGCCCGATGGCTGGATCCCTGCCGGGGACCAGCACTTGGACGGCTTCCACGCCCTTTGGTACGGCCGCTCCCGCGAATTCGTGGACGACTACGCCCGCATTGCACGCCAGCAGTGCGTGCAACAGGCCATGCTCAAGCAGCTGGACCCCGCCACCCTCCTGACCAAGTTCGAGGACATCGCCAACGCCGGAACCAAGGTGGTGGATTCCAACATCTCGTCCAACCAGCTGGGCAGCTTTGTGGACCTCGCCCTGAAGTCCAAGAACCAGCCGGTCAAACGGCTCACCATCGGGCCCCCGGACTTTGACGCATCGTTCTCCACGGTGCCTGACTTCGACCTGATCCACTCCAAGGTCAAGGAAGTCCTTGCCTCGTCCAACAGCCCCAAAGCGAGCGACGCCGTCGTGACCCATGACCGTCCCGGTGCCGGGCCCGTCATGGCCGCCGGTCCGGCCACTGGCCTGGCGCCCACGAGCCAACTGCCTTCACCGTCCGCGGACTTCACCCCGGTGACCACCACCCCGGACGGCACACCGATCACCATCGAGTTGTTGAACGGGCTCAAAGCCCAGGGCGATGAGCAGGGCATCCGCGACCTCGTGGCCACCAATGGCCAGTGCGCACCACTGTAAATTCCCCTTTGAGCTCCATCCCACGTCCAGCGCAACGATAAGGACTTTCTTTCGTGTACCAGATTGAGAATGTTTTGCGGCCCTATGCGTGGGGTTCCACGACGGCCATCGCCGGACTGCTGGGCCGGCAGGCATCGGGCGGCCCGGAGGCTGAAATGTGGATCGGAGCCCACCCGGACTCCCCTTCCACAGCCGTTCACCCCAACGGCGTCACCCAGCCACTGGATGCTTTGATCGCCTCGGATCCGCAGCGTTTCCTGGGCGCCGAAAGCCTCGCTGAGTTTGGTCCCCGCCTGCCCTTCCTCACCAAGCTCCTGGCGGCCGAACGGCCGCTTTCCCTCCAGGTCCATCCGAGCCTGGAGCAGGCCCGCGAGGGATTTGCCCGCGAGAACGCCGCCGGGATCGCCCCCGACGCCGCTGAACGCAACTACCGCGATGACAACCACAAGCCGGAGATGATCTTCGCGCTCACCCCCTTCAAGGCGCTGTGCGGCTTCCGCTCCCCTGCTGATTCCTGCGGCATCTTTGAACACTTGGCGCACGTCCTGGATTCAGCCGCAATCGAGGTTCCCGCTGTGATTGCCGATGTCGTCACGGACCTCGGCCACGCCGACGCGTCCACCGCGCTGAAGGCTGCCTTCGGCCGGCTGATCAAGGGTGGCAGCGACGTCTCCGATGCCATCAACGAGGTAGTCGCGGTCCTCTCGGCCGGGGCACCGCTGGAACCGCACCGGGAAGCGTTGACCGCAATGCTGGACATCAATGAGGCCTTCCCCGGCGACCCCGGAGTCCTCATTTCCCTGCTCCTGAACCACCTGTCCCTCGAACCCGGCGAAGTGGTCTATTTGCCTGCGGGGAACATCCACGCCTACCTGCACGGCCTGGGCGTGGAAGTCATGGCGTCCTCGGACAATGTCCTCCGCGGCGGGCTCACGCCCAAGCATGTGGACGTCCCGGAACTGCTGAAGACCGTACGTTTCGAATCCCTCGGGGTTCCGCGTGTCGAGGCCAGCGGGACGGAGTTCGGGCAGGAGCTGTACCGCCCACCGTTCAAGGAGTTCCAACTCCAGCGCATCGAGCTCCGCCCCGACGCAGCCCCGGTGCCGCTGGCACAAACCGGGCCCGCCGTCGTCGTGGTTGTTTCCGGCGCCGTGCTCCTCGATTCGCCCAAGAGCGACCTCCAGCTTGGACGTGGCGCTGCAGCGTTCATTCCCGACGTCGAAGCCCCGGTCAACGTCCACCCGGTCCAGGGTGCCACCGACACCAGCGTTGCCTTCGCAGTGACAACAGGCTTGGGGAACTGACCGTGGAATTCTTCCTTCAAACGCCCGCATGGGCGGCAGTCCAGCGTTCCCTGGGCCGCCGCGTCCACGAAAAGTCCGGACCCGGGTGGAGCTTCCTCGCCATTGAGGAAAAGAACCCGGCCGGCAAAGTCATTTACGCCCCCTACGGGCCGGTGGCAGATTCCGTGGAAGCTTTCGACGCTGCCACGGCGGCCCTGGTGGCCCTGGCCAAGGCCGAACATGCTGTCTTCGTCCGGATGGAACCGGCTGCGGCAGGTTTTACGGCGTCCGACGCCGGTCCCCTCCTCCGCGCCCGGGGCTTGCGGCCGGCGCCGGTCAACCAGCAGCCGGAACTCAGCTGGGTTGTGGATCTGGACGGGGATTTCAAGGACGTCCTCGCCGGAATGAAGCCAACAAACCGGAACCTGTACCGGAACATCCACAAAAAAGGTGTGACGTTCCGGGCGTCCCAGGACCCGGCGGACATTTCCATCCTGCTGCATTTCCTCCACCTGACGGCGGCGCGCAATGGCTTCAAGCCGCAAAGCGACGAGTACCTGACCCAGGTGGCGGCGTCATTGCTGCCTGCGGGTGCGGGAACCTTGTTCATCGCCGAACTGGAAGGTGAACCCATCGCGGCCGCTTTCGCCTACGACTCCGCAGACACCCGGGTCTACGCCCACGCGGCACTGGACGATACGCACCGCAAGCTCAGCGCAGGCATCCCCCTCCTGGTTACGCTCATGGCCGATGCCAAGGAAAAGGGCCTCAAGCACGTGGACCTCTGGGGCGTCGCGCCCGAGGACCAGCCGGACCACAAATGGGCCGGCTTCACGGCGTTCAAGAAGTCCTTCGGAGGCCGCGAGGTCGCCTACCCCGGCACCTGGGACCTCCCGGTCAACAAACTCCGCTACGGCGCCTACCAGCTGGCCAGGAAGCTCCGCGACAAACTGCGCTAGGCCCCTCCAGCCCTTATTACAGCGCGAAGCCGGAAGCCGCTGCCCTCAACGCATCCAGACAGCGAAAAGCGCCCCATCGCGGGGGCGGCATCAAATCGACGAGGTACGAGGAGATAGCCGCAGAGCGATGGGGCGCTTTTCGCGTCAAAGACGCGACAGCAACGGGGTGGTTACGCCTTGCGGGCGTACGTCTCCCACTTGGATGCGTGGTGCTCAGCGTCAACGAAACGGACGGTGCCGGACTTCGAGCGCATCACGATGGACTGCGTCAGGACGCGGTCCTTCTGGTAGCGGACACCGTGCAGGAGGTCGCCGTCGGTGATGCCGGTGGCGGCGAAGTAGCAGTTGTCCGACGTGACGAGGTCGTTGGTGGACAGAACGCGGTCGAGGTCGTGTCCGGCGTCGATGGCCTTCTGCTTCTCGTCGTCCGACGTCGGCCACAGGCGGCCCTGGATGACGCCGCCAAGCGACTTGATGGCGCAGGCTGCGACGATGCCTTCCGGGGTGCCGCCGATGCCCATGAGGGCGTCGACGCCGGTTCCGGTGCGGGCTGCTGCGATGGCGCCTGCGACGTCGCCGTCCATGATGAACTTGGTGCGCGCCCCGGCTTCGCGGATTTCTTCAACCAGCGGGCGGTGGCGGTCACGGTCGAGGATCATGACGTTGAGCTGGTTGACCTTGACGCCCTTGGCCTTGGCGATCAGGTGCAGGTTCTGCTTGACGGGCAGGCGCAGGTCCACCATGTCAGCGGCTTCGGGGCCGGTGACGAGCTTCTCCATGTAGAAGACAGCGGAGGGGTCGAACATGGAGCCACGCTCGGCCACTGCCAGTACAGCAAGGGCGTTGTTGATGCCCAGGGCGGTCAGGCGGGTGCCGTCGATGGGATCGACGGCGACGTCGCACTCGGGACCGGTGCCGTCACCAACCTGCTCGCCGTTGAACAGCATGGGGGCTTCGTCTTTTTCGCCTTCACCAATCACCACGACGCCGTTGAAGTGGACGGTGTGAAGGAACGAACGCATGGCGTCGACGGCGGCGCCGTCTGCTTTGTTCTTGTCGCCGAAACCTACCCAGTGGCCGCCGGCGATTGCCGCGGCTTCGGTGACGCGGACGAGTTCAAGCGCAAGGTTGCGGTCGGGTTCGTCGATGCCGACGGCGAGCGACGGCGAAATCGTGGAATACTGCTGGGTCATTGGTGCAGGAGACACTTGAACCTCTTCTTCGAGTGACGATTCACGGGACCGGACATGGTTGCACGGGGCAACCCGGGGTTCCTCTACCAACGATCATAGTCGCCG
>Ga0153977_1000056_pt1 | contig 48461 bp, 48 predicted proteins | sample TSGA061MetaG_FD_104710 | JGI IMG/M metagenome (GOLD analysis project Ga0153977, IMG submission 104710) | Attine ant fungus gardens microbial communities from Georgia, USA - TSGA061 MetaG | ecosystem: Host-associated > Fungi > Mycelium > Unclassified | place: USA: Georgia, Yuchi Wildlife... | reverse complement strand
TTTTGCCGGAGGTGGTTTTGAGGCTGATGGCCATGGGGATCAGTGTCCTTTCGTGTGGCCACCGTGAGACCGGCCGGCCGTTTCCTCAGCCTGTGTGGCTGACAAGAACGACTTTGCCGGGCCTGGATCAAGAACCAACCCTGCAAACCCACAACACTTCCTCAGGAAAACCTCAAGAAAACCGCACCACAAACGGCGGGGCGAACTGAGCAGTTTTGGAGAAGCCCACGTGCCTGCTGCGCCGTAGCGTTGGGGTATCCGGAAAGATCCAATTGAGGAGAGATGGGCACATGGCTGGAACCACAACCGCGGGCAAGAGCAAGTCTTACGAGGGGTTCTCGGAGGATGAGCGCGCCGCCATGAAGGAGCGGGCGCAGGAGCTCAAAAAGTCTCCGCGCAAAAAAGCGGGCGCAGCTGACGGCGAGGCCGATGTATTGGCCAAAATCGCTGAGATGCCGCCTGCAGACAAGGCCATGGCGGAACGGCTGCACGCCATCGTCAAAGAGCATGCCCCCGGACTCAGCCCGAAGACCTGGTATGGAATGCCCGCCTACGCCAAGGACGGGAAGAACATCGTCTTCTTCAAGAGCGCAGACAAATTCAAGTCCCGGTATGCGACGCTCGGCTTTGAAGAGAACGCCATGCTCGACGACGGGGCAATGTGGCCTACGTCGTTTGCCCTGACGGAGATCACGCCGGACGTGGAAGCCGCGATTGTTGGGCTCATCAAAAGGGCGCTCGGCTAGCGGGAGCTGCGGGGGCAGTTGGCCAGTCAGTAAGTCGGGTCCGGATTTGGGGTGGGAGGAACCGGGCCGGGGTCAGGGACCGGCGTTGGGCCTGGCGTCGGGTTGGGGTCCGGAATGGGGCTCGGCGGAAACGGCGTGGTGGGGTCCGGTGGCGGCGGTACGGGTCCGGGATCCGGAGGGAACGGCTCGGGTTCGTGGGTTGGGGGCAATGTCATGATCTCTCCTCTGCGTTCTGATGAATGGTGCTCGGGGTAGATAACAGCAGCCTAGACACGGGTGCTCCGGTGCGCCACCACCCGGAGGGCAGTTTCCTGATTTTAGGTCATATGACCTAAAATCAGATTCATGAAAGATCATCTCAAGCTCGAAACCTCAGGTCCTGTGCTGATTGTTGGCGGTTACGGAACGGTCGGCGCAGCGCTCACGCAGCACGCGGCCAAAGAATGGCCCCTCCTCCTCGCCGGAAGGAATCCCGACCGCGGGAGCCATCTGGCCAGCGACAGAGTGGCCGTGCGGGCATGGGATCTCAACCAGCCCGAGCCCTTCGAAGCGGGCGCCCGGGCAGTGATCAGTACAGTCAATGACCCCGATGACAGGGTGCTTCGAGCAGCTGCAAGTGCCGGGATTCCGTACGTTGACGTCACCCGTTGGACCAGTCGGGTCACCCGGGCCATCACCCTTGCGACTCTGTTGCGGCCGACTGCGCCTGTGCTGCTCAGCTCGGGGTGGATGGGTGGCGTCACCAGCACAGTGGCGGCAGCCCTCGCCCAGGAAGTGGGCGAAGCGGCCGAGGTGGACATTTCCATCCGCTATGACACCAATGACCAAGCCGGAGCTGACTCGGTGGACTTCATGGACCGGCTGGGACTGGAGTTCGAGGCGCGGAAAGGCGGCAAGGCCGCCGTCGTACGTCCCTTAACTGACACCCGCTGGGTGGATATTGCCGGGCACCGCACCAAAGTCGCACGGCTTGACACCCCCGAGCAGTTCACGCTACCGCTCACCTTGGGCGCCGGTTCAGTGGCCACGAGAATCGGGTTCAGTTCCAATACGTCGACGACGGCGTTGCTCGCCGCGCGTGCGGTGGGGCTGTTCCGCTGGGGAAGCGGAGAGAAATGGGCGCCGTTGCGACGGTCGCTTCTCTACTCGCCGGGGTCGGGCGGGACGGCGCATATCCGGGTGGAGGTCAGAGGTGCGGGCGGCACCAAAACGGCCACCATCACCGATCCGCTGGGCCAAGCGCACCTTACGGCGGCAGGTGGACTCCTGGGACTTCACACGGTGCTCAGCGGTGACGCCCAGCCCGGAGCTTCCTTTCCCGAATCAGCGCCTGATCCAGCGGAACAGCTCGCCAAACTCCAGTCATACGGTGTGACAATATTGAGGTCATGACCGAAAGCAAGGGCGCCCTGCGGAAGGCGGCCCTCCTGGATGCTGCTGAAGAAGTACTGGTCACCAAAGGCAATGCCAACGCTGCCATGCGGGACTTCGCAGCTGCCGCCGGGGTTCGTGTTGGACACTTGCAGCACTACTTTCCCACCAGGGCAGACCTCATTCGCGCTGTCCTGGAGCGGGCACTGGAGCGCTCACTCCAGAGACTCAACGATGTCACCGGCGTGGACCTCGCCCCGGAGGCCCAGGGCGGGCTCGGCATGGATGATTCACAGCGGCTCCTCAACGCATTGCTCCAGGAACACTCGGACATGGCCGACGTCAGGATGCACCTGGAAATCTGGGCCTTGGCTGCCTCGGATGACACGGCAGCCGGGGCCTTGAGGAGCTTCTACTTCCAATACGCCGCCCACGTGCAGGGCCTGGTCCGCCGAAGCAGGCCGGAGCTCCCGGAGCAGGAAGTCAACGCCGTGGCCTCCGCTGTTGTGAGCTTGTTCGAGGGCGCGGCCGTCACGCGTTCAGATATTGCGGGCCTTCGAACGGTGCCCGGTGACCAGGCAATTATCCGCACGGCGCAGTGGTTGATCCACGGGCAGTAGAGCCTGGTCCTGCCAGCCGGGCCGCCGCTGAACGGCACCGGAAAAGCCTTCCAAAAAAAGTTTGTACTCCTGCGTAACCCTTTGCCGTACTCCAACGATTACGTCTGTGAAAGGGCCGGGTTGGAATTTGTCCCCCATCATCTTCCAGCCCGGCTCTTCCATGTCCGGGAGTTCCTGCCGGTCAAGGGTTCGTCCTTTGGCAGGCCCGGCATAGCAGTTACTCTTGGTGGGGTCGTCCGTTGTGAAAGACGGATGATCAGGCTCCCAGCCTGGACCAGCCGCCGATCGAAAGTCCGAATTCTGTGACCGACGCATTGACCGACGAAGCGCTTCGCGCACTCCAAGGCAATAACGCGGAACTGTTCAGCGCCGTTTACCAAGCCTATGCGGGCCAGGTTCTCGGGTACTTGACGGCCAAGGGAGTCCCGGACCCGGAAGCCACCACACAGGATGTCTTCCTGGCTGTCCTTCCACGCCTGGACGAGATCGACGGAGGCGTGAACGGCCTGCGGACCTTTATCTTCTCGGTAGCCCACGCCCGGATGGTGGATGAGCACAGAAAAGAAAGCCGGGCACCGGACCAGCATGAGTTTGAGCCCGAGCGGGATGCGCGCGAATCGAGCTCGGCAGAGGCCGAGGCCATGCTCCGGCTGGCCCCCTACGAGGTGATGGCTCTGCTGGAACATCTCGGCGAAGATCAGCGGGAAGTCTTGACGCTCCGTATCGTCGCAGGCCTCACGGTGGAGCAGGTTGCCGGAATCATGGGGAAAACCGCCGGTGCAGTGAAGCAGCTGCAACGGCGGGCACTGATCGCACTCCGTGAGCATTCGGCAGTAAAGGAATACGTGTCGCCATGACATTCAAGGATTTGGACCGCGAGCGGGTGGTAGACGAGTTGCTTCTCGACGCCGGACTCTCCGACGCATCCGATGTTCGGCACACCCTTCTGGCCATGGGGCATCTCGCAGACGCAGCCGCCCCTGCGCCCGGCCCGGAGCTCTTTGCCATGCTGGCGGGACCACATGATGAGGTTTCCAAGCGGCGTTGGAGGCACAAGCACCGGACCGCAGTAGTGAGTGTCGCCGTGGTGGCAGCGATGGGACTTGGCGCCAGCGGTGTTGCAGCCTCGAGTTCAGGCTTTACGCGAAGCCCATCCTTTGAGGGTCTCCTGGACAGCTTTGCTCCGCACAGGGCTGCTGCAGCGCCCGTCCTGCCCGTTCCAGACGCCCCCAAGGTCAGCACTGTGCCCGCTCCGTCGGTTGATCCCGCAGCGATCCCGCAGCCTTTCCAAACGGTTCCGTCCGTCCCTGTTGCGGTGGTCCCCGTACCCGCGCAACAGGTGCCGGCAGCGTCGCCTCAACCGGCACAACAGACACCGGCGCCAACCGCGCCTGCGGCCGCCTCCGGCGTCGTTCCTGCCGCCACCAACCCGCCGGCCACCCTACCGGCCAAAGCTGCACCCGGAGTGATCCCTGCTGCGCCCACCACCCCGGCGCCCTTGCTGCAACCCGCTCCGTCCGGCCCAGGCAGCCGGCCTGGCAACGCCCTCTCCGCACTTTCTGAAAAGCAGGCCCTGGCGCAGCTCAAAGCCGCTGAAGAAAAGCTGAAGCAGTGGAGGAAACAGGTGGAACGGCAGGATCCGGGCCAGCCTCGGCCGTGATTGCCCGTGCAGGGACAGCAGTAGGCTTGGATCATGATGCACGTCAACGATCCCGCCGTCGTCGAGCGGTTGATGCGGACCAAAGGTACGTGGGCCATCGTCGGCCTCAGCAACAACGAATGGCGCTCAGCCTATGACGTCTCGCTTTACGTTCGGGACAAAATGGGCATGGCGATCATTCCCGTCAACCTCAAGGGCGAGGACGTGCACGGCGAAAAGGGCTACAAAAGCCTGGGGGACATTCCTCTCGACAAGCACCCCATCGACGTCGTGGATTGCTTCGTCAATTCCGAGCGCGTTGGTGCGGTCATTGACCAGGCGATCGCGGTGGGCGCCAAGGCGGTCTGGCTCCAGCTTGGAGTGTTTGACGACGACGCCACTCAACGCGCGCATGACGCTGGCCTGGACGTCGTGGTGAATTCATGTCCGGCCCGTGAAGGCTGGCATTACGGCTTGTGATTCACGGCCACTTTCTTCTGTTAGATTGCTGCTGACTCATCTCTTCAGCCTCGGGGGACAGCCATGTCTGGCGACCATTTTGCAATGCCATTTTCCGTACCCAGCAGAAGGGCCGCCCTCAGCCTCTTAGGTGCCTCCATGGTGGCCGGCTTAACTGCCTGCACTGCCGCTGAAGGGGCAGAAAGTCCGACGCCGGCGCCAACGGACACGGCAGCCCCGGAAGCCTCCGCCTCGGCGACACCGACGCCGACCCCCACAGCAACCAAGCGGCTTCGCCGCACCTTCATTCCGGACTTCCAGCTGCCGCCGATCGTGGGCGGCCTCGCTCCGGTCATCACCAAGATCCCCACCAAGCACCCGATCGTTTTCCTGACCATCGACGACGGCAACATCAAAACCCCGGAATCGGTCAAACTCATGGCCGAATACGATTACCCGGCGTCCCTGTTCCTCACCCGGGACACAATCGCCGACAACCCGGCGTTCTTCAACGCCTTCAAAGCCCAGGGCAGCCTGGTGGAAAACCACACCGTGACGCACAACATCAACATGGTGCGCCAATGGGGATACCAGCAGCAGGTGAATGACATGGTGGGGATGCAGGAGTATGCGCTCCAGCATTACGGCCGCCGGCCTACTCTCTTCCGCCCGCCCGGTGGCGCCTATTCCAACGTGATGCGCCAGGCTGTCGCAGACGCCGGAATGAAGGCGATCGTTACCTGGGAAGCCAAGGCCAACGCCGGAAAGATGGACTACCAGGTGGGCAACTCTCTGCGCCCGGGTGACATCGTGCTGATGCATTTCAGGGCGGAGTTCGCCGCCGACCTGGGTGCTTTCCGGGCAGCGCAGCTTGCAGCGGGGCTGGAAGTGGTCCTGCTGGAGGACTTCCTGGGCGTGGCGTAGCCGTACCTGTGGCGCTGAGGGGCCGGTAGGCTCGCTCCATGGATGTTTCCCAGCTCCGTGAGATCTGCCTTGGCTTTCCGGGCGCCTTTGAAGACTTCCCGTTCGGGCCCGAGACGTCGGTCTTCAAGGTTCGTGCCGCCGTCGCCGGTGGTGCCCGGCACGAAGCCAAGATGTTCGCGTTGTCCTCCATGGATCCGGACGACTGGTCCGTGAGCCTGAAGTGCGAGCCTGCGCTGGCCGAACAGCTCAGGGCCGCGCATCCGGAAATCACGGGGGCCTGGCACATGAACAAGACCCACTGGAACGGTGTCCGGCTGGATGGCGCGCTGCCTGATGGAATGGTCCGGGACATGGTGGAGGACTCCTACGACCTGGTGGTAGCCACGCTGAGCCGCAAGCAACAGGAGCAACTCGGCTGGGCCCGGCTGGCGCGCCCGCAGGGCGACTGAGACACCCCTCCCCATGGCGCTGACATCGGACTAGATTGATAGTGCATACCAGGGGAGCCCAGCTCATGGGCTGGTCAGGAGCGGTTTGATGCTGGATCGGAAAATACAGGCCCGTCTGTGGAACGTCCCACGAGCGTGCTGAGCCGGTGAACCGATGCGAAGAGCCTATGGATATGTCCCTGCTGCACTGCATGATCGAAGCACGCGGCGGATGATTGCTTTGCGCATTGGCCCCGGAGTGTTTCTGTGCAGTAAAAACTGCCTCACAGACCCCGTCCCTGAGTCCCGGATGGACGGGAATTGGCCGGAACTACGGGGAACTGAGCATCCTGGAGGTGTGGATCGCCGGTCCCTTACGGAGTGCGGAAAGACCCTCGCGGAAGGGCCGTGAAAAGATCACGCTTTGACAAATGTTGATCGAAACTGCGGAGAAATATTGATTTTCGATCATTCGTGGTGAAGTATGTCACACGAAGGTTGGTGCTGCCAGAGCGTCAGCCCAGACTGTCCGACTGGACGGCGCCAGACGCCGGAGTCGGCCTTACGAGTCACAAAAGGGGTATTGAAATGACCATTCAGCACCAGTCCGTCGGTCGCCGTGGATTCCTGCGCGGAGCACTCGCAGCAGCCGTACTCGTGCCCATGGGGGGAACCATTGCATCCTGCGCTGCCGGTGGAGGCAGCACATCCACCGGCCCCACTGGCACCGTCTCCGATACCAACCCGTTCGGAATGGCAGACAAGGCCACCCTCGACGCCGTGATCTTCAAGGGCGGCTACGGTATTGATTACGTGGACTTCGCCGGCAAGATCTTTGAAAAGACGCACGAGGGTTCCACTGCAAAGATCGCCCCTTCCACGGACATCGCCCAGGAACTGCAGCCCCGCTTCGTCGGTGGCAACCCGCCGGACCTGATCGACAACTCCGGCGCCAAGGCAATCGGATTCAGCACCATCCTGGCCCAGCTTGAGGACCTCACCCCCGTCGTGGAGGCCAAGAACCTCGAGGGCAAGGTCATCAAAGACACCCTGTACACGGGCGTCCTTGCTCCGGGCACTTTCGATGGCAAGCTTGCCGCCCTGAACTACGTGCTGACCGTCTACGCCGTCTGGTATTCAGACTCCCTGCTCAAGGAAAACGGCTGGACCGTTCCCAAGACGTGGGACGAAATGTATGCCCTGGGCGAGCAGGCAAAAGCCAAGGGCAAGTACCTGTTCGTGTGGGGCAAGGAAGCCGCAACGTACTACCAGGAACTCGCTATCGCGTCAGCCATAAAGGAAGGCGGGGACGAGGTCCGCCTGGCGCTGGAAAACCTCAAGGAAGGTTGCTGGTCGCACCCGGCCATCCAGTCCGTTTTCACTGCGCTGGACAAGATCGTCAAGGCCGGCTTCTTCAAGCCGGGTGGCTCGGGTACGCAGTTCACGGCCGCCCAGGCACAGTGGAGCAACGCCCAGGAGGCTGTGTTCTACCCGTCGGGTTCGTGGATCGAGAACGAAATGAAGGACCAGACGAAGGCCGGCTTCAACATGATGGGAGCCCCGGCGCCGTCGGTCAGTGCCAGCCCCAAGATGCCGTACACCGCCATCCATAGCGCAGCCGGCGAGCCCTACATGGTGCCTTCCCAGGGCAAGAACGCAGCCGGTGGCAAGGAGATGCTCCGGATCATGCTGTCCAAGGAAGCTGCCACCAACTTCGCCAAGACCAAGTTGGCTCCGACCATCGTCAAGGACACCGTTCCCGCTGATGGCTTCGGTTCCACTGCTCTGGTTTCCCAGACGAAGATGCTCGGCGATGCCGGCGAAAAGGTCTACACCTGGAACTTCATCGACCTCTACGGAACCAACAAGGACCAGCTCGTTGTCTGGAACACCTTCCTGGACGGCAAGTCGGACGTTGCAACCCTGACCTCCGCACTCCAGAACATCACCGACAAGGTCCGCAACGACAGCTCGGTCAAGAAGATCGAAGTGAAGTGACCGTAGTGAAAACACAGCAGAGCCGGAACGACGACGGCCTGGCCGCCGTCGTTCCGGCCGCAGCTCCACAGCAATTGGTCAAGCGGCGGCGCAAGCCGCTGACATGGGACAAAGTCAGCTTCTTCGCGGTGTTCCTCGGGCTGCCGCTCGCGATTTACCTGCTGTTCGTGATCTGGCCGTTCATCCAGGCATTTGGCTACTCGCTGACGGACTGGTCCGGTTTCTCGCCCACGCAGAACTTCATTGGCCTGGAGAACTACGCCAAGATCTTCACGGACGACATCTTCATGAAGGCCATGGGGAACAACATCCTCCTGGTCATTTTCCTTCCGATCATTACCATCATCCTGAGCCTGGTACTGGCTTCCCTGGTGACAGTGGGCGGAAGCAGCAAGGGGCAGATCAAGGGCCTGCGGAACTCCAGCTTCTACCGGGTTGTGTCATTCTTCCCTTACACGATTCCCGCCATTGCCATCGGCATCATGTGGGGGCAGATCTACGATCCTTCGGGCGGTCTCCTGAACGGCCTCCTCACGGGGCTGGGCCTGGACCAGTTCAAGGACTTTGCCTGGCTGGGCAACAAGGACACAGCCATGATCGCCACGATGTTCGTGATCGTCTGGGGCTTCGTCGGCTTCTACATGGTCCTGTTCGTCGCCGGCATCAAGGGCATTCCGGCTGAACTTTTTGAAGCCGCAAGGATCGACGGCGCGGGTCGCTTCCGTACCGCTGTATCCATCACCATTCCGTTGATCCGCGACAACATCCAGACTGCCTACATCTACATGGGCATCCTGGCCTTGGATGCCTTCGTTTACATGGCCGCATTGAACTCCGGCGGTGGTCCGGACAACTCCACACTGGTCATGGCGCAGCAGTTGTTCTTCACGGCCTTCAGCAAGGGACAGTTCGGCCTCGCCAGCGCCATGGGTGTTGTGCTGGCTGTTGCAACGCTGATCTTCTCCGGATTGGTCTTCGTGGTCAACCGGCTCACCGGCGGCGATAAGGATGTGAGCCTGTAATGACAACAAAAGTTTCAAGTCCGGAAATGAAGTCCCTGCACTTCCAGCCGCGGACCCCGGCAACATCCACGTCCGACAAAGTGGTGGGAGCGGTGTCGCACACCGCCCTGACCATTTGGACGCTCATCGTCATCCTGCCGTTGCTATGGACGGTGATGTCGTCGTTCAAGACGTCCAGCGAGATCTTTGCCTCGCCGTTCGCCCTGCCATCCCAATGGAACCTGGACAACTACACCAAGGCGTGGAGTGAAGCAGGCATCGGAGCTGCGTTCCTGAACTCCGTGCTGGTGGTGGCTGTTGCCTTGGTGATCGTCATGGTACTTGGCGCCATGTGTGCCTACGTTCTTGCCCGTTACACCTTCCCGGGCAGCCGGGCCATCTACTACCTGATGCTCGCGGGTCTGACGTTCCCGATCTTCCTGGCCATGGTTCCGTTGTTCTTCGTCCTGAAGAACATGGGACTGCTGAACACGCTGCCCGGACTGATTCTGGTCTACGTTGGCTTCGCGCTTCCGTTCACGGTGTTCTTCCTCTTCTCCTTCTTCAAGTCGCTGCCGCACGAAATCACTGAGGCAGCAGCCCTTGACGGTGCAGGGGAGTGGCGGACGTTCTTCCAGGTCATGTTGCCGATGGCCAAGCCGGGCCTTGCCTCAGTTGCCATCTTCAACTTCCTGGGCCTGTGGAACCAGTTCCTCATTCCGGTGTCCATCAACGCCGCCGGGCCCCGCGTCCTGTCGCAGGAACTCGCGGCCTTTGCCGGCCAGATGGGCTACGCGGTGGACTTCGGGGCGCTGTTCGCCGCGGTGACCGTCACCGTGGTTCCGGTGCTGATTGTCTACATCATCTTCCAGCGCCAGCTGCAGGGGTCCGTCTCACAAGGCACCTCCAAGTAGCACAACTGCGCTAAAAACAGCGCGCGACGGCGGTCCCCACCTTGAGGTGCGGGCCGCCGTCGGGTTTTAAGTCTGAAAGACTGGAACGGATCTGTAATGCAACGAAAGGCAGCAGCCCGTGATCTTTATTGTGGTCAAGTTCAACGTCAAACCAGATTGGTCCGATCGCTGGCTGGACCTCGTAGGTGATTTCACCGAGGCAACCCGTGCAGAGCCGGGCAACCTGTGGTTCGACTGGTCCCGCAGCGTGGACAACCCCAACGAGTTCGTCCTGGTGGAAGCATTCCAGGACGATGCTGCTGAGGCCCACGTCAACAGCGAACACTTCAAGAAAGCCATGGCGGATATGCCGCAGGCGCTCGTGGAGACGCCCCACATCATCAGCCGCCAGTTCGAAGGCAGCGGCTGGGACCGGATGGGCGAACTGACCATCGCCTACTAGCAACGCGGGGTCACTTAAGGCCCATGTCAGGGGCGTTTATGGGCCAAAAGTGACCCCGCGTTGTTTGAGGTCTTGAGTAAATCTTGAGCCTACGCAGCAAGGGGTCTTGAGTTCGGCCCGGCAGTGTCAATGAGGTTGGCCTAATAAGGCTTTCCACCTCATCCGCTGCTAGTTACTCAGGACTGACATCGTGACCCAAAACCCTGCCAGAGCCCGTGCTTTATCCCGCACCGCGGCTATTCTGCTCGCCTGCACCGCAACCCTGGCCACCACCGCCGTCGCCGCCCCGATGGCCGCCGCCGAACCCGTCCAGGCAGCTGCGGTCCGCGCATCCTCCAGCGTCTCGGCCATGGCCGGCCAAACCGAGCAAACATTGGTGGTGCCGGTGACCGCAGGACTGGAACCAACCCGGGTCAAAGGCACCATTGCAGTGACCGGGAAGCCGGAAGGAACCATCCGTGCAACCGCCAACGGCAGGGTAATCCTTGAGGCCAACGCGGCAGCCACAATCGCCCTTGACCAGGCAATCAGCAGCGCGGACGTCGTCAATCAACAATTGACCGTGGGGCTCCAATTCGTCCCTGCAACCCAGACCATGTGCGTCCTCTCCAACGCCACAGCCACCCTGAACAACCTTGCAGTGGACTTCTCCGGAACCGCGGAGGTTCCCACAACCGTTGGCGGGTTCTTCCCGGTCTCCGTACCCGCCGTCGTACTTCCCGTTCCCGCGGAACCAAGCACGGATGTCTCCGCAGCCATCATGACGGCCGCCGCCGCGATGTCGCACCGCTACCCGGATGCCACCGTCAGTGTGGTTCCGGAAGCCGGGCTTGATGCCCGGGCAGCGGGACTGCCGGCGGGCAGCCGGGTTCTCAGCGTCGTGGGTGACCAAGGCGAAACCAGCACCAAACTGTCCACCACCGCCGGCCTCCCGCAGCTCATCCTCAGCGGCCATGACGAACAGCTCCGCACCGCCGCGCGCGCACTGGCCAGCGACAAGACCGCGCTCGCCGTGACGTCGTCCGTCACCGGATTGACGTCCGCCTTGCCCGCGTCGCCGGGACTGACCCAAAGCCTCAAGGACCTGGGCAGCACCACGCTGAAACTCTCCGGTTACGGCACGCCGGAGTCGTACGTAGGAGTCACCCAGTCACAGTTCGGCGGCCCGGTCCAGTCAGTGAAGGTCCAGCTCAAGGGCACGCACACGGCTGTCCCGGCCAACGCCCAAGCGCAGCTTTCCGTCTTCTGGAACGACTACCTGCTCAGTTCAAAGAACCTCGACGGCGGTGACAGCTTCTCGGTGGATGCCGAAGTACCTGCCGGGCAGCTTCAGGCGAACAACGGCCTCCGGATCCGGCTCGCCGCCCTTCCCGCGGGCGGGGACTGCACCGGACCCGCCGGTGTGATGCCCATGGAGGTAACCGTGGACACTGCGGGCAGCACGCTGACTGCAGTCCGGGGCGGTTCCATCAAGGCAGGCTTCGCACGGTTCCCGCAAGCCCTGGGACAAAGTGTTCCCGTGGCGTTCGGCGGCGGAAACGCCCAGGCCAACACCGTGAACGCGGCCACGCTGATAGCGTCGCTGCAGCGGCAGGGCGCCACGCTGCTGGATACCCGGATGGTGGGCCTGGATACCCTGGCCGGCTCCAGCGAGTCCGGGCTGGTGGTGGGCGCCACCGGCGATGTTGCCGACAAGCTCTCGGCACCGCTCCGCTTGGCGGAGTTCCGCACCATCTCTCCGGACGACGTCGAATACGGGGTGGGCACTTCGGCGCCGTTCGGTGTCCTGGAGGCCTTCGAACAAGGCGGCCGTGATCTGCTGCTCCTCGGGGCGTGGACACCGGACGGTGACGCTTCCGCTGCTGCGTTGCAAGCCTCGTTGACCTCGCACATCAGTGGCGTTGAAGGTGGTTGGGCGTCGCTGTCCCGGAACCTCCTGGTCACCCAGCCCTCGGGTACCCCGGTCCTGTTGGAGAGCAACGTGGTGATCCCGCAGAAGGCCGTCACCGACGACTACCGTCCCTACGCTTGGTGGATCGGCGGCGCAGTGCTGGTGCTGGGCCTGGCGTTCGCCGCCCGGACCATCCTGATGCGGCGCCGCGCCAAGGAAGCGCAGGCCTATGTGGACGCCGAACAGAAGGCGACCGAACCGGGCCATGGCAACTAGCGTTGCCACGCGACGCCGCGCTGCCCACCGGCAGCCGGCGCTGCGGTCCCTGACAGCTCTGGTCGCCCGGGGCTGGGAACGGCTGGGAGCACCGGTGGACGGCCGCAAGGTACCGGGTACCAGGATCGTGGCTGTGGTGGCCGCATTGGTGGGCTACATTGCGTGCCTGTACACCATCGGCCACGGCACCAACCTGGACTATTCCGACGCCCAAAGCCACCTGACCATCGCCCGGCGCATCTTCGACAGCAAGGCGCCCGGCTTTGAACAGCTCGGCACGGTATGGCTGCCCATGCCGCACCTCCTGTTGGCGCCGTTCGTGCTGAACGTGTGGTTGTTCAGCACGGGCTGGGCTGCGGGACTGCTGGGGATCCTCGCTTTGTCCGCCACCGCCACGGGCCTGTACCTGATTGCCGCGCGCCTCGGCCTGGGCCGGGCGGGACGCCTGGCAACCACGCTGGTGGTCCTGGCCAATCCGGCCGTCCTCTACGTTTACACCACAGCCCTGACCGAGCCCGTGCTGATCATGTGCATCGTGGGCGGCATGGCCGGGCTGGCGCACTGGGCCACCAGCCGCCGCCGGATGAGCGCCGGTGAACTGGCAGTTTTCGCAGGCATTCCCTCGGCTGCAGCCGTTCTGTCCCGTTATGAGGGGTGGGCGCTGGTGATGACCGGCACGCTGTTCGTGCTGATCGTCTCCAAACGCCGCACGGGGCAATGGCGCGAAGCCTTCACCATGGCGGGCGGTTACGTGATGGTCCCCGCTGCGGCGGTGCTGTGGTGGCTTTCGTACAACTGGGCCGTCTACGGCAACCCGCTGGAGTTCATGTTCGGGCAGTACTCTGCTTACGCGCAGCAGAAAAACATCACCGACGGCGGCTTGTTGCCTACCAAGGGCAACCTCGGATTGACGCTGACTACTTTCCATTGGTCGCTGCTCGAAACCGCAGGTGTGGTGGTCCTCGCCCTGGCGGCGTGCGGCGCCGTCGTGCTGGTCTTCAGGCGGGGCTTCGCGAACGGCACCCTGCTGGTGGCGGTGACCGGCAGCGCTTACGCCTTTGCGTTGTTGAGCCTGTTCCTGGGCCAAACGGCCATCAATAACGATCACTCGCTTCCCACCACTTGGTGGAACAACCGCTTCGCCCTGACTGCACTGCCTTTGGTAGCCATCCTGGTGGCCGTCTTCGTGCAGGAACTGACCCGGCCGGCGCGTCTCCGGCCCTGGCTGGTCTGTGTTTTGCTGGCGGCCTTGGTGGTGCAGAACATGTGGTGGAACGAGGACCCCACCGGCAGGTTGGCTGTCCTGGCGGAAGGCGGGATGTCTGCTGAATCCACCACCAACTCCACCGCCGCCGCCCGTTGGCTGAACCAGCATTACGAATCCGGCGGGATCCTGATGGATGAAAGCGCACGCGGAAACGCGGTACTTCCCGTGATGGGCATCCCGCTCAAGGAAATCTACAACCGGGCCTCCGGTGACTACTTCGCTCCGGCGCTGGATGATCCGGCCAAGTATGCCAAGTGGGTGTTCGTCAACGTCGAGGCAGGTACGGGAGCGCGGGACTCGGGCCCCACCGACCTCGTCTACCAGGCGATCATCAAAAACCCTTCCTTCGGCGTGCGTTACTCCGTCGCCTTTTCCACTCCCACACACCGGATCTATGAAAGGTCCTCGGATTAATGAGCCCCGCTTCCCCCGTCAAAGGCCAGTTCAACCGGCAGTCGATCGGCCAGACACTGCTCGCCGCAGGCCTGGTGAGCCCTGAACAATTGCAGCGTGCCCTGGATCGCGCTGCGAGCGAAGGCGGTTTGCTGGGACGCCACCTGATCCTGGAAGCCGGGCTGGACCGGCGTCGGATTTATGAAGTCCTGGCCCGGCAGTGGGACGCCCCGCTGGTGGACCTGGTGGCAGAGCCACCCGGGGACGAACTGATGGAGCGGCTCGTCTTCAGCGAGCTTGGGGAACCCCAATGGTTGCCGTGGCGGCTGGAAGGCGACGTCCTTGTGGTGGCCACGGCAGTTGCTCCTTCGGAAAGAATCGCCGAAGAAGCGGCGCAGAAGTTCCGGGTGGCCGACGTCGAATTCCGGACCACCACCGACTGGGACATCAACCAGTCCATCCAGCGTTCCTTCCGCCGCCACCTCCTGTACGAATCCGCTGAACGCCTGGCTGAGGAACGGCCGGGTGACTCGGCACGCATCGCGTTGACCCCGTGGCAGCGTTACCTTCCCGTGGTCCTGGTCGCGGCGATCATGGTGGCGTTCGTGATCTCGCCGCTGATGGCCGTCATAGTGCTCCTGACCGCCGCCAATGTTGTCTTCCTTATAAGCATCGGATTCAAATCCTTGGCGAGCCTGCGGTGGCCTTTCGACAAGCTCCACGAGGCAGCGGTGGTCCGGGCACGGAACAAGGAACGCGCACGCCGCGGCCTCCCGCCGGTGGCCGATGAACGGATTCCGGATTCCGAATTGCCCGTCTACACCATCCTGGTCCCGGTGTTCCGGGAGGCCAACATCATCGACAAGCTGCTGACGAACCTTGGGCAGCTGGATTACCCCCGGTCCAAGCTGGATGTGCTTGTCCTCCTGGAGGAAGACGACGCCGAGACCATCGCAGCGGCCAAGGCCTCCAAGCCGCCGGAGTACGTCCGCATCCTCATCGTTCCCAGGGGCGAGCCGCAGACCAAGCCCAGGGCCTGCAACTACGGATTGACCTTCGCCCGGGGCGAGTACGTGGTCATTTACGATGCCGAGGACCGCCCTGATCCGGGACAGTTGAGGGCCTCCATTGCAGCCTTCAAACGTGATGAGTTCGAGCGGCAACACCTGAACCCCGGCCGCAAACCCCTCATCTGCGTCCAGGCCGCGCTGAATTACTTCAACGCCGACCAGAACGTGCTGACCCGCCTGTTCACCATCGAGTACACGCACTGGTTCGATTCCATGCTCCCGGGCCTGGACAACTCCGGGATCCCCCTCCCACTGGGCGGCACGTCCAACCACTTCGTCACCGCGCTGCTCAAGGAGGTTGGCGCGTGGGACCCCTGGAACGTAACCGAAGACGCGGACCTGGGACTCCGGGCGGCCGTGGATGGCTACCGGGTGGGCGTCATCAATTCCACCACCTGGGAAGAGGCGTGTTCACAGGTGCCCGCCTGGATCAAGCAACGCACCCGCTGGATCAAGGGGTACATGATTACTTCGGCGGTGAACACCCGGAACTCCCTGAGGTACATCAAGAGCACAGGGCTGGCTGGAACCGTGGGCTTCCTTGGCCTGATCCTCGGCACGCCGCTGGCGTTCCTGGCCTATCCGCTGGTGGTTGGTTTCACCGTGGTGACCTACATCGGCTACGACATTGTGGGCCTGGTCCTGCCCGGCTGGTTGCTGGCAGGAGGGGTGGTATCCATGCTGTTCGGCAACGCCATGATGATCATCGTCTCCGGCGTCGCCACGTTCCGCAGGCACGGGTGGCGGATCGCCATTTTTGCCCTGCTGAACCCGTTCTACTGGGTACTGCATTCCGTGGCGGCGTGGCGTGCGGCCTGGCAGATGCTCACCAGCCCCCACAAGTGGGAGAAGACTCCGCACGGCCTGGAGGCGGAATACCACGACGACGGCCATTGGGTTGGGTGAGGAACCGCACCTGATCTTGAGCCAATCTTGAGCAAATGCCGCAGAGAGGTTGAGTAAGCACCGCCACACTGAATCCAAAGCCGAAGGATGACCAGCTGAGGGGGTTGGACACGGTGCTCGATCCATTCTCTGTAAGAGTTGCCCTGGGTGTGGTCACAGTGACCCTCTTGGCGTTGTTCTGTACGTCCTTCCACCGCACCCGCTCGCCATATGCGGGCTGGTGGAGCCTGGCCCTGCTGGAATTCATGGCGGGCAACACAGCGTTCCTGCTCAACGGAACATCCCACCAGCAGTGGGCCAATCCTGCCGGAAACGTGCTGGTGGTAGCCGGAGCATTCAGCGTCTGGGCCGGAGCCCGCTCATTGCGGGACCTAAAAACCGCGCGGTGGCAATTGGCCACAGGCCCGGCAGTCACAGCCGTGGCTTCTGTCCTTGAAGGCCCCGCCACGAATGTCTGGTCCGGAGGCTTTGTTTATCTGGCCATGATGACCGCCGGCATCGCCTTGGCCGCCCGGGATCTCTGGCTGATCAAAGCTTCCCACTCCCAAGTCCACAAGGCTCTGTCGCTGGCGGCAGGTCTCCTGGCCACGTACTACCTGGGCCGTTGGACGGTGTATGCACTGGAAGGGCCGGCAAGTGAGACCTTCCGAACGTACTTCGGTCCTGGACCTTCAGGGCTGGTTTCCCTGGTGCTGCTGGTAACGGTGTCCTTCAGTATGACGGCCCTTACCAGCGACCAACTCATCAAGGGCTTGAAGGAACGCGCAGCACGGGACCACCTTACCGGCCTGCTCAACCGCGGAACGTTCCTCGAACTGGCTACCACTGAGCTCAACCGCTTGTACTCCACGGGATCCGGCGCTGCCGTGGTGTTGGCAGACCTGGACCACTTCAAAGCAGTCAACGACGAATACGGTCACGGCGCCGGGGATGAAGCCTTGAAGGCCTTCGCGGCAGCCTGCGCGGCGTCCGTCCGGTCCACGGACCTTATTGGCCGCTACGGCGGGGAGGAATTCATCCTTTTCCTGCCGGGGGCCACCCAGGAGCGGGCGGAGAGCATCGCCGTCGAAATCAGCCGCCGGACAGCAGACATGCGTACTCCGGAAGGAATCCCGTTCCCCACCATCAGTTATGGAGTGACGTCCAGCATCTCCTCCGGAGCCGATCTGAACTTCATGATCGAGGTAGCTGACGCAGCGCTTTACAGTGCCAAGGCACAAGGAAGAAACCGGATTGTAGGAGCCGACCGCCTCGAGGCGGCCACTATCGCGGATGAGGCACGATCATGACCCTTAACGAACTGACCACCAGGATCCAGGTCCAGCACAACCAGGAGTTGTCCGTGTTCAGGAAGGACATCACCAGCGCTCCCTACAAAGCGGGAACAGCTACGTCCTTGAATGCCGACCGGCGCTCGGTCCGGATGGGTCCTGTGCAGTCCGTTGAGGACGGGAACGCGAACCTGACCATCGTGGCCGACGTCGAAGGCCTCGCCTGGTTCACCGCGGACAAGGGCCTCCTTGGCAGCTGCATCACAATATCCATCGCCGGGCACCGGAGAAGCACCGGAACGCGCGTCCATCTCCCGCTCGTTGAATGCGATGCGTGGATCGAAGCCATCCTGGGTGGCTCATGGATCGCGAACGTCTACCGCATGGGCAACAAGGCAAAGCCCGACGGCCGGCTGGATATCGCTTCCTATCGTCTGTTCCTGGACGAGCACCGCAACCCGGTTCCCAAGCCCCAGGCCGTGGTGGACATGACGCTGCGCAGCCTGGACGAATCGTGACCAGCACCAAGCCTCGCAGGCTGGTGTCCACTGATGATGACGACCCCCGAATACGAAGCCTGGAACGGCAGGTCCGCGCACTCCTGGAAGAACTCCATGATGTCCGGAAGGAGCGACGCCTTGAGGCCCTCACCGACCCCTTGACCGGCGTCGGCAACCGGTTGGCGCTGGCCGTTGCCTTCAAGGAAGCCATGGCTGCCGGGGCCCACGGAGCGGCCCCGCCCGCGCTGCTCCTGTTGAACCTGGACGCCTTCAAGGCATTGAAGAGCTCTGCCGGGCACGCCGCGGCGGATCAGGTTCTGGTCACCGTTGCCATGCGCCTCCGCTCGGCAGTCCGGGAGAACGACGTCGTCACCCGCCTGGGTGGCGACGAATTCGCTGTTTTGATGCCCGCCACCCCCAAAAACCGGGCCGCCGCCGTCGGGAACCGCATCCTGGCCGCGCTGGAACCCACCATCGACCTCGGCAACAGCAGCGTCCAGTGTGCTGCCAGCATGGGACTGAGCATCGCCGGGTCGCACCACACCTTGGAGGACCTCCTCCAGGAAGCCGATTTCGCCGTTGAGGAATCCAAGAACGAGGGCCGGAACAAGCTCAAGCTGTTCGATCCCGTCACCCTGCATTCCCGGCAACTCCAGCGGCAGATCGTTGGCGACCTCCGGGAAGGGATCCGTTCGGAGCAGCTGGTCCTTTACTACCAACCGATCGTGGAGCTGGCCACCGGACAAATTGAGGGGTGTGAGGCCCTGGTCCGCTGGAACCACCCGATACACGGCCTCATCATGCCGGACCAGTTCATTCCCGTGGCTGAGGCCACCGGGCTTATTGCGGAACTGGGCAGGTGGGTCCTGTGCACGGCCATGCGCCAGCTACGGCAGTGGCGGGACAATCCGGCGAAGTCCACGCCGGCCTTCTCCATGCGCATCAACGTCTCCGCCGCCGACCTTCAGAGCCTGGAATTCGTGGACGACGTCCGGGATGTCCTCTTGAAGGAAGGACTGTCCCCGGATTCGCTGGTCCTGGAACTTACCGAGAGCGCCATCATCCGGAACAACGAGCTGGACCGTTACACCCTGATGAGCTTGCGCAGGCTGGGCGTGGGCCTTGAGATCGACGATTTCGGCGCCGGCTATTCCTCGATGGGCTACCTGCGCAAGCTTCCCGTGGACCGGGTGAAAGTAGACCGGCAGTTTGTGAAGGACCTGGGGGACGACCCGTGCCAGTTGGAGTTCCTGGCGGCCATCCAGCACGTGATCCGTTCGTGCGGGCTGGAAGCGGTCTGGGAAGGCATCGAAACGGCGCAGGAAGCCGAACTGCTGCGGAGCATCGGCTGCACCAGCGGACAAGGGTATTTCTTCGGGAAGCCGTTGCCCGAAGCTGACTTCCTGGCCCGGTTAAAAGCAACGCGAGGTCACTTATGGCCCATCCCGGAGGAATTTATGGGCCATAAGTGACCTCGCGTTGCTCTATGTGGTGAGGATCAGCCGAAGTACTTCGGCAGGGTTCCTTCGTGGGCTTCGCGGAGGGCGTCCAGTGAGAGCTCGTCCACGCCGTTGATCTCCAGCTTTCCACCGGCAGCGTCAACAACGCCGATCCGGAGGTGCGCGAAGCCGCGGGCGGTGCACATGTCCTTGAAGCGGACTTCCTCGGAGCGCGGGACGGACACGATGGCCCGGGCCTGCGATTCGGAGAACAGGGCCGTGAACAGGTCCACCCCGTCGCGCTCCATGAGTTCCTCAAGGGCGATGCGGGCACCGACGCCGTAGCGCAGCGAAGACTCCACCAGAGCAGCCGCGAGGCCACCTTCGGAGAGGTCGTGTGCTGCGTCAACCATGCCATCGCGCGAAGCGTTGATCAGGATCTCACCCAGCGCACGCTCGGCGGCGAGGTCGACCTTCGGCGGCAGGCCACCGAGGTGTCCACGCAGGTTGGACCATTCCGAACCGTCCAGCTCAGCTGCGGTGGTTCCCAGCAGGTAGATGGCCTGGCCATCTTCGCGCCAGCCCGACGGCGTACGGCGGGCGACGTCGTCAAGCTTGCCCAGGACTGCCACAACAGGGGAGGGGTGGATCGGCGTGGTGCCGGTCTGGTTGTAGAGCGAAACGTTGCCGCCGGTCACCGGGATGCCGAGTTCCATGCAGGCGTCCGAGAGGCCGCGGATAGCCTCGGCGAGCTGCCACATGACATCGGGGTCCTCGGGGGAACCGAAGTTCAGGCAGTCGCTGACGGCCATCGGAACGGCGCCGGAGGTGGCTACGTTGCGGTAAGCCTCAGCCAGTGCGAGCTGTGCGCCCTGGTACGGCTCGAGGTAGGTGTAGCGGCCGTTGGCGTCGGTGGCCAGGGCAACGCCCAGGCCGGTTTCCTCGTCAACGCGGACTACGCCGGCGTCGTCCGGGAATGCCATGGCAGTGTTGCCGCCAACGTAGCGGTCGTACTGCTTGGTGATCCAGGACTTGCTGCACATGTTCGGCGATGCCACCAGTTCGGTGACGGCTGCTGCCAGCTCGGTGGGAGCCGAGGGACGGCCTGCGTCCTCAACCGAACCGGTGAAGGAGTTGGCCTGGACCGAATCCTGCCACTCCGGGCGGGCGAACGGACGGTCGTAGACCGGGCCGTCGTGCGCAACGGTGCGGGGATCGACGTCGACGATTACTTCGCCTTCCCAGGTGATGATGAGGCGACCGGTGTCGGTGACTTCACCCAACCAGGAGTACTCCACGGCCCACTTGTCCATCACGGCTTCGAAGGCTTCGATGTTCTCGGGGGTGACCACTGCCATCATGCGTTCCTGCGACTCGGACATGAGGATCTCGCCCGGGGTCAGCGTGGGGTCGCGCAGCAGGACCGAAGTCAGCTCCACCTGCATGCCGCCGTCGCCGTTGGAGGCGAGCTCGGACGTTGCGCAGGAAATGCCTGCGGCGCCGAGGTCCTGGATGCCTTCCACCAGGGAGCCCTTGAAGAGTTCCAGGCAGCACTCGATGAGGACCTTCTCAGCGAAGGGGTCGCCCACCTGGACGGCCGGGCGCTTGGAGGGCTTGGTGTCGTCGAAGGATTCGGACGCGAGCACCGAAGCGCCGCCAATGCCGTCGCCACCGGTGCGTGCACCGAACAGGACAACCTTGTTGCCCTTGCCCGAAGCGTTGGCCAGGCGGATGTCCTCGTGGCGCATAACGCCCACGGCCAGTGCGTTCACCAGCGGGTTGCCCTGGTAAACGGAATCGAACACCATTTCGCCGCCGATGTTCGGCAGGCCAAGGCAGTTGCCGTAGCCACCGATGCCGGCAACGGCACCGTGCATGACGCGGGCGGTGTCCGGGTGGTCGATGGCACCGAAGCGCAACGGGTCCATCACGGCAACCGGGCGGGCGCCCATGGAGATGATGTCGCGGACAATGCCGCCGATGCCGGTAGCGGCACCCTGGTAAGGCTCAACGAACGACGGCGAGTTGTGGGACTCGATCTTGAACGTCACGGCCCAGCCGTCGCCCAGGTTGGTGACGCCGGCGTTCTCGCCGATGCCAACCAGCATGTCCTTCTTCATTTCCTCGGTGACCTTCTCGCCGAACTGGCGGAGGTGGTTCTTGGAGGACTTGTAGGAGCAGTGCTCGCTCCACATAACGGAGTACATGGCCAGCTCGGCACCGGTGGGGCGGCGGCCGAGGACCTTGACGATCTCGTCGAATTCGTTCTGCTTCAGGCCCAGCTCGGCCCACGGGAGTTCCGTGTCCGGGGTCTTGGCAGCGTGCTCAACGGTGTCGATGTTGAACTTCTTGGTGGTTTCCGTGGTCACTTGTCGCCTCCCACAATCTTGGTCAGTACGGAGGTGAAGAAGCCCAGTCCGTCGGTGTCGCGGGGTTCGCCGTTCAGCGACTCCGGACCGAAGCCGGCTTCCACTGCATGCTCGGGGTGCGGCATGAGGCCAACGACGTTCCCGGCTGCGTTGGAGATGCCGGCGATGTCGCGGCGGGAGCCGTTCGGGTTGAAGCCCACGTAGCGGAACACCACACGGCCCTCGGCCTCAAGGGCGTCCAGGGTCTTCTCGTCGGCGATGTACTGGCCGTCCTGGTTCTTCAACGGCACGATGATTTCCTGGCCGTCGGTGTAGTCCACAGTCCAGGCAGTGTTGGCGTTTTCCACGCGCAGCGTCTGGTCGCGGCAGATGAACTTCAGGTGGTCGTTCTTGATCATGGAACCGGGCAGCAGGTGCGACTCGGTGAGGATCTGGAAGCCGTTGCAAATACCCAAAACCGGGAGCTTGGCGTCAGAGTTCGCAGCGTCGATGATCTTGGACATCAGCGGCGCGAAACGTGAGATGGCGCCTGCGCGGAGGTAGTCGCCGTAGGAGAAACCGCCGGGGATGATGACTGCATCAACGTCGCCGAGCTCGGAGTCTGCATGCCAGAGCGGCACCGCCGTGCCACCTGCAAGACGCACTGCACGGGCGGCGTCGCGGTCGTCAAGGGTGCCTGGGAAGGTCACGACGCCGATCTTGGCGCCAGCGAGGCCACGAGCACCATAAGCGTCGGCGGCGATAGCCTCGCCAATCAGGGGGATCGAAGTCATATCAGGCCTCGACGACCTCGACGTTGACAACATCCTCGATCACCGGGTTGGACAGGAGGGTCTCGGCGGCTTCGCGGGCCTGGGCCAGGATAGCGTCGGTCACCTCGCCGTCAACAGTCAGTTCAAAGCGCTTGCCCTGGCGGACTGCGCTGAAGCTGTTGAAGCCGAGGCGGGGCAGTGCACCCACGATGGCCTTCCCCTGGGGGTCCAGAATCTCGGGCTTGGGCATGACGTCAACGACGATCCGGGGCATCCGGTAACTCCTGTGCGTGAGTTGGGTGAACCTTAAATAAGGCTGCCGCGGAGGTGCCGTCTCACGCCGTTCAGCCGCATTCAAACAGCGTTATGGACACAGGGTTAAACACGGTTGTGAACTGCATTGTTTGAACGGCATGGGGGCGCTCCGCGAGCTTGCACAACCATTCTACCGGGAGCCGGGCACATACCCTATTCAGCCTGATTCTGCGAGGACACCCCGCCGTCACGTCGGAAATCGTGCCAAGGGAAGGCTCGACGGCGGCACGTGGGGGCGCCTGTCGGCGCTGGCCGCGGAGGGCGCGCGTCACTAGTATTGCCGCATGGCTGAAAAACCGAAATCGATGGTGCTGGGCGTTGTGGCCGCTGCCGTTCTTGCAGGTTTGGGCCGGATGGTCATTCAGAAGATCAGGGCTGACAAAGCGGCCCGCGACCATAGGGTGACAGCCCCCTTGGATGCGGAGACGCGGGCGAAAATCAGCGATGCCCTGCGCGGACCCCGGTAGGGGCAGACAATAGCGCACGTACAAATGCGCTATTCAAAGGGGTTAAACGGCGTGGTTCCGGCGTATTTTGGAGATACACGCGGGGGTTCACCCCCCTGGTAAAACAAAGATAACCAGGAGGACCAATGACCGATCACATTGCAGAAGTATCCGCCTGTAGCGTTGGCAGCTGCGGATTCAACCACGACGGCTGCACCGCTTTTGGTATCACCATCGGCGGCACCCAGGACCACGCTTCCTGCGCAACGTTCATTGACACCAACGCCATGGGTGGGCTGCCCAAGGTCCTGGCCCACGTCGGCGCCTGCCAGAGGTCCGAGTGCGTCCACAACAACAACCTCATGTGCGAGGCCCACGACGTCAAGGTTGGGCCCGGCCGCGAAGCCGCCGATTGCCTGACCTACGAACACGCCTGATTTTTATCGACGAGCAAAAGGGTCCCCGCCTCGGTTGAGGCGGGGATCCTTTTTGTGGTTCTCTACTTCTTCGTAGCCGGCGTTGAGCTGGCTTCCTTGGGGCTGTCCGCGTCCTTGAGTTCCTGCTCGGCCGTGGCTTGGATCAAGGCCAGCAGATCCGGATCGAGGCCGGGGGCAAATTCTTCCTTGCGCTCAGGGGATATGGTCATGGGAAATCCGTCCGGCATTTGTTCGGTGCTCAGTTCGGTGCCGTCGTTGGACGGCGACGCCCCACGGTAGAGCTTGCCTGCTTCGCTGAGGTTGTCAGCGCTGAAGGTGTATTGAATGCTCTGCAGGCCTTTGTCCAGGAGCTTCTTCACTTCCGGGAACTGCTCGGCGTTGGTCTTGGGGATCGGGAGGACCTTGCCCCAGTTCACGCCCAGGCTTTCCAGGGCCTTTGCGTAGGCGTTCTCGTGGGCTTGGTCGCGCACAATCAGGTACGCAATGGTGGAGCGCGCCGTCTTGTTTTCCGTCATTTCGTAGATACGGCACTTTTGCAGCCTGCCCGTTGACTCAAGCATCAAGTTGTAGAGCAGGTCCAGCACCAGGTTGCCACTGTTGTAGACATAGGACCCACTCCACGGGTTACCCGCGGCGTCCACGGGCAGGGCACCTTGGGCGCCCACCAGATAGTGATGGATGTTGCTGGTGTCCAGCGCGATCTTCAGGGGAGTGGCCCCGCCGGCGCCCGGCTGGTCCACGGGATCGGACTTCTTGCCCTGATAGCGGGGTGAGCCATCAAGGAGCTGCGAAATGGTTGTTCCGATGAGTTCCACGTGGCTGATCTCTTCGGTACCGATGCCCTGGAGGAGGTCCTTGTAGGGCTTTGATGCGGGATCGCCGCGGAAGTTCATGCTTTGGAACAGGTATTGCATCATGGTCCGCATTTCGCCGAACTGCCCGCCGAGCCCTTCCTGGAGGGCGTTGGCTGCTGCGGGATCCGGCTCGTCAGCGGCGATTTCGTTGATCAGGAGTTGGGTGTGCAGGTACATATGTTTCCTCACGTTGGCTCATGCTCTACGTGGGATGGGAACCCTCTGCTGGCCACCCCGGAATCCCTACCATAAGCATGCTTACTATCTGAGGCAAGGAAATCCGTAAGGAAATTGACCCCGTGAAAAGGCCTAGCCCGCCACTTGGTTGGTGAGTGGCTTGCCCTCCTTGAGGGCTGAGATGTTGGCCAGGACCAGCTTCGCCGAACCTTTGGGGCGGTTGCCCGCGACGTGCGGTGTGATGATCAGGTTGGGCGCCGACCACAATTCCGAATCGGCCGGGAGCGGCTCAATCTTGGTCACATCCAGCGCGGCTGCGCGCAGGCGGCCCTCCCGCAAGGCGGCCAGCAGCGCGCCCTCATCCACTGTGGCACCCCGGCCCACGTTGACGAACACCGCACTCGCCGGCAGCTGACGCAGGACCTCGTCGTTCAGGGCGTCGGTGGTTTCCGGGGTTGCGGGCAGTATCGAGATCAGCACGTCCGTGGAGCGCAGGACCTCCGGGAACCCATCCGCGGCCACTACTGGGAAGCCATAGCGCTCGCCTTTGGAACTTGCGACGCCGGTGACCTCCGCGCCCAGCGCGGCCAGCAGGGGAGCGAGCCGCCCAGCGATGGAGCCAAACCCCCAGATGGTGACCTTGGCGCCGTCGAGCGTGTAGAGCTGTTCGGTGGCGGGGTTGGACTGCTCGGCGTTGTAGGGCTGGTTCCACGTGCCGGATTTTTGGGATTCCATGAGGACATCGAGGCGGCGCACGGCGGCCAGGATCAGCGCCAGGGCGTGTTCGGCTACGGGGCCGTCGTGGAGTGAGCGACCGGACGTGATGGCTACGGTGTCCGCGAATCCCGCGGCGAGTACGGAGTCCGGACCGGCTGCGAGAGTCTGGACGAGCCTGAGGCCGGGCATGGCGCGGGCGGCGTCAGAAAGGTTGTCCGAGGTGTTGCGCCAGACCACCATCACCTCTGCGTCGCGGTGCTCGCCGGGGATCGCTTTGTCCACTTCGTAGACCACGATCTCGTCTCCGGACGAGGTGAGGTCCGTGAGGTCCAGTTCGATGGTGTCGGGGACGAGGATTTTCACGGCAACTCCAAGGTTCGCAGGCGTCGGGCAGTTTGCACTCGAGGCTACCGCTTTATCCCGCGGGTATCTTCTTCGGCTTCATCCCTGGCAATGTGACGCCCAACACCCTATGGTTGTAGGACGTTCGACGTAGCACGTAACACGAACGACCACCACGAGTTAGCTTTCACCCCAATCCCTGTGCCAAACGTGGGCGTGAACCGCCGACCCGGAGCCGATTCGAAAGGACACTGGATTTGAAATCCATACCCCCCGCACCATCGCTCGCCCGCATCGCAGCTGCCGGCGCCCTGAGCCTGGGCCTCCTGGCCGGGCCCGCTTTTCCAGCCACCGCTGCCCCCATCCCACCCAACAACCCCGCGGCAGCGCCGGGCACCTTCGCCGAGGCCAACATCGGCGGCGACCGCACGGCCGCCAACTTCTTCTACCGGATTCCCGCACTGACGTACCTGGGCAACAACGTGGTGCTCGCTGCGTGGGATGGTCGTCCCGGTTCAGCCGCGGATGCTCCCAACCCCAACTCGATCGTGCAGCGTCGCAGCACCGACGGCGGCCAGACCTGGGGGCCGGTGCAGGTCATCGCTGCAGGCCACGAGGGCGACGCCAGCGGACCCAAATACGGCTACAGCGACCCCTCCTACATCTACGATTCAGAAGCCGGCAAGGTCTTCGCCTTCTTCGTCTACTCCAAGGACCAGGGTTTTGGCGGCAGCCAGTTCGGCAACGACGACGCCGACAGGTCCGTGATCTCCTCAGCTGTCATCGAGTCCTCTGATGGCGGGATCAGCTGGAGCCAGCCGCGGCTCATCACCAACGTCACCAAGCCCGGAACCAGCAAAACCAGCCCCATGGCCGGCGACGTCCGCTCCAACTTCGCCTCCTCCGGCGAAGGCATCCAGCTCAAATACGGCCAGTACAAAGGCCGGCTCATCCAGCAGTACGCCGGGGATATCCGCCAGGCAGACGGAACCAACAAGATCCAGGCGTACTCCGTCTACTCCGATGACCACGGAGTGACCTGGAAGAAGGGCGCCAACGTCGGTGACCGGATGGACGAGAACAAGACCGTTGAGCTTTCAGACGGCCGGGTGCTCCTGAACTCCAGGGACAACGCCAACCAGGGCTACCGCAAAGTGGCCATTTCCACCGACGGCGGCGCTACCTACGGTCCGGTCACGCAGGACACGGAGCTTCCCGATCCGGCCAACAACGGTGCCGTTGCACGCATGTTCCCCAACGCGGCACAGGGCTCAGCTGACGCGAAGAAGCTCATCTTCACCAACGCCAACTCCAAGACCGGCCGCGAAAACGTCTCGGCCCGTGTCTCCTGCGACGACGGCGCCACCTGGCCGGGCGTGCGTACCATCCGTTCCGGCTTCTCCGCCTACTCCACCGTCACCCGCCTGGAGGACGGCAAGTTCGGCGTGCTCTACGAGGGCAACTACACGGACAACATGCCGTTCGCGAAGTTCGAAGACGCCTGGCTGAACTACGTATGCGCACCCCTGGCGGTTCCCGCAGTCACCACCGCGCCGGGCGCCACCCAGCAGGTTCCCGTGACCGTCACCAACCAGGAAGCCAGCGTGCTGTCCGGCGCCACGGCCACTGTTTACACACCCAGCGGCTGGTCGGCCACCACGGTGCCGGTCCCCGACGTCGCCCCCGGCGCTTCGGTGACCGTCAACGTAGCCCTGACCGCCCCGGCCAACGCCAGCGGTCCGCAGAACCTCAACGCAGCATTCACGACGACGGATGGCCGGGTTTCGCAGTTCACCTTCACCGCCACCGTGCCGGTGGCCCCGCAGGTGGGCCTGACCATCACCGGAACGGCACCCGCCCGCGACGTCGTAGCCAGCCCGTACCAGGTGGGTGACGTCCTCAGCTACTCACTCAACGTCAAGAGCACCGCCAATGTCACGGCCAATGCAGTACCGGTCTCCGGGACGTTCGACTCCGGGTTCCTGCCGCCGTCGGCCCCCAACTGCCGGTTCAACAACCTGGCCGCAGGCGCCAGCTACAACTGCACCACGGCCAAGCACGTGATCACGGCTGCCGACATCCAGCGCGGCTACTTCGTGCCGGAGGCGAGCTTCAGCATCACGGCCAGTACGACGCCGTCGCTCACCACAACGGTGCCGTTCACCGGCGCGGCGGTCGCTTTGCGCGACGGGCTGCTGACAGCCGACATCAGCGGGGCGCGTGCCGACGTCGGGCGTGATCTCGGCACCCAGCCGTACGCTGCCGGTGAGCTGGTCCCGTACACCTTCACGGTCAAGAACACGAGCCCGCTGGTGGAGAAAATAGTGCCGACGGCCGGCAATCTCAGCCCCTTTCTTCCGGAAGGGCCGGGAAACTGCCGCTACAGCGTGCTGCCTGCGGGCCAGAGCTACCAGTGCACCACCCCGCGGCACACGGTGACCGCCGAGGAAGCCGGGCAGGGCTTCTTTGTTCCGGCGACCAACTGGGAGGTCAGCGCGGCCGGCCAGAGCACCAAGACCATCACGGTAAACGGCGGCGAAGTGGACCTGAAAGTCCGCGATCCCAAGCTCGAGGGGACGGTGTCGGCGCAATGGCGGGACGCTGACGGCGACCGGTTCGCCAGCGTTGGCGATCCCGTGACCTACAGCTACACCGTGGGCAACGCCGGGAACGTTGCCGTGAGCGGCCTGGAGGCCCCCGACGCCGGCATCTCCGCAGCCTCGCTCGCCGCGGGGGATACTGTGAGCGCCACCCGCGAACATATATTGACGGCCGAGGACGTCGCTGCCGGCAGTCTGGGCGCGGTTACGTTCAAGGTGACGGCCCGCAACGGTTCCCTGGAAACCTCCGCGGCCGTGGAAGGCGGCTCCCTGGCACTGACGGTTCAGCCGGCCCGGCCCGCCTCGGAGCCGGCAATAGCCCGGCAGGATCTGGGCACGCCGCCCACTGACCTGGGCACCACTGACAAGTACCGGACCGGTCAGAAGGTTGTGCTGAGGGGCCTCGGCTACGGCAACTGGTACTACGTGTATTTGAACAAGACCGGGTACCGCCTGGGTTGGATCTTCCCGACGACGGACAACACGCTGGAGTTCATCCTTCCCTCTGACGTCAAGAACGGCCGTGACGACGTTGTTGTCCTGGACAATGCGGGCCGCCAGGTCTCGTTTGATCGGCTTCAGGTGACGCCCAAGGGCTGACGCTTCGCGGCACTGACAGGCAACGGGCTGCAGGACCTTCCTGCGGTCCGTTGTTTGTCGTTGGATGACGAATCACCCCAGCTGTGACAAGACAAATTTCCTGGAATGTGCTGTATGTCATATTCGGCTCTCACTAGATACTCTATGACTCGGCTGGTTGCGCGGTTTTGACAAGAACTGTCAAAGGTTCAACCAACTGATATTTGACAGGCCTTGGCGATGGAGCCCGGGCCTCCCTCAGTGAAAGGTGCAACCACTCGTGAAATCACAAGGAAAGAGCTTCGTCAGAAGCGGGGGACTCCGGAAGGCCGCGGTGCTCGCCGTCGGTCTGCCGTTGCTGCTCTCGTCCATGGCGATGCCGGCCCAGGCCGCCCCCGCCCCGGAGGCGCCCGGAAATGTTGCAGGCGTGGCCAAGAAGAACCTTGACCCCGGCTCCTATAAGGACGGCCGCTACATGGTGGTCCTTGCCGAAAAACCTGCGGCAACGTACGACGGCGGCACGGCGGGCCTCGCGCCCACCAAACCCGAGGAAGGCAAGAAGCTCGACGCCGACAGCGCCGAGGTGAAGGAATACCAGGAACACCTGCAGCAGAAGCAGCAGGAAGTTGCCCGGCAGGAAAACGTCACGATCAAGCGCGAGTTCACCACGGCCGTCAACGGCTTCAGCGCCAACCTCACGGCGGACCAGGCAGTCAACCTCGCCAAGGACCCCAAAGTCCTGATGGTCGCCCCGGACACCCAGTACGCGCCGGACTACTCCACCACCGATTTCCTGAAGCTCAGTGGCCCCAACGGTACGTGGGCAACCCAGTACGGTGGCCAGGAGAACGCCGGCAAGGGCACCGTTGTTGGCGTCATCGACACCGGCTACACACCCTCAAACCCGTTCTTCGCCGGCGAGCCCGTAGGTCCGCTGGTGGGAAACCCCCAGGTGGGCGTTCCCTACCGCACCGCTGACGGCAAGATCGCCATGCTTAAGGCCGACGGCGATACTTTCGTGGGTGAATGCCAGCCGGGTACCGCTACGGGTGCCGACTACGACGGCAGCGCCTGCAACTCCAAGGTCCTCAGCACCCACTACTTCGCAGATGCCTTCCTCGAAACAGTTCCCCCGGAAAACCGTGCACCGGAAGAAGTCATTTCACCCGTGGACGTGGACAGCCACGGAACCCACACCGCCAGCACGGCAGCAGGCAACGGCAATGTTGACGCCGTGGTGGACGGCCGGAGCTTCGGAACCACCAGCGGCATCGCACCAGCCGCCAAGCTCTCCATCTACAAGGTCTGCTGGGAAGACACGGATCCTGCCACGGGTGGTTGCTACGGCTCCGCTTCGGTGGACGCGATCGAGCAGGCCATCCTGGACGGCGTGGACGTACTGAACTACTCCATCTCCGGTTCCACCACTTCCACCACCGACCCCGTGTCGCTGGCGTTCCTATCCGCAGCCTCCGCAGGTATCTTCGTGGCCACCTCGGCCGGCAACTCCGGACCAACGGCCAGCACCGTCAACCACGGAGCCCCCTGGTTGACCACCGTGGCCGCCACATCGTTCTCCCAGGAACTCCAGGGCACCGTTGAATTCTCCGATGGCAGCAAATTCCGCGGAGCGAGCATCATGAACCGGGAGGTTCGCGGGGCCGGCGTCGTGCTGTCCACCAATGCCGCAAGCGGTTCAGGTAACGCAGCGCTGTGCGCTCCCGGGTCCCTGGACCCGGCCAAGGTTGCCGGCAAGGTGGTTGTCTGTGACCGCGGCGTGGTTGACCGCACTGCCAAGAGCGCCGAGGTCCTGCGTGGCGGTGGTGTGGGCATGATCCTGGTAAACCTCACTGATTCGTCCCTGGACACCGATAAGCACGTCATCCCCACAGTTCACGTGAACCCGCCTGCAACGCAGACCATCAAGGACAAGGTCACGGCCAACCCGGCCATCACCGTGTCCCTGATCAACCGCGACACCACGGGACTGCCCGCAGAAGCACAGCCGCAGATCGCCGGATTCTCCTCCCGTGGACCGCTGCTGGCAACTGACTCTGACCTGCTGAAGCCGGATGTTTCCGCTCCCGGCGTGGCCATCCTCGCCGGTGTTTCTCCGATCGGAACCGGAGGGGACAACTTCGGCTTCCTCTCCGGAACCTCCATGGCTTCACCGCACGTGGCCGGTTTCGGCGCACTGATCCTGGGCAAGAACCCGCAGTGGTCCCCGGCCACCGTGAAGTCCGCCATGATGACCACCGCAGGTCCGGTCAAGCTGGCAAACGGCGCAGTCAACAAGGACGTCTTCGCCACGGGTGCCGGACAGGTTGACCCTGCAAAGGTCCTCAACCCGGGCCTGGTGTACGACGCCACCACCGAGGACTACCTCAAGTTCATCCAGGGCACCGGAATGGACCTGGGCATGGAAGGGCTCGGCACCACGGCCGCGCGCGACATGAACGTTCCCTCTTTCGCACTCGGCAACCTGGCCGGCAAGATCGAGGTCACACGTACCCTCACGGCACTGACTCCGGGTACTTACCGGGCGTCCGTGGATGTTCCGGGTGTCAACGTTAAAGTCACCCCGTCTGTGCTGACCTTCGGTGCTCCCGGCGAGAAGAAGACCTTCAAGGTCCAGTTCGAAAACAAGAACGCTGAACTGGGCAAGTTCGCCATGGGCTCGCTGAATTGGCAGGGTGCCAACAAGACCGTCACCTCGCCCATCGCAGTCCGGCCGCAGTCCGTCATCGCGGACAAGGCCCTGGCGTTCACGGGCACCGGTCCCAACGGCTCAGGCACCATCAACATCACCTCCGGCACCAACCTGCCGGTGGGTGTGACCATTGATGGCCTGTCCAAGGCTGATTCCTCGGCCATCGAGCTGGTTCCCGGCCCGTTTGCCGGCGAAACCAACGCATCCAACTTCGTGAAGAAGGTGACCGTTGGTGCGGGCAGCGCGTTGGCCAAGTTCTCTGTGATCTCCTCCAACGAGGCCGCGGACTTCGACATGCTGGTCCTGACGCCGTCCGGTCAGCAGTTGCCGGCCGCAACGGCATCCGCCAGCGAAACCCTGTCCGTTCCCAACCCGGCGCCAGGCGACTACTACGTCTTCGCCAACCTCTACGCCAGCCCCAACAACCAGCCCACCAAGGCAACCGTTGATGCTGCAGTGCTGGGAGCCAACCAGAGCAACGCCACCGTGACGCCGAATCCGATCCGACTCGCCAACGGCAAGACGGGCCAGATTTCGCTGAACTGGAAGAACCTGGAGCCCGGCTCCTACATTGGCCGCCTGACCTTCGCCGGAACCAGCGAGCCCAGCTTCGTCACCGTTCTGATCAACCCGGGCGGAACCGTAGTGGTCCCGGACGAGGAAGACCCCAAGAAGGACAAGAAGGACAAGAAACCGCGGGGCAAGATCCGCGCTGACGAGCCGACACAGAGCAATAACGCCGGCTAAAAATGTGCGGGACACGCAAATGGGCTGAGGACACCCGAATTCGGGAGTCCCCAGCCCATTTGCGTGTCGTGCGCCGGAAAGCGTGTCCTACACCGCCCCCGTTGCGCCTCCGGTATTGCCCAGCAACGCCGCCAGGGCCTTCCAGCGGGCGATCTCGCAACCATCCGTCCTGCTGAAATGGCTGTGGACTTTGCGGCCGCGGAACCATCCTCTTACTTCGGCCACCTGCGGGCCGCCGTACTGTTGAGTGCAGATCCGGTCCGGTCGCGGCTCGGGAAAGAAGATTTCCTCCCCGAACTGCTCGACGGCGGCCAGCGCCGCTGTCGCGTCCGGCAGGTTTGAATCAACGGACTCGGGGTCGGGGGAGAGGACACCCCCGGCGGACCGGAGGTGGAACTCCCGGCTGTCAGCGCCAGGTGCCTCTGTCAGCGTGACAGTGAGGTCGACGTCGTATTCGCTGTTGCTTGGGGAAACCATGGTGACCTTTCGCTGGTGGCGTCGGGTGCTCAGGCGGCCGCGCCGCTCAGCTCGTCCAAGAGCGGGGCTACAGCCTGGAGCACGCGGGCCCGCAGCTCCTGGGATTCGGCTGCGAAAGCCCGCTGGTATTCAACGTACTCGGCCTTGCCCTGCGGTGTCTCGATCCTGATGGGTGGGTAGCCCCATTCCTCAAGATCGTAGGGAGAGGCCTGCATGTCCATGGCCCGGATCCGCCACGACAACTCAAAGCAGTCCATCACCAGCTCGCTGGGGAGTGCCGGCGTGAGTTTGTAAGCCCACTTGTAGAGGTCCATGTTGGCGTGCAGGCAGCCGGGTTGCTCCATGGTGCGCTGGTTTTCGCGGGTCGGCGTGAGCTCATTCAAGGGCAGGGCGTCGGGGGTGTAGAAGCGGAAGGCATCGAAGTGGGAGCAGCGGATGCGGTTCTCTTCCACCACGGTGTCCGTGCCGTCGCCGCCGAGCCGGAGTTCCAGGTATTCGTGGCGCAGTTCGAACTTCGCCTGCCGGTACACCATGGCCCACTCGTGCAGTCCGAAGCAGCCGAACTGGGCCGGTCGCTTGGCCGTGCCGGACAAAATGATGCCCGCGAAGCGGATCGCTTCGGTGCGGTCGGCCAGGAAGCCTGCCCGGTCAAAGGTGACTGCAGATGTTCCCGCAGGCAGCCCGAGCGTGGCGAGTTCGCCGTCGTCGAGGGGCCGGTAGAACTTCCACGCGCTGCGCTCCAGAGCCCGCTCACCGCTGAGGACCACGGCATCACCTGGGTGCCAGCGCAGCAACTGCCCGGGCTTCTGGGTGTAGTAGGTGAAGAGGAAGTCCTCAACCGGGTGCTTCTTGCCGGCCGAGCGCCGGGCCAGGTAAGGGCCGGCGTAGCGTGCGACCCGGGCGTGATGGGCAGCCTCCAACCCAAGCCATTCTTCTTGGGAGAGGTGCCGCAGCCTAGAAACCGCCATCTGATCCGAGGACGCTCTTGGCGGCGTCCCACATGCCGATCTGGCAACCGTCGGTGCGGTTGAAGGCAGCCGCCACTTCCTTGCCATCCACGACGCCGGTCACCTTGGCGGTTGCGGGGCCGCCGTACTGCATGGTGCAGGCCCGGTCGGCCCGAGGGGGAGCGGGGCTGAGCATGGAGGGGTTGTTCTTGATCGCGGCGCAGGCTTCGGCAGCCGATGGATGGTTGCTCTCCGCAGCGGGCGTTCCCCCGGTGCAGACCAGGGTGAAGGTCTTGGGTGCTGCCTCCGGAGTCTCAAGGAGCGTGATGGATAGTTCAGCGTCGCCGCGTCCGGCCGTTGCCGACTGGCTGCCGCTCGCTGCCGGGGTACTGCTGGCGGAGGGGCTGCCGGGTGCCGTGCTGCTGCTTGAAGGGGCCGACGTCGGTGCCTGGGTTGCGCTGCTGGTGGAACCTGGGGCGGGGGCGCCGGAGCATGCGGCGAGGCTGGCGACAGCAAGTACTGCCAGTAATGGGCGGACACTTCGCATGCGCATCGGATCTCCTAGGTTGCCTCCATTTTACGTGGCTCTTGGCCAGTGCGCTGAGTGGCAGCAATCAAACCGGTCATGGCTTGGTGGAGTTCGGCTACTTCCTCGCGGCTGAGCTGCAGGCGGTCGCGGATTTCCCCCGGCACTGCCGTTGCCTGCGCGCGGAGGGCCGCTCCCTTGTCTGTAAGCGTGATGGCCAGTGCGCGCTCATTGCCTGGCACGCGCTCGCGGGTGATGAGCTGCGCTTCTTCCAGGCGCTTGAGCAGCGGCGAGAGGGTAGCGGGATCGTGGAGGAGGCTGTCGCTGATGTCCTTCAGCGTCCGCGGGCTGCGTTCCCACAGGGCCAGCATCACCAGGTATTGGGGGTGGGTGAGGCCGAGTTTTTCAAGGACGGGCTTGTAGACGCCTACAACGCTGCGCGAGGCGACGGTGAGGGCAAAGCACAGTTGGCGTTCCAGCAGGAGGTCATCGGTTTCCTGGCTGGTATCGCTGATGGTCGTCATGGCTTCCTCCTGCTTGCTGCACTGACGAGGCTACACGGAACCAATTAGTTAGTGCACTAATGATTAGCGTACTATGAACACATAGAGTCGTCGAGCAATGAGGAGTCGATCCGCGTGGCAAAGGAATCCTTCACCCGGAAATTCATGCGCGCAACCGGAAAGTTTCGCGTCATTTTTGGCCCGGCGCACAGCAGCTCCCTGGATCACGAAATGACCGAAGCCAACCGGAAGCTGCTGGCCCAGCGCCAAGCCGAGACGCAGCAGTGGGAAACCCTCCACCGGCCGGATGGCAGCACCTACGTGGTTCCCCGCAACCCGGACGACAAGTCCCTGCGCTAAACCCCGTTTGCCTCCCGCCGAGTTGCCACTTCATGACAATGCCCGGCGCCCGGATTGTCCTTAACTGCCGGCCCGGCGTTCGTCCGATCCAGAGCCTTTTCGTGCCCGCGGGCGTAAAATTGCCTCACTGAAGGGCGCGCGCTTTTTCTTTCTCCAGCACGGGAGGAGGTGGAAGAACATGGGACGCAGATTGGAAGGCTTCCAGCATGTGACCGATCGGCTGCAGTCCGTTTTTGGGCCCGCAACACACGGTGACACGGATGCCCCGGTTGTGCATAAGCATGACGATTTTGAGACCGCTTCCGAGGAAGACCTGAAGAATTTCGATGTTGAAACCGATTCCGAAGGCCATCACTACGCTGTCCGGAACAACGACCCCGGCGCGACATCAACTGACTACTCCGTCTGACGACGGTTACCAAGCCGAAGGGCCGGACCGCGAACTCCGGCCCTTCCTCATCCATTGGCAAGTGCGCCACCTTGACCATGTTCCGACTGGCGTGCCACTGTTGAGCAGCTAGTCAGCATGCTTATTATGTAATTGCATAGTACGTGCTGGCGTACAGAGGGGGCCGTCAATGAGTTTCCACGAAGATGCAGCAGGTGTTCCGGGTGGTACGGCGCGCCCGGACCGGGTCGGTTCCGGGCACCAGGAACGCGTGACCCCGCCGCCCGCACCAGGCCACGCCCGGCCCACCCGCACAGCAGCGCTATGGGTAGCGGTGGCTGTCGGCTTGGTGGTCCTGGTGATGTTGATTGTGTTCTTTGTCCAGAACCAGGACATGATCACCGTCCGGTTCTTTGGACTGGAGGGGACGCTCGCCTTGGGTACCACGCTCTTCATTGCCGCCGTGGGTGGCGGGGTGCTGGTTGCCCTCGCCGGGGGAGCGCGCATACTTCAACTCAGGATGGGCAACCACCGGCGCAAGAAGGCCGTGGGCGGTCCGGGAACGGCACCTTAGGCCCTTAATTGCGGAAGGACCGGAGCGCATGCTCCGGTCCTTCCGCAATTTAATCCCGACGGCGGCACTCCCTGACGACGTTCAGTCCGCCGGGGTGTTGGGTCGTCTTAGCCTTCGCAGTCAGTGCAGTAGGCAACGCCATCTTTTTCGCGGGCAATCTGCGAGCGGTGGCGTACCAGGAAACAAGAGTTGCACGTGAACTCATCGTTTGCCTGCGGGATGACCTGGATGACCAGTTCCTCGGCGACGATTTCGCCACCGGGGCCATTGGCGTCAAGGCCATCGGTTTCGTCCAGTTCCAGCACGACGCTCTTGGCCGTGGGGGCGCTGGCAGATTGGAGAGCCTGGAGCGACTGCTCCTGGTTCTCTTTTACATCGGTACGGAGTTCGTCGTAATCGGCTGCCACTTTTTAATGCCTCTTCGTGTTAGGGGGTTACCGGGTATGCAACGTACAGCATGCCATGAAAATTCCATACCATACCCCAGTTCTACTGCTTGTGGCGAAAACCACGTGCGTGGCGGTTCAAAAAAGGCCGCCACGCACGGAGATACTACTCCTGTATTACCGGAGTTCGATGTTTTGGTGGCCGGGAAGATCAAGGTTCTCCGGTGGAAGCCCTCGGATTCAATCGTTGCGTTGGTACCCACCACGGATTCTACGTCGCGTAGAATGACTGCATCGTAAGGAGGGCCAGCCGTGGGTGGCCCTCCGAAAAAGGGGGAGGGACATGACGGCACGCAAGGCCCGCTTCGCGCGCGGCTGGGCTGGCGCTGTTGCTGCCACCTTCCTCGCCGCCGCATCACACGTCATCTCGGGCGGCAGCGCGCCAGCGGCGCCCCTCCTGATCCTGTCCCTGGCGCTTTCCGGTCTGGTGTGTATGGCCCTTGCCGGAAAAGTGCTGTCGCTGTGGCGACTCGCCACAGCAGTGGTTGCCAGCCAGAGCGTGTTCCACAGCCTCTACAGCCTGGACCCCGGTTCACACGACGACGGCATGGCAGCGGCCGCAGGGCATGCCGGCCACGCCGGGCACATTCTCGCATCAATGCCGGATCCCGGAGCCCTGGATCACACCTCTCCGGCGATGCTCCTGGGGCACGCGCTCGCAGCCATCGCCACGATTGCCGTCCTGCGCTACGGCGAGGTCACAGCGGTACGTTTGCTGACTGCCCTTGGCCTCAGGCTGGTTCCTTTCCTCAGGGCCATCCAACCCCTGGCCGTGGAACCGGAAGCCAAAGTCATCCCCGCGGACTGGGCGGTCCGCCCGCTGCGCAATCTTGGGGTCCCGCTGCTGGCCATGCGCCACCGCGGACCGCCGCCGCTTCCTGTCGTGTCCCAGGCGCACCGCGCCTTCATCACCTCATAAGCCCCGCCAGCCCGGCTTCGGGCGGCGATCCCTTTCACGGACTGCCGGACTCTGCCGCAGGCCGCGGGGCGGGAAGCAGCCATGGCAAGAGAATCCTTGCGTATATCTTCATGGCGAAACCCAGGACTCAGCGGAGCAATCCCACTTGCCGTCGTCGTGCTGTGCCTTGCCTTCGGGCTGGTCGCTGCACCGCCGGCGTCCGCGCATGACCAACTGGTTTCGTCCACCCCTTCAACCGGCGAGCGGCTGTCCGCGCCGCCGTCGGGCATTGAACTGAAATTCAGTGCACCATTACTGACCATCGGCCACGAAGTACGCGTCGTCGATGCCGCATCAAACAACTGGGTCCAAGGAGAATCCGTCCTGGACCGGGGGACCCTGACCCAGCCCCTCGCCGCTGACCTGCCCACCGGGGAATACCAAGTCAGGTGGCGCGTGGTTTCCAGCGACGGTCACCCCATCAACGGCAGCTACACCTTCCTTGTGGGGGCGGATGCGACGGCCGGTGCCATCGCGGCCCCCGGCAACGCCGCCCCCGACGCTCCTGCCGGGTCGGCCGAGCCCAAAGAGGCGACGGCCGCTGTACGGATCCCGGAGTGGCTGATTGCCGCTGCCCTTGGGGCCGTTGCGGGCCTGGCTTTGTACCTGGGCTGGGGAGTCTTCCAACGCCGGCGTCGGTCCGGCACTCGTGGCGAGTAACCAACACGCCTGTCATTTTTCCTGCGTCGGGGCCGGAAGGCCTGCCGCAGGACACCAATCCGAAACTGAGAGCATCACCGTGAAGAAGAAAATCATTGTTCCCGTCCTGTCCCTTGTCGCAGCCGCATCCCTGGCTCTCACCGCTTGTGGACAGAACGACAGCCAGGCGCCCGGCGCCTCCGGTTCCGCAACCCAAGCCACCTCCCAAAGCCAGTCCGCCGAGCCATTGACCGTCTCCGACACCTGGGTGAAGGTTGCGGACACCGGCATGTCGGCCGCGTTCGGAACGATTCGCAACACCGGCGACAACGACGTCACGATCATCAGCGCGTCAGCACCCGTCGCCACCATGGTGGAACTGCACGAAACTGTCATGGGAGCCGATGGCACCATGAAAATGCAGGCCAAACAGGGTGGTTTCGTGATTCCTGCCAAGGGCGACCTCAAGCTCGAGCCCGGCGCGAACCACATCATGCTCATGGGCCTGACCAAACCGGTCCAGGCCGGTGACCAGGTCACCTTTGAGCTGAAGACGTCCGACGGCGGTACGGTCACCTTCACTGCCCAGGGGAAGGACTTCTCCGGCGCCAACGAGAACTACGCCCCGGGCGGGGACGGTGCGTCAGCATCGCCTGCCCCGACCAAATAGTGGTTGACGCAGTGGGGACCCCCGCACCGGGCGGCAATACACCAACTCCGGGATCGGGTCTCCGGCGGCGGCACCTTCTCTTCGGAGGTGCCGCCGCCGGCGTCGGGGCGTTGGCTGCGGCGGGCGCGCAACTGGCCGGGACCGCAGCTCCGCGAATGCAAGCGGCTTCGGAGGACGGCGCCAACGGCGCAAGGACCGTGCCGTTTTATGCCGACAGGCAGGCGGGCGTTGGAACTGCCGCGCAGGCCCATGGAGTTTTCATCGCTCTCGATCTGAAAACAGGGACCACACCCGAACGGCTCAAGTCACTACTGAAGCTGTTGAGCGACGACGCAGCCAACCTGACCCAGGGAAAGCCGGCGCTGGCCGACACCGAGGGCGAACTGGCGGTTCGTCCGGCCCGGCTGACCGTCACTTTCGGATTCGGCCCTGGTCTCTTCCGGGTCCTGGGCCCGGAGCGGGTCCAGGCAGGGCCGTTGGACCTTCCGGCCTTTTCCATCGACAAGTTGGTGCCGGAGCTCAGTGGTGGCGACCTGTTGCTGCAGATCTGCGCCGACGATCCACTGACGGTTGCCCACGCGCAGCGCATGCTGCTCAAGGACAGCCGCAGCTTCACCACTGTCCGTTGGGTGCAATCAGGATTCCGCCGGGCCTACGGAACGGAACAGTCCGGCACCACCATGAGGAATCTTTTCGGGCAGGTGGATGGGACATCCAACCCAGCCCCGGGCAGTGCGGAGTTCGAGCGGGTTGTCTACGGGGATGACAGCATGCCGGCGTGGACACCGAACGGGACATCCCTGGTGATTCGCAGGATCAGCATGAACCTGGACAAGTGGGACGAGCTGGATAAATCCGGGCGGGAAGAAGCCGTGGGCCGCCGGCTGGCCAACGGTGCTCCGTTGACGGGAAAGTCCGAACACGACGAGCCGGACTTCGCCGCCGTCACGCCGGTCGGGTTTCCCGTGATTGCCGATTTCTCCCACCTGCGCAGGGCCCGGCCGGAGGACTCAATCCAGCGGATCTTCCGGCGGGCGTTCAACTACGATTCCGTGCCGGGCCCTGGGGGTGTCTCCGATTCCGGGCTGATCTTCGCTTCGTATCAGGCCGACGTCCAGAGGCAGTTCGTTCCCATCCAGCGCCGGCTTGACGAGCTGGACCTGCTCAATCTGTGGACCACTCCGGTGGGATCGGCCGTGTTCGCGATTCCGCCGGGATGCGCTCCCGGGGGATTCGTAGGCGACGGACTCTTTGCCTGATACGAAAGCTCTTCGCCTGAGACGAATGAAGGACCGGAGCGCGCGCTCCGGTCCTTCATTCTGACAATGCAGCAGCCCTAGCGGCCGGTGCCGCCGTAAACGGTAGCCTCAGCGTCGCCGTCGAGCTCGAACGCATTGTGGATGGCGCGCACGGCATCATCCAGGGCGTCGGCACTGGTGACAACGGAGATGCGGATTTCCGAGGTGGAGATCATGTCGATGTTGATGCCGGCGTCGGAGAGTGCCTTGAAGAAGGTGGCCGAAACGCCGGGGTGGGAACGCATGCCCGCACCGATCAGGGAGAGCTTGCCAACGTGCTCGTTGTACTCGATGCTCTCGAAGCCGATCTGGCCCTCAGCCGCGCGCAGGGCTGCCAGTGCGTCGGCGCCCTCGACGATTGGCAGGGTGAACGAAATATCCGTACGGCCCGTGCCATGCGTGGACACGTTCTGGACAATCATGTCGATGTTCGAGTGGGCGTCGGCGATCACCTGGAAGATCGCAGCAGCCTTGCCGGGGATGTCCGGGACGCCAACAACAGTGACCTTCGCTTCGGACCGGTCGTGTGCAACGCCGGAGATGATTGGCTGCTCCAAGGCAACTCCCTCTTGAATCGTGAACTTTTCGTCGGCGCCCGGGATGACCCAAGTACCTTCGTTCTGGCTGAATGAAGAACGGACGTGCAGCGGCACACCGAAGCGGCGGGCATACTCCACGCAACGCAGGTGGAGGATCTTGGCGCCGGAGGCGGCCAGTTCCAGCATTTCCTCGCTGGAAATCCGGTCGATCTTCTGGGCCGAAGTCACCACGCGGGGATCGGCTGTGTAGATGCCGTCAACGTCCGTGTAAATTTCGCAGACATCGGCTTCAAGGGCTGCAGCCAGGGCAACCGCCGTGGTGTCCGAACCGCCGCGCCCCAATGTGGTGATCTCGTTGGTGCTGCGGCTCATGCCCTGGAAGCCCGCGACGATCGCGATGTGTCCCTTGTCCAGGGCAGTGCGGATGCGGTGGGGGTCGACGGCGATAATGCGCGCCTTGCCGTGGATGCCATCGGTAATCATGCCGGCCTGGGAACCCGTGAAGGACTGCGCTGAGGCTCCGAACTTGTTAATGGCCATGGCAAGAAGGGCCATGGAAATTCGCTCGCCGGCCGACAACAGCATGTCCATTTCGCGGGCAGGCGCGGAGTCCGTCACTTGGCCTGCAAGGTCCAGGAGCTCATCGGTGGTATCGCCCATGGCGGAGACGACAACGACGACCTCGTTGCCGGCCTTCTGCGCATCCACGACGCGCTGTGCGACCCGCTTGATGCCATCAGCATCGGCAACCGAGGAGCCGCCGAACTTTTGAACGATCAGCTGCTTGGTAATGGCAGCCTCGTTGGAGAGCTCTTCGATCTTCACTTCGGTAGTGGGCATAGTCATGCGCGCACCCTCACTGCATCAATAGGGTTCGAACGCGGCATGCTCCAATTCGGGCACGCCTGCGTAGCTTATTTGCCCAGTTTATCGCCGCCTGCAGGGCTGGTAGGAATTGTGACCACATGGCGGCCACACAATCTGCGGCCCGGGAGAGCTCACCACCCGGCAGTATCGGGGCCGCCCTTGAAGGGGCCCACGATCTTCCGCGTGATCCAGCCCCCGTAGAAGTTGCCGTCCTGAGGGGTTACCTGCTCGCCGTCCACCTCACAGGACTCCATCCGGCCAGGATAAAGAGCCACGCGGGTACGCAGTGCTTCGAAACCACGGGTTGGTTCCGGGTACGTCCACCCGGCCCGTGACGCAACAACCCCGCCTGCTGCGACGTCGAAATATCCGGCCATTCCCTTGTACTCGCAGAAGGTGCCGCCGTCCACTGGGACGAGCACGCCGGGTACAAAGGCGGCGAACGGCAGGTAGTAAACGGGCGGATGACTGGTTTCCAGGACCCGCACAGAATCCACGGTGTCGGCAATGACGCGGCCACCGAGCCGCACCACTATCCTCTCCGAACGGGCCTCGACCCGAGGTGGCCGCGGATAGTCCCACACTGATTCCTGTCCGGGGCCAGGCTTGAACCGCTGCGGACGCTTGGAACGGGGGAAACCGGGAAGGGAAACCATCCTTCCATGGTCCCACCTTCTCCCCGGAATGGATGTTGGTGCCGGGCTGCCGGGCGTACCATCCACAGCATGAGGAGTGCGTGGGGCAATGGCCGGCGTCCCTGACCATCCGGCCCGTGATGCCGGGTGGAATGAGCCCGAGTATGAGGTCATCGGGGGTGGGTTGGTCGATGACCAGCCACGTGCCGGGCAGCCCGGCCCTGGTTCCGAGCCACCCCGTGGCGCGGTAGTCAAGGACGCGGCCGGGGACGCTTGGCGGGACGCCCGGAAGTCCTTCTCATCGTGGCTGTTCTGGCTCTCGTGCTGTTCAGGCGTAGCTTTCGCCGGGGGAACGGCTGCTGGACTGGTTGCCTGGGCGCTGCGGAATGGTTGGATCGAGAACGCGATGCCGGAGGCCACCTTCGTAGTCATGGCAGCTTTGCTGGGGCTCCCGGCTGCCATGCTCGGCATTGTCTGGGGATACCGGCACATTCATGAAAGCCTCCTGGTGATGCTTCTGGCAGGGAGCCTACGGGGATTGGCCCTTTCTTTGCTGGCGTTGCCGGTCCTGCTCGTGGTGGGCATCAGCAGCGGCGGGCCGCTCGCATTGGCCGTTGCCGCCGTCGTCGTGGTTGTCCTCGAAGTGGCCCTGTTCGGGCTCATGGGGGCCGGCTCGCGGGCTTGCTTCGCAACGACCGTCTCCGGCGTCGCCCTGGCAACCGTGCTGGCGGCCTTTTTCTTCGCAGGAAATGTTGCCCTCACCGTTCTCCTGCTGCCCGGCACCACGGATCTGGCCACCGCTTCAGTTCCCGTGAACGTGGAGCGCGATGACGCCGGGGGGATTACAGCCTATGAGTGTGTTGGCAGCCTGCACCAGGTGGAGGTGGCGCATACGGAAAGGGTGGCGTGGTTGGCGGCATCGCATCCGGCCCTGTTGCTCGCCAGCGTCGGAGGGGAGTTTGTCCCGCCGGATAACGATGTTGCCTGGGTTTTGTCCGGGCTCCAGTTCGCGGCCGATGGGCCTTCCAGGGAGGTCCCTTGTCTCGGCGGGGTCTCCAGCGACGGGCTGACGCCACCCGTGCCTGTGGCGCTGAGCGGTTTTGCAGTTCAGGCCGCCGTCGCTGCCCTGGTTGCCGTCGGCGGGCGGAGGTTGGGGCTCCGGAGGTTGCGCGCCTGACGGCGTCGTCGTTCCTTAGAGCAGCGCGTTCCGCCGGCCCTCGAAGGCACGTCCCAGCGTGACCTCATCGGCATACTCCAGGTCTCCGCCGACGGGCAGCCCGGAAGCCAGCCGCGTCACCGTGATCCCGATCGACTTGAGCATACGGGCCAGGTAGGTAGCCGTGGCCTCACCTTCCAGGTTGGGGTCTGTGGCGATGATGATTTCCTGGATGGCGCCGTCGTTGAGCCGCGTCAGGAGCTCACGGATGCGCAGCTGTTCGGGGCCGATGCCGGCAATGGGGTTGATGGCGCCGCCCAGCACGTGGTACCCGCCGCGGAAGGACCGGGTACGCTCCACAGCCAGCACATCCTTGGACTCTTCAACCACACAGATCACCGAAGGATCCCGGCGGGGATCACGGCAGATGTTGCATGTTTCCTGCTCGGTGACGTTGAAGCAGACAGAGCAGAACTTCACGCGTTCCTTGACCGTGGTGATCGCCGTGACCAGGCGCTTCATGTCCTCGGGGTCGGCCTCCAGGATGTGGAACGCCAGGCGCTGCGCTGACTTGGGGCCCACGCCGGGGAGCCGGCCGAGCTCATCAATCAGCTCCTGAACTGCACCTTCGTACACAATGTCCTCGTTTGTTTGAAATCAATGCCGGGATCAGCGGGTTTGCAGGGGAGAACCGTCCAAGGCGCGCTCTTCGATCAGCTTTCCGCCCAGAATACGCTCCACCGCAGCCCGCCCAAAGACCCTCGACTCCTCGATGGTTTCGTCCTCGGGACTTGGAATATCCTCTGGCGCGGCGGCCGGCGCCGCCTGCGTCCGAACAGGTGCCTGCACCCGTCCCGCCTGGGCTTCGGGGCTGTTTGTCAGCCGCTGGTACAGGCTCTGGCGTCCGTTCGGATTGCCCGACGGCGCGTCGTCCTCGAGCGTGGCCACGGAACCGTGCGCTTCCTCAGGTTGCGTCGCCAAGGACGGCCATGTGGGGATGCTGCCGGCGGCCGGCGCTCCGGACGCGGGCGCGCTGGACGCCTGCGTTCCCGGCCAGCTCGACGCCGGTGCCACGTCCCAGTTGGAGCTCGGGTTCTCTTCGGCATTGGTTGGGTGACCGTACGACGCGGTGGGGGCCACCGTCTCCGGGACCTGCGCCGCCGCCGGCTCGTAGTCCGGGGTGTCCGTTGCGGGTACGACGATTTCTTCAGCTGCCTGCGGTTTTTTACCGACGTTGGATTCCGTGCCGACCACCCATGTGCCCGGAGCCTGTTCCACCGCGCGGGACCACGGGTCATCCGAGGGGGAGTGCGCCGTGGTGGCTTGAGGTGCTGCGGTGCCTGGTGATGCGGGCGCTGGCGCAGTTGGAGGTGCAGTTGTCGGGGTGGCGGGCGTCGGGGTGGCAGGGGAGGCCGCGGCCGCTTGTGGGTTGCTTCGGCGTTCTTCCTGGCGGCCGTAGGGTGGCTCCCAGTCAGCCGGAGGCTCTTCCTCGAGCGGCGGGGCGTCCTCGTCCAACGGCGGACCCCAGTCGTCGTCAGGGTAGGAGTATTCGCCCGCGGAGGAAGGAACGGCCTCGACCCTGGCTGGTGCTGGTGCTGGTGCTGATGCAGGTGCAGGTGCAGGTGCAGGTGCAGCGTGAGCGGGGGCCGGTGTCTGGGCGGGTGCCTGGACCGACGCCGCAGTGGCAGGAACTGATGTTCCTGAGGGGGCGGGTGTAGCCGGGGGCTGGGGCTTCTCCGCCGGAGCCACGTCAGCTGCATGGGATGGTCCCGAGGACGCAGCTATGCCCGAGGCTGGAGTTGCCAATGGAGCCGTGGCCGCAGCAGGGCTGGCTGGAGCGAGGCCCCACGCCGAGTCGACCGACGACACCGGAGCCGGTACCGACGTCGACGCGGCCGGGGACTCCATGGCCGCAGCGGGTCCGCCTGCCGGTACCGGGGCACCCGTTGGCATCGAAGCAGCCGGGGTCTCCCCGCTAGTAGGCGCTTTTGGGTTTGGCTCAGAGCTCGCTGAACTGTTGCCGCCAGCCACTGCGACGATCTGGCAGTCGATGCCGATGGTCTTGTGGATTGCCTGGCGTAGGTTCTCGGAATGGTCTGCGCGTCCAAAGGCACCAGCAAGGCCGCCGGTAGTGAAGGCCAAGGTCAGCACCTGGCCGTCGAATTGGGCAACTTGTGCGTTGGGCTCAACAAGGGCCCACGTGCTGCGCTTGATCTTGGTCAGTGTTTGAAGCACATCCGGCCATGCGCGGCGAAGGGCCTCGACGTCCCCTGTGCCTCCGGCAGCCGGAACTGAAGCAGCAGTAGGCTGCGGCACTGACGCGGGTGCCTGGGGTGCGGCCTGGGATGGCTGTACCTGCGGCGCTGCTTGTGACGGTGCAGCCTGAGGTGGCGCGGCCGGGGGTGTTGCTTGTGACGGTGCAGCCTGGGATGGCTGGGCCTGCGGTGCGGCGGCTGCGGGCGCTTGGACGGGCTCTGGATGCTGGGTTCGTGCCGGGCCGGGAGCAGCCGGGGCTGTAGGAGCCTGGGCCGCGCGGGCCGGGGCCGGACGTTCCTCCACGGGCCAATCGTTGGTGGACACCCGGGGCGCAGAGATGGCATCCCGCGGAGCACCTCCCGCCGACGGTTCAGGAACAACAGGTACTGAAGCAGCAGGGACCTGCTCCACTGCTGCGGGTTCGGCCGACGGTGCAGCTGAAGCCGCAGGAACTGGCGTCGACTGCGCAACGGGCGCGGCCACCGGCGAAGCAGCCGCGGCTGCAGGTGTGCCTGCAGCAACAGCCGGAGCGCCGTCGTCGCCCGCGTAGTTAAGGCGACGTTCCACCCGGTCGATGCGCGCGGCGATACCACGCTCGGTTTGTTCAGCGCTGGGGAGCAAAATCCGGGCACACAGGAGCTCAAGGTGGAGCCGGGGCGAGGTTGCACCCGTCATCTCTGTAAGGGCTGTGTTGGTGACGTCCGCGGCGCGGGACAACTCGGCAGCGCCAAGGTTGGTTGCCTGGTTGCGCATGCGGGCGATCTGGTCGGCGGGCATTCCGCGGAGGATGGCTTGGGCGCTTTCGGGCATCGCCTGGACGATGATGAGGTCGCGGAAGCGCTCCAGCAGATCCTCCACGAAGCGCCGGGGATCATGCCCGGTCTGGATAACACGGTCCACGGCGCGGAAAACGGTGGCGGCATCGGCTGCGGCAACGGCATCAACGATGTCGTCAAGCAAGGAAGCGTGCGTGTAGCCGAGCAGGGCAACCGCGAGCTCGTAGTCCAGGCCATTCGGTCCGGCGCCGGCCATCAGCTGGTCCAGGACGGACAAGGTGTCGCGAACGGAACCTCCGCCTGCTCGGATCACGAGCGAGAGCACGCCGGGTGCAACCGGAACGTTCTCCTGCTGGCAGAGCAGCTCAAGGTAGTGCATGAGCGGCTCAGGCGGCACCAAACGGAAAGGGTAGTGGTGCGTGCGGGAACGGATGGTGCCGATGACTTTGTCCGGCTCCGTGGTGGCGAAGATGAACTTGATGTGTTCCGGCGGCTCTTCCACGATCTTCAGCAGCGCATTGAAGCCGGCAGACGTGACCATGTGGGCCTCGTCAATGATGAAAATCTTGTAGCGGTCCCGGACCGGGGCGAAGGTTGCGCGCTCGCGGAGATCGCGGGCGTCGTCCACGCCACCGTGGCTGGCGGCGTCGATCTCGATGACATCCAGCGAGCCGGAGCCACCGCGGGCAAGTTCGATGCAACTGGGGCACTTGCCACACGGAGTGTCAGTGGGGCCTTCGGCGCAGTTCAAGCAGCGCGCGAGGATGCGGGCGGAAGTGGTCTTGCCGCAGCCGCGCGGACCTGAGAAGAGGTACGCGTGGTTCACGCGGTTCTTCCGGAGCGCCGTCATCAGTGGCTCTGTGACGTGTTCCTGCCCGATAACGTCCGCGAAAGAGTCCGGGCGATACCTTCGATACAGGGCAGTTGTAACAGTCACAAGTGAAACCTACCTATAGAGACTGACATTTAAATAAGTGACCCCTCATGCACCCGCCAGAGCCCATCTACCCTTGCTACCTTCCGGTCCTGGGGGAGTTCAACAGGATGACGCCACATGAGGGGCCGTCGATAAGCTTACCCGAACTTGGTTCGGGGTTCGAATCGGTACGGACGGCTGTGGATAACGCTCGACGGCGGGTGGTTGGGTCACCGCCAACCGTTCACCGGCCACGTCATGAAAGCCGGTTCCTCGTAAGGGTGCGCTGCCCGCAAAGCCAGCACCACGACGTCGAGCATTGCTTCCTCAACCACGCATTCAACGCGGATTTCGGGGACCTGCTCCTCAATTCCGACCTCTCCCACGAAGGGCTGGGCGCCGGGCTGGGGAGTGAACCGGCCTGTGCCCGGGGATGTGTAGAAACAGTGGGAGTAGTCGCCGATCCGTCCCGCACCGGCGTCGCCGATGGCCAGCAGGACCTCTTCGATATGTGTATCGGGCACGTAGGCCACCAGGGCGTGAAGCTGCGTCATGGGGACATCTTGTCAGCAAATTAGGCTACAAACCGGTCTCAACCATTGCAAAAGAAGGGGTGGCGGCGGACCATGGGAATGTACACCGATTGGGGCAATCTCAAGGTTGTGAGCTGCGGGGCCTGGGGGCGAGGGGCCGGACCCGGTAGCTCAACGGTTGTGCCGCAAGAATGGGCGCGTTGGGGGCGTCCATTTTTCCGTTAACGGGTGCGCTTCCCAGGCTGGCCTTTGGCGGTGATTCAACCCGATTACACGATGCCGAAATTCTCAGGTACAGTAGTATCTGCTTTCGAATCGGAAGCAAGGAGAATTCGCCTAGCGGCCTATGGCGCACGCCTGGAACGCGTGTTGGGTTAACGCCCTCGGGGGTTCAAAT
>Ga0153977_1000055_pt1 | contig 50335 bp, 43 predicted proteins | sample TSGA061MetaG_FD_104710 | JGI IMG/M metagenome (GOLD analysis project Ga0153977, IMG submission 104710) | Attine ant fungus gardens microbial communities from Georgia, USA - TSGA061 MetaG | ecosystem: Host-associated > Fungi > Mycelium > Unclassified | place: USA: Georgia, Yuchi Wildlife... | reverse complement strand
TCGTGCGCACCCCAAGGCAGGATTGCCGGCAGGTGCATTTCGTCGATTCCGGGTGGGGTGAAGGACCCCGAATCCTGGGCGGGGAGCGCAAGCGCGATCAACGCGTTTCCTCTCTGCTGTGTCCATCATTGGGCATTGGTTGGAATCCGGAAGCGTTGGACGCATCCATATTCCATGTGAAATTATTTGGCATTACTGTCCCCGTCCGTGGACGGACCGCTGTCTGCGTTGCTCTCGCCAGAAGAAGAGCTTTGCCTGGTGAGGCCATGCATATGGGAAAGATAGAACCCTCCTGCGGCTCCCAGCAGAGCGCCAAGGAGCACAATCCAGCGGGTCCCCCACAGATTATCCAGACCCCAGCCTATCAAACTCCAGACAATGATCCCGCCAATGATGTAGCTGAAGACAGCAATACCGGCGTTGTATCCGCCGTCGCTTCCGGCTTCAGCAGATTCATTGCGGTGAGAAGTTTGCTGGCCACCGAGGGACGGGCGGGAATAACGCTTACGCGGGGACATCCGGACCACCCTTCGGATCGGCAGGATCGTTGTAGATCTGGAGGCGGGCTTTGCTGAAACCGTAGATTTCTGCTGCCTGCCAGAAGACAACCGCGACAACGGCCCCGATGAGGAACCACCGCGCATGAAGCCAGTCCGGCGCTCCAAGCACGAAAAGCACTACTGCGAATCCGACGACCTTGATGAAATAAGTAGCAACAAAGAGGCCGACGGCGCCGGAGGGGTTGCTCCGGCCAACGAAGTGGCCGATCAGGAGGCTGATTCCAAAGAAGAGCATGACAAGCACGGCACCGAAGGCGGCTGAGAGCGCACCCTGTCCGCCGTTCATGAAGGCCGCGATCACACAGGTGATGGCAACGGTCGCAGCGGCTGCGGAGGCACTGAGAGCAAGCAGCCGAAGCCACAACGATGAATGGCCGCCAACAGATCCAACAGCACGTTTACCGGACGGGCGTCCGGAATCGGCGTTGGATGTCATGGGGATACCAATCCTCGTGGCACAGGTGCCAAATTCTCAAAGTGGGGTTACGGGCGAGTGACTGTCCGCAGAAAGAATTCTACATGAGATAGAACTGCGGCGATAACCGCCCGTCATCTACTGCTCCCCCGGACGCGACGAGTTGCGCGTGAAGTAGGGCCACGCGGTTACCGCAGCCATGACCAGCGCGGCGGCGATGACGACGATCAGCACCATTTGCCAGGGGAACACGGCAAAGGCAACGCCACCGAAGGCCAGGATGCAGGTCCACACGTACAACATCACGACGGCGGTGCGGTGCGAGTAGCCCAGGTCAACCAGCTTGTGGTGGAGGTGCCCGCGGTCTGCCGACCACGGTGACTGGCCTCGCGCCGTTCTCCGGACAACAGCCATGCCCAGATCCAGGAGGGGAAGGGAAAGGACGGCAAACGGCAGGAGGATGGGAACGATCGTGGGGATGCCGTTCGCGCGGTCATAAAGGCCGGAACCGATTTGTCCCGTGGCAACGACGCCCGCAGAGGCCATGAGGAGTCCGATGAGCATCGCCCCGGAATCTCCCATGAAGATCTTCGCGGGGAACCAGTTGTGGGGCAGGAAACCGATGCAACTTCCCACCAAAATAGCCATCAGCAGGGTTGCGAGGTCCGAATTGTCGGTGGAGGGGTTGTTCCGGTGGACCCAGTAGGCGGTGAGGAAGAACGCTCCTCCCCCGATGATGGCCACTCCGGCCGCCAAGCCGTCCAGTCCGTCAATGAAGTTGACGGCATTCATGGTGGTGACGATCAGGCCGGCGGTAAGGACAATCTGGACTAGTTCGGAGTCAAGGAAAATGGGCTCGGGGATGAACGGCACTACGGACATCCGCACGCCCCAAATGGCCACGATGAAAGCGGCAGCGCCCTGACCCAGGAGTTTGATCCACCAGCGGATATCCAGGATGTCGTCGGCGACCCCCACCGCCACAATCACCACGGCGCCTGCCAGGATCCCCCAGGGAGCATCGTTGTGCCTGAAGATGTCCTTGACGAAAAAGGAGTTGGACGCGACCACAAGCGCGGCGAAAAAACCAACGAAAATGCCCAGGCCGCCAAGCTTCGAGATCAGGGCGGAGTGCATGTCACGGCTTCGAATGGGCTGGTACAAGCGAAGCTTGTTTCCGACGACGCGGGCGCCCCAGGTTCCCGCGTAGGCCACGACTGCAGCCGTGAGCGCCATCAGCAGATACATGATCATGAGGCGACTCCGTGGGGCAGCCCTCTGGACGTTGCGGACACCTTAACCAGGGCACGCGGCCCGGGCGCTGCAAAGAGGGGCAACTCAGGGCAGCTCAGGGTGTGGAATTCTGTCAGTGGATAAATGGAACTACTCCGTCGCCATGCCTGCACCGGCTGTGCCGAATGTTGCGGGATTTCTGTGGACTCTAGTCACGATACTAATGCCAATGGCCGTGACCACCCTGTGACGCAGCCGCAGGGCCGCAGCTTGTTTTGACTGGGACCAGGCTGTTTTGCTGTTACCGGACGGGCTCCTGCACATCGCGCAGAGAGTAGATTCCGTCCAGTACCTGGGCGTTCGAACGCGGAGCCTTGAGGGCGTGGCGCAGGCCCTTGAAAAGCCCGTCCAACAGCACCTTGCGATTGGACGAAGCAGCGATGGTCCGTGTCCAGTTGCGGAGCGAAGCCCCCGTGAACAGGACTTTTTCCCACGGAGCCAAAGCGTTCGAACGAGTGTAAACCCAGAGCTTGTTCCGCACTTCATAGTAGAAGCGCGGGCCCGGATCTGCTCCTGCGTCGCCGAAGACTTTCGTATGGTGGTTGGCCACGGATGCGTTCGTGGTCAAGGCTGTCCCCCGACGCGAAATCCGGGCCGTGTATTCGAGGTCGTCGTTCCAGATGAAGTAGTCAGCGATTGGAAGCCCGTGTTGTTTGATCTCTTCAGCACGGATCAGCACCGATACAAAGGAAGCGCTCCGGATCTGCGTAGCTCCGATCCGGGCAGCGGCGCTGCGGGCGTCGTCGCTGGCACCCATCCGGGGACGCATTCTGTTCATGGGGTGGTCCCGTCCGTCGGTCCACACAACGCGGCTCGCTATGAAGGCCGGGGCTTCACTGGTTTGCTGCTGGTAGGCCTCGGAAACATCCAATGCCTCGCGGAGAGCGGCCGGCTGCGGTTCCGTATCGTCATCCATGATCCACACGTGGTCCGCGTTGTGGTCCAGAACGGCGCGTTCCATACCAACAACGAAGCCACCCGCCCCGCCCACGTTGGCGTTCAACGTTACGACATCGGTGGTCACCGGTCCCTGGTACTGCTGCAGGAATTCTGCGGTCCCATCGGTGGAAGCGTTGTCAACGACAACGATCGCGTTCGGTACCCGCGTACCAGCGGTGATGCCCTCCAAAGTGGTTTGGAGGAGATCACGGCGGTTATAGGTCACTACCACAGCGACCACGACAGCTTGGGACGTCATTTATTTGCCTCTGGTCTTGGATGGTTGGATACGGCGCCGAATCAGCAGGGCCGCCAGTTTCCACGGTTCAACAAAAACCCGGTAGGCAACCCTCCCAGGATGCAGCACCAGGCGCCAGGCCCATTCGAGCCCCAAGCGTCCCAGCCAGCGCGGCGCCAACTTCTGGATGCCCGCTACCTGTTCTATCGCTCCCCCCACCGCACAATAGACCGCAGGTGGAAGCTGCCCGAGCCTGCGATGCAGGACCGCTTCCTGAAGCGGCATCCCGAGTCCCAGCAGTACGAGTTGGGGGCGGAACCCGTCCAACCACTGCACGACGGCACTTTCCAATGTCTCATCCCATGCCTCGCCGGGCATCCCGTCCACAGTCGCGCCTGGAACGATGGATGCCAGCCGGGCAACGGCTTTGCTGTTTGCCTCGCGTCCGGCCCCTACGACGGCGATCCTCTGCAGCCCGGGAATCTTGCCCAGCTCCGGGATCCAGTCCATGGAGCCGAGCCTGTACGCCATGGTGCCCTCGCCGGCCGGCTGCAGTTGCCGTTTGTGGGCCAGTCCCCACAACATGGCGACCGGAGCGCCGTCCAGGAGGACGATGGAGCTCTCTTCGTAGACCGATCGAACGTCGGCACGCGAATGCACCAAGGTGACGCTGTGGAGATTATGTCCCACTACTGTGCTGGTGGTTCCGGCCGCGATGAGGACGCCCATGGCTTCAATAAGTTCGTGGACGCGCATCGGAGTGGCGTCCACGTCAAGGACGGGGACGCGTTGGCGTGCTGGAATCATTCGGGCTTGGCTTCGCTGCGGGCCTCGGGCGCCGGTGAACCGGACACTGAATCCTCGACGGCGGCCGCTTGGGTTTCTTCGGCCGGCTCGCCGTTTGCTGCGGGGACTTCCTGCTGTGAAGTGGCGTCGGCCGCCACAGTTTCTTCGGGCACCGCAGTCTCTTCGGGCGCCACAGTCTCTTCGGGCGCCACAGTCTTTTCAGGCACCGCAGTCTCTTCAGGAACCACAGATTCTTCCGATGGCACGTCCACCGCAACGGCATCGACAGTCTCACCGATGCCGAGAATCGACGGGACGATCTCGCGGAGCCGCTCAAGTTCGATTGCTCCCTGGCGCACCACACGGAAGGGAGTAGAGGTTGCGTCGACGATCGTGGAGGGCACGGCATTCGTGCCCTTGACGGGCCGGAAGCCGCCTTCAAGGTAGACCTCAACGGATTCCGCCAACTGCAGGCGTGCCTCCGAAGCCGTCTGGGCTGCTTCCTGGCCGGTGCGGTTGGCCGACGATACCGCCAACGGCCCGGTCATGCTCAACAGATCCAGGGCAAGGTGGTCATCCGGCATGCGGAGGGCAACGGTGCCCTTGGTGTCGCCGAGGTCCCAGTCCAGGGAGGGCTGCGCATGCAGGATCAACGTCAACCCGCCGGGCCAAAAGGCCTGCGCCAAAGCCCGCGCGTCGGCAGGTACATCGGTAGCCAGGCCGTCCAAGGCATTAACCCGGGGAATCAACACGGGAGGAGGCATCTGCCGGCTGCGGCCCTTGGACGCGAGCAACATGGTTACGGCCAAAGGAGAAAAAGCGTCGGCCGCTATGCCATAGACGGTGTCCGTGGGCATCACGATGCACTTCTTCTCGCTGATGGCGCGCTGGGCGTGCTGAAGTCCCTCAGCGCGCTGTTCCTCGGAAGTGCAGTTGTAGGTTGTGGTCACAGCGCTATTCTTTCACTCATCAGGCGCGATGCTTGCCAGTATCGCGCTGGTTGCACGTTCTTTGCCGTTCAAGTCAAAGTGTGTGGTGATCTCTCGCCAGCGGCCGGTACGTTGCAGCATCCCGGCGATCCATTGTGCCTGGACTTCGGCGTGTTCCATCACGAAGTAGCCGCCTGGTTTCAGGAGCCGCGCCGCAGAGGCCGCTGCCGCCGTCGGAAGTTCCATGCCATCCGCTCCCCCACCGTACAGTGCCTCGGGAGGATCGTGGAGGGCTACTTCCGGTTCCGAGGGTATCGCTTCGGACGGGATGTACGGAGGGTTGGAGACGACGACGTCGAAGGTTCCGTTGTGCTCCGGCAGTGCATCGCGGAGGTCGCCCCGGACCAACGAAACGCCCAGTGGTTCAAGATTCCGGGCCGCCCAAGCGTGCGCAAAGGTGCTGTACTCCACCGCGTGGACCTCAGCTCCGGGTACCTCGTGGGCGATCGAGCCTGCAATGGCACCCGAACCTGTGCCGAGGTCCACCACTTTGGGGTTTGCCATGCCCGAGACGTGGTCGATGACCAGTTGGACCACCGATTCCGTTTCCGGTCGAGGTATGAAGACGCCCGGGCCCACGCGCAACTCCAGGTGGCGGAAATACGCGACGCCGGTGATGTGCTGCAGGGGAACGCGGGCTGCCCGCTCCTGCACCAAGTCTCCATAACCCTCAGGAGAAGGCGCATCGCCGAGGAGCATTGCGCGGAGACGGCCAAGCCCTACACCCAACAGGTGGTCGGCCAGCAACTCCGCGTCCACTCGTGGGCTGGGAACACCGGCGTCGGACAAAACGGCAGTAGCCTCGCGAACGGCGTCCGCGAGGCTCTGACCTGGGTAAAACGTCATGGGTTAGCCCTGATTGCTCACGTGAGGGTGCTGTTGTGGCCGGCTATTCGCCGATCGCATCCAGGCGTGCCTGCTCGTCGGCTTCAATCGCGGACTGAATGACGGGCTCAAGATCACCATTCATGACGGCGTCGAGGTTGTAGGCCTTGTAACCCGTGCGGTGATCGGCAATCCGGTTTTCCGGGAAGTTGTACGTGCGGATGCGCTCCGAACGGTCCATGGTGCGGATCTGCGATTTGCGCTGCTCCGAGTTGGCTGCGTCAATCTGTTCCTGTTGGTGCGCCAAGAGCCGCGCGCGAAGGACGCGCATGCCGGCCTCGCGGTTTTGCAGCTGCGACTTCTCGTTCTGCATGGCCACGACGATTCCCGTGGGCAAGTGGGTAATGCGGACGGCAGAGTCGGTGGTGTTCACGGACTGCCCACCCGGACCGGAAGAGCGGTAAACATCGATCTTGAGGTCGTTCTGGTTGATTTCAAGCTCTTCGGGCTCGTCCACTTCGGGAAGCACCAGCACGCCGGCGGCCGAGGTGTGGATACGGCCCTGAGATTCGGTCACGGGCACGCGCTGGACGCGGTGCACGCCGCCTTCGAACTTCAGGCGGGCAAAAACGCCCTGCGCGGGATCGTTCGAGTTGCCCTTGATGGCGACAGCAACGTCTTTGTATCCGCCGAGATCGGATTCGGTGGCGGAAATCATTTCGGTCTTCCAGCCGCGTGACTCGGCGTAGCGCATGTACATGCGCAGAAGGTCTCCTGCGAACAAGGCAGCTTCATCGCCGCCTTCCCCACCCTTCACTTCGAGGATGACGTTGCGGGCATCGTCCGGATCGCGCGGGATCAGCAGGCGGCGCAAACGCTCCTGCGCGGCAGGGATCTGTTCCTCCAACTGCTCAACCTCTGCGGCAAACTCCGGATCCTCGTCAGCCATTTCCTTCGCGGCTTCCAGATCATCGTTAAGCCCGCGCCATTTGTTGTACGCCTCCACAATGCCCTGGAGCTGCGCTGAACGCCGCCCCAACTTCCGGGCAGCAGACTGGTCGGCATAAACAGCAGGATCACTCAGCTGCGCCTGGATGGCAGCATGCTCATCAAGCAATCCCTGTACGGACTCAAACATTTTCAAACCTCTTTCGACTCGTATGCAAGTCTAATTTGCGCCAACGATTCTGTAGGCCGCACGAATTTCCCGTCCCGGGAAGTGACGGCCGGACGCAAAGATGAAGAATCCGCCGTCGAGTAATTTTGCCGGCCCGGGAGTGGCATCGGGCCTGTCGTAGCGTTGCTGCTGACGTACGCAGTAGGTCAGCAGCAACGCGAAGGGGCGGGGCCGGCAAAATCACTCGACGGCCCCACCCCACGTAACGCTACTTGTCGTTGTCCGACTTCGCTCCGAGCGTCGTCTTCTGTACCTGCATGAGGAACTCGACGTTGCTCTGCGTCTCCCGGATCTTGTTGGTCAGCAGCTCAAGGCTCTGCTGCTGCTCAAGACCGGAAAGTACGCGGCGCAGCTTCCACATGATCTTGACTTCTTCAGGCGAGAGCAGGTTCTCTTCGCGGCGCGTGCCGGACGCGTTGACGTCCACGGCCGGGAAGATGCGCTTGTCTGCCAACTGGCGGGACAGGCGGAGCTCCATGTTACCGGTGCCCTTGAACTCCTCGAAGATGACTTCGTCCATCTTGGAACCGGTCTCGACAAGAGCAGTTGCAAGGATGGTGAGCGAGCCACCGTTCTCGATGTTGCGTGCAGCACCGAAGAAGCGCTTGGGCGGGTAGAGGGCTGCGGAGTCCACACCACCGGACAGGATACGGCCGGAGGCCGGTGCTGCCAGGTTGTAGGCGCGGCCCAGACGGGTCATGGAGTCCAGAAGGACTACAACGTCCATGCCCATTTCCACGAGACGCTTGGCGCGTTCGATGGAGAGCTCGGCAACCGTGGTGTGGTCGTCTGCGGGACGGTCGAAGGTGGAGGCAATGACCTCACCCTTCACGGTGCGCTGCATGTCCGTAACTTCTTCGGGACGTTCGTCAACCAGCACCATCATGAGGTGGACCTCAGGGTTGTTGGTGGTGATTGCGTTCGCGATGGACTGCAGGATGAGCGTCTTACCGGCCTTCGGCGGCGAGACGATCAGGCCACGCTGGCCCTTGCCGATCGGGGCCACGAGGTCGATGACACGCGGGCCGATCTTCTTGGGGTCCGTCTCTAGGCGCAGGCGCTCTGAGGGGTACAGCGGAACGAGCTTGGCGAACTCGACGCGGTCCTTGAGTTCCTCCGGAGTCTTGCCGTTGACGGACGTCACGCGAACGAGCGCGTTGAACTTCTGTCGGGCTGACTGCTGGCTGCGGTCTTCGCCATCACGCGGTGCACGGATGGCACCTACCACGGCATCGCCCTTGCGGAGGTTGTACTTCTTGACCTGAGCCAGGGAGACGTAGACGTCGTTGGCGCCGGGGAGGTAACCGGACGTCCGGATGAACGCGTAGTTCTCCAGAACGTCCAGGATGCCTGCCACGGGAAGCAGGACGTCGTCTTCGGTAACCTCGACGTCGTCAACGTCCGGTCCCTGGGCACGGCCACGGCGACGTTCATTGCGATCGCGGAAACGGTCGCTGCGCGTGTTGCCGTCACGGCCGTCCGGGCCGCCGCGGCGGTCGCTGCGATCGTTCTGGTCATTGCGGTCACGACGGTTGCGGCGGTTGCGGCGGTTGCCGGTGTCGTCGCCGTCGTTGTTGTCTTCACGGCGGCCGCGGTTGTTGTCGCGGCGTTCGCGCTGCTGGTCGTTCGAGTCGGACTGCTCGCGCTGCTCACGCTGTTCCGTGCGGTCATTGCGCTGCTCACGCTGTTCCGTACGGTCATTGCGCTGCTCACGCTGTTCCGTGCGGTCATTGCGCTGCTCACGCTGTTCCGTACGGTCGGTACGCTGCTCAGCTGCCGGTGCTTCCGCTGCTTCAGCCGGAGCTGCGGCAGCTTCGCCGCGGCGGCGGTTGCGGGTGCGTGGCTGGCGACGTTCGGTGCCGGCGTCGGTTGCTTCGGCTGCGGCCGGAGTCTCGACGGCGGGGGCTGCTTCAGGCTCTGAGGCCGTGGCAGCCGTGGTTGCGGCGGCCTCAGCAGCTGCAACGACGCCATCGCTCGTAGCGCGGCGGCTGCGTCCACGTCCACGTCCACGGGGAGCTTCCTGGGCCGGAGCCTCGGCAGCTGCCTCAGCAGGCGCGCTCTTTTCCGTGGCCTTGGCTTCCGCAACCGGGGCTTCCTTGGCCACGGCAGGAGCCTTGGCCGACGTGGCCTTGGCAGGAGCCTTGGTCGTGGAGGTGCCCGCACGGTGGGCAGAGATGGCCGTGACCAAGTCCCCCTTGCGCATGCGGGATCCCCCCGAAATACCCAGCTGGCTCGCGAGAGCCTGAAGCTGGGCGAGCTTGAGGCCTGCAAGGCCGCTGCTCTTGGTTGCTGCCGTTGACGACTCAGCAGCAGAAGATGTTGTGTCCACAGCTGAAGCCAGCTCAGTGGTTTCTGTCACGAAGGATCCTTCCCCCTCGACGGCGTCCAGAGCGAGAGCTGGACGCGATGATTTGTTCTGGGCTGCAGTTCAGATCTGCAGCCGGTGATTTTGGCCGTGCCTGATGGATTGTGGCCAACAGGGCCGGATACTGATCGCCTTCACTGGATCCGGTTACCCGGACAGCCAGCCTGAAATTCAGGAAACAGAGAGTTCTGCGGCACCTGATGCAGGCCGGAAAGAGACGACACCACCAACGTTGGCACAGTTGACGAAAGGTACGGCGAAACACCGAAGTCCAAAATCAGGGAACTGCCCGCGGCTTTACCGGCGGTGCACTTCCACTCTAGCACCTAGAACGTCAACAGCCAGCGTCATCACACGCCAACCAACGTCGGGTGTGTTGGCTGCAGTAAACGAATGGATGAAATCAGTTGCTGCGGCAGCGTCGTCTGCACCGTTGGCAAGTACCATCACCGTTGGCCCGGCGCCCGAGACAACGGCGGCGTGCCCTGCTGCCCGGAGGGCCGCAATGAGGTCGGCGCTGGGTCGCATGGCCTGGGCACGGTAGCTCTGGTGAAGGTAATCTTCCGTACCCGGCAGCAGCAGTCCTGGTTCTGCCGTGAGCGCGTGGATCAACAAAGCGGCGCGTCCGGAATTCATCGCAGCCGCGTGATGGCCTACCGATGCCGGGAGCAGCCCACGCGCCGTCTCGGTGGACAGCTCGTAATCCGGTACAGCCACCACAGGGGTGACAGATGACGCTACCTCCGCGCGGGTGCTGCTGTACTGCTCGCTGTCCTGCCACGACAGCGCCAGTCCGCCGAAAATCGCAGGTGCGACGTTGTCCGGGTGGCCTTCCATCTCGCTGGTCAGCTGCAGGATCCACTGGCTGTCCTGCTGGGCCTCCTGCGGCACGAGTGCGTTCGCAGCCGTGACTGCGGCGACCACTGCAGAAGCAGAGGAACCCAGACCCCGCCCGTGGGGGTTGACGTTGTCCGCGGTGATCCGCAGGCCGGTGTGCTGGAAACCCAGGCGCTCCAGGGCAAGATCGATGGCGCGCACTACGAGGTGGGTGGCATCGCGGGGAAGGGTGTCGGCACCCTCACCGGAGAGCTCGAACTCAAGCTCTCCGGTGGTGAGGGTTTCCACCGTCAAGGTGTCGTAGATGGAGAGGGCCAGGCCCAGGCTGTCGTAGCCCGGGCCCAGGTTGGCACTCGTACCAGGGACCTTGACGGTCAGCCGTTGGCCTGCCGCGACGAGTATCCGATCAGTCGCGGTGGGCTGTGTTGATTCCACTCTTAGTTTTCTTCCAGTCCCAGTTCTGCTGCAACGGTGACGACGTCGTTCGGCACCTTGACGGGCTGGACGTCGCTGCCGTCTTCGGTCCGGAGAGCCCACTGGGGATCCTTCAGTCCGTGCCCGGTGACAGTGATGACGATGGTTTTGCCCGAAGGCACCTGGCCTGCTGCGTGCTTCTTGATCAAGCCAGCGACGCCGGCAGCCGAGCCGGGCTCAACGAAGACGCCTTCCTTGGACGACAACCAGCGGTGGGCGTCCAGGATTTCGTCATCGGTGACGGCTTCAATGAGTCCGCCGGATTCGTCACGTGCCGCCACGGCTGTGTCCCATGAAGCCGGGTTGCCGATGCGGATGGCAGTTGCGATCGTGTCAGGCTCCGTGATGGGGTGGCCGGCAACGAAGGGGGCTGCGCCGGCGGCCTGGAAGCCCCACATGGTTGGGGTCTTGGTGGAAACCGCCGGAAGCGTACCGTTGGAGGTCTCAAACGGCGCGGCGTACTCCTTGTAGCCCTTCCAGTACGCGCTGATGTTCCCTGCGTTGCCGACAGGAAGGACGTGGATGTCCGGGGCGTCGCCCAAAGAATCCACAACCTCGAAGGCACCGGTCTTCTGGCCCTGGATGCGGGCAGGATTGACCGAGTTCACCAGGAACACCGGGTAGGACTCACCGAGTTTGCGGGCGATGTCGAGGCAGTTGTCGAAGTTGCCATCGACCTGCAGCAACGTGGCACCGTGGGCGATGGCCTGGCTCAGCTTGCCCATGGAAATCTTGCCTTCGGGAACCAGCACAGCACATTTCAGTCCTGCGGCCGTGGCATAGGCAGCGGCCGATGCGGAGGTGTTTCCCGTGGAGGCGCAAACTACCGCTTTGGCCCCGGCTTCGACAGCAGCCGTCATGGCCATCGTCATGCCGCGGTCCTTGAAGGAACCCGTGGGGTTCATGCCTTCGACTTTGAGGTAGACCTCTGATCCGGTCAGCTCGGACAGCTTCTGCGCGTGAACCAGTGGAGTGCCGCCCTCGCCGAGGGTGATGACCTTCGTGGCTTCCGTTACAGGCAAACGATCAGCATACTCGCGGATTACTCCGCGCCATTGGTGAGCCACTTAGACCCCTTCTACCCGCAGTACGGATGTGACGGAATTGATGACGTCGAGGCCTTTGACGGCCTCAACGGTTGCTGCGAGTGCAGCTTCGGATGCACGGTGCGTCACGATTTTCAGCTCGGCCGACTCAACATTTGAGGCAGAGTCGCGATGGATCGTTTGACGCATGATTTCGATGGAAACGCCGTTTTCCGCAAAGATATGGGCAATCCGGGCAAGGACGCCTGCCTGGTCAGCGACATCCAGGCCGATGTAGTAGCTCGTATCGGAGGCGTCGATGGTGAGCGCCGGAACGTGGCCGGTGGTGGTCTCGGTACGGCCCGGGCCGCCCAGAACCAGGCGTCGGGCGGCGGAGACGAGATCGCCGAGCACCGCGGAAGCCGTAGGGGTACCGCCGGCGCCTTGGCCGTAGAACATCAGCTCGCCGGCGTTTTCAGCCTCGATGAACACTGCGTTGAAAGCGCCGCGGACGGCAGCCAGAGGGTGCTCGCGCGGGAGCAGCGTGGGGTGGACCCGCACCGAAATCCCGCTGCCGTGGTCCGAAGAGTTGATCTTCTCGGCGATCGCGAGCAGCTTGATGACGAAGCCGGCTTCCTTGGCGGAGGCGATGTCCTCGGTGCTGACCTTGGTGATGCCTTCACAGTAGACATCGTCCAGGGAGAAACGCGTGTGGAACGAAAGCGACGCCAGGATGGCAGCCTTCGCGGCGGCGTCATGCCCTTCAACATCAGCTGTCGGGTCCGCTTCGGCGTAGCCCAACCGCTGGGCTTCGGCCAGGGCGTCGGCAAACTGCGCGCCGGTGCTGTCCATCTGGTCCAGGATGAAGTTGGTGGTGCCATTGACGATGCCCAGCACGCGCGTGATCCGGTCGCCGGACAGGCTGTCTCGGATGGGACGAAGGATGGGGATGGCGCCGGCGACAGCGGCCTCGTAGGACAGCTGGACTCCGGCTTTATCAGCCTCTTCGTAAAGGGTGGGTCCGTCCTGTGCCAGCAGGGCCTTGTTGCCGGTGACCACGCAGGCACCGTTCTGGATTGCGGTGAGGATCAACGAACGGGCAGGCTCGATTCCGCCCATGAGTTCGATAACCAGGTCGGCGTCCTTGACCAAGGTGTCCGCATCCGTGGTGAACAGCTCGCGCGGCAGTTCGACGTCGCGCGGGGAATCGATGGTGCGGACAGCGATGCCGGACAGTTCCAGGCGGGCACCGCTGCGGGCGGCAAGTGCCTCGGCGTCGTCAATCAGAATCCGCGCGACCTGGGCCCCAACGTTGCCACAGCCCAGCAGGGCCACTTTCAAGGTTCGCACTTCAGACATTCGCCACTCCCATGTCGCGGTTCAAGAGATCTTCTTCGGTTTCCCCGCGGACAATCAGCCGGGCAGCTCCGTCGCGAACAGCGACAACGCCAGGCCGGGCCAGGTAGTTGTAGTTGCTGGAGAGGGCCCAGCAGTAGGCGCCGGTACCCGGTACTGCGAGCAAATCACCGGCTGCCACGTCCGCGGGCAGATATACATCTCTAACAACTATGTCGCCGCTCTCGCAATGTTTGCCCACTACTCGGGACAGCTGCGGAGCCGCGGTGGAACTGCGGGAAGCCAGAATTGCCGAATAATCCGCGTCGTACAGCACCGGACGGGCGTTGTCGCTCATTCCACCGTCCACCGACACATAGCGGCGCGGATACGTAACGTTCTCCTGCTCTGCGTCACCGCCGGGAGCATCCACGCGAACAGTTTTGAGGGTGCCGACTTCGTAGAGGGTAAACGTGGTGCTGCCCACGATCGCCCGTCCAGGTTCGATGGAGATGCGCGGCGCGGCGATCCCCAGCTCAGCGCAGGTGGAACGCACGACGGCGGCCATCGCCTGCGCGATCTCGGCCGGCGGACGCGGAGTATCCACCGGGGTGTAGGCGATTCCGTAGCCCCCACCCAGATCCAGTTCGGGCAGGACGATGGAGTACTTGCTCTGCATGGCCGAGAGGAACCGCAGAAGCTTCTCCCCTGCCACGGCAAAACCGTCGGGCTCGAAGATTTGCGATCCGATGTGGCAGTGCAGGCCCAGGAGCTCAATGCTCGAATAGGACGTTGCTGCCGCCACTGCTTCCTCGGCAGCAGACAGGCCTGCTTCCTCAGTGGAGTCTTCGGCCATGGAGAGGCCGAACTTCTGGTCCTCGTGGGCCGTGGCAATGAATTCATGCGTATGGGCATGGACGCCAGGAGTGAGACGCAGCATGACCTTGGCGGTTTCGCCGCGGCTGGAAGCGATCTTGGCTACGCGTTCGAGCTCGTCCAGGCTGTCCACCACGATCCTGCCAACGTGCATGTCCAGTGCACGGTTGATTTCGGCGTCCGACTTGTTGTTGCCGTGCAGGCCCAGGTTCCGCCCTTCGATCCCGGCACGGGCAGCGACTGCGAGTTCACCGCCGGAACACGTGTCCAGACGGAGTCCTTCCTCTGCCACCCAGCTGGCAACCGCCGTGCACAGGAACGATTTGCCGGCGTAGTAGACATCCACTCCCCCGCAAATGTCCCCAAAGGCAGCGTCGAAGGCGTCTTTGAACGCCCGGGCCCGGGAGCGGAAGTCCGACTCGCTCATGACGAACAACGGAGTCCCGAACTGTTCCTTGAGTTCCTTGACAGAGATACCGTCGATGGCGACTTCACCGGCGTCGTTCTTCTCCACCCCGGCCGCCCACATGGGCGACTGAAGGGCGTTGAGGTCTTCCGGGAGGGCCAACCATTCCGGTGCGAGAGGAGAAGCGTGGCTGGAATCTGTGGTCATTTTGCTACATCCGTTCCGGCGCCGAAACGCCGAGCAGTTCGAGTCCGTTCGCAAGTACCTGGCTGGTGGCGTCGTTCAACCACAAGCGCGTCCGGTTCACGTCCTGGACAGGCTCATCGCCCTGCGGGGACACGCGGCACGCGTCATACCAGCGGTGGTAGGCGCCGGCGATGACCTCGAGGTGGCGGGCAACACGGTGCGGCTCGCGCAGTTCGGCAGCCTTGGCCACGATGGAGGGGTAGCTGCCCAAGTAGGAGAGCAGCTCATTCTCAGTGGCGTGGTCCAGGAGCGAGGCATCGAACACGGAACGGTCCACGCCTGCCTCGATTGCATTGCGGGCAGTGCCACGTGACCTTGCATGCGCGTACTGCACATAGAAGACGGGGTTCTCGTTGCTGTTCTTCTTGAGCAGCTCCGGGTCCAGTGTCAGCGGAGAATCGGCGGGGAAGCGTGCCAGGGAGTATCGCACAGCATCCTTGCCGAGCCAGGAAATAAGGTCCTTGAGCTCGATGATGTTGCCCGCGCGCTTGGACAGCTTGGCGCCATTCACGGACACCAGCTGACCAATGAGGACCTCGATATTGACCTCGGGGTCGTCTCCTGCGCAAGCCGCAATGGCTTTCAGTCGGTTGATGTATCCGTGGTGGTCGGCACCGAGGAGATAGATCTTCTCCGTAAACCCGCGGTCCTTTTTGGACAGGTAGTATGCGGCGTCTGCGGCGAAGTAGGTAGGTTCTCCGTTGGCACGGATCATGACGCGGTCTTTGTCGTCGCCGAAGTCGGTGGTGCGCAGCCAAACCGCACCGCCGTCGTCGAAGACGTGCCCTTGTTCGCGAAGGCGCGCAACGGCAGACTCGATCGCTCCGGCGTCGTGCAGTTCCTTCTCGGAGAAGAAGACGTCAAACTCGACGCCGAACTCAGCCAAGGTGGTTTTGATATCCGCCATCTGGGCCTCGTAGGCGGCAGCGCGGATGACCGGCAGGGCCGCCTCATCCGTCAGTTCACGGATGTCCGGGTGCGCTTTGAGGACCTCGTCGCCGAGCTCCCGGATGTACTCGCCCGGGTAGCCTCCCTCCGGAACGCCACGGCCGTGAAGGCGGGAGAGCACGGAGTTGGCAAAGACGTTCATCTGGGAGCCGGCGTCATTGATGTAGTACTCAGCCGTGACGTCGGCGCCCGATGCCCGCAGGACACGGGCGATGGCGTCGCCAAGGGCCGCCCAGCGCGTGTGGCCGATGTGCAACGGACCCGTGGGGTTTGCGGAGACGAACTCCATATTGACCACACGGCCCGCGAGCGCCTGGTTGGTACCGTACGCGGATCCGGCCTCAACGATGGTCTTCGCAAGGGTTCCAGCCGTCGCGGCATCGACGGTGATGTTCAGGAAGCCCGGGCCGGCGATTTCCACGCCGGCTACACCAGGAATGCCCTGAAGGTGGCTGCTCAGGATGCCTGCAAATTCACGCGGATTCATCCCGGCCTGCTTGGACAGCTGCAGGGCGATGTTGGTGGCCCAATCACCATGATCCCGGTTCTTGGGTCGCTCCACGCGCACGGCGTCGGGCACGGCAGATTCCGTCAGGGCGATTTCGCCAGTGGAGACAGCGACCTTAAGGCAGGCGGATATGGCAGCAGAGAGTTCATCGGGAGTCACGGATCTAGCCTACCGGTGGCCCGCAAAGTCGCGGAATTGGAGGACCCGTATGTGGACAATTCCGACACAGCCGGCACACAGGGACTGCTGGCAGCTGCCACAGACTGAACCATTACGCTGATTTCAACGTTGTGAAGAACATGGACGCTGACCTGACCCCTCATCGCGGGTCCTGCCAGTGCCCTGGCCACGAGCCCCACGACGAAATACTTCCGGTTGAACTTGTCCAGTTGAAACGAGCAGAATCATGACTACGCCACTCCGCAAGAGCATCTATGTTGGCATTGCCGGCCTCTCCATCGCGGGAACAGCCGCTGCATGCGCACCCAGCACCCAAGCGCCCAGCACCCAACCGCCGGCCACACAAGCCCCAGCCACGCAGGAGGGCGGGCAGGCCTCGACAGGCAGCCCTTCGCCCACCGGCTCGTCCGCCATTGCTTCCACCGGGGCTGCAACGTACAAGGACGGTACCTACAGTGCGGATGGAACCTACACGTCACCGAATGGGCAGGAAACGGTGGGCGTGGAGCTGACGCTGGCTGCAGACAAGGTCTCAGCGGTGAACATCACAGTCCACCCCTCAAACCCCAACACCAAGAAGTTCCAAGGTGAGTTTGCCAGCGGCATCGCCGCACAGATTGTCGGGAAGGACGTTGACGAGCTCAAGGTGTCCAAGGTGGCCGGCTCGTCCCTCACCTCCGGAGGGTTCAACGACGCCCTCGAACAGATCAAGTCCAAGGCCAAGTAGAGGTCATGCCGCATCCGGGCTGGAGCACCTTCAGCTTCGACGGGATAGGCACGCGGTGGGAAATTTCGACGCCGGATCAGCTGGCTCCCGTTCTCACCGGCGAGTTGCTTGCGGCCGTCGAAGAGTACGACAAAACGTGGTCGCGCTTCAGGTCCGATTCCTTGGTGTCCCGCCTCTCCCGCGGCGCGGGCAGCATCACGTTGCCGGAGCACGCCGCCGCGCTTGAGGAACTTTATGCCCTGACATACCGCCTGAGCGATGGCGCAATGACCCCTCTTATCGGAAGCAGCCTGGAAAGGCTGGGCTACGACGCCAATTACTCCCTCACCCCGTTGGGAGCAGCCCAGGCACCACCCCGCTGGGAGGATGTCCTTGACTGGGCAGGGACGGCGATGACCGCCAGGGAACCATTGGTGCTGGACATCGGCGCGGCCGGCAAGGGCCAACTGGTGGACCTGCTGGGAGGGATACTCCGGGGAGCGGGCCTGGATGATTTCCTGGTGGATGGCAGCGGCGACATGCTGCATGCGGGAGCCCATCCCGTTACCGTCGCCTTGGAGCACCCGTACAACCCACGGCAAGCCATTGGGACCGTCGAACTGGACAACGCGGCGCTGTGCGCTTCTGCGTCCAATCGACGGGCATGGGATGACGGCCTGCACCATGTCCTGGACGGCACCACCGGCAAGCCGGTCCTCACCACTGTGGCCACGTGGACCATGGCTGCGAGCGCGCTTGTCGCAGACGGACTGGCCACGGCGTTGTTCATGGTGGATCCTGCACCGCTTGAAAAGGAATTCGACTTCTCGTGGCTCAAGGTCTCTTCTGCGGGCAGTGCCACGTTTTCGACCGGTTTTGAGGGGAGACTGTTCACATGATTGCCGTCAAGTCGCGCGTTGACACCTGGTTGGGCCGCTTCACCATGTACCGCTTGATCCTGTGGGTACTTGGGGTGCTGGTGGTGTACAGCATGGTCCTCAATATCCTGGGTTGGCTGACCTTCGGCCTTCCTGAGATGCTGGTCCATTTGCTCCTGTGCCTGGGAGTTACGTATGGATCGAACCGTTTGCTTGCCGCAGTGTTCGGCGTCAAGCCGCACACGGAGTCTTCGCTCATTACGGCTTTGCTTCTCTACTTCCTGTTCTGGCCGGCTTTCGGGCTCACCGACATGGCGGGTGTGGCGCTGGCATGCGTTCTGGCGAGTGCGTCCAAGTACGCTCTGGCCTTCCGTGGCAGGCACATCTTCAATCCGGCCGCCGCAGGCGCATTCATCACCGGCCTGACCGGACTGAACATCGCCACGTGGTGGGCTGCGACTCCTGCGATGCTGTGGTTGCTGGTGCCGGGCGTTCTGCTGGTCCTGTACCGCACCCGCAAACTGCTCATGGCGACGGTATTCCTGACGGTCGCTACGGGCATCATCACCCTTGAGCTTGTGGGCCGGAGCATGACTTTCGGTCAGGCTTTGTGGCAGGCCCTGGCCCAACGGCCCCTTCTGTTCTTCGTGGGCTTCATGTTGTCCGAGCCGCTCTCCCTTCCTCCCCGCCGCTGGCAGCAGCTGGCGCTTGCCGGCGTCGTGGGTTTTGTCTTTGCGGTTCCCTACAACTTCGGCTTCGTGGCCAATTCCCCGGAACTGGCGCTGCTGCTGGGCAATCTCATCGCTTTCTTCCTGGGCCAACGTGGCGGGGTGGAACTGACGTTCAAAGGCTCACGGGTCCTGACACCGGGGAGCACGGAATTCCGTTTCGAACCCGTGCGACCAGTCCGTTTTGCCGCAGGCCAGTTCATGGAGCTGAACCTGCCGCATTCGCGTTCGGATGGACGGGGCCGCCGCCGGGTTTTCAGCATCACCAGCGCTCCCGGCGCCCCCGAGGTGACTTTTGGTGTGGGGACTGCCGGGCCTTTGTCGACTGCCAAGAAAGCACTGCTCGCCCTTCAGCCAGGGGATACCGTTTCCGCCACTGCCGTGGGCGGGGACTTCCTTCTGCCGCACGACGCCGGCAAGCCGGTCCTGCTGATCGCCGCCGGTATTGGGATCACGCCTTTCTTGTCGCAGCTGGCGGCCGATGGCACCGCCCGCGACACCGTGGTGCTTTATCTGGCCAAAGGCCGTGACGACATGGCCTGGGAGGAACAGCTGGAAGCTTCCGGAGCTTCAGTGATTGCCCGGCTTGCCGACGGTTCCACTCCCCCCGGGTTCATGCGCGACGCCGGTACCTCCAGAATCGATGCGGCGCGCCTCAAAGAACTGGTTCCGGACATTGCGGACAGGGAAGTATTCGTCTCCGGCTCGCCCGCCAGCGTTGATTCCCTGCGGTCTGCGGCACGTGGCGCAGGGGCCCGACGGGTCCATGTGGACTCGTTCGCCGGGTACTGAAGCAACGCGGGGGCACCCGGCCGATGGTGGGAGTCACGACGGGCCAGAAGTGACCCCGCGTTGCAGTTTTCATTTGCGGCGCCGTGGCTGCTAAGCTCTAGGACGTCCCACCGGCAACGGAGGGATACCCTGGATGCCCTCGTAGCTCAGGGGATAGAGCGTCTGCCTCCGGAGCAGAAGGCCGTAGGTTCGAATCCTATCGAGGGCACAACGAAAACCCCGCCAGTGCTGCTGGCGGGGTTTTCTGCATGCCGGCTACCGACTATCACTTACGGGCTTGCCGTGACCGTGACGCAAAATTGTCCGGCCCTGCTCCTAGGCTGATCCCAGTTGGTCTTTCCGATAGCAAAGGGGTTTGCCGTGATGTGTTCCATCGTCCCGCCGTACATGCTGCGCAGGATTGCCGCCCAAAACGAACCCCGGCTCCGGGCGGTTGCCCGTGCAGCAAAGGAGTCCCTGCTGCACATCAAGGGCCTGCAGGCGATCCGGACAGCTCCCGTTCCCGCGGCACCGCCCAGCGCACGCCAGGCCAAGCCCGGGCCGCCCAAGCGGACCATCTTCGACGCCCGCACCACGGAGGAGCTCCCTGGTCAGCTGGTCCGGAAGGAAGGCGCAGCTCCCGTGGGGGACGCCGCGGCCGACGAAGCATATGACGGCCTCGGTGGGACCCACCGTTTGTACGGCGAAGTTTTCGGGCGGGATTCCATTGACGACGCCGGCCTGCCGCTGGATGCCACGGTCCATTACGGAAAGCTCTACGACAATGCATTTTGGAACGGCAGCCAAATGGTCTTCGGAGACGGGGACGGACAAATCTTCCAGAGGTTCACAAAATCCGTCAGCGTCATCGGACACGAACTGGCCCATGGTGTCACTCAGTACACAGCCAACCTGGCCTACCGCAACCAGGCCGGCGCTCTTAACGAGTCGATGTCGGACGTGTTCGGCGTCCTGGTGGAGCAGTACATCAAGCAGGAGTCCGTGGAGCAGGCCAGTTGGTTCATCGGGCAGGGTTTGTTCACCGACCAGGTCCAGGGAGCGGCCCTCCGTTCCATGAAGGCTCCTGGCACGGCGTACGACGACGACATCCTGGGCAAAGACCCCCAGCCGGACTCCATGGACAGTTACGTCCGCACCAGTGCGGACAACGGAGGCGTGCACATCAACTCAGGCATTCCCAACCGGGCTTTCTATTTGGTGGCCGCAGAGCTTGGCGGCAAGGCCTGGGAGGCACCGGGCCAGATTTGGTACGGGACCCTGACCAGCGGGGCGCTTCCCGCTACGTGCACCTTCGGGAAGTTTGCCAGGACAACGCTGGCAACGGCCGGAGAACTCTTCGGTGGCGACTCTCCAGAGCATGACGCCGTCCGGAAGGCGTGGGACACTGTGAAGGTCAAGGTTTAGTCACGCGGCGGGCCGGACGCGCTGCATCCGGACCGCCCACCGGCTGACGTCGCAGGGGTAGAACGAAAAGCAGCCAGTCATGAAGATAACGGTTCAACGCAGTGGAGGAATCGCCGCGATGACACGTGTCTGGAGCGTGGAAGCCGTATCACCCGATGAAAAGGAACGATGGCTGCCGATCGTCGAGGCCTGCCCTTGGGATGAAGCTAAAGGCCAGGCGCGGGCGGTAAACGAACCGGACCGATTCATGTACTCGATCCGGGCCGGACAACGCCGCGCCACCCTGCCGGACCGTGCAGTCACCGGACCATGGCAGGAACTGATCGAGTGCGCCAAAGCCGAAGGCTCCGAGTCGCGGGGAATCACCGGCCGACGCCGCTAGCCAGGTCACAGCGCAATCGCCGGGCATTGCGCAATCGCCGGGCATTGCGCAATCGCCGGCTCAGATGGCTTCGGCCAGTTGCCCTCGAAAAGCCCGCCGGTAGCTCTGGGGGCTCGTGTCGAGCACTTTGGCGAAGTGGTGGCGCAGAAGAACCGAGTGCCCGAATCCGGCCTCGCGGGCAACTTCGTCAATGTTCAGTTCAGTGGTTTCCAACAGTTCCTGCGCCCGGAGCACCCTCTGGGAATTGAGCCACGCCGCTGGGGTGGTCCCGGTTTCGGCCCGGAAGCGCCGGGCGAAGGTGCGCGGTGACATGTGAAGCCGCGCGGCCAACTCGTTGACGCTGTGTTCCTCGTCGAGGTGTTCCACCATCCACCGCAGCAGCGCCTCCATGGGCGCCGATCCGCACGTGGGCATGGGCCGGTCGATGAACTGGGCCTGGCCGCCGTCCCGGTGCGGTGGTACCACCATGTCGCGTGCGATGGCCGCAGCCACGTGGGCGCCAAGCTCGACGCGGACAAGGTGGAGGCACGCGTCTATACCGGCGGCAGTGCCTGCGCTGGTGATGATGGTGCCGTCCTGTACATAGAGGACGTTCTCATCCACGATCACGGATGGATACCGGCTGGCCAGGTCCTGGGAGTAGTGCCAGTGCGTAGTACAACGCCGCCCATCCAGCAATCCTGCCCGGGCAAGCGCATACGCTCCTGAGCAGATGGACATCACCCATGCTCCCCTGGCATGCGCCGCCCGCAAGGCTTCGAGCACCGATTCAGGAACTTCTTTATCCCGGCCAAACGGCGCCATGATCACGAGGTCGGCATCTGCGGCCGCCTCGAGCCCCAGGTTGACGTGCAGCGAAAGCCCCGATTTCATGCGGACCTCCCCCGGTTCATGCGTAACAACGCGGAAGTCAAAGGCCGGGACTCCGGCATCACGGTCGGATCTGTCGATCCCGAAAACCTCAAATGCCGTTCCGAATTCGAATACGGAGAAGTCCGGAACCACGATCACTGCCACCGATTTCAACATACCTCCAGTGTGGCAGAAAATTGTCTAAATGGGGCATTTCTGCCACTGTTTCTTGTACTTGCAGAGGAGCAATCTGGAGACATGGAAATCTTCGGAATCATCCTCTTCATCGTCCTCATCACCGCCGTCGCAGCCACCGTCTCAGCACTGTTGAAAGACGGCCGCGGCCACAACCCGCCCGTCACTTCAACGGAACCTTGGAGCGCCTTCGAGGCACCGAGCGGACCGTACTGGAATCCACGCATTTACTAGGGCATGCCAACCCGCTGCAAAGTCAGCCCGACATATCCAGCCGGCGCCCGCCAGTTCAAGGATCACTGCAGGAATCCTTCAACCGGCGGGCGCCCCTCTGTGTAATTGGCCTCCTCCACGGGGGGCATGAGCTAGATTCACTTGCATGATCCAAACCTCCGCCCGGCTACTGCAGCTGCTGTCACTGTTGCAGGTCCGCCGGGAATGGACCGGCCCTGCCCTTGCCCACCGCATGGGAGTCACTGAGCGCACAGTGCGCCGGGACATCGACAAATTGCGCAATCTGGGATACCCCATACACGCCTCCCCCGGCATTGCAGGCGGCTACCAACTGGGTGCCGGTGCCCAATTGCCGCCATTGCTTCTGGACGACAACGAAGCCCTGGCAGTGGCTTTGGGCCTCAACTCCGTGGCTGCCGGGCCTGTGGCAGGGATCGGTGAAGCATCTGTCCGGGCCCTGGCCAAGGTAGAGCAGGTTCTTCCTTCCAGGCTCCGTCCCAAGTTCGCCATGCTCAAGGCAGCAGTCACGACGCTTCCCAGCAACGCGGCCAGCGTCGATCCCCAGCAACTGACTGTGGTCTCGGCCGCAATATCGGATCGGCGCCAGATTTCCTTTGAGTACGTCAAGTCCGATGGCGAAGCCTCGCGCAGGCTGGTGGAACCGTACCGGCTGGTGGACACGGGTCGCCGCTGGTACCTGGTTGCCTGGGATGTGGAGCGTGAGGACTGGCGAACGTTCAGGGCAGACCGATTTGCCTCGCTGCCGGGCGAACGGAGAAAGTACACTCCCCGTCCGTTGCCGGCAGAAGATCTGGCAGCGTACGTTCAGCAATCGATCACCCGCTCCCCCTACAGGTTCGACGTCGTAGTGCGGCTCCGCGCCCCGCTCGCCGAGGTAGCCGCCGTCGTCAGTTCCCAGTACGCGACGCTGACCGCCGACGGACCGGAGGCAACCATTCTGCGGTCCGGATGGGACAACCTGGCAGCGCCGGCAGCCTACCTCGCTGCGCTGGACCTGGACTTCGAGATTCTCGAACCTGAGGAATTCCGGTCCTTTGCACTGCACCTCTCGCGCCGGCTCAGTGCTGCCGCCGGCCCTGAAACCGGCACCGGAGTTGTCGCTGCGGACGCCGGACCCCAGCCACAGTAGACTGGCAGCAGCCATGACACTTCAAATTTCCTACCCCGCAGAGCTGCCCGTATCCGAGCGCCGCGAGGATCTGATGGCGGCCATCGCCGCAAACCAGGTGACCATCATTGCCGGCGAGACAGGTTCGGGCAAGACCACACAGATCCCCAAGATGTGCCTCGAACTTGGCCTGGGTGACAAGGGCCTGATCGGGCATACGCAGCCGCGCCGCCTGGCGGCCCGCACAGTCGCCGAACGCATCGCCTCCGAACTCGACGTGGAGATCGGCCAGGAAGTGGGCTTCCAGGTCCGTTTCACCGGCGAAGTCAGCGCATCCACCAAGATCAAGCTGATGACGGACGGCATCCTGCTCGCCGAGATCCAGCGCGACAAGCTGCTCAGGAAATACAGCACCATCATCATTGACGAAGCCCACGAGCGAAGCCTCAACATCGACTTCATCCTGGGCTACCTCAAGCGCATCCTGCCGCAGCGTCCGGACCTGAAGATCATCATTACCTCGGCAACCATTGATCCCCAGCGCTTCGCCAAGCACTTCGGCAGTGATGAAGAGCCTGCACCCATCATCGAGGTTTCCGGCCGCACCTACCCGGTGGAGATCCGCTACCGCCCGCTTTCACAGCCGGCGGACGCGGACGATGAAAGCTCCGACGACGAGCTCGAAGAGGACCGCGACCCCCTGGACGCCGTCTGCGATGCCGTGGACGAGCTCGCCAAGGAAGCGCCGGGAGACATTCTCATCTTCTTCTCCGGCGAGCGCGAAATCCGCGACGCCGCCGAAGCCATCAACGGCCGCATCCAAAGCAACCGGCGCCTTGCAGGCACCGAGGTACTTCCCCTCTTTGCCCGGTTGAGCCTCCAAGAGCAACACCGTGTCTTCAATCCCGGGGGCAAACGGCGCATCATCCTGGCCACCAACGTGGCAGAAACCTCGCTCACCGTCCCGGGTATCAAGTATGTGATCGACACCGGTACGGCACGCATCTCCCGCTACTCCCACCGGACCAAGGTCCAACGCCTGCCGATCGAACGCGTTTCGCAGGCATCGGCCAACCAGCGTTCAGGGCGTTGCGGCCGCGTGTCGGAGGGCATCGCGATCCGCTTGTACTCGGAGGAAGACTTCGAGTCGCGCCCTCAGTTCACGGACCCGGAAATCCTCCGGACCAACCTCGCGGCCGTCATCCTGCAGATGACGGCCATGGGAGTTGCCCGCGGACCCAAGGACGTTGAGGACTTCCCGTTTGTGGAACCTCCGGAAACCAGGGCCATCAACGACGGCGTGACGCTGCTGCGCGAACTCGGCGCCTTAAGCCCGGCAAAGTCCCCTGACGCCCGGGGCAACGGCCGCAGCGGCGGTGGACTCACCGCCGTCGGGCAGAAACTCGCCCAGCTTCCCGTCGATCCCCGGCTTGGCCGCATGATCGTGGAGGCGGGAAAGCGGGGATGCGTCCGCGAAGTCATGATCCTCGCTGCTGCACTGACCATTCAGGATCCGCGGGAACGTCCGACTGACAAGCAACAGCTTGCCGCCGAAAAGCATGCCCGTTTCCGCGACGAGATCTCGGACTTCACCGGATTCCTCAACCTCTGGAACTACATCCAGGAGAAACAGCGCGAGCTGTCCTCCACCCAGTTCCGCAAACTGTGCCGCAATGAGTTCATCAACTACCTGCGCGTGCGCGAGTGGCAGGACCTTTTCACGCAGCTCCGGCAGTTGGCCAAACCCCTGGGCATCGCACTGGACAACAAACGCGAAGCCGACCCCGTGGGGAACTACGAAGGCATCCACATCAGCTTGCTTTCGGGACTGCTCAGCCACATCGGACTGCTTGATGAGCGCAAGCGCGAATACGCCGGTGCCCGCGGCAGCCGTTTTGCGATCTTCCCTGGTTCGGCCTTGTTCAAGAAGTCGCCCACCTTCGTCATGGCCGCAGAGCTGGTGGAGACCAGCAGGCTTTGGGCCCGCGTTGCCGCCAAGTTCGATCCTTTGTGGGCCGAGCAGGTAGCCCCTGATCTGGTGAAGCGTTCCTACAGCGAGCCGCACTGGTCTTCCCGCCAAGGTGCCGTGCTGGCCCATGAGAAGGTGACGCTCTACGGAGTGCCCATCATTCCGAACCGCCGGATAAATTACGGGCGCATCGATCCCGAGCTCTCCCGGGAATTGTTCATCCGCCATGCGCTGGTGGAAGGCGAGTGGAAAACGCATCACAAGTTCTTCCATCGCAACCGGGCCCTCCTGCAGGAGATCGAAGAGCTCGAAACCCGCATGCGACGGCGCGACATCCTGGTTGATGACCAGACGCTCTTCGAATTCTATGACGCACGCGTGGGCAAGGACGTGGTCTCCGAGAGGCACTTTGATAAGTGGTGGAAGGACGCCCGCCAGTCGGATCCACACTTGCTGGACTTCGATCAATCCCTTTTGATGAGCGAAGACGCCGACGCACTGGATGACTCCGCGTATCCGAAAACGTGGCTTCATAAGGGCTTCGAGCTCCCCCTGAGCTACGAGTTCCACCCTGTGGCTCCTGGGTCTGCTCCCAATCCGTCCGATGGCGTCACCGCCGAAGTTCCGGTTCTTTTCCTCAACCAGCTGGACGACGCCCCGTTCCGCTGGCAGATTCCGGGCCAGCGGGTGGAGCTGGTGACTGCGCTCATCAAGTCTCTTCCAAAGCAGGTACGGAAGAACTTTGTGCCGGCACCTGATGTCGCCAGGCAGGCCACCGCGGCGTTGGAAGCGGACTTCGATCCCGCCATTGACGAGCTGGAGCCTTCCCTGGAATTGGTCCTGCGCCGGCTCAGGGGGCACATCATTCCGGCCGGCTCATGGAACTGGGATGCGGTACCTCCCCATTTGCGCGTCAGCTTCAAAGTGGTGGACAGCAAGGGGAAGGTCCTGGACGAGGGCAAGGACCTTGCCGAACTGCAGGAAAAGCTGGCACCGGCCACCCGCCGCGCCATCGCCGAATCACTGGGTGCCACGCCCGCGACCACGCTGCGTGCCCCAAGCGGCAAGGGAAGCGGCGCGCAAGCGACGCCGGCATCCGCTACCCCGGCACCAGATGAAGGCACGGTGGCAGAACGGACCGGCATCATCGAGTGGGATTTCGGCACGGTGGATCGCCAGGTCAGCCGCACGGTAAAGGGCCATGCCGTCACGGGGTTCCCCGCAGTGATGGACGAAGGCACGTCAGTGGCCCTGCGGGTGTTCCAAAGCAAGGCAGAGCAGGAAGCCGCCATGCGAAGCGGCGTCATCCGGCTGCTGGCCCTGCGGATTCCGTCCCCTGACCGTTACGTCCTGGAACACTTGAGCAACACCGAAAAACTCACTTTCAGCCAGAACCCCCACGGTTCGGTGAGCGCCCTGATTGCGGACTGCGCATTGGCTGCCATCGACAAACTGGTGCCCGGGGAACTGCCCTGGGACAGGGAGTCCTTCGATGCCCTGTACGAAGTAGTCAGGGCAGAACTGATCGATACCGTCTTCACGGTGACGGCCGTCGTCGAACGCATCCTGGCAAGTACGCGACGCATCCAGAAAGCTCTGAAGTCCAACGCCAGCCTGCCCCTCATCAGCGCCCTCAATGACATGAAGAGCCAGTTGGAGCAGCTGGTCTTCCCCGGTTTTGTGGCACAGACGGGCTACGCACAGTTAAGCCAGTTGCCGCGGTACCTTCAGGCCATTGAGAAACGTCTGGAGAAGCTCCCAGGCAACGTGCAGCGGGACAGCCTGAACATGGGCATTGTGCAGGCGTTGGAGGACGACTACGACGACGCCGTGTCGGCGCTGCTCCCGGGACGCCGGGCCGGCGCGGAGTTAACCCGGGTGCGCTGGATGATCGAGGAGCTGAGGGTGAGCCTCTTCGCGGTGGAACTAGGCACGGCATATTCGGTTTCGGAGAAGCGCATCCGCACAGCCCTGAACCAGGCACTGGCCCCGGCCTAGCCACGCGCAGAACAAGAAAACCCGGCGGTGCCTGTACAGCACCGCCGGGTTAATTCGTTCCTGGAGTCAGCCTTCCGGAACAGCGTCTCCGTGTCCGGCCGAACGAAGCGCTGCCCGCAGCTTGACGGCGGTTGCGTCCATTACCGCAGGGTCCGGGTTGTGATCGACATTGTGGATCTCAAAGTCTGCTGTGGAATAGGCAGGCCAGACGTGAACATGCAGGTGGTCCACCTCAAAGCCCTCCATCAGGACGCCGACGCGCCTGGCATCGAAAAGCCCTTCCTGCACCTTGCCGATGCTCTGGGCAACATCCATGACCTTGGCCAGCAGCTCCGGCGTGGCATGCGTCCAGGAATCGACTTCCTCCCGCGGAACCACCAGTGTGTGGCCTTGGGTCAGAGGGGCGATGGTCAGGAATGCCACCACTTCCTCGTCTTTCCACACGAAGCGGCCCGGGATTTCCCCGTTGATGATCCTGGTGAACAAAGTGGTCATGCGTCTGCCCTTTCGGAGGGTTCCTGAAGTGTTGCGGTGTCCAGCACAAAACGGTACTTCACGTCGCGGGCCACCATGCGGTCGTAGGCATCGTTCAATTGCCCGGCGCCAACAATCTCGATGTCGCTGGCCACGCCGTGCTCGGCGCAGAAGTCCAGCATTTCCTGCGTCTCCTCAATGCCGCCAATCAGGGAACCCGCGTAGGCGAGGCGCCGGCGGATGAGCAGGCCAGGGCTGACCGGAGGCATGTCGTCGGCAGGAAGTCCGAGTTGGAAGAGCGCGCCGTCCAGCCGCAGGGTGCGGAAGTAGGGGTTGAGATCATGTGGAGCGGCGACGGTATCAATAATGACGTCGATGCTGCGGTTGGCGGCTTCCATCGCGTCGGCGTCCTTGGACAGCACTACGTGGTCGGCTCCAAGTTCCCGTGCGGCGTCAAACTTGGACTCGGAGGTGGTGAACACCGTGACTTCTGCCCCCATGGCCTTGGCGAGCTTGACGGCCATATGGCCCAGGCCGCCCAGCCCCACCACGCCAACGGCGTCGCCTTCTTCAACATCGAAATACCTCAGAGGCGAGTAGGTGGTGATCCCTGCACACAGGAGCGGGGCGGCCGCAGCCGGGTCCAGGGCCTCTGGCACCCGGAGCACGAAGCGCTTGTCCACCACTACCGACGTCGAGTATCCACCCTGCGTAATGGCGTCTGCGTGCCGGGGATCGGCCGCCCCGTAGGTCCCGACGTTGCCACGCTCGCAGTACTGCTCCAGGCCTTCAAGGCAGCTGTCGCATTCCCGGCACGAATCCACCATGCAGCCCACGCCAACACGGTCTCCAGTCGCGAAGTCCTCCACGGCGGATCCCACCCGGGTCACGTGGCCAACAATTTCGTGACCTGGGACCAGCGGATACGGGGGTTCCCGCCATTCGCCCCGCGTTGCGTGCACGTCAGAGTGGCACAGGCCACAGAATTCGATGGCGATCTCCACGTCGTCTTCACCAGGCTCACGGCGGGCCACCGTCAGGGGCACGAGTCCGCTCACCGCCGAGGTGGCGCCGTATGCCGCAGCCAACACTCCAGTGGAGGGTCCGGAACCGATGGTGTCCAAAGAGATGGTCTTCGCGAGGGGTGGGGGCACAGGACGTCCAGGATTCATGCTTCGACGCTACTCCCGTCGGCCCGGCTCATGCTACTTGGGCCGTCGGTGCCGTCTTCGAAAGGCGCATCTCCAACAGCGACGACATTGGCCGCGTTGTTGGACCATTGCGAGAACGAACCCGGGAACAGCGCTGCGCTGAAGCCCGCAATCTCCAGGGCTGCGATTTCATGTGAAGCGGTGACGCCGGAACCGCAGTACACCGCAACCTTGGAGGATGCGCCCAGGCCCAACGCCTCGAACCGGCGCCGCAGCTCTCCCCCGGGCAGGAAGGTGCCCGCCTCCGAAACGTTTTCCGTTGTGGGCGCGCTCAAGGCGCCGGGAATGTGACCGGCCCGGGGATCGATGGGCTCCACCTCGCCTCTGTACCGCTCCCCTGCGCGGGCATCGAGCAACAATCCATCGCGGCTCCATTGCGCCGCTTCCTGCTCAGTGATGGACGGCATGAGGCCATCGCCCAGGGAAACACTCCCGACGGCGGGACCCACCTCGCCAGCCTCCACGTGGTAACCATGTGAGCGCCAGGCGGACAGACCGCCGTCGAGCAGGTAAACGGAATCCATCCCGGCGTTGCGGAGCATCCACCACGCCCGGGCCGCGGCCATGCTGCCGCTGTCGTCGTACGCAACTACGGTGTCGCCGTCGTTGATCCCCCAACGGCGGGCCGACTGCTGGAAGCGGTCCGGCGAGGGCAACGGATGGCGACCTCGTCCGGGCGTGGCGTGGTCCGCCAGTTCTGTCGGAAGATCCACGAAGACCGCCCCCGGAAGATGGGCCTCGAGGTAGCCCGCGTGCCCGTCGGTCCGGCCAAGGACCCACCGTACGTCCAGGAGTATGGTCCGCTCTCCTGCTTCAAGGCGCTGGTGCAGCTCAGGGGCAGTCATCAGTGTGGCCATGGGTTCTCCTTCGTCCGTGGGTGGTGGCCCCGTTGCTGCCGGAACCACTTTTCCAGCCTAGGCTTATCCGGTGAGCAATTCGTGTATTCAGGACAGGACCTGGGCCAGCGAGGCCATCCGCACCATCGAGGCAGAAAACAACCGCTCGGCGGACACGCATCTCTACGCGGTCCCCCTGCCGGAACACTGGGGCGTCCAGCTGTACCTCAAGGATGAGTCCACCCACCGCTCCGGCAGCCTGAAGCACCGCCTGGCGAGGTCGCTGTTCCTCTACGGGCTCGTCAACGGCTGGATTACCGAGGGCACCACCATTGTGGAGGCGTCCAGCGGCAGCACGGCCGTCTCGGAAGCCTACTTTGCCCGGCTGATCGGATTGCCCTTCATCGCCGTGATGACCAAGACCACCAGCCCGGAGAAGATCGCGCTCATTGAAGACTTCGGCGGCTCCTGTTTGCTGGTGGACCACGCCTCGGAGGTCTACGCTGTCGCCGAGGAGACCGCCAGGACATCCGGCGGCCACTACATGGACCAATTCACCTACGCCGAGCGGGCAACGGACTGGCGTGGCAACAACAACATTGCAGAATCGATCTTTGAACAGCTTGCCCTCGAAGAGCACCCGGTGCCCGAATGGATCGTCGTTGGAGCAGGGACAGGCGGGACCAGCGCAACCATCGGCCGCTACCTCCGCTACAACCGCTACCCCACGCGCCTGGCGGTAGTGGACCCGGAAAACTCAGCCTTCTACCCGGCATGGCGGGACGGCAACGCCGCGGCAGCGTCGGGTCTGCCCTCCCGCATCGAGGGCATCGGCCGGCCCCGCTCGGAACCGAGTTTTGTTCCGGCCGTGATCGACCACATGATCCAGGTGCCCGACGCCGCATCCGTTGCGGCCATGCGTCACCTCCGCAAACTGACCGGGCTCCACGCGGGACCTTCCACTGGCACCAACTTGTGGGGTGTGTGGCAGTTGATCGCCCGGATGGTGGCCGAGGGCCGCAAAGGCAGCATAGTTTCGCTCATGTGCGACGGCGGCGACCGTTATGTAGGCAGCTATTACGACGCCGGGTGGCTGGCCTCCCATGGCCTGGATCCGGCGCCGCACGAGGAAGTGCTGGACCGGTTCCACGACACAGGCGTGTGGGCCGGCTAGACCTCTACCGACTCCCGCGGAGCAAGCCGGGTGTAGCTGCTGCCGTACCGTGCACCGATCCGCGTAACGTGTCCTTCAACAACGCCCCGGCCCAGCTCGTTGAGCAAGCCGTCGTGGACGGGAAAGGCCTTGGGAGCGCGGACGGAAATGACGAAGTCCACAACCTCGCCGATCTTGGACCACGGGGCGTGGATGGGGACCAGCAGTGTTTTTACCGCGATCCCGTCCGGGACCGCGAAGGAGTCCCCGGGATGGAATACGTTCTCATCCACCAGGTATCCGATATTCGCCACCACTGGAATCTGCGGGTGAATCACGGCATGCTGCCCGCCGAAGGTCCGGATACTGAATCCTGCGGCTTCAAAGTCGGAGCCTGGGTCCACTGAATGCACTTGTGACGCGATGTCGCTGTCTTCCTTAAGGGATCCCGCCACCCCGGCGGGCGCGTACACCTGCAGGGCGGGGTTTTTCCGAAGGGCTGCGATGACTACGGGCTGGTCGATGTGGTCGTTGTGCTCGTGGGTAACCAGGATGGCGCCCGCACCTTCCAGGGCTTCTTCCGACTCGGAGAAGGCTCCGGGATCGATCACCAGGACATTTCCTTCCTTCTCCAACCGGACACAGGCGTGGGTGTACTTGGTGAGATTCATGGGGACAGCCTATGGGCGGCCGCTGAGAGTTTCCAAGGTTCCCCTGCTGGTAAAATTGAAGTTTGCCAGCATCCCCACGGAAATGAGCCTTTTCATGCCACACGGCACCAATTCCGCCACTACGGGCCCGGCGGGGCCGGCCACCAGCGGCGTCAAGGAGCAGCGCGTCACCAAGCAGCGCTTGGCGGTCAGCGCAGCCTTGGACGAATTGGATGACTTCGTCAGCACCCAGGAGCTGTACCGCCTGATGCAGAACAAGGGCATTTCGGTGTCCTTGGCCACTGCCTACCGCATTCTCCAGTCCTTGGCCGACGATGGCCTCATCGACGTCCTGCGCAATGGTGAGGGTGAAGCGGTCTACCGACGTTGTGCCGTCACGGGCCACCACCACCACCTTTTGTGCCGGAACTGCGGCAAGGCTGTAGAGGTGGAAGCGCCCGCCGTCGAGACTTGGGCAGCACGCACGGCCACTGAACACGGCTTCACCGAAGTAGCCCACACAGTGGAGATATTTGGTCTGTGCCCCGAGTGCACCGCTAAAAAGGCCGCGGGAAAACTCTAGAGGGCCCTGGCTGGCTGGTCCCGCGTAACCCGGCCGTTCGAGCCACGGTCGCTCCGCAGCCGACCGATAACCCGGCATACCACGTAGATCAGGAAAGACAACGTTGTCACATAGGGGCTGATGGGGATCCGGCTGCCCAGGGCCAGCAGAATGCCTCCCACCGTGGCCGTCAGTGCGAAAACCACGCTCAGGACCACCACCAGTTTGGGCGAGGTGGTGACACGCAACGCCGCCGCTGCCGGCGTGATCAGCAGGGCAAGGACAAGCAACGCACCGACAATCTGGATGGACAAGGCAACACTGACGCCCAGCAGCACCATGAACCCGATCGCCAGGCCGCGCACGGGAACACCCCGCGCTTCGGCCATCTCCGGGTCGACGCTGGCAAAGCTCAGGGGACGCCAGATCGCCACCAACGCAATCATCACCACGACCGCGGTTCCGGCAAGTGCCTGCAGCTGAACGGTGTCCACGGAGACAATCTGGCCGGTCAACAACCCGAACTTGTTGGCGGCGCGGCCTTCGTAGAGGGCCAGGAAAAGAATTCCCAAGCCCAACCCAAACGGCATGATGACGCCGATTATTGAGTTCTTGTCCCGCGCCCTGACACCCATGAAGCCGAGCAGGACGGCGGCCGCCACCGAACCGATCAACGAACCGAAGATGATATCGGCGCCGATCAACAGCGCGAAGGCCGCACCGGCAAAGGACAGCTCGGAGATGCCGTGGACGGCGAACGCCAGGTCCCGTTTCATCACGAACGTGCCAACGAGCCCGCCGAGCAGTCCAAGGACAGCACCGGCCCAGAGCGAGTTCTGGACGAGGACCAGCAGTTCGCCGTAGTTCTCGAAGTTGAAGATGGTCTGCAGGATGTTGTCCAGGTCCATTTAGAGATCCTCCCCGGCGGTAGCGTGGGCATCGTCATGGAAGTGGGTGGTGGCGTCCGGAAGACCGACGACGACGATCCTCCCGTTGGTGTGGATGACCTCCACGTGACTGTCATACAGTTCGGACAAGACTTCCGTGGTCATGACTTCCTGTGGCGTTCCGACCCGGAACTGGCCGCCCGCCAGGTAGAGCACACGGTCCACGTAATCGATCACGGGATTGATTTCGTGCGTCACGAACACCACGGCGCTGTTTCGCTCGTGGCACTGCTGGTTTATTAAGGAGCTGACGCCCTGCTGGTGGTGAAGGTCAAGGGAGAGAAGTGGCTCGTCGCAGAGCAGGACCTGCGGTTCCGTGGCCAGCGCCTGGGCTACCCTCAGCCGCTGCTGTTCGCCTCCGGAAAGCTGCCCCACCGGCACCTTGGCGTAGTCCGAGGCTCCCACCAGATCCAGCAATTCGTCGATGCGCTGGTTGACCTTGCCTGCCGACAACCGGATACCCCAGCGATGACCGTCGATGCCCAGGCCCACCAAGTCCCGTGCACGCATGGGCGTATCCGGCGCGAAAGATTTCTGTTGCGGTATGTAGCCGATCCGCTTGCTTCCCCGTTCCACCGGATGCCCACCCAGGGATACGGTTCCGGAGTGCAGTTCCTGCAACCCCAGAAGGACCTTCAGGAAACTGGTCTTGCCGCTCCCGTTCGGGCCCAGGACAGCGAAGAACTCACCCGGGTTGATGTCGAGGTCGAGGTCCCGCCAGAGTGTCCTCTTGCCGAACTGCAGGCTGGCTCCGCGGAGGCTCACTACGGGTGTCAAAAGTTGTCCTCGATCCATACGCTGCTGTGAACGTAGTTTGTTGGGGCGCCTGCCTGGCATCCGGGCGTGCCCGTTACCGGCGGCGGTGACGGCAGGCAAAAGGCCCCGCAGCCATCCTGAACATCTTAGGACGCCACCGGGGCCCTTCACCGCATTGGGTTGCTGGGCAGGCTTACTTCTTGAGCGCGGATGAAACGGATTCCACGTTGTCAGTCATCCACTGGATGTAGTCCTTGCCCTCGGGCAGCGTTTCGGTGAAGTTCAGAACCGGTACGCCGGCGGTCTCGGCCGCCCGCTTGACGGTTTCTGTCTGCGGGCCGGCAGTCTGCTCGTTGTAGGCGAGGAAGCGGACCGACCCTGAGCTGAGAAGATCAGTCGTTTCTTTCATGACAGCGGCCGGGACGTCAGTTCCTTCTTCAACGGCTGCGCTGTAGGCCTCGGGGGTCTTGTTCTCCAGGCCGGCAGCCTCCAGGAGGTAGAGCGGAACGGGCTCGGTGATGGCCACGGGAGCATGGGCATCAGCAGCCTTCAAGGACCCAAGTTCTGCCGTCAGTCCGGCGAGCTTGGCTTTGAAGGCCTCAGCGTTGTCCTTGAAGGTTGGGGCTGATTCCGGGTCCAAACTGCCGAGCTTGCCCGCCACAGCATCGGCGACCTTGCCCATGGTGTCCAGGCTGTACCAAACGTGTTCGTTGAAATCACCGTGGTTGTGCGTGTGGCCTTCCTCCGCGTGGCCCTCTTCGCTGTGCGCTTCCTCCTCGGGCGCCATACCGGACACCTCGACGGCGCTGATCATGTTCTCGTGACCGATCTTGGTGTCATCGGCGATCTTGTGCAGGAACTCGTCGTAGCCTCCGCCGTTCTCCACCACTAGCTTTGCCTTGGATATGACCAGCTTGTCCTGCGCACTGGCCTCATAGGAGTGCGGGTCCTGGCTCGTCTTGGTGATGATGGCACTGACGTTCACTTTGTCCCCGCCAACGACCTTCACAATGTCGCCGTAGACGTTGGTGGAAGTGACCACCTCAATGGCGCCGGAAGCCGAAGGACTGTTCGCCCCGGCCGTTCCGGCGCAGGATGACAGCAGGAGCGCGGCAAGTCCTGCGGAAGCGGCTACGGACAAGCGGGCGGCGGATCGACGCACGTAAACCTCGGATCTACTCAAAATGAGAATCAAACACAATTAATGGCATGTCCCAGTGTAGCTCTAATTAGGAATGATTCCTATTTAGAGAAGGGCGGGCATCCATGGAGGGAGTCGATGCCCGCCCTTTCCGTGCGCTTGCCGGCGGTTCCGCCTAGGCTTGTTGGCCACCGTAACGACGGATGCCCGTGGCCTGGGTGGCATCGCGGATTTCGCCAACCAACTGCTCGATGACGTCCTCAAGGAACAAAACGCCCTGGGTGTCTCCGCCCGCACCGACAACACGGGCCAAATGCGAGCCAGTCCGCTGCATGACCGACATGGCCCGTTCAATCTCGTCGTCCGGAGAGAGGTTGGCCAAGGACCGGATGCGCCCCTCCGCAATGGGGTGCCTGCGTCCCTCATCAGGGATGGACAGGATGTCCTTCACGTGCAGGTATCCGGCAAGTTCGCCGTCGTCGTCCACCATGGGGAAACGGGAGAAGCCGGTACGGCTGACCGCCTTTTCCAGCTCCACGGGCGTCGAGGCCGTCTTTAGCACCACCAACTTGTCCAGGGGAACCATGATGTGGGACGCAGTGTGCTCCGAGAACTCCAAAGCACCGCTGAGCAATCCGGTCTCATCGTCCACCAGGCCGTGCCGGGTGGATTCCTGGACAATCGACTGCACTTCCTCAAGCGTGAATGAGGACGACACTTCGTCCTTCGGTTCGATTTTCATCAACCTCAGGATGTGGTTCGCCAACCAGTTGAGGGTCCAGATAACCGGGTTGACCACGCGGGCGATGAACATCAGGGGTGGCGCCAGCAGCAGAGCCGCCTTGTCCGCTACGGAAACCGAGATGTTCTTGGGGACCATCTCACCGAAGGTGACATGCAGGAACGTGACGAACAGCAAGGCGATAACGAAAGCGGAGATATCCGCCAGTTCCACCGGGATACCCACCAGCTCAAGCGGCTCAGCAAGAAGATGGTGAATGGCGGGTTCGGCAACCTGAAGGATCAGCAGCGAACAAACGGTAATGCCCAACTGAGCGCACGCCAGCATCAGCGAAACATTTTCCATGGCGCGCAGAGTGGTCTGCGCCCGCTTGGAACCGGCCTCAGCCAGGGGTTCGATCTGGCTGCGGCGGGCCGACATAACGGCGAATTCGGCACCGACAAAGAAGGCATTGCCGATCAAGAGGATGACAAGCCATACAATTCCTGCCCAGTCACTCATACGGCACCTGCCTCGCGGTGGTTGGACCCGGCGTCGGCCTGCTCGTCATCACGGGCAACGTGATGGAAGCAGATCCTGTCGATCCTGCGGCCATCCATCCGGGTGACGGTCAAGGTGCCATCCGGCGTTTCAACGACATCGCCCACCTTGGCAATCCGGCCAAGCTGGCTCATGACGTAACCGCCCACGGTTTCATAGGCAGACTCGTCGGGAACGGTGAGATTCGGAATTTGTTCCGACACTTCGTCCGGCCTGAGCAGGCCCGGAAAGTACCAGTCTCCTGTCGCACTCTGTAGGACTCCCGGCCGGACTTTATCGTGCTCGTCAGCGACCTCTCCAACGATCTCTTCGACCAGGTCCTCAAGAGTGGCGATGCCGGCCGTGCCGCCGTATTCGTCAAGAACGACGGCGAGCTGAAGGTTGCCTTCGCGCAGTTCAGAAAGGAGGGCGTCAAGGTGAATGGTCTCAGGGACCTGCAGGACATCGGTCATGATGGCCCCGGCCTGGAGCTTGGCGCGACGTTCAGAGGGTACGGCCACAGCCTTCTTGACATGGACCACGCCCCGGATGTCGTCCGTGGAATCACCAATGACGGGAAACCGGGAATAGCCGGTACGCCTCGCGGCGTCAAGGATGTCGGCCACTGGCTGGTCGGCGTCGATGGTTTCCATGCGGATACGGGGCGTCATGACGTCAGCCGCGGTCCGTCCGGAGAAGTTCAAAGTACGGGCCACGAAGTTGGCTGTACCAGCGTCCAACGTTCCGAGTTCGGCTGAACGGCGCACCAAGGATGCGAGCTCGGCGGGCGTCCGGGCTCCAGAGATCTCCTCCTTGGCCTCCAGGCCAAACAGGTTCAGAACTTTGTTGGAGAAGCCGTTCAGCACCACGATGGCCGGCTTGAAGACTGCAGTAAACATCAGCTGGGGGCGGGCAAGCCGCTTTCCCAGGGGGAATGCAAGGGCGATGGCCATGTTCTTGGGGACCAACTCGCCAAGGAGCATCGACAACAGCGTGGCAAACGCCATGGCCACGATCAAGGCGACGGAGTGCACCACCTCGCTTGGCAGGCCAAGCAGGCCAAGTGGACCAAGGAGCAGCTGCCCGACTGACGGTTCCATGACGAAACCCGTAAGGAGCGTGGTCAGTGTGATGCCCAGCTGGCAACTGGAGAGCTGGGTGGAGAGCGACTTGAGGCACTTCAGCAGAGGAGCCGCAGCGTGGTCGCCATTGTCGACAGCGCGCTGGACACTCGCTTGGTCAAGAGCAACCAGGGAGAACTCAACCGCTACAAAGAAACCGGTCCCGAGGATGAGGGCAAAACCGGCGAGAAGAAGAATCCATTCCACTTAGCGCATCCCTCCAAGGGCAGGCGCGTGCAATGGGGATAAGGCCTTCGGCTCGGGGAATCGCCCCGGCGGAGGCTGGTCGGGTGCAGCGGACGCATGGTCTGCGGCACCACCGGCAGTGAACGCCGGCGCGTGATGGGCATGTGAACGGGTATTGCCGGCTCGACGGGCACGCTGCGCGGAGTTGCCAGGTTGGCTCCCCCGACAGTTCCCAGGCCGGCACCTAGATTTACTGTCCATAAGGGTTCCAGTCTACAGTCCGGCACCCATGGTCCCCCTCGGGAGACCAAACTTCGCAACAAAAAAAGAAGAGTCCGGCCACCGAGACACCAGCAACATGATTTAGGTCACCACTATTGGCAGTTAACCAACGATCCTAACTAGACTGTCAGGGGTCTGAGTTCGCGGGACCCGGACCCTGTCCCATTGTTGTGGAAAAGCAACAATGGCCAGCGGGAAAACAACACTCATGGAAGAGGCGTATTTCAAGTGCCAGAGCAGCCCAGCCACCGTCTACCAGAGGAATTTGGCGGAAACGAGTGGCTCGTTGACGAACTGTACGAGCGGTACCAACAGGACAAGAACTCGGTGGACACCAAGTGGTGGCCCCTCTTCGAATCCTTTGCTTCCGCTGACGGCACTTCTTCCAACGGAAACTCTGCAGCTCCAGCAGCTGCCAATCCCCCTACCCAAGTACTCCCCGTCGTAGCTCCGGCTGCAGCGGCTCCGGCACCGGCGCCGGCCGCTCCCGCAGCAGCACCGGCGGCAGCCCCTGCGGCTCCGCCAGCTCCTGCTCCGGCGAAGAAAGAACCTGCCACGGTGGCCCGTGACGGCGCAAAGAAGCCCGCCGCAGGCACCACTTCAGCTCCCATCCCGGCCCAGCTTCCCAAGAGCAACAAGGCCCCCACGGCGCCGGAAGAAGACGTCGTTTCCGTCCTGCGCGGTCCCGCCAAGGCTATTGCCACCAACATGGTCACCAGCCTCGAAGTTCCCACCGCAACCAGCGTCCGGGCCGTTCCCGCCAAGCTGCTCATCGACAACCGCGTTGTCATCAACTCCAACCTTGCCCGTGCCCGCGGTGGCAAGGTGTCCTTCACCCACCTCATCGGTTACGCCGTTGTCCGCGCACTGTCGCAGTTCCCGTCGATGAACGTTTACTACGACGAAATCGACGGCAAGCCCAGCGCCGTGCAGCCCGCGCACGTCAACTTCGGCATTGCCATTGACATGCCCAAGCCTGATGGCACCCGCCTCCTGATGGTCCCGAACATCAAGAAGGCCGAGACCATGGACTTCGCGGAGTTCTGGCACACCTACGAGGACCTGATCAAGCGTGCCCGCAACGGCAAGCTCACCGCTGATGACCACGCCGGAACCACGGTCTCGCTGACCAACCCCGGCGGCATTGGCACCGTTCACTCCGTTCCCCGCCTTTCCAAGGGCCAGGCCGCCATCATCGGCGTCGGCGCTCTTGACTACCCGGCAGAGTTCCAGGGCGCGAGCGAAAAGATCATCGCCCAGAACGCCATCAGCAAGATCCTCACGCTGACCTCCACTTACGACCACCGGGTCATCCAGGGCGCCGGCAGTGGCGAATTCCTCAAGCTCGTCCACCAGCTCCTCCTCGGTGCTCAGAACTTCTACGACGAGATCTTCGAAGCCCTCCGTATTCCCTACGAACCCGTTCGTTGGAGCCCGGACCTGCAGGTGGATCCTGCCGATGAGATCAACAAGGTTGCCCGCATCCAGCAGTTGATCCACTCCTACCGCGTGCGCGGCCACCTCATGGCTGACACCGATCCGCTGGAGTACGTGCAGCGCAAGCACCCTGACCTTGACGTCCTGACATACGGACTCACCCTGTGGGACCTCGACCGCGAGTGGCCCACCGGTGGCTTCGGCGGCAAGCCTCAGCTCAAGTTCCGCGACATCCTCGGCGTGCTCCGCGACGCATACTGCCGCACCACGGGCATCGAGTACATGCACATCCAGGAGCCCGCTGAACGCAAGTGGTTCCAGGACCAGCTGGAGCACCCGTACTCCAAGCCGAGCCGCGAAGAGCAGCTGCGCATCGTCTCCAAGCTCAACGCCGCAGAGGCTTTCGAGACCTTCCTGCAGACCAAGTTCGTGGGCCAGAAGCGCTTCTCCCTCGAGGGTGGCGAATCCCTGATCCCGTTGCTGGATGCGGTCATTTCGGACGCAGCTGACGACGGACTGGATGAAGTCGCCATCGGCATGGCCCACCGAGGCCGCCTCAACGTGTTGACCAACATCGCGGGCAAGACCTACGCACAGGTCTTCCGCGAGTTCGAAGGCACCCAGGACCCCCGCTCCGTCCAGGGCTCCGGTGACGTCAAGTACCACCTGGGTACCGAAGGTACCTTCACCTCGGACAACGGCAAGCAGACCAAGGTCTACCTCGCCGCCAACCCCTCGCACCTCGAAGCTGTCGATTCCGTGCTTGAGGGTATCGTCCGCGCCAAGCAGGACCGCCTGGACCAGGGCGAGTCCTTCCCGGTGCTGCCCATCATGGTCCACGGTGACGCCGCATTTGCCGGCCAGGGCGTGGTTGCAGAAACGCTCAACCTCTCGCAGCTGCGCGGCTACCGCACCGGCGGCACCATCCACGTGATCGTCAACAACCAGGTTGGCTTCACCACTGCGCCGTCCTCTTCACGTTCGTCCACCTACTCCACGGACGTCGCGAAGATGATCCAGGCACCGGTGTTCCACGTCAATGGCGATGACCCCGAAGCCGTGGTGCGCGTTGCGCAGCTCGCCTACGAGTTCCGCCAGCGTTTCCACAAGGACGTCGTCATCGACATGGTGTGCTACCGCCGTCGCGGCCACAACGAAGGCGACGACCCCTCGATGACCCAGCCGCTGATGTACAACCTGATCGAAGCCAAGCGCTCGGTCCGCAAGCTGTACACAGAGTCGCTGATCGGCCGTGGGGACATCACCGAAGAAGAAGCAGAGCAGCTGCTCCGCGACTACCAGGAGCGCCTGGAGCGGGTGTTCGCCGAGACGCACGCCGCACAGACGTCCCCGATCCCGATCATCACCGCGGACTCCGCGGCTGTTTCGGACATCGAGCGTCCCATTGCCCAGCAGGCGGACTTCGGTACCAACGCCCCCACCTCCACCGCGATTTCCGCGGAGACTCTTGCCCGCATCGGCAAGGCCCACCTGGAAATTCCCGAGGGCTTCACGGTTCACTCGAAGCTCAAGCAGCTCCTGGAGAAGCGCGAGCAGATGTCCCGCGAAGGCGGCATCGACTGGGGCTTTGGCGAGATCGCTGCCTTTGGTTCGCTGATCATGGAAGGCGTACCTGTGCGCCTTGCAGGGCAGGACTCCCGCCGAGGAACGTTCGTTCAGCGCCACGCCGTCTTCCACGACCGCGCCAACGGCAACGAGTGGCTGCCCCTGGGCAACCTGTCCGACGACCAGGCCAAGCTGTGGATCTACGACTCCCTGCTGTCCGAATACGCGGCCATGGGCTTCGAATACGGATACTCGGTGGAACGTCCGGATGCCCTCGTTCTGTGGGAAGCCCAGTTCGGTGACTTCGTCAACGGTGCACAGACCATCATCGACGAGTTCATTTCCTCGGCTGAGCAGAAGTGGGGCCAGCGCTCCTCCCTGGTGCTCATGCTCCCCCACGGCTATGAAGGCCAGGGACCGGACCACTCCTCGGCACGCATTGAGCGTTTCCTGCAGATGTGCGCAGAAGACAACATGATCGTGGCCAACCCCACCACTGCGGCCTCGCACTTCCACCTTCTGCGCCGTCAGGCTTACAGCCGTCCGCGCAAGCCGCTGATCATCTTCACGCCCAAGCAGTTGCTGCGCCTCAAGGGTGCCGCTTCCGCCGTCGAAGATTTCACCACCGGTGGCTTCAGGCCGGTTATCGGCGATCCGGAAGTCCAGCCGGCAAACGTGGACCGGGTCATCCTGGTTTCGGGCCGTCTGTACTACGACCTCCTGTCCAACCGCCAGAAGTCCGGAGACACCTCCACGGCGATCATCCGCGTGGAGCAGCTGTACCCGCTGCCGAAGGCTGATATCGAGGCAGAGCTCGCCAAGTACCCGAACGCCGATGTCGTTTGGGCACAGGACGAGCCCGCCAACCAGGGCCCGTGGCCGTTCATGGGCCTGAACCTGGCACCGGAACTTGACCGCAAGCTCCGTTTGGTGTCGCGTCCGGCCTCGGCATCCACGGCTGCCGGCTCCATGAAGCGCCACGCCGCAGAACAGGATGCCCTGATCAAGCAGGCGTTCGAACGTAAGTAAAAGCGAAACTGCCCGGCCTGAGGAGCGATAAGCACGCCTCAGGCCGGGCAGTTCTGTTTAATGGGACAGGTACGCGGTCCCAAAACCGGCCGATGATCCGGAAACTGTGCAAGGACCGTAACGAGTGTGAAGAGGTAACCGTGGAAGACAGGAAGCTGCGCATCGCAGCTGTTGGAGATGAACTGCTCGCGGGCCTGGGGGATCCCCGCGCCCTGGGCTGGCTCGGTAGAGTCCTTGCCCGCACGCCCCAGGACTCCGTCGTGGTGGAAAGCTTTCCGCTCCCTTGTCCCATGGAAGGTACAGAGGGCCTGGCGGCCCGTTGGCAGGAGGAAGCCGGCAGGCGTTTCAGCGACAACCATGAAAACAGACTGGTAATCGGGCTTTCGGGTCGCGATCTTGAGTTTGGCCTTTCCACGGCGCGGAGCCGGCTGAATCTGGCCAACATCCTCGACGGGGCTTCACACAGCAGCGTGGAGGTCTTTGTGGTCGGTCCGCCGCCCACCTTGGATCCGGCACGAAACAAGCGCCTGGCTGAGCTCAACACAGCGTTTGCCGATGTCACCACACGGCGCAACCACCACTACGTTGACACGTTCTCCCCACTGCTCAACCACGAGCAGTGGAGAACGGACCTTGCAGCCAATGGGGGAACACCGGGCCAGGCAGGCTATGGATTGATTGCGTGGCTTGTCCTGCACCGCGGCTGGTTCCAGTGGCTTAATATCGCCCAACCGGAGTAGCCGGTGCCCTGACTCCTGACGCGTGACCTCTTGATTCCCCGCAATACGCGATATATCGTGTCGTTATCAACGCGATATATCGCAACTTGGAGGGATCATGTCAGACGAGCTATGGACCGTGACGGGACCACAAACCATTGAAGTGGACAACGTCCGCTCCCTGAAGCTGGGCATCGTGAAGGGACGCTTCGACGTCGTAACCCACGACGAACCCTTCGTCCGCGTCGAGATCAGCGAAATCACCGGCGATCCCCTCACGGTGACGCTGGTGGACGGGCGTTTGGAAGTGCGCCACCAGCTGCAGGGGCCGCAGGGCTGGTTCCGCAACCTCATGGGGACCGTCAACAACACCAGCACCAACTCGGTGGTGGTCGGGATAGCGCTGCCACCCGGCGTCGACGTCGAGGCCGGAACCGTAAGCGGCGACGGAATGGTGTCCGGCGTCAGCGGGCGAACACGCCTGAACACTGTCTCAGGTTCCGTCATGGCGGACGGCACCAACGGCGAACTTCACGTGAACACCGTCAGTGGCGAAGTCATCGCCCGGAACCACGACGGCGTCCTGACCGCCAAGAGCGTCTCGGGCGAGGTCACGGCCTCGGGCACCTTCAAAAGCGTCCGGGCCAGTACAGTCAGCGGCGACCTCAGCTTCGATCTCCAGGACTACACGAACGACCTCGGAGCCAACTCCGTCTCCGGCGACCTGACCATCCGGCTGCCCCACGACGTCGGCCTGGATATCGTAGCGAAATCGGCCAGTGGCACCGTTGTGATCGACGACCAGCTGTACGCCCAACCCGGCAGCAACGTCCACACGATCGTGGGCCCGGACGAGCGGCTCATGCTTGTTCGCACCAATACGGTCTCCGGCAAGACGTACATCATCCACGGATCCGCGCCGGCACAGGACAACAGCCGGCAGTCGCCAGGGGAAGCTGGCCTCTGATGCCTCCCGTCTTCGCCCACGGCGCACTGCGCCTGTATCTTCTTGCCCTTCTGGAAACCGGCCCCAAGCACGGCTATGAGCTCATCAAGGCCCTCGGCGACCGCTTTGGCGGAACGTACTCCCCCAGTGCCGGGACCATCTATCCCCGCCTTGGCAAGCTGGAAGAGGAAGGTCTCGTGGCCACAGAGACCGAGGGCCGGCGTACGAAATACTCCATCACGGCAGCCGGGCGTGCCGAACTGGACAGCCGCCGGGAAGAACTGGCCGACGTCGAAGACACCATCTCCGCTTCCGTCAGGCGGCTTGCCGACAACCTGCGCGAGGACATCCGCAGCAACATGCGAGGTCTTCGTGCCGACCTCGCTGCCACTGCCGAAGCAGCCCGCAGCAGCGCCACCTCCGCCGCCTTCCGCAGCCGCACGTCGGGCTACACGCCGGAAGGCCAGCGCATCCTCAAGGAAGCGGAATTGATGGTGCAGGCCTTCCGTGACGACATCCGGGTGGAGTTGCGCCAGCACGGGGCAGCCCGCCCGCTGACGCCGGTGGCACTGGAAACGGTCAGGGCGGTCCTGGACCAGGCGCGCATATCCATCAGAAATTCACTGAACAACTGAGCCCCGGCAAAGCGCCCCACGGCGCGGACGCTTCCCGGTTCGCGGCACGGCACCCTGATGTGCGAAACTGGAGGGCAGCTCTATTGAGTATCAATCATTGAAGGAGGCCAGCTATGAGCAAGCGTGCACGTAAGCGTCGTGACCGTAAGCGCGGCGGCGCGAACCACGGCAAGCGTCCCAACACCTAAGCCAGCGGCTTAGCGTCACAGGCTTAAGAGCGAGGGCCCCGGAAACCATGCGGTTTCCGGGGCCCTTGGCGTTAAGCCCTCACAAGACCAGGATGTGCCGAACCAGTAGCGGGATCAGGCATCAACGGGCTTGATGGAATGGATCCTGTCCAGGATGGAATTCTTGAGGTTCTCAGGCGCGGATTCGGTGCACGAGCGCTTCACCATGGTGCGGATGAGGCACTCAAGGTCATATTGTTCTGCACATTCTTCACACGTATCCAGGTGCTGCTTGATCTCTGCGAGGTCATCACATGTCAACGCACCATCGAGGTACTCATAGATCCGCTGCATTCGCGTATCGTCGCAATCGCCCAATCCCTGGCAGTCGCTCATTTCTCTTTCTCCTGATTTGTGCTTCCGGCCGCGGCCTGATCTTCGGTGTGGGCCTTGAAGCCCCGTTCGGCGGCATAGTCCGCCAGCATGTCCCGCAGCATCTTCCTGCCGCGGTGCAAGCGCGACATGACAGTGCCGATCGGGGTATTCATAATTTCCGAGATTTGCTTGTAGGCATATCCCTCTACATCCGCGAAATAGACAGCCAAACGGAACTCCTCCGGAATTGACTGCAACGCGTTTTTGACATCGGAATCCGGCAGGTGGTCCAGCGCCTCAGCTTCGGCCGACCGCAAGCCTGCGGAGGTGTGCGATTCGGCCTTGGCAAGCTGCCAGTCCTCGATCGTGTCCGAATTGGACTGCAGCGGCTCGCGTTGCCGCTTCCGATACAGGTTGATGTACGTGTTGGTCAGAATCCGATACAGCCACGCTTTGAGGTTGGTGCCGGGCTTGTACTGGTGAAACGCCGAAAAAGCCTTGGTGTAGGCCTCCTGGACCAGGTCTTCCGCGTCAGACGGGTTCCGCGCCATCCTCATGGCAGCGGAGTACAACTGGTCCACGTACTGCATCGCGTCGCGCTCAAAGCGCTCGCGCCGCTGTTCAGGGCTCTCCGCTGAAACGTCGACGGCGGCCTGTGCCGGGGCGTTGTCGTCGTCCGTCGCGTCGGCTGCTTCGTACATGGCCGCTGCGGCCGGTTCAATGGTGCTCATCGTTGCCAAGTCTACTGTCAGCTTGGGAGAATCCGGCTGCACCCCGTATGCGGCCTCCGGTAGAACCATGCGGTCCTTCACCAAAGTCAAAAAACCAACTCCGTTCAGCGAGCGGCAACGCCGTGCCGCGGTCCGGTCTCCACCGCACCTGAAACTCACAACGGCCGCTGCTGGGTAAATATTCCGCAAAAGTGCAAGACTAGATCAGACTGCACCCCGTGAACACAGCACTCATCGAAAAGTGCGGCAAGCCACCCAGGAGGCACAATATGTCTTTTATCCGTTTTCTCGCGCGGCCCATGCTCGCGTCCAGCTTTGTCGTAGCAGGCCTGGACAAGCTCAAGAACGCGGACGACACCGCGAAGCAACTGTCACCAGTCCTCCGACGTGCCTCTGAATCGCTCCCCTTCAAAGCGGACGAGAAGACCCTCGCCCGCGTCCTGGGTGGAGCCCAGCTTGGCGCCGGTGCCCTGCTCGGACTGGGCAAGCTTTCGCGTTTCGCAGCCACGGTGCTCGCACTGACATCCGCACTGAACTCCTACGTCGAATGGCGTTCAGCGGACATCAGCACCAAGGAAGGGCGCACCGCACGCAAGGCCCAGCTCCTGAAGAATATTTCCCTCACCGGCGGTGTGCTGCTGGCCTCCGTCGACACCGAAGGCCGCCCGAGCATCGCCTGGCGGGCCGAGCACCTCGCCGCCGATGCCAGGAAGGTCACCGGCAAGCAAATCAAGAAGGCAGATAAAGCAGTGCGCAAGGCCGTAGACAACGCAGTTGGAGCATAAGGAAGCATGACAGGTACCACCGCCGCCAATACCGAACCGGACAAAGCCGCCAGCCTCCCGCTATGGCCGGCCCCTTACGCCAATGGGCCAGTGGACGCCACTGTGACAGTCCCCGGTTCAAAATCGCTGACCAACCGGTTCCTGGTGCTGGCAGCCTTGGCGGACGGTCCCTCGCGGCTCCGGGCCCCACTGCATTCACGCGATTCTGCCCTGATGATCCAAGCCCTTCGGCAGTTGGGTGCCACCGTCACCGAGGTACCCGGTGACGGTGACTATGGGCCCGACCTGGAGATCACGCCCCTGGACCCCTCCGCCTCGGGCTCAAGCACCGCCATCGACTGTGGCCTGGCGGGTACCGTCATGAGGTTCGTTCCCCCGCTTGCTGCCCTACGCAGCGGCGCAACCGTCTTCGACGGCGATCCCCATGCCCGCAACCGTCCCATGGGAACCATCATCGAGGCACTTCTTGCCTTGGGAGTCCCTGTTGCAGCCGAAGGCGGCAGGACGCCGTCGGCCCTCCCCTTCACGGTGGAAGGCACCGGCGAGGTGCGCGGCGGCCACTTGGTCATCGACGCCAGCGCTTCCTCCCAGTTTGTTTCGGCATTGCTGTTGGTGGGCGCCCGCTTCACCGAAGGCCTGCACTTGGAGCACGTGGGCAAACCCGTTCCAAGCCTGGACCACATCACCATGACCGTTGAGGTGCTTCGGAGCGTGGGTGTCACCGTGGATGACTCCGTACCCAACCACTGGCGCGTATCGCCTGGCAAGATCAACGCTTTTGACCAGCGGATCGAGCAGGATCTCTCCAATGCCGGGCCCTTCCTGGCCGCCGCCCTGGCCACTCATGGCACTGTCCGCATTCCCAACTGGCCCATTGGCACCACGCAGGTGGGCGATCTCTGGCGGACCATCCTCGCTGCCATGGGCGCGACCGTCACCCTTGACGGGGGAACGCTGACAGTGACCGGCGGAAATGAGATCAAGGGTGCCGATTTCGACGAAACCAGCGAACTCGCGCCGACGGTAGCTGCCCTTTGCGCCCTGGCCACCGGTCCATCGCGGCTGACTGGCATCGCCCACCTTCGCGGACACGAGACGGATCGACTCGCCGCCCTGGTTGCCGAGATCAACAGGCTTGGTGGTGATGCGGAAGAGACCGCAGATGGACTGGTTATTCGCCCCGCCACCCTCCACGGCGGCGTGGTCCACAGTTACGCAGACCACCGGATGGCCACTGCCGGCGCCATCCTGGGGCTCGCCGTCGACGGCGTCCAGGTTGAAGACATCGCCACGACGTCCAAGACCATGCCCGAGTTCCCGGAGATGTGGGCAAGAATGCTTGACTCCGCCGGCACGAACGAGGCCGGCAACTGACCATGGGCCGCGACGCACGCTCCTGGGACGAATCAGATGTCAGGATCCGTCCCAACAAAAAAGGATCACGACCCCGTACCAAGGACCGTCCCAGCTACGATGACGCCGTGATCGGGCGGATCATCACGGTGGATCGCGGACGATACCGGGCAATCGTGGACGAAGACTCGCCCAACGAACGCATCATCATCGCTGCCCGCGCCCGCGAACTCCGCCGCAACCCCGTTGTGCCCGGCGACTTCGTGGCCCTTGTGGGCGATGTCTCCGGGTCCCCGGACACGCTGGCCCGGCTGGTCCGGGTGGAAGAACGCAGAACCCTCCTTCGCCGCAGTGCCGATGACACGGATCCTGTCGAACGGGTAGTGGTGGCCAACGCCGACCAACTGGTAGTGGTGGTTGCAGCAGCAAATCCCGAACCGCGGACCGGATTCATCGACCGCGCCCTTGTGGCTGCGTACGACGCCGGCATTGAGCCGCTGCTGCTGATCACCAAGGCCGATGTGAAGGATCCCACCGAGCTGCTGGCAAATTATCTCAGCCTGGATTTCCCCGTGATCATCAGCCGGACGGCCGATTCCGAAGCGGGCGGCATTGATGCCCGCTCGGATGATGGTTTGTCGGCCCGATTGGACAGGGACGCTGTCTCCCAGCTCCGCGCGCACCTCGGCGGCAAAGTGACCGTCATGCTGGGCCACTCCGGTGTGGGCAAGTCCACCATGGTCAACGCTTTGACGGGTGCCGAACGGGCCACCGGCGGCGTGAATGCGGTCACCGGACGTGGCCGGCACACTTCGTCGTCCGCATTGGCACTGAAGCTGTCAGAGGCCCCCTCCGGCAGCTGGATCATTGACACGCCCGGCATCCGTTCCTTCGGCTTGGCCCACGTGGACCCGGACCGGATCCTGCAGTCCTTCCCGGACCTCGAACCCGGCACCGAAGCATGCGAGCGTGGATGCAAGCACGGAGCTACGGCAGTGAACTGCGGACTGGACGCCTGGGTCAACGAAGGACACGCAGGCCCCTCGGGGGTGGCGCGCCTGGCGTCCCTGCGACGCCTGCTGGGCGCGGACCCACGACTGGAAGCCAAGGAAGCAAAAGAGCTGGGCACGGTTATCTGATGACACTGGAAAACTGACGGTGCCGCGGTAACGTCCCCACCGCCGCCAGTATTTCAGGATAGTTTGGTGCCATGACCCAACCCGCTTCCACCTACAACGACGACCTGCGCCTGGCCCATGTCCTCGCCGATTCCGTCGACGCCCAAACCATGGATCGCTTCAAGGCCCTGGACCTGCAGATCGAAACCAAGCCGGACCTGACACCTGTCACAGATGCTGACAAGGCTGCTGAGGAGGCCATCCGCGGTCAGTTGTCGCGTTCACGTCCACGTGATGCAGTCCTCGGGGAAGAGTTCGGCAGCAGTGGCCACGGCTCGCGGCGTTGGATCATCGATCCCATCGACGGAACTAAGAACTTTGTTCGTGGGGTTCCGGTATGGGCAACACTGATCGCGCTCGTCGACGAAGGCGAACCCGTGGTCGGCGTGGTGAGCGCGCCGGCGTTGGGCAAACGCTGGTGGGCTGCCAAGGACATGGGGGCCTACATGGGTCGCTCGCTCGCTGCAGCAACCCGCCTCAAGGTGTCCAACGTTTCGCGCCTGGCCGACGCATCCATGTCCTACTCCAGCCTCTCCGGCTGGAAGGAGCGGGGCAATCTGGACGAATTCATGGGCCTCACCGAGGACGTCTGGCGCACCCGGGCCTACGGTGACTTCTGGTCCTACTGCCTGGTGGCCGAGGGCGCAGTGGACATTGCCTGCGAACCGGAGCTGAACCTCTACGACATGGCGGCGCTCGTCCCCATCGTGACGGAGGCAGGAGGCCGCTTCACTTCCTTGGAAGGCGAAGACGGACCGTTCGGCGGCAACGCCCTCGCCACCAACTCCATCCTGCACTCGGAAGTCCTGAAGCGACTGAACCCCGGGCTCGACGACCTCCTGCAGACCCAGGCCTGAGGCCCGGCTGGTCTCCGATACCCGAATTTTCGACGGCGGACGCCCACTTTTGTGGGTGGCCGCCGTTTTTTCTTCGCGAAAACGGGCATTTGGCCTTCCGCGTAACAAAGCGCTTAACAAAACCCTTCAGCTTTGGATCGTCCCCCGGACGTGCCTTAGCCTTTTTTACAGGTCACGAGTGCCAGCGCTAAACCCCGGTTTGCTGGCCGGCAACCCTCCATTCGCGGTGGGGTGCCCCGGGTGACGACCCGGCCGGTCCGGAACGGATACGGCAAGCGCGGATCCCCC